>Ga0209697_10001603_pt1 | contig 34452 bp, 34 predicted proteins | sample AliMusrvi5mmetaG_FD_184115 | JGI IMG/M metagenome (GOLD analysis project Ga0209697, IMG submission 184115) | Freshwater lake bacterial and archeal communities from Alinen Mustajarvi, Finland, to study Microbial Dark Matter (Phase II) - Alinen... | ecosystem: Environmental > Aquatic > Freshwater... | reverse complement strand
GAGCCGGAATCGCACACAACCTTGCGCCTTTCATTGTGGGACGATACCATTCATTCATGGAAGAGAATTTCTGGAAACAACTGAAAAGGCCGTTTTTCGCCTTGGCACCGATGGACGACGTGACGGATTTTCCGTTCCGGACCATGCTCGCGCGGCACGGCAAGCCGGACGTGATGTGGACCGAGTTCGTGTCGGCGGACGGATTGATGCATCCGGACGGCTTAAAAGCACTTTTGCCGAAGCTCGAATACGACGGCGAAGCGGAGCGGTCCATCGTGGCGCAGCTCTTTTCCGCATCTCCCGAGAAGATACGTCAGGCGGCGTACCTGATCGCGGACCTCGGGTTCGACGGGGTGGATATCAATATGGGATGTCCCGATAAGACGGTTAACAAGCAAGGCTCGGGCGCGGCACTGATAAAAGATCCGACGCTTGCCAAGGAAATTCTTATCGCGGCAAAAGAAGGCGTCGCTTCGCATCACCGGCCGATTCCGGTATCGGTGAAGACACGAATAGGATGGAACCAAGACGAGCTTGAGACTTGGCTTCCGGAACTGCTCTCGACGAATCCCGCGGCCATCACGGTACACGCGCGGACACGCAAGGAAATGTCGCTCGTGCCGGCGCGCTGGGACCGTATCGCCCGCGCGGTCGAGATCGCGAAGGGGAGCGGAGTACTCATCATCGGCAATGGCGACGTGGCAGACCTGGCTGACGGCCGTGTGAAGGCGAAAGAAACCGGAGCGGACGGAGTGATGCTCGGTCGTGCCACACTCGGCAACCCGTGGGTGTTCAATGCATACAAGAAAGATATCCACGTGGAAGAAAAGCTCCTCGCGCTCGTCGAACATTCGAAACTGTTCGAGCAGTTCTACGGAGAGGGTCACCGCTTCGACGTGATGCGCAAGCATTACAAGGCATATGCGACCGGATTCTCCGGCGCCAAACCGCTGCGCTCCGCACTTATGGAATCCAAAAACGCCACCGACACGGAACGGATCGTAGCGGAGTTTCTCGCTTCGGTCGGGGCAGTGGCGTGAAGGGTTGGAAATATTGGAACTGTGGGAAAGGATAAAAGTTTAGTGAAAATAGCGATATAGTAGCAAAAATTCACTAATTTTTTTAAAATACCATTTCCAAAAACTGATTTTATTTCTGTCTCCGCGAGGATTTCTGTACTCAGAAATTCGTGGCGGTCCAGAAAGAAGCGTTAGATCCTGGATTGCCACGGGCGAATATGCCCTCGCAAAGACGTCATTGTAGGGAATATCTGTTTCAGAATGGTATATTAGAGAATAAAGTACATGACGATACACGCATATGGCAGATCATCTGGTGGACATCGTGAACGAGCGTGACGAGGTTATCGGCTCGGATCTCAAAAGCCGAAAGGCGGAACTCGGATTCATATCCCGTGCATCGGCCGTGTTTCTGCATGATTCCGAGGGGAATATCGTCGTATGTAAACGCGCGCCTCACAAGAAGTTCTCTCCAAACCTGTATGACTTGGCAGCGGTTGGAAGCGTATGCGCGGGAGAAGCGTACGAAGAGGCTGCCAAGCGCGAACTCCTGGAGGAGGTTGGCATTTCCTGCGACCTGACGCTCCTCGACGTCCATTATCAGGAAGCCGTCGAAGGCGGTGTCATGATGCGGCATTTCTGCGGTATCTTTCTCGGTCGTTCCGATGAGGAGCCGATACTCAATGATGAACTTTCCAGCTGGAAAAAACTTTCCTTTCAACAATTAGTCGAAGAGCTTTTAAGCGAACCGGACGCGTATTGTCCCGGTCTCGTAAACGACTTCCGATGCGTCGAGGAGAAACTCAGCCGTCACTTCACGAATGGGAAATCCTTGTAGTAATCTCGATTTCGCGAACCGCCGTTCTCATGATGGGGATCCTCTCGTTGTTTCAATAGTGACACCAAACCACTCAGTACCTCGTTATGGAATCCAAAAACGCCGCCGACACGGAGCGGATCGTAGCGGAGTTTCTTGTTTCGGTCGGGGCGGAAATAAAACGGTCAGTCGCGGAATAGGCTAAAAAATCCTTTGTCTTTGCAAAAATACGTTTCAGAATGGAGTTCTAGGAGTTGCTGTTGACACTTATAATAAAAAGATGTATAATAGTACTTCGTAGGAAATGAATCTTGCGAATGCCTCGATTCCCGGCAAAAGGGGATACTCTTTCACAATAATTGGAGATGATAATGACTATCGAGTCAATTACATCAGGACAGGAAAAGCAAATCGCGCGTTTCCTTGAGGATGCGGCAATCAGTGCTACTAAACTCGGGCTTGCACAAGTAGTTCTTCGGCTTGATAAGGATAGTGCTCAGTGTATCATCACGCGTGGCGATGAACTTAAGGTTGCTATTGAGCAGGCAACTATTAACGCCCTTAAACAGTTGAGCTCACGCTACCTCGTGCTGGAGGAGACGAAGCTTCTCAAGCCTGTTGCCATAGCGACCGTTCCGGCAAGAACAAAATTCTTCAATGCGGAGATGTTCTACCAGACCGGTCCAGGCCTCTATGTCTGGGGCACCTTCGAGGATCGTCTCGACCTTCGTGCCAGGCAGATAGTTTCTTCGGCTCCCGAGCGGTCCTATGTCGCTTCGCTTCTCAAAGCGAATGCGTACGATCGGGACATACGTAAGGAGTTGCCGGAAAATCATCTGTCGAGGCTCGAAGACATCGCGGCGCTCATCGAAGCACAGCCAGATGGGAAGTCGGGCATCCTCTTTACCAATGGTTATACGAATATCTTCTACGTCGAGGGTAAAGACGGTGAAGTGTTCGCGGTGCCTGTCTACTGGCTCTCCGACGGTCGCACGTGGAGCGTCGGCGACTGGGAGCTTGACGCGGGTGGCGACTGGCGTGCCGGCTCTCTGGTTCTCTGTCCTGGCAACGCGGTACTTTGAACCTCGGTCCGTTGGTCAAAAGACCCTTGGACCCTTTGTCTCTTGGACCCTTGGAGCTGCAAACAGTTTCCGGGGTCCTTTTGTTTTGATACAATACAAGCGGTATGTTGGAAATTTCTTTCGGTTACGGCTGAAAGGTCAGGATACCGGGAATGAATCGTGCAGGAGTAGTCGCGTCCGCTGCCTGCGGATTCGACTAGCGTGCCGTTTCATTTTCAAAAAAATTGAATGCGTTGGTGTCTTGGACCGGTGGACTTCGAGGTCCCGCATACGATACAACCCCGAGAGTATTCAAAGGGTGGTGGAACGGATGGTCCGAGGCACGGAGTGTTCGCGGTGAATGTCAACTGGAACTCCGACGATCGCACGTGGAACGTCAACGACTGGAAGCTTGACGAGAATGGCGACTGGAATGCCGGCAATCAGGTTCTCTGTCCTGGCCACGCATACGATTTCTCTCGTCTTCAGGGCGAGAGTTTTGCTTCCAGGCCTTTTATCCAACCGCCGAGCATCCGCCCGATCTCATTGAGCTCCGCGGAAAGAGCCGAGTATTTTTTCGTATCGATCAGTTTGTTCTCCCAGCCGATTTGTAGGAAGAATTTGAGAAGGTCAAGCTTGCCACTTCCGGCAACGAGGTAGCGGATCTTCTCGTCCGGTTTCATGTATTGTGCACGGAAGATAATCTCCAGTATCTCAAGAAAAAGTCTGTCGATTTTTCCTCCGAACGTATACCGATGAAGTTTTGGAATATGCGCGACCATGCCTTGCCACACTTGATAAACAGCCTTGAGTCGTTGCAACAAGGGAAGAACTGCGGGGGGGGGGTATTCGAGGAAGACATACGGAAAAAGTAAGAGTATCGGACGATTATCATCATATCATTTCTTCCGAAAATCTCCTCGAAGCCTGGGGAGAATTCATCCATGGAAAACACAAACGGAAAGACGTGGCGGAGTTTGAGCTTCATCTTGCGGATAACATTCTTGCGATACACGAGGCGCTGGTCCGAAAAACGTATCGACACTCTTGTTACGAAGCATTCAATATCTCGGATCCGAAGCCGAGGAATATCCACAAGGCGCGAGTGAAAGACCGGGTGGTGCATCGGGCCGTGTGCCGTGTTTTGTACCCGTTCTTCGACCGGCTGTTCATCGCCGATTCGTACTCTTGTCGAAAGGACAAAGGGATTCACAAGGCGCTCGATCGTTTCCGAAGTTTCACTCGAAAGGCATCTCGAAACAATACGCGTACAGTGTGGGTGCTGAAATGCGATGTGAGGAAGTTTTTTGCCTCGATCAATCAGGATATCTTGATTAGCATTCTGAATGAGTATATTCCGGACCGTGATATCCTCGGACTGCTTGAGGAAATTATCCGGAGTTTTCATACGGAGCATGGGAAAGGCTTGCCACTCGGCAATCTGACTTCCCAACTTCTGGTAAACGTCTATATGAACGAGTTCGATCAGTTTATGAAACATCGGGTACAAGCAAAATATTATATACGCTACGCCGATGATTTCGTGATATTTTCGGATGATAAATCCGGGTTGGAAACCATGCTCTCGGAGATACGTGTTTTTCTTGATTCACGCCTCGGTCTCACGCTCCATCCTGATAAGGTATCCATCACGACGGTCGCTTCCGGCGTGGACTTCCTCGGATGGGTACACTTTCCGGACCATCGGGTATTGCGAACCGTTACCAAAAACAGAGCCTTTCGGAATATGCGCGAGAAAGAGGGTGCTCAAAATACGGTGACGTCCTATATAGGCTTACTGCGACATGGCAATGCGTACAAGATACGGAATCGGATTGAGGCGCTATACGACAATGAGAATCGGTTATCTGAACGATAATTTTTGAAGGGTACGGAATACTCGTACGGTTCATAGTCAGATACAATGCTTTTGCTAGATTCGTTTTATCGGACAATATGATTTATCGAAACTGATATGATAATGACAATTTTATCGTGTCATGATACGATTCCCATTCAATAATGTAATCCAATGAAGATAGCGATGCTTATTTCCGGCGGGGTGGACAGCTCGGTTTCGCTCCGATCTTGTTATGGCGATGTAAAGCGATTATTGAGTATGCATGGATAAAATGTATTTGACAAATCCATATTATCTGATATTATGGATTTATGAAATATTAAGTCGAATAATATCCCCAATATGAGCATTCTTAGGGACATTACGAGGCAGGCGAGTCGATATCTCGATACTCCGGAAATATTGCTTTTTATCGGTCCGAGACAGGCCGGAAAGACGACCATCCTGAGGCAATTGAAAGGCATCCTTGATCAACGAGGAGATGTTTCGTATCTCATCAATCTTGAAGATTCCGAATACCTTGAACTGTTGAACAAGTCCCCGAAGAATCTGTTCAAAATAGTGTCGATAGACCTTGATCAAAAGACCACTCTTTTCATTGATGAGATCCAGTATCTGAAAAATCCGTCGAATTTCCTGAAGTACCTGTATGATGAATATGCCGGAAAAGTGAAGGTCGTGGCGTCGGGATCATCGGCATTCTATCTGGACGAGAAGTTCAAGGACTCGATGGCGGGGAGAAAAAAGATATTCAATGTATTGACGTTGTCTTTCCCTGAATTCCTGCTTTTCAAGGGGGAGGAGAAATTGTCGAAATCGAGACTTGGGGATTTGTCGCTTCAGGATACGGAAAAGGTATCGGGGTATTTCCGTGAATATATGGTTTATGGGGGATATCCGAGAGTCGTGCTTGCGGCTCTTTCCGAAAAAGAGGATCTTTTGCGGGAAATCGCCTTTTCATACATAAAAAAGGACGTGTTTGAGGCGCGGATCAGGAATGACGATTCGTTTTATAAGCTGTTCAGGATCTTGGCGAATCAGGTCGGGAGTCTGACGAATGCCGCAGAGCTCGCTTCGACGTTGGATGTTTCGAAAACGGCTATCGACCGATATCTCTATGTGATGCGACTGTCATTTCATATCTCTCTTGTTAGGCCGTTTTTTCGGAATATCAGGAAAGAATTGACGAAGATGCCGAAGGTGTATTTTCATGACTTGGGACTTCGGAATTTCTTCGTTGGAAGCTTTGATGCTTTTGAGATCCGCGATGACAAAGGGGAATTGTTGGAAAATGCCGTGTTCCGACAGTTGCTTGTAAAAAACAATGCGGAAGATATCAATTTTTGGAGGACGACTCAGAAAAATGAAGTTGATTTTATCGTGAATGGCGCCGATGCATTTGAAGTGAAATCCGATGTGACGAAATTCAACAAAAAGAAATACGAGAGTTTTTTGGGAAGCTATCCGAAAATCAATTTTTCGCTCGTGACTATCGATAAGAAACGGGCTGATTTGGACGGATACACCGTCTTGAACGCATGGGAAGTATAAGTATCTCTAAATTTCGGCTACCCGTCCGCAACGATTGCGTAGCGATTCGGGCGGACCCCGACCGTCTCGCCAAGCGATCGTCGCGGGCAGGCAAACCATTCAAAACTCGTCAGGTTAGTGAGTAGCCTTCTCTCATTTTTCATGGTTTTTCACCCAGAGGGTGACCAACCTCTGGTTGGCGCTCCTATTGAAATTTTCAGATTCGCAGCTCGACATGAGATTTGAGAGAGATACTAAGAACTTTCTTTTGATAAACCCAATGAAAGTCGCGATGCTTATTTCCGGCGGGGTGGACAGCTCTGTGTCGCTCCGGTTGCTCAAGGACGCGGGGCACGATATCACCGCGTTCTACCTCAAGATATGGCTTGAGGACGAGTTGTCGTTCCTTGGGGAATGCCCGTGGGAGGAGGATCTGGGATTCATCCGGTCGGTCTGCGAAGGGGCGGGGGTGCCCTTGCGGGTCGTGCCGTTCCAGAAGGAATACCATGAGCGGATCGTGTCGTACGTGATCGCCGAGGCGAAAGCGGGGAAGACGCCCAATCCGGACGTGTTTTGTAATACGCTCATCAAGTTCGGCGCGTTCGTAGAAGCGTACGGGGCCGAGTTCGACCGGGTCGCGACGGGGCACTATGCGAAAACGGAAATGCGTGACGGCCTAGCGCGATTGCTTCGTTCGGCGGACGAGCAAAAGGACCAGACCTATTTCCTGTCCCGGCTCCGGCAGGATCAGTTGGCAAAGGCGATGTTCCCGATCGGCGGATATCGCAAGGATGAGGTGCGGGAGCTTGCTCGGAAGTTCGGACTCTCGAATGCGGCACGCAAGGACAGTCAGGGGATCTGTTTCCTCGGCACGATCCCGTTCGACCAGTTCCTCAAGGAGACGCTCGGGACGAAAGAAGGGGATATCGTGGACGCGAAGACCGGAGCCGTGCTCTCGAAGCACGACGGATATTGGTTTTATACGATCGGACAGCGGCGCGGTATCGGGCTTTCCGGCGGACCGTGGTACGTGACCGGTAAGGATGTCGCGAAAAATATCGTCTACATATCGAATGCGTATCGGAGCGCGGAGACAGCGAGAACGGAGTTTGATGTCGAGGGGCTTTCGTGGATAGCGGACGTGCCCGGTGCGGACGATTCGCTCACGGTAAAACTTCGTCACGGGGCGCAGGAATATCCGTGTACGCTCTTGGTCCTGTCGGGTAATCGTGGTCATGTCATACTGAAGCACGGGGATACTGGTATCGCGGCGGGGCAGATCGCTGCATTGTATCGGGGTGATGAATGTCTCGGCTCTGGAATTATTTCGGAAAAAGAATAATGAATTATGAATCATGAATGAAAAAGGAAGAAGTCCGAATAGAGAATGCAGTGTGATGTTTGAAAACCGTATTGTTCCGGTTTTGCATGATTCCTGATTCAATATTCATGATTCACCGTTCCAACTTCGCAGCCATGAACAAACGATCACTCGGTAAAATTGATTTTTTTGAAGACAAGGTCAATGATTTTTTCATTCGGGCCGGGCGTGAGCACTTGCCGTGGCGGAAAGTTCGTATTACCGCATATGAAGTGTGGGTGTCGGAAATCATGCTCCAGCAGACGCAAGTGTCGCGCGTCATGGTATATTATGAGCGGTTTTTGGAGCGGTTCCCGACGATTCAGGCGCTGGCGAAGGCATCGTGGGAAGAGTTCCTGCCATTTTATGCGGGTCTCGGGTACTATGTCCGTGGTCGGAACATGCTCAAAGCAGCGAAAACCGTGGTTGAAACTTTCGGCGGTACATTCCCAAAGGATGTGAAAGAGCTTGAAACATTACCAGGGGTTGGTCCGTATACCGCGGCGGCGATTATGAGCTTCGCATACGGGGAAAATGCGATCGCATGGGATACGAACCTTCGTCGTGTGGTCGGGAGATTCTTCTTCGGATCGAAACGGGCCGATATCCCATTTGCTTCATTTGAAGAAACGTTTCGATTGTCGGCCAAAGAACTGAACGGAGCACTGATGGATTTCGGGAGTGCGATCTGTGTGGCGCGGCCGAAGTGCGGGGCGTGCCCGCTTCGGGTGCGATGTCAGTATTTCAGGGAGAAAGGAATGAACGAACTTACAATATACAACTCGCAACTGACAACGGAAACAAGAACAAATCCCTCCCCTCGAAGACTCGGTACTCCCTTTACAAAAGGGAGAGAAGAAACGGGAACGGAGAAAACAAGACCCGAAACTAACTCAGGATTCAATCCGTCAGATGGCAAAAATAATTCGAAATTAGAAATTAAAAATTCAAAAATTGAGCAACAAAGATGGAAAGATGCACAGGTGATACTGACGCTGCACGAAGGGCATAGAAAATACTATTCGTCGAAAAAGCGTGTGTATATGCCGTTCATCGTGCCTTCGTCGCATAATACGAGAGCCGGGATCAAGGACTGGTTCCGTGATCGGTATGGACTCGAACTTTCTGTCCGGCCACCGCATAACAAGATCGTTTTGGAAGGAAAACCGATGCTACTGGTTAACGCACAGATTCTTCTCGGCATGCCTGATTTCACGGTGTTCAGTAAGGCAGACGTGGAACGGAATAAGGAATGAAACATGAGGAATCAAGAATCAAGAATGAAGAAGCGTGAATAAAGAAGAAATCAACCCTGTGAATGCGGAGACGCCACCTTTTGCCGGTCGTTTCTTGTATATATGAGCGCGGTACTGTATGATAGGCATATAAAAGGCTTGAATAGGCTATGAAAGGATCTCAGCTCAGTATGTATCTCTTCTTGTTGCTCCTCATTATTGCCGGAGTGGCGGTATTCTTCATTTTTCAGCCGTTCCTGACGGCAATCGTCATCGCGATGATCTTCGCGGTTCTGTTCCATAGGTTGAACCTGTTTCTTCGCAAGACCCTGTTCGGCGGTCGGATTGCGGCCGCGACGCTCATCTGCCTCCTCGTCGCAGTGCTTATCGTAACGCCGATTTCCATCGTCATCGGGTTTGCTATAAACGAGGTCGGCGCGCTCTATACTTCGGAACAGAGTGGCGCCTATGTCTCGAAGGGGATCGAACTCCTCAGGCAATCGCCTCTGTTGCATACCCTGTTTCCAGGGAGCGATCTTTCCACCCGCTTTGCGGAAGCGACAAAGGCGGTTTCTTCGGGGGCTATCAGCCTGCTTGCTACGGCATATCAGGGAGTGCTTCAGTTTGTCATCTTCCTCCTCGCATTGTTTTTCACGCTTTTTTATTTCCTGGTCGACGGGGAGAATATGCTTCGATACGCGAAGCGTTTCTCTCCCTTGCAAGATGAACAAGACACTCATCTGTTTCGGGAGTTTATTTCCATCAGTCGGGCGATGATCAAGGGGACATTTGTCGTCGGCGTCATACAGGGGATACTCGCCGGTATCGCATTTTTGATCGCGGGAGTCCCGTCCCCGGTCGTCATGGGCATCATCGTGGTGTTCGCGTCGCTTATTCCCGGCGTAGGGACCGCTTTGGTCTGGGTTCCGACAGCCGGGATCTTGATCGCTTCGGGGAATGTCTGGCAGGGTGTTTTCATCCTCTCGTTCGGTCTCGGAGTCATCTCGATCATCGACAATATCCTCCGGCCAAAACTCGTCGGCCGGGATACCGAGATGCACCCCTTGCTCGTCTTTTTCGCGACGCTTGGCGGCATCACACTCTTTGGTCTCCCCGGTCTCCTCATCGGACCCATTATCGTCTCGCTTTTCTTTGCGCTCGCAGATATCTATTCCGAGGAATACGGCGCGAAATCGGAACGTGTTTCATAAGGATGAATATGGCTGACTGGTGGCAGTATCTTCCTGAGCACATCGACCCGGTCGCCCTTACGATCGGGTCGCTTTCAGTCAGATGGTACGCGATCTGTTTCCTTGTCGGATTTTTCGCGACGATCGGACACCTCCTTGTTAGATCCCGGAAAGAACGGCATCAGGGCTTCGATCCCGGGATGGTATGGGACAGTGCGGTCTTGACGTTCGTCGGAGTACTTGTCGGTGGGCGCCTCGGATACGCATTGGTATACGATCCATCGCTCTTCCTGACCCCGTTTTCTCTCATCCTTCCTCTCGATCCAGGGACGGGCGCCTACTCGGGCATTCATGGGATGAGCTTCTTCGGCGCACTCCTCGGGGGTGGAATAATGTTTTTCCTCCATATCCGCTCGAGGAGTCTTGATTTCTTCACTTTTGCCGATCATGTCGCGCCTTCCATCCCGATAGCGCTATTTATCGGAAGGATAGGAAATTTTCTCAACCTCGAACTTCCTGGCAGGACGACGTCTCTCCCGTGGGGGATGTATTTCCCTGGCCCGGCAACCGGAATATGGGAACTTCGACACCCGTCCCAATTGTATGAGGCTCTTTTGGAAGGCATTGTTTTGTTCTTTGTTATGGTGATTTTTCGAAAGCGGAATCTTCCGAAAGGAACGATGGTGGTCGTATTTCTCGGTGGTTATGCCGTCGTGCGATTCCTCGTGGAGTTTTTTCGTGAACCAGATCCGGGATCACCGATATTTTTCGGCTGGATGACGGTCGGACAAGTACTTGCCCTTCTTCTTTTTGTCATTTCAATATTCGTTTTGACACGTACCGATACGCAGGCGACGCAAGTGAGAGGCTCTTGACAGGAATGCTTCATTTCCCAGGGAATAAAGTCCCGGGCTTTTTATATTCCGAAAAAAGTGCTATCCTGTGAAGGCAAGAGACTCTCTCAATCCGAAATGACCCCGTATGGATAAGAAAGGCATCATAGTGATCGCAGTCGTAATCGTGGCAGTGTTCGTCGGGGGATTCCTCCTTCGAAATACGTCGGGGACCTTTTCATCGGATCAGGGCGTGGCGGGATCCACGTCAGCTTCAGGGATTGTTTTCTACTACGGTGCCGAATGTCCGCATTGTAAGGACGTCGAGAAATTTGTTGCGGACAACAAAATAGCAGACAAAGTGGCGTTCACTTCGAAAGAGGTCTGGCACGATCAGGCGAATGCGGCGGAGATGTCCGCGAGGGCCAAGACATGCGGATTGTCGGAAGACAAGGTCGGTGTCCCGTTCCTCTTCGCGGATGGGAAGTGCCATATTGGTACGCCGGACGTCGAAACGTATTTCCGAACCGCGGCCGGACTGCCGGCGGATTCCGGATCGGGGAACTGATACTCCGGATCGGAACGAAATAAACACTAGCAATCGGCTATGAGTCAAAGGGTATTTCCCCTGAAACAACGAAAACCGTCTTCTCTCGATGGTCTTTCGTATCCGGTTTCCGACCGGATCACGCCGGCTTTCGGTTCACGGATACTTCCGTCCGGCCCGATTCATTCCGAAGTGATTTCCCGCGGAAAGCGGGTTTCCGTCGTTTCCTTTTCCGGCGATTCGATCCTGTATTCCCGATACGCGATAGACGTGCTCGGTCAGAAGCCGCTTCATCTCAATGCGATTCGGACCGTCGACGGACTCCGGAAGGCGGGATTTTCAGGAGTATCGCCGATGCGTCGCCGACCGCTTTTCGTCATCACCGTTCCCGATTTTAGTTCGATGAGCGAGATCGAAAACCGCCTTCGGTCGTTTGGTGATGATTTATCGGTGGGTCTTTCAGGATTCCGACTCGGTATTTCGTCAGGCAAGATGGCATACGCTCCGCTTGTCGGTGCGATGGCGCTCGGCATGGTCTCGGCTCTCTATCTCGAACATTCGTTCGGTACCGGCGCGAAGGCGGACGACCAGGTGCAGTATGTCCCGGTCGCGCAACAGCCGATCGACGCCCGTGTGCTCGGAGCGGAAACCACAAATGAAGCCGATGTCGATATTACCCAAGTGCTCTTGCAGCTTTCAGCGAAGGACCCGAGTAAGATCGAATTTGAGAATCGTGTCAGGAAAATGGTCAAGGGATATCCTATCGAGGACATGGTTCCGTATATCGTCGAGCAGGATCGGACCGTCGCGATTTACCTCATCGCGATCGCGAAGAAGGAATCCGGCTGGGGCGCGCATGTCCCGGTGCTCGATGGACAGGACTGTTTCAATTATTGGGGATATCGCGGTATCCGATTGCTGATGGGAACGGGCGGACATACCTGCTTTAACAGTCGCAAGGACGCCGTGGAAACGGTCGGGAAGCGTTTGCATACGCTGATCTATGACAATAATCTGAGCACGCCGGAGGAGCTTATCGTCTGGAAGTGCGGTTCTACCTGTGCCGGACATGATCCGTACGGTGTCCAGAAATGGATTTCCGATGTCGATTTATACTACGAGAAGCTGAACGCGGTGGACAGTACGAACGGATAAGGGAGGGAACTGACAGATCACAACTGGTAACTGACGACAAAAAACCGATGATGGAATGACCGGGGCGTGGGTCCCGGTTTTCTTATATGTTTATTCCTTATATAAGCCAATTATTCATATTTTCCTTTGACGGTTTGCCGAAAACTTGCTATACTTGGCAATACGTTCCTATAAGGAATGAGGAGGGAAGGAGGGCAGCGGATTCATAAAGAATACCTATGCCAAAAACAACCGGAGACGCTTTTCCGGATGGGGATGTCGGGGATTTATGTGGACGATTGAAGAGAACATTGAAAACGGGAATAGCAAGGATACGAAGGACCGTTCGGAGGAGGCATCTGAAACAGGTGTTGTTCCTTTCGGGAATCTTCCTGCTGTCGGCGGCGTCGGTCTACGCGCTCTCGCCGAGAGGGATAGGTCCATCCGAACATTTTGCAGGAGGACCGGTCTCACATGACCAGTCCGATGGGAAACATGCACTGTGTGTCCTATATCTGGATCATGAACGTCTGGCATCATTCGGATCGGGGATGCCGATCAATCCCGGCAATCGGTCGAGCGTACTCGATACGTGTCGGCAGATTCTGGAAGATGAGACGACTCTGCGAAGTGATGAGCCAAACGCTCTTGAGGGAGAAATTCGGACATTGGTGTCCGGATATCCGATCGAGGCGATGGCGTCTTCTATCGCGACGTATGACCGGGAGGTCGCGGGACTTATCGTCGGTATCGCGAAGAAGGAGTCCGATTGGGGGAATCATGTCCCGACACTCGGTGGACAGGATTGCTTCAACTACTGGGGGTACAAGGGCGGCGGGAGCCGTGGGACGGCCATGGGGTATGCGTGTTTCGGATCACCCGAGGAAGCCGTGAAGGCTATCGGAGATCGGATCGTCCGGCTCGTAGCGTCGAACAAGTCGAGCGGTCCCGAGGACATGCTTGTCTGGAAGTGCGGGAGCTCGTGCGCGGGGCACAGCGCCGAAAGTGTCCGTTCATGGGTCGCAAGCGTCCGTATGTACTACGATCGTATCGTGAAGGGTTGATACCGAATTGTGGTATGACCAAAAAACGACCGCCTGATGGTGGTCGTTTTTTTGTTTTTCCGTCGAACAAGGTATACTGGAGAAAATGAAACACACCCTATGACCTGGATATTCGTGGCGGTTGGGGGATATGCGCTCAATGCGGTCGCATCGGTATTCGACAAATTTCTGCTGTCTGAGAAGCGTATCGGGGCGCCGGCTTTGTACGCGTTTTTCCTATCCCTGACGAACCTGCCGTTCTTCGCACTTATCCCGTTCGGATTCGTGTGGTTCATCCCGTCGGCAATCGCTTTCGGAGTCGGTTCCGGCATCCTGTTTCTCTATGGGATGCTCGCGTCATATTATGCGATCAAGCGAAGCGAAGTGTCACGGGCGGTACCGCTTATCGGCGTAGCCTCGGTCGGACTCTTGTTCGTCTTTTCTCTCGGGAGCGCATTCGTTTCTGGAAATGGGGTTGCTATGACGGATATCCTTGCGCTTGGGTTACTTACCGGAGGAGCGGTATTGCTTGTTTCGGGCGGGCCCGGGATAAGCGGGCCCGGTTTTGTCCGGTCGGTATTGATTGCCGGAACACTTCTGGCCGGAGCACTTGTTTTCTTGAAGGAATCCTATCTCGTTTCGGACTTCGTGACCGGGTTTGTCTGGTCGAAGGTAGGTATTTTTGTCGGAGGATTATCGCTTTTCTTCGTGCCATCGTTCCGGGAGGCGGTCCTTTCGAGTCATGATCGGTTCTCGACGCCGAAAAAGAAACGAAAACTGATGACGGCGGGATACTTTTTTCTGACGCAGGTGTTCGGTGGTATCGGGACCATCCTGGTCTCGTATGCCGTTTCGCTCGGTTCGGCGACCTTGGTGCAGGGGATGAGTGGGATACAGTACGGGCTGGTGTTCGTGTTCGCGACACTATTGTCCGTGCGGTACCCGCATGTGTTTCGTGAGCATATCAGCCATCAGGAAATGGCTCGTAAGCTGTCCGCAATCGGTTTGCTCGCACTCGGGATCTGGCTGGTCTCGATGGGAAGCGGATTGAACGGGTTGTTGTAGAAGACTGATAACAGATAACTTACAACTGACAACTGACAACTTACAACAGATAACAATGAATAGATTACAGGTAATGTACGACTTACTACTTACAACTTACAACGTATGATGGGGTCAGAAGGCTAAACCTTCTCCGAAGGTTGAGTCTTCCTACTTCCTACTTCCCATTTTGTAATTCATACTTCACTTCTTCCTGCCTATGAAACGGAAACTCTTTGTCTTAAAAATCGTCGGTATAGCGATTCTTGTCACGCTTGCGATCGCGCTCGGGTTTTTCGCGTATTTCAACCTGCCTGGGCCGGCGCCGAGCCAGAATGTCGGTCTTGGAGTGACATTCTCCATCCCGTATGCGGAAGGCCTCGGACTTGATTGGAAGACGACCTTTATCGCGACGCTCGATGATTTGGGTGCGCGGAAACTCCGTATCCCGATCTATTGGAATCGGGCTGAGAAGGCGCAGGGAACGTTCGATTTTTCCGAAACCGACTGGATGCTCGACGAAGCGGCTAAGCGTGGCGCAGAAGTGATTCTGGTCGTCGGACAACGGGAACCGAGGTGGCCCGAGTGCCATATCCCGGACTGGGTGAAACAGGAAGGCAATGACGCGTTCCGTGAGGCCCGACTTACCGATTTCGTCGGTACGGCCGTGACGCGGTATCGCGATCGCAAGGAAGTGACCGTATGGCAGGTCGAGAACGAGCCGTTCGTGACGTTCTTCGGTGAGTGCCCGCCGCTTTCCCGTGAATTTTTCGATCAGGAGATCGCATACGTGAAGGCGCTTGATCCGTCCCGACCGATCCTGATTACCGACAGTGGGGAGTTCTCGACATGGACCGCGGCCGCGTCGCGAGGAGATATCTTCGGGACGACGATGTATCGCAAAGTCTATAATCCGAGTCAGGGATATATCACGTATCCGATTGGGCCGAACTACTACCGTTTCAAGGCGGCGCTCCTGAACTTGTTTATGGGAAAAAGTCGATTCATCGTTGCGGAACTCCAGGCAGAACCATGGGCGAAAGGGTGGGTCGGGGATGCGACCGTAGAGGAACAGTATCAGACCATGAATCCGAGCCTGCTTCGCGAGTATGTCGACTATGCCCGAAGGGTGGGATTTTCAGAGGCATATCTTTGGGGTGTGGAATGGTGGTATTGGCTCAAGGAGACGAAGGGCGAGCCGGCGGTGTGGGATACGGCGAGGGAGCTGTTTCGTGCCAAAAACTGACAACTCACAACTGACAACTCACAACTCACAACTTACAACTTACAACTTACAACTTACAACTCACAACTTACAACTGACAACTTACAACTGACAACGGGGAACGGGGAACGGGGAACGGGGAACCAGCCTACGCCAAGGCTACGGCGTGGCGATGCCAGCCTACGCCAAGGCTACGGCGTGGCGATGCCAGCCTACGACAAGGCTACGGCGTGGCGAAGCAGGGAACAGGAACAATGATCAATTTTCGATTCACAATTTACGAATGGGAGTGGGAATGAGAATAGAGTCTTTCGGTCTTTGCGAAGGAATGAATATGAATATTCATGACTAAGAGCCTATCCGTTAGGAACATACCTACTGCGCCTACGATCTTCGGCATAAACGCGCGTACCCCTTGTCGCCTTATCCAGATAGGGCTCCGCGGGTTACCCGCCTTTCCGCTTGAAGATCGTACGGCTCGTGACGGAGACCCTAACGGATAGGCTCTAAAGCAATCCAGAAAGAACAGAAATAGAAATACTGGACCGCCACGGATTTTCAGAAAAACCCTTGCGGATACAGAGAGAAGAAATGACAATTGACTCTGATTACGAATTTACAAGAAAGGCTTTTTCTCACTTCTCACTTCCTATTTCTTACTTCTATCCCGTTCTATGTCTCACAAGCTTTTTCTCATCCTTCATGATATTCGGAGTGCGCACAATGTCGGCGCGATGATCCGGACGGCGGACGGAGCGGGGGTTTCGAAAATCTATTTCTCGGGGTATACGCAGGCGCCGGCAGAGCTTGGGAGACAGTGGAAAACGGATGCGGAAAAATCTCTTGCCAAGACGGCACTCGGGGCGGAGTATGGTGTACCCTGGGAACGGGTTTCCGACCTCTTCGAGCTGTTGGCAACGTTTCGGGCCGATGGTGTCGAAATCGTCTCGCTTGAATCGGATAAAAAAAGTGTTGACTATCGCTCGTACAAGCCACGAGGGGATGTCGCGCTCATCGTCGGCAATGAGACCGAAGGAGTCTCGCCGGAGGTGCTTGAGGAAAGCGATGTCGTGGTGGAAATACCGATGCGGGGAGCCAAGGAATCGCTCAATGTCTCGGTAGCGACGGGAATTGCCCTTTTTTCGCTCATGAGTACAATAGAGAAAGGAGCTAATCAGTGAAAATCAGAGCATGGAACAAAGGAAGCTTGCTGTATTTGATATCGATGGGACCATTTTTCGAAAAAATCTTCATTTTGAACTCATAAACGAACTGTCGTGGCTCGGGGCGTTTCCGGTCGATGTGCGGAAGCGGCTGACCGAGGTCTATTCCGGCTGGCTGGAACATGAGGGGACATACGAGGACTATCGGAATGCGATCGTAAGCCTCTATGCCGAGCATATCAAGGGGGTGTCTGAAGAGAAGGTCCGCGAGGCGAGCCGGATAGTCATCTCGTTTCATATGAAGCGGACGTATATTTTTTCCGAGGCGCTTATCCGGCGGTTTCGTGCGGAAGGTCGGCATATCATCGCCGTATCCGGATCGCCGATCGAGGTCGTGGAGGAATATAATGAGAAATACCTCCGGTTCGACAAGGTATACGGGAGTGTATACGAGAAAGACGGAAATGGTATCTATACCGGGAGAGCGTCTTTCGAGCCGACCAAAGCCAAGAACGAGGTTGTGAAGCGATATGCGGAGGAGAACGGCGTCGATCTTTCCGATTCGTACGGTATCGGGGATACGGAATCGGATATCGGCATCTTTCGTATCGTGGAACATCCGATCGCATTCAATCCGAATTTGAATCTCAAGACGGCTGCGGAGAAAGAAGGATGGCGTATCATCGTCGAGAAGAAGGACGCTATCTATGATTTGACACGCTGTGCCGCTACCGGTGGGAGCGGAAGCCCCGATGATCTCATGAAGGTCTCCTAATGAAAATCGTATGACACTGAACGAATCACTCGACAAATTTCTCCGGATGACACTGTGGATCTGGCTACCGTTCTATGCGTTGCCGAGACTGTATCGGGACGTCCGTGAACGGTATGGGAAAAACGGAAAATAACCGTATGTGCATTTCCCGCTCTCGAGCCTACTCGCTTCTGATGCTCTGGATGGGAGTCATCTTTTTCTTTTCGTCGATGCCGGGAGCGGTTTCCGGAACGGATATGCCGTTTGCGCTCCTCCTCGAACGCAAGGGCGCACATGTTTTCGAATATTTTGTCTTAGTACTCCTTGCGCTCAACTCATTCCTATTGACCTATTCGAAGGAACGGTTTGGTTTTTCAGTGATACTCTCCGCCACGCTTTCACTTCTCTATGCCTTCTCGGACGAGACACACCAATTGTTCGTTCCCGGGCGCGAGGGAAAACTTTCCGACGTCGGTATCGACGCGATCGGGATAGCGATCGGAGTCATCGTCGTTATGGCTCTTATGGAGAAGAATACAGCGTCGAACTGTCATTGTTGATAAAACGGAAAAATGGGATCGTATCTGACCACTGATCAAAAAAATGACGGTTGATTATGCATGAGAAACTGATTATCTTCCAGAAGACGTATGCTTTTACGGTGTGGCTCTATCCGATTATCAATAGGATCCCACAAAGTCATCGACTCGTTATTGGACGCGCAATGGAAGAGCGTGCGATCTCGATGGTTGTCGCTGTGGTCGAAGCAAACAAGAAATGCGGAGGAGAACGAATAGCCTTTCAGAAAAAGGCATCGGACGATCTCGATGTGGTTCGTATTTTGCTTCGTCTTGCGAAGGATTTGAGATTCGTGAGCGTGGGGCAATATTCGGCCGGTGTGGACAAGATAAACGAGATAGGGCGTATGCTGAACGCATGGATGGAATCGCCAAAGCGGGTATGATACGGTGTGTATGAGGGGAGGACCGAAGCGCGCGGCATACGCTTTCTAACGTGGCGGGAATTGGAACAATACGTCGAATGCAGGGGCATTCGCACTGAATTTGAACAATACGCCGGGGAATCAGAACAACAACATCGGGTTTCGCTGCGCCAGTGATGAACGCATGGGACTACAGTCCTGAAACTGCGCCGGATGTGTGGTGCGCGCCTACGGATGCGTATCCCGGATGATCCGAATGATCACAAGGTCCTTTCCGTCGCCCGATTAGGGATGTATCGGCGATTGCCGTGCCGGAATATCCGGTTTCCGCGAGTCGGGGGAAAACACAAAGCCCGTATCCTCGTGCTTCTTTCGTATTACAATAAGAGGCACGGGGAAAATGGGTTCGGGAAACGCATATTTTCGAAAACGGTGCGGGGGCGGAAATAAATATAAAATGCAAATCAAAAAATGAAAAATATGAGGGCTGGGATAGATGGAGGTGGAGAAGAATAGGAAAGGGGAGGAGACTAGATGCTGACAAGATATTCACTCTGTCTTTTCATATGTTCAGACGGATTTGTGAAATCGAGCCGCTACTGCGGGCATATACCCGGGCACGACAGGGAAAGAAGGAACATCAAAACGTTTGTTCGTTTGATTTTTCCCTGGAATACGAGCTTGGAAGATTGAAACATCTGCTCGAATCCGGCCGATATTCGCCCGCACCATATACGCGGTTCATGGTGTTTGAGCCCAAGACACGGCAAGTTTCGGCGCCGGCGTTTCGAGATCGTGTCGTGCAACATTCCTTGGTCGCGGCAATAGGGCCGATCTTCGAGAAGCGATTTATTGCTGATTCGTACGCGTGCCGGGAAGGAAAGGGTACACATTTCGGTGCGAAACGAGTGAAAAATTTCCTTTCCGCAGCCCGGAGTGTCTACGGACGGAACAGCGAAATGTATGTCTTGCAATGTGATATACGGAAATATTTTCAGAGTATCAGCTGGGACACACTGCTTTCCATCGTCGGCAAACATATACCGTGCCAGCAAACGTTTGATCTCGTGAGAAAAATTATCACGACGCATGATACTGCAGGAATCAATGCGATCACTGTGCGGTCTTCTGGACAGGGTTCACTGTTTCAAGACACCGAATCAGGTGAGATACCCGCCGTTTCGGTGGAATCAAGGAGAGGTCTTCCGATCGGCAATCTAACCAGTCAACTGTTCGCGAACATATATCTCGACGTGCTCGATCATTTCGTCAAGGAGACGCTCCGCGAAAAGTGGTATGCACGGTATATGGATGATTTCCTGATCATCCATCCGAACAAGGCGCATCTGCGATATCTGCGCGACGAGATTGGCACATTCCTGGATCGCGAACTTGGACTGGAACTGCATCCGAAGAAAACAATCATCCGGAATGTTCAAGAAGGGATACCTTTTGTCGGGTATCGTATCTTTTATGACCATATGATGGTTCGCGGATCGACCCTTATTCGTATGCGAAAAAAATATCGTAAGACGGTAAAGTTGGCCAAGAAGAAAGTGGTATCCGAGGAGTCTTTGAAACGAACACAGGCATCGATCCGCGGACATCTCAAGCATGCCAGCGCAAAGCACCTGACCGAGCGGATATTCCGGGAACGGGAAGTGAAGAAATGAAAAGCAAGGTCCGTCTTTGCGAAGGAGTCTTCGACTGAAGCAATCCAGGAATCAGAAGAGTTTCCATATCATTTCGTATGACCTCGTAAGAACGAGGGAACGGAAACCTGGATTGCTTCGCAAGGCCTCGCAAAGACGGACAAAAACGGGACTCGCACCTGCTTGCCCGTCCGCAACGATTGCCAGCCCGACGGCATTCATGACGGCGGGCGTAGCGATACGGGCGGACGACGCTATGCTTTAGCATTGCGGGCAGGAAGACAAACGGGGAAGGAAGATAGGGAGCGAGCCGGCAGAAAAAAACCGAAAAAAGACCCCTTCCGTCTTTGCGAGGAGTCTGCGACGAAGCAAACCAGAGAAAAAAATAACAGATAACAGGGAACAGAAACCTGGATTGCCACGTCCCGCAGACGGGACTCGCACCCGCCTGCAACGCTATGCTGTAGCATTGCGGGCAGGAAGACAGATGGGGAACAAAGACGGGATCGAGGACTGGATTGCTTCGCAAGGCCTCGCAAAGACGGACAAAAACGGGACTCGCACCCGCTTGCCCGTCCGCAACGATTGCCAGCCCGACGGCACTCATGGGGGCGGGCGTAGCGATACGGGCGGACAACGCTACGCTTTAGCATTGCGGGCAGGAAGACGGACGGGGAGGGAACAGGAACGCAAAGACAGACAAGGACAGGAACTGTGCTTCGCATTGAGACATCCAGAAATGTAAGTGAAGCTCATTCGGTTCGCATTGAGACAGCCAGAATTGAAGTAAGGTCTTTTTGACTTTACAAAAAAATGTGATACTCTTTATACGAGGGTCTGCCATTCGCACCAAATTTTTTTGGTTTTCCAGGCAGTGTTGAGGATCCAGAATCAAGGTGTTTTGTCGGATCGAGTACGAGGGGTGCGAATCCTGATCAGGAAGTGATACCGTATCACATCTGGCTTCAGGCATTTCCGACAAGCTCCAAACGAGGGACGTAGTCTTGCGTCTTAGTTCCTCCCGCAGCTCTCCTCGCAAGTGTGGTCCGTGTCCCTTCCGCGAATAGCGTGATGATGAATCTCACAGAAAAAACAAAACGATATCTGCTGGAGCCGAGGTTCCGATTCAATCGGATCCAGTTTAATGTACTGGCGTTGTTTTTGGTGGGCGTGGGAACGGTCGCCGGGGCGTATCTGATCCTTTCCGAGGCTATTCCGCGTATTTTTGCACTCAATGATACGGCCAAAGTGTGGTCACTTTCGTCTTCGAACGCAGGGCAGTACGCGACGAGTTTTGCGACGGTCGATGATACGGGCGCTCATCCGTCCGGCGGAGCGACCGGGGCGAACGAATTTACCAATCCTGATTTCGCAACCACAGTCGATTCGTGGAGCGTGGCGGCCGCGCCTCCGGCCGGGTGGGTCGAGGTACCCGGAAGCGGCACGTATTCCACGAGCAATTTCCTCGCGATGAAATACGAAGCGAAGTGTGCCGCAACCGGCACGCCTGCGATTGGCCTGACCACTCCAGAGGTAAGTTCCTACAATACCTACGACGACAATGCATCGGCGTGTACCGCGGCCAACGGGAAACGGGTCGTTTCCGTGGCTTCGGGGTATCCGATCGCCAATGTCTCTCAGACAAGCGCTATTACACGGTGTTCGACCGTGGGTATCGGGTCCACCTCGGCACACCTTCAGAACAACGACGAATGGATGACGATAGCCCGTGATGCCGAAGCGCAGAATGCCAACTGGTCGGGCGGATCCGTGGGCTCGGGGTATCTGTTCGCGGGACACAATGACAATTCGCCTGCCAAGGCCCGGATTGCGTCGTCAACCGATACTGGGAACAATGCATGCGCCTATACCGATGCTGCCGGTACGACCGAAAGTCCTTCGGGATGCCCTTCCAATACCGCCTCCGGTCAAAGCGGAACGGTCGGCAATCAGAAACGCATTCTCACATTATCGAACGGTGTCCCGATATGGGATATCGCGGGCAATGTCTGGGAGTGGACGAATAATACGATCCAAGGGAAGGATGAGCCGACCGGCGCCACGCCTGGCTTTGGCTGGCGTGAATTTACGGCACTTACGACCTACGGTACGCTTTCGTATGACAAGACGCGTCCCGCACACAGCTCGTATGCGTCGGCAACCGGTGTCGGGCAAATCTATTCTGATGGTACCGCTTCGAATACGACGGCGTACGCTTTCTAACGTGGCGGGCTTTGGAACATTACGTCGTATGCAGGGGCATTCGCACTGATTTTTGCTCACTACGCCGGGGTATCAGAGCAGCTACGTCGGGTTTCGCTGCGCCAGTGATCCCGTAGCTATCTCTTCATCTTTCTTATCTTCTTCCGGCCGCTTTGCGGCCGGCGGAAATAATTTTTCGGTCGGCCCTGTTTCCGATGGTAGACTGTTTCAACAGGTGAACGTGGGCGATACGGCGACCTATGATTTTTCCGCATACGTCTACGACAATACCGCAGGCCATGTCGGAGGGGTGGTGGTTGCTTCCGTCGCCACGCTCGAAGTGGCTGGTGTGGCGATCGCGACGACGTATACGGACCAGGGGTCGGGCTGGTGGAAATTGTCCGCCTCCGTGACCGGTACGGCATCGGTTCGTGAATACGGCATCATCGCTACGACCGGCAAGACGATCCACGCGGACGATTTCAGTCTGGTCCGGCAGGCTACATTCTTCGCGTATCCGAGTGCGGCGTATTCTAATATCCTGGTGAATACCTGGGATACGTTTTGCGAAGGGTCTCTTGCCGGCTCGGTCTGCACCGAAGACGCGACGCACGTCCGCAATGCCACCATCTCGTACCAGCTGTGTGACGATAATGGATCGGCCTGCGAGTCCGGCAACACGTGGAAGTATTGGGACGGTTCCGCGTGGCAGACGGCAGAGGACGCCGATTTCGCACACGCCAACACACCCGCACAGCTGACTCGCACAGCCATGCAGGCCTTCCCGACCGGTTCGAAGAAGATTTCTTTCCGTGCTCTTTTCCGCCAGGGCGACGGTGCCGACATGCCACGCCTCCCGCACGTCTCGATTGGGCTCACGACCGATACCGTTCGTCCGGTTACGAACGCATCCGCGATTGCTATGCGACGGTCTACGGACGGGACATCTGTCGGCGTCGGAACGGATAATCGGACGAACGGTGCCGAGCCGTACTTCTCTTGGAATCCCGGCGCGGACGACACAACCGGCTCCGGTGTCCGCGGATACTGTCTTTACCTCGGCACCGATCCATCGGGCGATCCCGCGACCGGCAAGGGACTCTTGGGAAATAGTCCGTCGAGTATCGCCGGGACGGATTGCCAGTTCATCGTTTCTTCGACGTCGATCGACTTCGCGACGCCTGCGCTTCGCGGTACGCCGTGGCTGGTCTCCTCGACCGACCCGTATTATCTCAATGTCAAGGTCGTCGATAATTCGGGAAATACGTACGGTGGGGACAGCACCTCGTTCTCGTTCCGGTATGACGGGACCGCTCCTACGAACGTCTCGTACATTTCGTGCGCGTCCGGTTCGTTCTCGAATGTCGTGGATATGAATTTCTCGTGGCCGACAGACGGTTCTGCTGCTGCGACCGACGGTCATGCCGGGGTATTTGGCTGGCAATATCAGATCAACACGACCTCCGGAGCGTGGAACGGGACTGCGACCGAATCGACGCTCGGTGTCGGAACGTATTTCCCGATAACCGACGCATCATATACGCTTACGGACGACCGCGATGGCGACTCGATCGTCTCGGGCAATAATATCGTCTATTTCCGTACGGTCGATGCGGCCGGCAACCCGTCATCCGATTCGTCGATCCGTACCTGCAATCTTTCGTTCGGTGGTATGGCACCATCCTTCGGTAGCATGGATACCGTCGCGATCGCACCTTCGACTTCGACGTCGAACACATATTCCCTTTCGTGGCCCGCGGCCACGGCTACACCGGGCCGTGCTGTCTCGCGCTATTATTATATGGTGAACGCGCAACCGCCGGCCACGTTGGCCACCTTGCGCGGAAACGCATCGACCTATATCGACAACGGCACAGGGACGACCGTTCCCGCTTCGGCACTTCCGAACGTGAACAAAGGGATCAATACGGTCGTGGTCGTGGCGGTGGACGATGCGGATACCCCGAACTATTCGCCCAGCAACCGGATCGAGGGGAGCTTCACGCTCGATTCGACGGATCCGGACAATGTCATCAATCTCGTCTCATCCGATTCGTCTATCAAGTCGCTCTCTCAGTGGAATGTGACTCTGACATGGGGCGCTCCAGCGTATCAGGGAGCCGGAAACCTGACCTACCATATTTTTCGTTCGACGGATGGACACGCTTTTTCCGAAGTCGGCTCCACGTCCGGTCTCTCGTATGTAGACAATACGCCGGACTCCAAAGAATATTCTTACAAGGTCTACGTGACGGACGGCGCAGACGCGGGCAGTTCCGGTTCCAATGCCGTCGTCATTACTCCGACCGGAAAATGGACGACCCCGCCCACACTCGACAATGGCCCGGACGTGAACGATATCACGACCGGCAAAGCGACGATTTCCTGGGGTACGAGTCGGAGCGCCGATTCGAAGATCGCCTATGGTACGAAACGGGGAAAGTACGGTGAGGACGAGATTTCTAATTCGGATCAGACAGGAAGTCATTCGGTCAATCTGACCAATCTCGACGCCGGTACTTCGTATTATTACCGGGCCAAGTGGACCGATGAGGACGGTAATACCGGTGAAACCGATGAAAGGAGTTTCCGGACACAGGACGCGCCGACCGTGAAGGACGTTTCCGTGCGAAGTATCGGACTGGATTCCGCATTCGTCCGGTTCACGTCCAAAGGCGCATCCGAAGTGAAGATCTTCTATGGTCCGACAACGGGCTTCGGTGGCAGTGTCGTCGTCCCGACATCCTCTTCCGAAACGACGTATACGACCGAACTTTCCGGATTGCAAGACGGCACCAAATATTACTACAAAATTAACACCTTCGACGAGGATGGCAAGGAATACGAGGGGACGGTACTCGATTTCGCCACGCTCCCGCGACCCAAGATAACGAACGTCCGTATCCAGCAGGTCGCCAATACGGCACAGTCGACCATACTTGTCACCTGGGACACCAATACCGAGGTATCTTCGATCGTCTCGTATGCCCCGGAGGGAAATCCGGGAGCATCCCGAGACGAGGTGACCGTCGCGTTGACAACTGGCGAACACAAAATGATCATCCGTGGCTTACTCCCTCAGACCGGCTATTCGCTGGTCGTACGTGGTCGGGATAAGGCCGGAAACGAGGCTGTATCCGATGCACAGCGACTGACGACCGCCACCGATACGAGGCCGCCACAGATTGCTACGCTGTCGGTCGAAGGTACGGTCGTTCCCCCGATCTCATCGGCCGCACAGGAATCGGTGGCACAACTGGTCGTGTCTTGGAATACCGACGAGCCCGCGACGAGTCAGGTGGAATTCGGCGAAGGGACGGGTACGGCATATGCTCAGAAAACCCAGGAGGATGCCAATCTTACGACAAACCATCTCGTGATAGTGTCCGGGTTGTCGCCGTCGAAGGTGTATCACTTGCGGACCATTTCTGCGGATGCGGCCGGAAATATCGGTCACTCGATCGATACTGTCACCATTACTCCGAAAACGATAGATAATGCGCTCGATCTGGTGATCTCCAACCTCAGGGAAGCCTTCCGGTTTTTGGGCGCGTTCGGCGGAGGGACGTGAGTACAATGTAAAATGTGGGGACGGGGGAGGGAGGCAGAAGGGACTGGATTGCCACGGATGCGAAGACGCATCCTCGCACCCGCCTGCCCGTCCGCAACGATTGCCAGCCCGACAGCACTCATGGCGGCGGGCGTAGCGATACGGGCGGACAACGCTATGCTGTAGCATTGCGGGCAGGAAGACAGACGGGGAACGGGAGACAGAAGGGGAGGGAATAGGAACGGAGAACATCGAAGTCTGTCTTTGCGAAGGAGTCTTCGACTGAAGCAATCCAGACTCTTCCGTCTTTGCGAGGCCTTGGAGGCCGAAGCAATCCAGGAATCAGAAGAGTCTCCATATCATTTCGTATGACCTCGTAAGAACGAGGGAACGGGGACTGGATTGCCACGGATGCGAAGACGCATCCTCGCAAAGACAGACGGGGAACGGGAGACAGAGAGGGAACAGGGTCGGGGTCGCAAAGACAGACCGGGAACAAAGACGGGATCGAGGACTGGATTGCCACCCCAGCATGCGCGGGGCAGGCTGTCCCGCAGACGGGACTCGCAAAGACAGAGAGGGAACAGAGGACTGGATTGCCACGGATGCGAAGACGCATCCTCGCAAAGACAGAAAGGAACGGGACTCGAAAAGACAGAGAGGGAACAGGGTCGGGGTCACAAAGACGGACGGGGAACGGGGACCTGGATTGCCACGGGCTTCCGAAGACGGAACCCCTCGCAAAGACTGACGGGGACGGGGATTGGGGGATGGATTGCCACGGGCTTCCGAAGACGGAACCCCTCGCAAAGACAGAATTCAGATGTATGAGACGAAGAAAAACCGATATCAATATGACTCAGCCGATACTACAAGTGCAAAATATTTCCAAATCGTTTCGTGTCGGCGCGATGGATGTACCGGTTCTTCGTGGCATTGATTTTGAGATTTCCATGGGTGATTTCTTGGTCCTGTTTGGGCCTTCCGGATGCGGAAAATCGACATTGCTACATACGATCCTCGGGCTCGAATCACCGACAGCGGGAAAAATCGTCTTTGCCGGTAAGACCGTATTTTCGGAAATGTCCGAGGACGAACGATCCGATTTCAGGAAACGGCATGTCGGTATGGTATATCAGCAATCGAACTGGATACGTTCGCTGTCGGTCTTGGAGAATGTCGCGTTTCCGCTTACGCTTCTCGGTGCCGATCGGACTACGGCGATGGGGCGGGCCCGCCAGACGCTCGAACTCGTCGGGATGTCGGCCTGGTCGGCATATGCGCCGATGGAGCTGTCTTCCGGACAGCAGCAACGTGTCTCGCTGGCACGGGCGGTTGTCACGGATCCGGACTTTATCATCGCGGACGAACCGACGGGAAATCTCGATTTCGAATCCGGACAGACACTGATGCATCTTCTGAAATATCTGAATGAAGAGACGGGGAAGACTATCCTCATGGTGACGCATGATTTGGAATATATCGGCTATGCCAAGACGGCGATCAGGATGCGCGACGGGGTCATCGTGGAAGTGTATTCAGAAAATGAGCGGGAAGCGCTTCTGAGCAGTATCAGGGGAAAACGTGGCGTCGAAGCGCCTGTAAGTAAATGACGTCGATATACATGGCTTCCTTTTTCAAAAAAATCTCCGAATCCGTTTCCGCCGTCGTCGGTATGGCCACGTTTTCGTTGTTGCTTGTCTTGTACGTCGTTTTCAAAGGGTTCGAGTGGATTTCGCGCCGTCGTTTTTTTCCGAAATTTGTGCGGGTGGTATTGCGGCGACCTTTCTCATACGTGTATTCCCTGGCTTTGCGTGTACTGGGATCGCATCGGGAAGGTTCCATTTCCCGTGTCGCCCTGATAGAACTGTCCATCCGGAACATGCGGGTGAAAAAGACACGGACACTCATCACGGTCGGAGGCATGGCTGTCGGTATCGGAACGATCGTGTTTTTGGTGTCTATAGGATATGGACTGCAGCAACTGGTCATCACTCGGGTTGCACGTCTCGAGGAAATGCGTCAGTTCGATATATCGCCACAGGCCGGTGGCAAAGTGAAAATTGACGACAAAACCATCGCTGACCTCGGTGGCAGTTCCGAAGTCGAGGCGATTTTGCCACTCATCTCCGTCGTCGGCAGGGTGAATTATAACGATTCCGCATCCGACATGGCCGTATATGGGGTCACGTCCGAGTATCTGAAACGTTCCGCCATACAACCGGTCGCGGGAGCCATCTTCGAAAGTGATGAAATTTCATCGGAACGGACCGGAATCCAAACTCAGACGGAGGGATCGGTCGATGCCGGATCGATCACGGCATTCGATGAAAAAATACGCGATGCGGATTTTTCAATCGGTGTGTCGTCTTGGGTCCGGGTCAGGGAGACCCCGAAATCCGATTCGAAAATACTCGGTTTCACGAAGGGCATCGGACACGGGGTAGAACACTGGGGAGCCATGTATGAGTCGACGGATGGGGCCGGCAAGGCCGGAATCGCGGATGATGGAACCGTATTGGGAAAATGGATGAAGGCGGATGTGCTCTTGTGGGAAGAGAAGACGTGCAATACGGTCACCCAAGGGGATTGCGAGGATGGGAAGCATATGGTGCGTCGTGACGAAACCGGCGAACAGGTACGCACGACCGGATACTTTGCCGAGATCGGCGTGGACGTTTCCGCGACGGGTTCCGTGCTGCCAGCGGTATTGGGTGAATCCACGGATACCACTTACGGTTCTCCTGATTGGGTTTCGATCGAATCGGAATCCGGTGCGGTCGCTTTGCCTGATGCCACCACGGTTGAATTGCCTAAGGATGCGAGACGGCAGGCTGTCGTAAACCGATCGGCACTCAAGGTCTTGGGCATCGATGAGCGCGAGGCGGTCGGAAAGTCGTTTTCTGTCGCATTCGTGGTTGTCGGTGATCTTCTGTCCGATCCGACGCGAAAGATGGAATCTTCTCCGGCTGAATATGTCATCGTGGGAGTGACCCCGGATGAAAAATCGCCCGTTTTTTATGTACCATTCATCGACCTCCGTTCGCTCGGTATTACGAACTACTCACAGATAAAGACCGTGGTACGGGATCAGTCCGCGTTATCGGATGTCCGGAAGCGAGTCGAGGCATCGGGCTACGTGACACGATCCGTGGCGGATACCGTGGCACAGATCAGTTCATTGTTTGCTACGGCGAGGATAGCCCTTGCGGTCCTTGGTATGACGGCGCTTGCGGTCTCCGCGCTCGGAATGTTCAATACGCTTACCATTTCCCTGCTTGAACGTACACGAGAGGTGGGTCTTATGAAGGCGATGGGGATGAAATCGTACGAAGTGAGGGAATTGTTTTTGACCGAATCCATGATTATGGGAATTTTCGGCGGTATGTTCGGCTTGTTGGGCGGGTATCTCCTTGGAAAGCTCGTCGGATTGATCTTTTCATTCTTCAGTTTGACGTCGGGTTTCGGATTCGTCGATGTATCCTTCGTGCCCGCGTTGTTCGCACTTGTGATTATAATCCTGTCGCTCATTGTCGGCCTTGGGACCGGAGTGTATCCGGCAAATCGTTCGACGCGTATCTCGGCTTTGGATGCGCTTCGGTATGAATAGAGTTGGGCAAAAGGGGTCGGATACGGACCTCCCCCCGTTTTTTAAAGGCGTCTTCGACTGAAACAATCCAGAAGGAATAGAAACAGGCACAATGACGGGAACGAGGTTCCCCTGCTCTCTGTCGTTCGTGCTCGCGGCGCTCGCCTTGAACGCGTTCCGTCTTTCCTTTCCGAAGAGCCGACCTCGTGCATACGTAACGCTTGCCGCCGGCCTTTCGCTCCTCTATGCGTTCTCCGACGAGACACATCAACTGTTTGTTCCCGGTCGCGAGGGGAAGCTGACCGACGTCGGTATCGACGCGATCGGGATAGCGATCGGTTTGATAGTCATTGGATTCATCGTTAGTTGGAATCGGTCGAAAAATCCGAAGATAGTAAGTATCGAACCGCGGAAGAAGGCTAAACGTTCTCCGAAGATGTAGTCTTTGGAAGCTGGAAATACTTTGATATTGAAAAAATATTGATGGAAACTTTTATGCCGAATGATTTTTATCAGGTGTCGTTGAAAGCGATACTGAAGAACGTGGAAGGGAGTGTATTGGTCTTGAAGGCCGATTTCGAAGGGCCTCTATCCGGATATTATGATTTGCCCGGAGGGCGTATCGATGAGAGTGAATTTGACATTCCGCTTCTCGACATCTTGAAAAGGGAAATCAGAGAGGAAATCAGGATCGACAACGTAGCAGTACATGAAGTTCCGGTCGCGGTTGGCAGACACCGTATACCGAAAGACATCGCAGATACGGAGAAGGATCTTCATCTTCTGTATCTATTTTTTGAAGGTGAATTGTCCGACGGCGATATCCGTATCAGCGATGAACACACGGGATTCGAGTGGGTACACATAACGCCGGAGAATGTGGGAACGTATTTCACCTCGGGCCTTTTGGAAGGGATGAGGACGTATATGGTTTCGAAGGAGTAGTTTTCGAAAGAATTAAGCCATTTTCTCATGATACACTTCCTATAAGACTGTCTTTTCGAGCGCGGCAATCCAGGAATCAGGATATACTTCTGGACCGCCGCGGACTTCGCGGACTCGTCCTCGCGGAGACGGACAGGAAGAGAATAGTGCGCGTGAGTTTGGAATGTCGGACCGTGTAGCGGGACTTGCGAAAATCCTGTCTGCTCAGTCTTTGCGAGGAGTCTGCGACGAAGCAATCCAGAGGCTTATTCGGATGCCGGCGGAGAATGTCCGGTGACGGAGACTGGATTGCCGCGCCCCGAGGATGGGGCTCGCAAAGACGAAGAGAAGGTTCGCGGAGACAGATAAGAACGAGAACCTGGATTGCCACGGATTTTTAGAAAAATCCTCGCAAAGACGACAGGGATGGAGACGGGGAAAGGGATGACAAGTAAAGGGATCAGGGAATGAAAAACTGGATTGTCACGGGCAACTACGCCCTCGCAAAGACGGAGGGGAACGGGGACGGAGAAGGGACAAATTATCTCGGTCCTTGTGAAGGAGTCTTCGAATGTAGCAATCCAGAAGGAATAAAACAGAAAAAAAGACTGGATTGCCACGGACTTCGCAGACTCGTCCTCGCAAAGACGGAGGTATCTGGGAAGAATTGAAAAGTGAGGTCTGTCTTTGCGAGTGAGCCTTCGAGCGCGGCAATCCAGGAATCAGGATATACTTCTGGACCGCCGCGGACTTCACAGACTCGTCCTCGCGGAGACGGACAAGGAACCTTGAGGAGACGGGCAAGGAGGTGGTGATAAAGAAAAATCCTCCGAGCGATCGGAGGATTTTTTCTGACGAAGATATCAGGAACGAAGTTGGACTAGATGCTCTTTATCTTCTCGACGACGGCCTTGAAGGCTTCGTGGTCGCGGACGGCGAGCTGGGAGAGGACTTTGCGGTCGAGCTCCACCTGCTTCACCTTGAGCGTACCGATGAACGAGCTGTAGCTCGTATCGAAGGCGCGAAGGGCATTGCCGAGGCGGATGATCCAGAGGGATCGGAATGTCCGCTTCTTGTTGCGGCGGTCACGATAGGCATAGGCACCGGCCTTCATGACGGCCTGCTTGGCCAGATTGTACTGACGACTGCGACCCCAACGATAGCCTTTGGCGGCATCGAGGAGGTTGTTGCGTCGTTTGCTGGCGGCAACGCCACGCTTTACACGGGTCATAACGTTTCTACTTTACGGATGGATATTGCACTATGGTACGGAGAATCGGCTGGAAAGTCAAGAACGTAACTCCTTCGTTTTCGTAGAGACGGATCATGCCCCGTCTCTATATCTTGGAAAGAGAAGCAGTCAAGCGGGGAGAGGGGCACGAAGTCTTATACCAAATGAACTGAATCCCTGTTACGTTCAGGAGTCCAACTCCCCCTTGGGAGTTGGACTCCTCTAGTAGCGATATACAACAAATGAAGTTGTTTCGGTATTACGCGTAGGGGATGGCTCGCTTCGTATTCTGCTCTTCTTTCGCTAGCGAGAAACCGGCATCGCGACGCTTCGCACGGGTCTGCGCGCCCGTGTCACGGGAGTTGTAGTGGTTCTGGCCCGATGCACGGTGCATGAGTTTGCCACTGCCGGTCACCTTGATTTTCTTGCTGACGGACTTTTTCGTCTTCTGCTTCATAACCTTTTCGTTACCTGATACTTAATCGTTTATTCCGGGATGATGAGTATGCTGATACCGTTCTGGATATTCTTCATCTCTTCCTCGACCTTGTAGGGGATCGTGAGGAGGGTAAGGAATTCCTTCATCGCATCCCTGGCCCGGTCCCGCATAGCTTTCTCTCGCCCGCGCAAGAGGAGTTCGATGCGTACCTTCTGTCCCTTTTTAAGAAATTTCTCGGCCTGGTCCTTCTTGAAGAGGAGATCGTGCGTGTCGACACGGAGCCCGATGCGGATACCCTTGATGTCGACTTTCTTCTGATTGCTCTTGGCCTGTTGTTCCTTTTTGGTTTGTTGGTACTGGAACTTGCCGTATTCGAGAATCTTACAGACCGGAGGCGTCGCTTGTGGCGAAACTTCGATCAGGTCGAGATCTTCCGCACGGGCGATCTCGATCGCTTTCTCCGTCGGCATTTCTCCGAGCGGTACCCCATCGCTTCCGATGAGATAGACCGTCGGAGAAAGGATCTTCTCGTTGGCGCGGAACCGAAGCAGTACTTGCGGTTTCGGTTTCGGTCGATTGTGTCTTCGTCGTCTCATATAGTGAGCTTCATGAGCTTCGTAAGCAAGAGGGCTTCGTAAGCTTCAATAATATATTCCCGGCTTCGGAAACTGTCGAAGCTTATGCAGCTGTCGAAGCTCAAGAAGTTCTAGTGGAGTTGATGGGAATCGCACCCATGTCCAGACGAATCCGTCCAAAACCATCTACAAGCGTAGTCAACCCTTGGTTCCCTGAAAAGCGGAAAGGCTGACAAAAACCTTTTCAGGGCCTCCTTTCATGCCAGGCCGACAGGGTGAAGGGAGGAAAGACCCTTGTCGGTCTGCCAGATGATATGACACCGGGGTCCCCGTATCAGGCGTCGGGGGTCCGATGGTTCCCGCAAACCGAAGTTAGGCGAGAACGGAAGCAAATGACGGGGTGAACGCGTTGGCGAACGCCGTCTTCACTTTCTGTGCGATGTTGGCATTTATCGTGTGTGGGGATTTTTTACGATGGATCCCCGCATCGGCTTGCCGGTTCTGAAAGAGCACGCTGTCGAAACTAAACAACCCCCGCACCGACGCGAAGCGTCGCAAAACCGAGAGCACGGATCCCGCATTCCAAATGGAATGGAAATTCCAAGTGCCAAGCCACGGATCCGGTTATGGATCGGATGCTTGGGTATGGGAACTTCATTTCGACCGCATCGCGCGACCTATGTCCTTTCTCGCTTCGCGTTTCTTGATCGTCTCACGCTTGTCTACGCGTCTTTTACCCTTTCCGACGGCGAACTCAAGCTTCACGAGTCGTTTCTTAGTGTACACCCGGACCGGCACCAAAGTCAAGCCTTCGACGCGCGATTTTCCAATCAGGGAGCGGATTTCCGACTTTCGAAGGAGAAGCCTGCGTGACCGGGTATCCTCGTGATGCGTATCCTTGTGGGCTTGCGGATAGGGTGGGATGAGCGCGTTCGTGAGGAAGAGCTCATTGCCGTGTGCGGTCACGAAGCTTCCCTTGAGGCTGATATGGCCGGTTTTGACCGATTTCACCTCCGCCCCGGTCAATTCCAAACCGGCCTCATAGCGGTCCATGAGCTCATAATCGAATCCGGCGCGTCTGTTTACGGCGAGTGTTTTCATGGCTTCACTGTACCGCGATACGGGGCTTGAGACAAGATGGGCGTATAAAAAAGCACCGTTATCACGATGCTTTATCTGGTAGTTTTATCAGGCCGCATGATTTCAGGCGCATAATTTCGGCACTGGTTCCCGATTAGGTGGCTGAGATTCCCTCTCTGGTGCTAAGATAAGCACAAAATCGACGTTTTATTTATTATAAAGTAAAAATGCTCAATCCGCAGTCACAAATCCCCCTCGCTCCCCCTTCCCGAAAGGGGGAGACATATCTTTCTTCGCTTGTACTGTAATCGATATCTCCCTTTCGAAAAGGGAGTACCGAGTCTTCGAGGGGAGGGATTTGTGCTTGATCGGTCGAAGTCAACATATCATTTTTAAGAATATGTCGAGTAAAATATCTTTAAGAAAACAACCCAATCGGGTACCAGTGCCA
>Ga0209697_10001602_pt1 | contig 34460 bp, 39 predicted proteins | sample AliMusrvi5mmetaG_FD_184115 | JGI IMG/M metagenome (GOLD analysis project Ga0209697, IMG submission 184115) | Freshwater lake bacterial and archeal communities from Alinen Mustajarvi, Finland, to study Microbial Dark Matter (Phase II) - Alinen... | ecosystem: Environmental > Aquatic > Freshwater... | reverse complement strand
GGAAGTCAGGATTGAGAGTGAGCCAGCAATACCAATTGCAAAAACCGGGGCAGCGCCGTCCAGCTGCGAGAAGTCGAGTGCAACTTAAACTACCTTCAAGTCTGTCCGGACTCTGGGGTCCACTTCATTACGCCGTTTTCGATGTCCGAGTAATGATTGGTTGTCATCACAAAAATCGTCTGTGACATATTCATCACCGACTTCAGCGATGCCATGCTTGGACCTTTCAAGAGGTCAACCTCGTCAAGCACAAAGTAGCGATGACTCCCGATGGGCATAAGAACAGCCTCGTTCTTAATCCGTTGCATCAGTGCAGCGCCATCATTTCCTGATTCAATGCTTTCGAAAGTCTCGTAAGCACGACCTCCCGTTTTCACAGCCTCGATAGCATCGGGAAGCAGTTTTGCCAAGGCACTTTTACCCGTGCCATTGACGCCGTAGAGCAGAATGCCGTTCTTGCCACCTGAGGGAAACGGACGACGCCCGTGCACGATGTCCATCAGCAAGTTTTCGTCGTGGTCGTTTGCGAAAACGATGTCGCCAAGCGATTGCGGTGTGTAGTCTTTGAAGCTCATATAGATCTTTTTGTGTTTGAAGTCGAACTGAATGGGTGAGTTGCGCTGCCGCTCACCGATTCGAGACCACTTGATTTAGGCAGCTTGAAGTACTGCGTTTGCGATTGCCGTCTGCGTCGCCGTTGCGTCGTTCGCAGCCTTTGTTTCTTTCGCCGACGCCGCGAGCGCCTTCTTGTTCGCGCTGTAGAAGCTCGACAGCGCCGCGTTGAGAACGCCGTCGCTTTCTACGATGGCACGCACGGTCACGCTGCCGTCAGCTTGCCAAGTGCCGATCAGCACCACTTGCGTGCCGACCTTTCCCGAGTCCAGCAGCTTGCCGAGACCGACGCCACTTGCCACACCAAGCGTGCAAGCGTTGACCACTGACGCCGCAGCGATCACCTTCTGCTTGTTGCTTGCCTCGCTTGTAGACTTGTCAAGACGCAGCTCCTCGATGCCACCAGCATCACGAATGAACGCGGGAATATCCAGTACCGCGATGCCCTTGTCGAGTGCCATGCGAAGCGCGATGCTGTAAGCACTGACGCGCCGACGATCAGCGCCGAACACGCACTTGACGATCTTCGCCAATGTGTGCGTTGTTTTTGCGAAGGTGACGCCCTTCAGATTCACATAGTCGTTCAACCCCGAGCGCAGCGCAGCCGCTTGCGTTGTGCTGTCGCCCATCTGCTTGTAGAACTGATAGCACTTTTGCAGCAGCACATAAAGCTGCTCGTTGCTGGTGCGGAAAGCGTTGACTTCCCACGTCTGACGCTCGACGACCAACTGATCGATGAAGGCGTAAGTGACTGCCACGCCCTTCGCGTCGTTTGCAGCGTCGTGTGACACGACAGCTTGGGTGGAAGAAGCGGCAGCTGCCGAAGTGGCGATTGTGGTTTGGGTGCTCATGAGGTTCTCCTTTAAGTGAGCTTTATCGGCATCAAACTTGGACCGTGTGTCGTTCGTCTTGCTGATGGGTTGAATTATTTCACCGTTATCAATTACAATGGATTGATATACTTTAAGTGATAACACAACATGAGAAAGCTCTATCCAAACCTTTCAAATGGCAGGTACCCCGAACACGTCAAGGAGCTAGCGGCGGCGAGGCGAAGTCTGTACTTCTGGTGGTGGAAGTACTTGCGACTCAGCAGTGATTACTGGTGGTTGTGTCAGCAGAAGGGAAAGACGACAGACAAGGCTTTTGCATCGGTGTACGCTGACTTTGGCGATGTGTTTGCCGATGGCTTTGAAAGCTGGTGGAATGAGCGAGGCGGGGACATCTTCGCGTACAAGCTGGATCCGCCTCGTGTGAGCGTGATCGATAAAAAGGCGCTGTTCAGTGTCGGACGGATGCCGCCCTCGAAATCGTTTGAGTTGAATCACTTGCGCGATTCGGATGAAATCTCAATCGTGGCAATTCCGCTCATCTATACAAAGTCCGAAATTCTCAGCCAACTTAGCGAATTGCTGAAAGGGCATCTACCAGCGCCGTATCCGCAAGAGGTATCTACAGACTACGAAGTCGGGGATCTGCGTGGTGTGCGTAAAGTGGCGTTGATCGATTCACATCGCGTGTGGTGCTTGAATGACGCAGTCAACCGCGAGAAGGACGGTGGGCGACTTGATCGACCTGAGCGATTTACGCAGCAATGGCTCGGTCGCAAGCTGAGCATTTTGCCGAAAAGCGATGCCCAAAAATTCAGGTCGACTAGGGTCGAAGCCAACGAGCGACTGGCGATTCGTGTCAAGGTGAACCGCTATCTGTCAAAGGCGAATCTGATCATCAAGAATGTGGAGATTGGCAATTTCCCTGTCTTCGCCCCCGTTCCCGAGACAAAGCGATGGACGAAGAAACAGCTTGTAGAAAAACAGGCTGCGCTGATCAGCGGAGCCTGGACATGTCCCGAGTCATCTGCTGAAGAAGTCCTTGCGTTGCTGAAGTAGTCGGCATCGGAATGGATTTGTGGTCGCGGTGTCGTGTAACACGACAGCCATCTGATCACGCAATCATTTCGACCGCCGTTCGCATCATGGACGGATTGAGTTCGATGTAGCGCTGAGTAGTTGACAAGTTCTTGTGCGAGGCAAGCGCCATCAGCACGCGCACCGATACGCCCTTGTTTGCCAATGAGGTGATAAAACCACGTCTTCCCGAATGTGAGCTGGCACCCTCAACGCCCGCTGCCTTGTACAGATAATGAAACGCTTGCGAGAGCGTATTCGCAGTGAAGCCGCGAATGGGCTCCTTCTGCGTGTTGAACAGCGCACGACTTGTGTCCGTGTAATAGATCGCTGCCAGGTCCTTCAAGCGGAAGCGAACGCTCAGGAAGTGATGAATTTCCTCCTGCAGTCGCTGAGGCAGCAGAACCGTGCGCGGTGACGAGCCCTTTGTCTGATCTGCTGACAGGCGGACCTCGTCCTTGATGCTGCCATCTGTATTGAGCACATCGCAAATCTTCAGCGCAGCGACTTCGCCGACGCGCATCCCACTCAAATGAGTGCAGAGCAGCATCGCCTTATTTCGTGATGCGTGTTTGTGCGACGCGACATAAAGCAGAACTTTACGCATTTCCTTTTCATTCAAAACTTTCGCTTGTGACATCTGACTTTCCTTACGAATAAATGATTAACTGTGTATTTATAGTATTACCTTTGATTAGGTCGGACAAGCCTTGCGGACAAAAAGAATACCTTTTTGAAAATCAATCACTTACGTCAGGACCAATGACTTTATATATTCCTATTGATTTCGGAATGCGTCATTTGTTGTCAATCAGTGCCACGGTGTCTCACCGTAGCCTTTGATGCTGCTTTGTGTCTCGGTGTTCAAAGAGTCAGCATATTTTGATTTGTTGAACCAGAGATTAAAGATTTGTAAGTAACGATTAGAGAATACGGGAGAACGGGTATGGCTACGCTATTAAAGACCACTGCGATCTTTTTAATCATCCAAAGGAAAATTCATTCAGCGATGGAAGGGAACTCACTTGCCGTGCATGGAATCAGGACATTGCCCCAATCGACGCACTCTCTATTTATGTATTTCGCCTGTTTACTCATATACCCAAGCCAACCACGGTTCCGATATGGTTGTACATCCACTTGATTTCCGCTGAGCGGTGCATGTCGCCACGCATCTCGCACTTTCACCTCAATTGCCTCGAATCTATCCTGTGGAATGCCAATGGCGCAGTGGTAATGAACCTTCGCACCATCGATGAGACCTTCGATAACAGGCACCATCAGCAACTTGTTTCCGTATCTTGCTGTTGTATTTCCGAACAGAGATTTATTCAGCCGATTCGCAAAGCAATGAACACTTTTCTTTTGCAATTCGAGCAATTCAATTTTCTTCAGTATTTGCGAATTGCTCAATCTGTTGCAGATATGGCGAATTCGTTGTGGGTTAAACGTCAATGTTATGGCATGGGTGAATTGAGGTTCAAATTGCATCAGCCATTCATAGTGCGCGTCATTGAATTTGGCGATTCGTCGCTGATTTTGTAAATGCAATTGTTCCGATAGAGTGCTCATTGACTATTTATGCCATACCAAATAAAACCGTTAAATAACCAATGGTAATAGGCGAAATATCGGTAGGAATGAATGGACAATGGGAATAAAGTTGATGCACTCACTAACAAATGGAGAATGAAATGAGTGTATTAAATGGTTTGAAGTTGGTTTCAGCAAAGCGTCCAGCAGCACTTTCGGCAATTCAATTTCGTCGTAACAAATTGAGCATCAAATTGAATGATCAAATTCAACTTGCCAAAGCATTGAAAGATGGAACGACATACGCCCCCATACGGACGCGTAATATCAAGAATAGCGAAACAGGCGAAGTGCGACAAATTGAAGTCGCGAAGAAGGTCCGTCCTTGGTTCTTCACGGCAGACAGCGGAAAAGTAGTTGTGCAGTTGCGCTATGGATCGAAGGTGATCGATATCGCCAAAGGCAAGAACTCAATCGAGGTCAATGACGGGACGCATTTGATCAGCGTCTTGGAAACCTTGAAGGTGGCTGTCGAAACTGGCGAACTTGATGCTCAGGTTTCTGGTGCCGCCGAAGCAGTCAAGGCACGGTTCGCTAAGTGATCGAGCTGATAAATAGTTGATGAAAATTAACGAAATCACCAACTCACTTCCCCTCTTCTACGCCACAGTCAGAGCGAAAACGGCAAGCTCGGCGTGGGTGCTGAAAACGGCAATACACGCTGAGGGCATCGCGCAGGCACGACAACTGCTGACAGCGATCTATGGCGAGGGCAGCGTGATGTCGCTGACCCTCAGCGAAAGTTTTGGAACCAAAACACTTGACTCAGGTCAACTGCGCCTAAAGTCAATCCAAGATCAGAAGGCGAAGATCGCACAGAACGAAAAGCGTGAACGCGCAAGACAGAAGGTGGCGAAGGCGCAGCAAGCGATGCAGAGGGCAAACGCCTCGATGATGTCAGCAAGTGGTTGAGGTGTCGTGTTACACGACACCGCGGTGCGTGAACAGCCTGATGCGGTATGCCAGCAAAAGACACCAAGCGGTCAGCCAATTTGCCGAAATGCCTGCCGGATCGCCGACATGATGTGCTGCGACATAAACCGGCGTCCGTTGTCACCAGCGGCGTAAGGTCAAGTTTCAGACCCTGTGTGACAACTATGCTGCACGATCTATAAGTCTCTTCATCTGACCTTGAGCAATCACATGGCCCAGTGCTGCAGCCTTGGCTACCCACATCAAGCTCAGGTGTTCATCCTTTGGCACACCCGCACCTTTACCATAACAGTGCCCAAGCCATTGCATGGCATCGGGGTTGTTCTGCTGGGCTGCTTGCTGAAACCAATAGAGGGCCGCTTTGTATTTTTCTGATCCTAAAAAGAGTTGCCCGATTTCGTCCTGAGCATCTGCAGTGCCCGCATCGGCCTGCAAAATTAAGTGTTTTTCTTCGGCCCCTATGGGTATGCAGATTTGCCGCTCCACATCTGACCATAGGATCATTGCGCGTCCACGCGCGTCATCCGCGACACGAGTAAAGTCGCCTTTGGCGATGCGCCGCCAGCAGGTACTTTTACTCATTTCGGTTATGGCGCATACCGAATCAAGGCTGATGGCGGTTGCGTTTACGCTTACGTTGGTGGCATCCATCTTTTAATGATACAACGATCCGTTATCGTTTGATCTTGGATTTGAACTTCCCGAGTCAACCAGCTGTGACACACCAAAAAGCTCTTTGCTTGAACTGGCGACACACTGAAAAGCTGTGTCATGCGAGCCAAAAAAACATGATTTATGAGTTCAACTCCCGAAAATTGACAAAATGGCTCCTGATTTGGTCTTTTTTAAGGCTGGCATGGAATCTGCTGAATGAAAATGTACCGTTCTGGCTACGTTGTTATTTTTCATTTTTTCCTTAGGAGTTATTCATGAAGCGTTCTATGCAAAAAGTACAAAAGGGTTTCACCCTGATCGAATTGATGATCGTCGTTGCGATTATTGGTATTCTGGCGGCGGTTGCTTTGCCGGCGTATCAGGATTACACAAAGAAGGCGCACTTTGCTGGCGTAATTGCTGCAACTCAAGCGGTCAAAGCAGCTGTTGATATCTGCTATCAAACGAATAATGATATCACTACGTGTGACACTTATGCCAGAATAGGAGCGACTGCGCCGGTTGCTGACTCAAATGTTGCATCAGTTGCAATTACAGGAACTACTGGGGTAATTATTGGAACTGGAACAGCCGCTGCTGGCGCATACACAATCATCCTCACACCGCCCGCAACCTTGGCCGCTGGCGCGTCCACTGTACCATGGGTGATTACTGGAACATGTGTTGCGGCAAATGCGTGCAAAAGTTAATTGACGTTACCCGAATTGTGTAGTTGAGGTCTGCAATTGGCGCCAGATTCCAACTGGCGGATTTAGCCCCCTTTGCTTGACTAAAGTCAAAAAGCCCCGCCAGTCAATTGGCGGGGCTTTTTGCTGTCTATGACTTACCAAGCAGGAAAGAATAAAAGTCAGCCGAAGGCGTTGACCCACGATAAAGGTGATCATTACACTGCGGTGTCGTGTAACACGACACTTGAGGCGGCGCATTTTTTTGATTCAGGTAAGATGGACGGATCAAAGAGATAAGTTTTAATTGCTTGCACATTTACTTGCACACCGCGTTTTGTGCCATGTAAGCTGTTGATTTATAACGGAATTATTTTACACAATCGTTTCATAATCCGCACTAAGAAACTGCGGGACCGATGCTGGCCAACTTCTGCGTGCCGGCGCGGTCCCCAACTGATCAAGGAGCTTTCATGAGCTGGCTGGAAAAACTGCTACCCCCGAAGATCCTGCACACCAACCCGGCCGACCGGCGCAGCGTGCCTGAAGGACTGTGGATCAAGTGCCCGAGTTGCGAGACCGTGCTCTACAAGTCCGACCTGGAGCAAAACCAGAACGTCTGCCCGACCTGCAGCCACCACCACCGCATCGGCGCGCGTGCGCGCCTGAATGTCTTTCTGGACAACGAAGGTCGCTTCGAGATCGGCCAGGAAGTGCTGCCGGTCGACGCCCTCAAGTTCAAGGACAGCCGCAAGTACCCCGAGCGCCTGAAGGAGGCGCTGGAAAACACCGGCGAGACCGACGCGCTGGTGGTCATGGGTGGCGCTGTGCACGGCATCGGCGTGGTGGCGGCCTGCTTCGAATTCGAGTTCATGGGTGGCAGCATGGGTTCGGTCGTCGGCGAGCGCTTTGTGCGCGGCGTTCACACCGCCATCGAGCAGAAGGTGCCGTTTGTCTGCTTCACCTCGACCGGAGGCGCGCGCATGCAGGAAGGACTGCTCAGCCTGATGCAGATGGCCAAGACCAACGCCTCGCTGACGCGCCTGGCGAAGAAGGGACTGCCCTTCATCAGCGTGCTGACCGACCCCACCATGGGCGGCGTCAGCGCCGGCTTTGCGTTCCTGGGTGACGTCGTCATCGCCGAGCCCAAGGCCTTGATCGGTTTTGCCGGGCCGCGCGTGATCGAATCCACCATGCGCGTGGCGCTGCCGGAAGGCTTTCAGCGCGCTGAATTCCTGCAGACCAAGGGCGCCATCGATTTCATCTGCGACCGCCGCGAATTGCGAAAGACCGTGGCCAGCACGCTGGCCATGCTGCAGCGCCAGCCGGCAGACGCCGTGATCTGATCCGGGCGCTTCAGAACAGCAGCAGGACCGCGCCCTGCAGATGCCCGAGCAGGATCGAGGCGATCTGCAGCAGCACCAGCAAAACCAGGGGCGACAGGTCGACGCCGCCGATCAGCGGCAGCAGGCGGCGGATCGGCCGCAGCGGCGGCGCGCAGAGCCGCTCGATCACATCGGTCAGCGCCGAACGCGCCTGAAACCACGACAGGACGGCGTAGACGATGACCAGACCGGTCAAGCCCGAAATAAGCAGCCGCGCCAAGCCAAAGAAAGCCAGTGCCGGCACCGCCAGCAATGCCCCACCAGCGCCGGCCAGCAACCACAGCAGGATGTACTGCGCCAGCACCAGCAGGTAGGCCGCGATCAGGCTGGCCATGTCCCAACGACCGAACGCCGGCACGACGCGCCGCAGCGGCAAGACCAGCCAGTCCGTCAACGCAAAGATGAAAGGGCCGAGTGGATTGCCGGAACGCGCCGACAGCGGGATGCGCTGGTACTGCAGGTACAGGCGCAGCAGACAGGCTCCACCCAACACGCCGGCAGCGACATCGAGCAACAGGGAAATGATTTGGTACAACATGAGACTTTGCGGGACAGACCGCACGGCGCCGGCCCTGCCCTCAACGGTTTAAATGGGTTGGAAATCTCGTCGCATCATAGCGAGCGCGGCGCTCAACTTAAAATCCTGTCTTTCGACTCGCCGGCCATCAACGCCCTGTTCATGGCGGCCTTCACTACTGTACCTCTCATGTCTGACCACACAACCGCCCCAGCGCCCCAGGACGAAAACCAGCTGATCCTGGAGCGGCAGGAAAAACTCAAGGCCATCCGCCAGCAACAGGCGCAGGGCAAGGGCGTCGCCTTCCCGAACGATTTCAAGCCGACCGATCACGCCGCCGACCTGTTTGCCGCGCACGCCGGCCAGACCCCGGAAGCGCTGCTCGAACAGGGCACCACGGCCAAGGTGGCCGGGCGCATGATGCTCAAGCGCATCATGGGCAAGGCCAGCTTCGCCACGCTGCAGGACAGCAGCGGACGCATCCAGCTCTACATCAAGGGCGACGACATCGGCGCCGACCTCTACGCCAGCTTCAAGCATTGGGACCTCGGCGACATCGTGGGCGCCGAGGGCAAGGTCTTCAAGACCAAGACCGGCGAACTGTCAATCCACGCCACCAGCCTGCGTCTGCTGACCAAGAGCCTGCGCCCGATGCCCGACAAGTTCCATGGCATGAACGACCAGGAAACCAAGTACCGCCAGCGCTATGTCGACCTGATGACCGACGAGAGCACGCGCGCGCGCTTTGTCGCGCGCAGCAAGGCGCTCAGCGGCATTCGCGAGTTCATGGTGGCGCACGACTTCCTGGAAGTGGAAACGCCGATGCTGCACCCGATTCCGGGCGGTGCCAATGCCAAGCCGTTCACCACGCACCACAACGCGCTGGACCAGCAGATGTTCCTGCGCATCGCGCCCGAGCTCTACCTCAAGCGCCTGATCGTCGGCGGTTTCGAGCGCGTGTTCGAGATCAACCGCAGTTTTCGCAATGAAGGCATCTCGGTTCGGCACAACCCCGAGTTCACGATGATGGAGTTCTACGCCGCCTACTGGGACTACCAGGACCTGATGACCTTCACCGAAGCGCTGGTGCGCGATGCGGCGCAGAAGTCGCGCGGCACGCTGCAATTGAGCTACGGCGGCCGTGACGTTGACCTGACCGCGCCATTCGAGCGCCTGACCATCGTCGAGGCCATCTGCAAGCACACCGAGGCGGGCGAGCCGCTCGAAGGCAGCGCGCATTTGAAGGTCGAGGACCGCGACTGGCTGATTAAGGCCTTGCGCAAGCTGGGTCTGACCGAAGCCAAGGACAAGCTCTCCAGCCGCTCGCTGCCGAGCCTGCAGGTGATGTACTTCGAGGAAACCGTGGAAGAGAAGCTGTGGCAGCCGACCTTCATCTGCGAGCACCCAGTCGAGATTTCGCCGCTGGCGCGCGCCAGCGACCACCGGCCCGGCGTCACCGAACGTTTCGAGCTCTACATCACGGGGCGTGAATTCGGCAACGGCTTCTCGGAACTCAATGACGCGCAGGAACAGGCGGCGCGCTTCCAGACCCAGGTCGCAGCCAAGGACGAGGGCGACGATGAGGCCATGTATTACGACCACGACTTCATCCGCGCGCTGGAGTACGGCATGCCCCCGACCGGCGGCTGCGGTGTCGGCCTGGACCGACTTATGATGCTGCTCACCGACAGCAGCAGCATCCGCGATGTGATCCTGTTCCCGGCGCTGCGCCGCGAGGTTTGACACCCACACTCAAATACCTGCAAGGCTACGATCCCGCCACCGTGGCGCGGGTCGCGCAACTGCTGCAGGAGCAGCGCCTCGGCCAATGGCTGCAGGACAAGTATGCGCAAGGCCACGGCCTGCGCACCGACAAGGCCTTGTACGACTACGTGCAGCTATTGCGCCAGGCCCACCTGCGCGGCGCCGAGCCCGTCACCAAGGTCATGTTCGACAGCAAGCTGCAGGTGGTCGCGCACGCGCTGGGCACGCACACCACTGTGGCGCGGGTGCAGGGCTCACGCCTGAAGGCCAAGCGCGAGATCCGCATCGCGGCGCTGTTCAAGGATGTGCCGGCCGAGTTCCTGAAGATGATCACGGTGCACGAACTGGCGCACCTCAAGGAGCGCGCCCATGACAAGGCCTTCTACCAGCTGTGCTGCCACATGGAGTCGAACTACCACCAGCTTGAATTCGAGGTGCGCGTCTACCTGACCCATCTCAATGCCGCAGGCGCGCGCCTGTGGGCGCCGCCGGCATGATCAGCCCGCCGCCGGGCGGCCGCAGACCCGGTTAGCGGAACTTGCCTTGCGGCAGGCTCTTGAGCTCGCCCGGCAGGCTGCTGACGTAGTTCGCCAATTCCTTCAGTTCATCATTGGAGAACTGCTTGGCAACCCCGCCCATGATCGGATTGCCACGACCCCAGGTGGTGTTGCCTTCGGTCTTGTAGGACTTGAGCGCCACGAACAGGTAGTCGGCATACTGGCCCGCAATCCGGGGATAGGTCTGATCCTTGGGCTGGCTGAAGTTGTCACCATGGCAGGTGACGCAGGCGCCCTTCTGCAGCAGCGCCGTGACGCGGGCGTCGCCTTCAGCAGCCTTGGCTGGCAGCGGCGCAGCATCGGGCTTGCCATGGACTTCGTAGTAGGCCGCCACGTCCGCAATGTCCTGCTCGTTGAGGTTGTCAACAATGCCGCGCATGCTGGGGTGTCTGCGATCCCCCTTCTGGTAGGCGGTGAGCGCCGACACGATGTACGTGGCGCCCTGGCCCGAAATCTTGGGCACGCGGTAGACCTCGGGGAAGCTGGCGTGATAGCCTGCGATGCCATGGCAGCCAATGCACATGGCGATTTTTTTCTCACCGGCTTTGCCATCGCCCTTGATTCCCTGCGCATGGGCAGGCAGGGCCGTCACGCAGGCGACAAGCAGGGCGGGCAGCGATAGCAGGAATTTGTTCATTTTCGGAGGACAATCGGCAAGAGTTTGAGTTAGATCAACAATTGATTATATCGGCCGGCACCGCTTCCCCTACCCTCAACGCTGCTTTTCCAATCAAGCGAGAAACATGAAATTCCAAGGAACCAAAAACTACGTCGCCACGCAGGATCTGATGTTGTCAGTGAACGCCGCCATCACCCTGAAACGCCCGCTGCTTGTCAAGGGCGAACCCGGCACCGGCAAGACCATGCTGGCCGAGGAAGTGGCTGGCGCCCTGAACATGCCGTTGCTGCAATGGCATATCAAATCCACCACCAAGGCGCAGCAGGGCCTCTATGAATACGACGCCGTGAGCCGGCTGCGCGACTCGCAGCTCTCCGACATCGACGGCGGCGAGCGCGTCAAGAACATCCACAACTACATCATGAAGGGCGTGCTGTGGCAGGCCTTCACGGCCGAGGAGCCGGTGGCGCTGCTGATCGACGAGATCGACAAGGCCGACATCGAATTCCCGAACGATCTGCTGCGCGAGATCGACCGCATGGAGTTCTATTGCTACGAGACGCGTGAGCTGATCAGGGCGAAGAACCGGCCGCTGGTATTCATCACCTCGAACAATGAAAAGGAACTGCCCGACGCCTTCCTGCGCCGCTGCTTCTTCCACTACATCAAGTTCCCCGACGCCGACACCATGCGCAGCATCGTGGACGTGCACTTCCCGGGCCTGAAGAACGAGCTGCTGACAGCGGCGATGAAGACGTTCTACGACGTGCGCAACCTGCCGGGCCTGAAGAAGAAGCCGTCGACCAGCGAACTGCTGGACTGGCTCAAGCTGCTGCTGGCCGAAGACATCCCGCTGTCGGCGCTGCAAAGCAAGGACGACAAGGTGGCGGTGCCGCCGCTGGTGGGCGCCCTGCTGAAGAATGAGCAGGATGTGACCCTGTTCGAAAAGCTGGTTTTCATGCAAAAGCACAATCGTTAAACCATGTCCTTCGTCGAACCCGTCACCCTCGCGGCACGCGGCATTGAGCTCGTGCCACTGGCCTTGAGCCATGAGGCCGGCGTGCGCGCCGCCGCGCAGGATGGCGAGCTGTGGCGCTTGCGTGTCACCTCAGTGCCCGAACCGCAGCAGACCCGCCAGTACATCGAGGACGCCCTGGCCATGCGCGAGGCCGGCAACCGATTTGCCTTTGCCGTGCTCGAAGCGGCGAGCGGCACTGTGCTCGGCTGCACCAGCTACCACGACATCCTGCCGGCCGTCAAACGCGTCGAGATCGGATGGACCTGGTACGCCCGGCGCTGCCAGCGCAGCCACGTCAACACGACCGCCAAGCTTCTGCTGCTCACGCACGCGTTCGAAACCCTGGGCTGCCACGTGGTCGGCTGGCGCACCGACAACTTCAACTTCGCCTCGCAGGCCGCGATCGAGCGCCTGGGCGCGAAAAAGGACGGCGTCATCCGCGGCCACGCCCTGCGCCGCGACGGCACCATCCGCGACACCGTGATGTACAGCATGCGCGTCGGCGAATGGCCCGAAGCCAAGGCGCAGTTGCTGTACCTGCTGGACAGGAAGCCGCGCGCCTGAGCACGCCGCACGCTGCACCCGGAGAGACCCCATGCTGATCGACTTCTTCTACACCCTGCGCTCGGCCAAACTGCCGGTATCGGTCAAGGAATACCTGACGCTGCTCGAAGCGCTCAAGGAGGGCGTGGTCGGCCCCAACATGCCCGAGCCGGCCGACGACGCCGATGCGCGTGGCTACAAGATCGACGACTTCTACTACCTGAGCCGCACCACGCTGGTCAAGGACGAAAAGCACTACGACAAGTTCGACCGCGCCTTTGCCGCCTACTTCAAGGGCGTCGAGACGGTGGCCGACTTCACCAAGGAAATTCCGCTCGAGTGGCTGCGCAAGAACCTGGAACTGAACCTGAGCCCGGAAGAACTCGCCAAGATCGAGAAGATGGGCTGGGACGAGCTCATGGAGACGCTCAAGAAGCGCTTTGAAGAGCAGAAGGAGCGCCATGAGGGCGGCTCGAAGTGGATCGGCACCGGCGGCACCAGCCCGTTCGGCGCCTACGGCCAGAACCCGCAGGGCATCCGCATCGGCCAGGACAAGAGCCGCAACAAGAGCGCGGTTAAGGTCTGGGACCAGCGCGCCTACAAGGACTACGACGACACGCAGGAACTCGGCACGCGCAACATCAAGGTCGCACTGCGCCGCCTGCGCAAGTTCGCGCGCGAAGGCCACGAAGAAGAGCTTGATCTGGACGACACCATCAAGTGCACCGCCGCCAACGCCGGCTACCTCGATATCAAGATGATTCCGGAGCGCCACAACAACGTCAAGGTGCTGCTGCTGATGGACGTCGGTGGCACGATGGACGAGCACATCGCGCGCGTGGAAGAACTGTTCTCGGCAACCAAGACCGAGTTCAAGCACCTCGAGTTCTACTACTTCCACAACTGCGTCTACGACTTCATGTGGAAGAACAACCGACGCCGCTTCGCCGAAAAGTTCCCGACCTGGGACATCATCCGCAAGTACAACAAGGACTACAAGCTGATCTTCGTCGGCGACGCGACCATGAGCCCGTACGAGATCCTGCAACCGGGCGGCAGCGTCGAATACAACAACGAAGAGCCCGGCGTCGAGTGGCTGCAACGCCTGACCAAGGCCTTCCCCAAGTTCGCCTGGATCAACCCCGAGCCGCAGGGCGTCTGGCAATACCGCCAGAGCATCAGCGTAGTCCAGCAAATCATGAGCCAGCGCATGTACCCGCTGACGATCAAGGGCATCGAAGACGCGATGCGGTTGCTGACCAAATAGAATACGGCACCTGCCGCCGTAGTTCAATGGATAGAACAAGCGCCTCCTAAGCGCTAGATATGGGTTCGATTCCCGTCGGAGGCGCCAAAAGATCGAATTACTCAGTATTAAACAGTCTCAAAACCCGCATGCTTCCTAGCATTGCGGGTTTTTTGTTGTCTCAGACGGATTTAATCAGTATCATCAGATACCGACACATTTACGGTACTTGTGACGGTAACGAACCTCAGCGAATTTTCAATCTCGGTGGAAGAAGCTGGTGTCTTTTATACGGGAACGAAAGAATGCAGCGTGTACACCCGTCCGATTCTTATAGACGGCAAGCCATGGCCGCGCCGGCTGGTCGTGCCCCGTGACGTGGTGTAAGTCCACAGCCCGGACAGGCTGAGATACACGTTACTCAGCGTGCCACTGCGGACAGCCGAGTCGGCGGAGTATCGCAGAGGGTTTGAAGTCCTTCAAGTTGCATGTAGCGCCGATTCAAACTCCACTCGTCGTTCTGCTCCAGCATCATGGCGCCGACCAGTCGGGTGATCGACGCATCGTTGGGGAAGATGCCCACGACGTTGGTTCGGCGTTTGACCTCGGCATTTAGCCGCTCCAGCGGGTTGGTCGAGTAGATCTGGGTCCAATGCGCCTTGGGAAACGTCATGAACGCCAGCACATCGTTTTCAGCATCGTCCATCAAGGCACTGAGCTTGGGGAACTTGGCGCGAAGCTGATCAGCAACAGATCTCCATTGCGTTTTTGCAGCCTCTGCTGTGTCCTGTACAAACACGGTTCCGATGGCGGCAGAGACCATGCGCCGCTGGGTCTTGCCCGCGTGCGCCAGAGCGTTTCGCATGAAGTGCACCCGGCAACGCTGCCAGGTGGCCTTCAGGACTTTGGAGACGGCAGCCTTGATTCCTTCGTGGCTGTCGCTGATGACCAGCTTGACGCCGCGCAGGCCCCTGCGGTTCAGGCTGCGCAGAAACTCCGTCCAGAATGGTTCGGCCTCACTGGCGCCGACTTTGAGGCCCAGCACTTCACGCTGTCCCTCGGTGTTGACCCCGACAGCGATTATTACGGCCACGCTCACGATGCGCCCGGCCTCCCTGGTTTTGACATAGGTGGCGTCGATCCACAGATACGGCCAGTCGCCTTCGATCGGACGATTCAGGAAAGCCCCGACACGTTCGTCGAGTTCACCGCACAGGCGGCTGACCTGGCTCTTGGAGACCCCGCTCATGCCCAGCGCCTTGACCAGGTCGTCCACCGAGCGCGTGGAGATGCCTTGGATGTAGGCTTCCTGGATGACAGCGGTCAAAGCTTTCTCGGCGGTACGCCGGGGTTCCAGGAATTCGGGGAAGTAGCTACCTTGGCGCAGTTTGGGTATCTTCAGAGGAACACTTCCAGCTCGGGTGTCCCAGGTGCGGTCGCGGTAGCCGTTGCGGCTGTTGAGTCGCTCGGTGTTCTTCTCGTCGTAACCGGCGCCGCAGCGCCCCTCGATGTCCATGTCCATTAGGCGCTGAGCCATGAATTGCACCATCTGGCGCAACACATCGATATCGGAGCCCTTCTCAGCAAGCTCGGCAAGTGCGATAGTAGCGGTGGTCATTGTGATTTCCTTAAAGGTCAGGTTGGTGGGTCGCACCTCAACCTTATCCGGACTCACGATGGCCACCCCAAACAGATGGCCCGGACCGGGATGGGATCAATATCGAAACTGGCATCACGGCTAGCGGCGCCATTCAGCGCCGCCGGCATCGGCTGCACTGAATCTTGTATTTGCCTTGGCCGCAATAGCAGTCAAGCCATTTTTTTCGCCCGGACTAAGCGCTGTAGGCCACCTGCCCGGCAACAATCGTGCAGCGCACGCGACCCGGCAACTCGTAGCCCGAGAACGGCGTGTGCTTTCCCTGGCTGCGCAAGGCCCCGGGCTCGACCACCCATGATGCGGCGGCATCGAACACGCACAGGTCGGCGACACCGCCAACCAGCAGGCGCCCGACGCGGTCCTGCCGCTTGCCGAGCGAGGCCCCAAGCACGCGCGCCGGTCCGGCACTGATAACCTCCAGGGCCCGCGCGAGGCTGACGCCGCCATCCGCGCTCCACTTGAGCCCCAGGCTCAGCAGAAGTTCGACACCGGTGGCACCGGGCTCGCTCTCGGCAAACGGCAGGTCCTTGGCGTCCGAGTCGACCGGCGTGTGGTCCGACACCAGCGCGTCGATGCTGCCGTCAGCCAGCCCGACACGCAGCGCATCGCGGTCGCGCTGCTGGCGCAGCGGCGGGTTCAGGCGTGCGCGACTGTCGAAGTAGCCCATGTCGACATCCGTCAGGTGTAGCGAGTTGATGCTGACATCGCAGGTCACGTTTAAGCCATCGCGCCTGGCCTGGCGCACCAGATCCAGACCCGCGGCACTGCTGAGTCGACAGATGTGCACGCGCGCGGACGTTGCACGCATCAATTCGAAGATCGTGTGCAGGGCAATCGTCTCGGCCGCCACCGGCACGCCGCTCAAGCCCATGCGCGTGGCCAGTGCGCCGCTGGCCGCCACGCCCTGGCCCAGATAGTGGTCTTGCGGCCGCAACCAGATCGCGTAACCGAAGGTGCTGGCGTACTGGAACGCACGCTGCAGGACCTGCGTGTTGGCCAGGGCCACCTCGGCCTGGCTGAAGGCCACGCAGCCGGCTTCGGTCAGCTGCATCATCTCGGTCAGGGTCTCACCCGCCAAGCCGCGCGTCAAAGCGCCCAGCGGGTAGACGCGGGCCTGCTGCAGTTTCTCGGCGCGGTAGCGCAGCATCTCGACCAGGCCCGGCTCATCGAGCACCGGATCGGTATCAGGCGGGCAGACCAGGCTGGTGACGCCACCGGCCACGGCAGCGGCCATCTCGGATTCGAGCATGCGCTCGTGTTCATGACCGGGCTCGCGCAGGCGCACTGCCAGATCGACCAGGCCGGGCGCGACGATGCAACCGCTGGCATCGATGGTCTGCGTCGGCACGAAATCCGCCGCAATGGTCTTGATGCCCTGCACCACACCATCGGCCAGTGCCACATCGGCGATTTCGTCGAAACCGCTGGCCGGGTCGATGACGCGGCCGCCCTTGATCAATATCTTCGCTTGTGTCTTCATCAGAATGCGCGGGAAACCTGGGCGTTCAGGCCCGGGAGGTAGAGCGCGGCGTGCGAGGCACGCCCCTGATCCCTGCTTCCTTTCTTTGGTTGCTCTGGTTGTGAATAGCCGTACCCATCAGCTCGCTGAGTGATACGGCAATATTTGTACGAAATCCCTTGAACAGCAGGAATTCCTTTAAGTCCGGACTGGACGTTGAAGGAACCGCTCAATCGAATGGCCAATCGGCCTTTGTGTACGCCGGTCTTGATGCCTTTGGTCACATTGGCTATCACCATGTCGCCGGTCTTGAATCCAAAGGCCGTCTTCTGCTTCGACAGGTAGGTTCTGGGGAATCCGTACTGATCCAGCCGGGTTTTGCAGCGTGAACCACGTCCTGTGCATGTGACTCGTAGTGCAGGTGCGTTGACTCCTTGCACGTCGTAAACAGTTCCAACGCATGCCGCATCCAGCGCATGGGTCTTAACAATGCCCAGGCGACTGCGGTTCCATTTGGTCTGGCCACCGGTGCCAGTTTCCACGGCAAGGCCCGTGGCCTTGAGCGCGTTGAACAAGGCCCAGCGGGTTGAGTTGACGGCGGCCGCGTCCCGCAGCGGCGCTTTGGCCTGTGCCAGAATGCGTTTCAGGCGAACCGAGTCTTTGGCCAGAAAGTCTTTGATGTCTCGTGCAGCCTTCTTCGAGTTGCACGGACCACAGGCCAGTGTCAAGTTGCTAACCCGATTCGATCCACCATTGGCCTTCGGATGAATGTGCTCCATCTGCAGGGGAATGTCTTTAGCGTCACAGTAAGCACAAGTCCGGTGGAACTTCTCCAACAGGTACTCACGCACTTCGTAACCTTGAAGACTTCCCTGTTGGTACTCAACACCGCAGATTTCAGGGTTTTGCATCAACTGCATGTCGAAGCGAACCAGCTCTTTAGCCAGGTGAGTGATGGGCGCAAGGCAGGTAAGACGTCTTACCCAACTACAGGTGGTGTCGACTCGGTGCTTCAGCGACGGCGCCAGCCAACCCTTGGCCCTCGGCCGATTGCCAAAGCGTGGTGCGCGGTACCGCAGGTTGGCACTGCGCCGGCGCCCGCGCATCGCTGCGCGTGCTTCCAACGACTTCTTGATGGCTGCACCACGGTGTACAAGCTCTATCAGGAAGCAGATGTGCATCACCGGTGCAATCTCACCAGTTCTGACATCAATCGTTTCGGCGATTCGTGATACTGCCAAACCTGTTTCCTTGCTACCCGGGTCCAAAGACAAACGCATCGGCTGCAGCGCCGAATCCTCAATCAACCGATCCGTCAGTCGGATACAGAACGGAAACAGCTTGTGAACACGCGCGCGGCCAGAATCGAGCAACTTGCGTGCTCGATTCTCGCTACACGGCATCAATTGCCGTTTCCTCTTATCCAACACAAAGACCGACATTTATCGCCTTCCAAATTCAGTCAGCCAGGGCTGACTTTGTTAAAAGTTCCTCTTACGAGGACTTGTGACGGAGACCCTTTTGGGATCTCGCTCTCCTCGGGAATGTTGTAAGTTAGGCTTCGGCGGGATGAAGACGCTGCCTTGTTGTGGTCCGTTTCGTACGTACCCTGTTGCTTGTCTGCAACCACAACTTCGAGAGGTTGGAACTGGAGAAGCATTCCAACGTCGATCTTGTACCTTCTCACAACGTAGTTCTTACGGAATTTCTCTCTTAAGAACTTTCCCTGGTCAACCTAGCCTTGGATCCTTTCAGTTCCAAGCCTCACCCTTTAGGGCGGGGTGATTGACATCAGGCCTCATTCCCCGCCACGATGCTCATGGCAGCCATCCGCACCGCGATGCCAAACGTCACCTGCGGCAGGATCACGCTCTGGCCGCCATCGACTACCTCAGAATCGATTTCCACGCCGCGGTTGATGGGCCCCGGGTGCATCACGATGGCGTCGGGCTTGGCCAGCTGCAGTTTCTCCGGCGTCAGGCCGAAGCTCTTGAAGAACTCCTGCGTCGAGGGCAGCAGGGCACCGCTCATGCGCTCGTTCTGCAGGCGCAGCATGATGATGACGTCGGCGCCGCGAATGCCTTCTTCGAGCGTGTGGCAGACGCGCACGCCCATCGGCGCCATGTCGGACGGCACCAAGGTCTTGGGTCCGACCACGCGCACCTCGGCACAGCCGAGGGTGGTCAGCGCGTGGATGTCGGAGCGCGCCACGCGCGAGTGCAGCACGTCGCCGACGATGGCCACGGTCAGATTGGCGAAGTCCTTCTTGTAATGCCTGATCGTGTACATGTCGAGCAGGCCCTGCGTCGGGTGCGCATGACGCCCGTCGCCAGCATTGATCACGTGCACATGCGGCGCCACATGCTGCGCGATCAGGTAGGGCGCGCCCGATTCGCTGTGGCGCACGACGAACAGGTCGGCGGCCATCGCGCTCAGGTTGGCGATGGTGTCGAGCAGGGTCTCGCCCTTGGCGGCAGAGGAGCGCGCGATGTCGAGGTTGATGACGTCGGCGCTCAGGCGCTTGGCCGCGATCTCGAAGGTGGTGCGGGTGCGCGTGGAGTTCTCGAAGAACAGGTTGAACACGCTCTTGCCGCGCAGCAGCGGCACCTTCTTGACCTCGCGGTCGTTGACGCTGACGAAACTCGTCGCGGTGTCGAGCACCTGGGTCAGGATGCTCTTGGGCAGGCCCTCGATCGAGAGCAGGTGGATCAGCTCGCCGTTTTTGTTGAGCTGGGGATTTCGCTTGTACAGCATGGCTTAGCGGCCCTCCAAGTTGAAACTGAATACGCCGCTCTCGCTGCGCGCCAGGGCCAGCGACTGCGTGGCCGGCAGCGTGACGCGCGCAGCGCAGCAGTCGGCCTGGATCGGCAGTTCGCGCCCGCCCCGGTCGACCAGCACTGCGAGCTTGACACCGGCCGGTCGGCCGAAGTCGAACAGCTCGTTGATGACAGCGCGGATCGTGCGCCCGGTGTAGAGCACATCGTCGAGCAGCAGGATCTGCGCCTCGTTGACGTCGAAATCGATCTGCGTCTGCGCGCCCGCCGTCATGCCCCGGCGCGCGTAATCGTCGCGGTGCATGCTCGATGAAATGACGCCGCAGCGCCCGCTCAAGCCGAGGTCGCGCTGCAGGCGCTCGGCCAGCCAGACACCACCCGAAGTGACGCCGACCAGGCGCATGCCAGGCCGAAACAAGGCGCGCACGCCAGCAAGCAACTCAAGATAGAGCGCCTCGGCATCGAGCGTCAGTGTGCTCATTCAATACTCCTTAAGAACTGTTCCAGAATGATGCAGGCCGCAGCCGCATCGGCATCCTTGGCGCCCGCTTGCAGGGCCTCGGTCGTGCTATAGCGCTCGTCGACTTCGAACACCGGCAGCTTGAAGCGGCCGTGCAGCTGGCGCGCAAAGCGCCGTGCCCGCACGGTGTTTTCGTGCTCGGCGCCATCCGGATGAAACGGCACGCCGACCACCAGCGCATCAGGCTGCCATTCGACGATGCGCTGCGCAATCTTGACGAAGCGGGCGTCGCCCTCGGCCGCGATCGTGCCCTGCGGCTGGGCCGTGCGCAGCAAGCGGTTGCCAACGGCGAAGCCGGTACGCTTGAGGCCGAAATCAAGGGCCAAAAAAGTCTGCAGCCCGGCGTCGACCAGCACGGGCATCGCACTCATGCATGCCCCGCGTCAGGCGAAAGCATCCACGACTCGAAACCCAACAAGAGCAGGGCCTGGTCATAGCGCTGAGCCACCGGCGTGTCGAAAATGATGCTATTGCTGGCGGCCACGGTGAGCCAGCTGTTGTCCGACAGCTCCGACTCCAGCTGACCCTCGCCCCAGGCGGCGTAGCCCAGCGACACCAGCACCTTGCGCGGCCCGGCGCCACTGGCCAGCGCTTCGAGCACGTCTTTCGAGGTCGTCATCTCCAGACCGCCGGGAATCGACAGGCTTGACGCATACACGGTCTCGACCGGCTGGTCGGCGTCCTGGCAGATGTGTTCATGCAGCACAAAGCCCCGTTCGGTCTGCACCGGGCCGCCCTGAAAGACCGGGGCGTTGGAGAGATCGGCGCGGCGCAGCGGCAGGTCGACCTTCTCGAACAGGCGCCGCAGGTCGATGTCGCAGGTCTTGTTGATCACCAGGCCCAGCGCGCCGCGCTCGGAATGCTCGCAGACATAGACCACGCTGCGGCTGAAAACCTCATCGCGCAACCCGGGCATGGCGATCAAAAAATGATTCGTCAGGTTGGTGGAGGCAAAATCCGCAGACATGCAAATATTTTACCGGCGATCATGAACAAGCCTTTTGACACAGGTCTACTCTGGCTGCGCCGCGATTTGCGCGTGACCGACAACGCTGCGCTGTGCCTGGCGCTGCGCTCCTGCCGCCAGCTGCATTGCGTCTTTGTTTTCGACCGCGAGCTGCGGGACCCCCTGGCGCACGCCGACAGGCGGGTTGAATTCATCCGCGAGTCGGTGTGCGAGCTCGACGCGCAATTGCGCGAACTCAGCGGCCACGCGCAGGGCGGCCTGATCGTGCGCCACGGCGTCGCGCCGGAGGAAATCGTGAGCTTGGCCAGGCGGCTGCGTGCGCAGGCGGTGTTCGCCGCGCATGACTACGAGCCGCAGGCGCAGGCGCGCGACGCCCGCGTGCTGGGCCAGCTGGCCGATGCCGGCATCGCCTTTCATACCTGCAAGGACCACGTCATCTTCGAGGGCCGCGAGCTGCTGACGCAGACCGGCACGCCCTACAGCGTTTTCACACCCTACAAGAAGCGCTGGCTGGCCAGCCTGACCGCGCAGCACCTGCGCTCGAACGATGCAGCGCCCTGCGCTGGCGCGCTGGCGCCGCGACCGGCCGGCTTGCAGCAGGCCGTTCCGACGCTCGCCGAACTCGGCTTTGAAAAGACCAATCTGGAAGCGCTCAAGATCGGCTACGGCGAGTCGGGTGCCCGAGCCTTGTTCGAAGATTTCTTTGATCGCATGGACCGCTACCACGAGACGCGCGATTTCCCTGCCGTCAAAGGCCCGAGCTACCTCGGCATCCACCTGCGCTTTGGCACGATGTCGATCCGCCAACTGGTGGGCGCCGCCTGGCAGGGCGAGATCGCCGGCAGCCACGGCGCGGCGGTCTGGCTTGGCGAGCTGATCTGGCGCGACTTCTATTTCCAGATCCTGGCCAACTTCCCGCACGTGGCGCAGGGAGCCTTCAAGCGCGCCTATGACGCCATTCAATGGGAAAAGGGCGCGCACGGCAACGCCCTGTTTCAGGCCTGGTGCGAGGGCCGCACCGGCTACCCGCTGGTGGACGCCGCAATGGCGCAGATCAACCAGAGCGGCTACATGCACAACCGCCTGCGCATGGTGGCCGGCAGTTTCCTCGTGAAAGACCTGGGCATCGACTGGCGCCGCGGCGAAGCCTACTTTGCCGCGCACCTCAACGACTTTGACCTGGCGGCCAACAACGGCGGCTGGCAATGGGTCAGCTCCAGCGGCTGCGACGCCCAGCCCTATTTCCGGATCTTCAACCCGGTGAGCCAGAGCCAGCGCTTCGACAGCGAAGGCAGGTTCATCCGGCGTTACCTGCCGCAACTCGCCGCCCTGCCCGACAAAGTGCTGCACGCGCCCTGGACCGCCACCCCGGCGCAACTGGCCGCAGCCGGCGTGGCGCTGGGCCGGGACTACCCGCTGCCGATCGTGGCGCACGCCGCCGCGCGTGCAGCAACGCTGCAGCGCTATGCGGTGGTGCGGCAATAAACCCGATAGAATCAAGCACCGGGCCCAAGCAATTGTGGTCCGGTTTTTTTTGGCCGGATGCAATTCCCAAGCGCTCTGATCCAAACGCGAAACGTACAGGAGCCCGGACATGGAAATTTTTGACTACGACAACATCCTGCTGCTGCCACGCAAGTGCCGTGTTGACAGCCGGTCCGAATGCGACGCCAGCGTCGAGCTCGGCCCGCGGCGCTTTCGCATCCCGGTGGTGCCGGCCAACATGAAGACAGTGGTCGATGAATCGATCTGCGTCTGGCTCGCGCAGAACGGCTACTTCTACGTGATGCACCGCTTCGACCTGGACAACGTGCAGTTCGTCAAGGACATGAAGGCCAAGGGCCTGTACGCGTCGATCTCTCTCGGCGTCAAGCCGCCCGACTACGCCACGGTGGATGAGTTGCTGGCGCTAGGTCTGACGCCCGAATACGTCACGATCGACATCGCGCACGGCCACGCCGACAGCGTGAAGAACATGATCGCCTACCTCAAGCAGAAGATGCCCGCCGCCTTCGTCATCGCCGGCAATGTGGCAACCCCCGAGGCCGTGATTGACCTGGAGAACTGGGGCGCCGACGCCACCAAGGTCGGCATCGGCCCGGGCAAGGTCTGCATCACCAAGCTAAAGACCGGTTTTGGCACTGGCGGCTGGCAGCTCAGCGCCGTTAAGTGGTGCGCCCGCGTCGCGACCAAACCCATCATCGCCGACGGCGGCATCCGCGAGCACGGCGACATCGCCAAGTCGATCCGCTTCGGAGCGACGATGGTGATGATCGGCTCTATGCTGGCCGGCCACGAGGAAAGCCCGGGCCAGACGGTCGAGGTCGACGGCAAGCTGTACAAGGAATACTACGGCTCGGCCAGCGACTTCAACAAGGGCGAGTACAAGCACGTCGAAGGCAAGCGCATCCTGGAGCCGATCAAGGGGCGGCTCAACGAGACCCTGATCGAAATGGAGCAGGACGTGCAAAGCTCCATCAGCTACTCGGGCGGCAAGAAACTGATGGACATCCGCAAGGTCAACTACGTGACGCTGGGCGGCGACAACGCCGGCGAGCATCTACTGATGTAGCACGATCCGGGTCGGGCTTGGCAACAACACGCTCCGTTGTCATACTGGGCCCGAAATGAAGTTCCTCCCCACGCTCGCCGACGGCCTGCGCTGCGCGCTGCGGGCCGGGGCCGGGCTCTCGATCATCGCGCTGTGCGCCTGCACCACATCGGCGAATTACCGGCTGGCCAAGGATGGCGCGCCGCCGGCCCAAGCACTCGACTACAGCAGCCGAACGGACGCCCTCGCGCTCACACTCGGCAGCGTGATCGTGAACAAGGGGCCGGGTTCGTGGAAGGAAACCGCGCTGTGGGACGAATATGTGCTGAGCCTGCGCAACACCAGTGCCGCGCCGCTGCGGATAGAGTCAGCGGCCCTGGTCGACATGCTTGATGTGCAGCAAACTCCCGGAACCGAGCCGTGGGAACTGGAAAAGCGCAGCGAAGCGAACTGGAAGAAATACGAGCGCGTCGGACTGCTCATCCTGGACGCCGCCGGCGTGGCCGGCTCGGTAATGCTGCCATCCCTGTCCTACGGTCTGACCGGCGCCGCTTCCGGCATCATGATCGCAATCCCGGTGGTGGCGGTGTCAACCGTGGCTGTGGTGTCGGTGCTGGACCGCAAGAATAAGACCGCGGTGGAGCAGCAGTTTGAAAGCCGCCGGCTCAAGCTGCCGCTCGAGCTGGGCGCTGGCACCAGCGTTCAAGGCAGCCTGTTCTTTCCGGTGGTGCCCGGGCCACAGCGCCTGATCGTGCAGGGCCGTGGCGGTGACCAAGACGTGGCGCTGGAACTGGACCTCAAGGCGCTGGCGGGACTGCACCTGCAGCCGGCCAAGCCCTGAGCCGGTATCGGCCGCTAATCGCTCACCCTCAGGGCATCGTGCGCACCGCATCAGGCTTGTAGCCCGGCGGCAGCAGCAAGCGGATCGTGGGGTCCGCCGGCGCACGCTCCCGAAAGCTCTTGACCTCGGCGTGCAACTTGCGGTTCATCTCCTTGACGGCGTCATCGAAGCCACGGGTCCGGGCTTCGCGCGCGCGCTCGGTAAAGCCCACCATCGTGGCGGTGCCCTTGATGTTCGAGACACCCCCGGCGCGCATGAGCAGGCGCCGGCTCTTGATGTCGAACACCGTCGTCTCCACCGACGTCAGGATGTCGTACTGGTCGCCGTCGACGACATAGGCGCCGATACCGGTCCAGTAGAGAAACGACCAGCCGGTGGCGCCGGCGTTCTGCACCTGATCGAACGAGATCAGCGCGATCACATCAAGCTTGAGCAGTGCCGCGATGCGATCGAGATTGCCGAATCCGCCCCCCGGTTCAAGGTACATCGACGGCACGGCGACGATCTCGCTGACAAACGGATAGCTGGAGAACGCGTCCCGCACTTCGCCAGCGAGCTTAAGTCGATCGCTCTCGGGCAGGCGGAAATGCGAATCCGCGTTGTCGGGCACAAAGGCGACCCCGATGCGGAATGGAACCTTGATCACCGCCACAGCATCTGCGATCGGCGGCGCCGCCTCCGAACCCGGAAACAGGTACGTGAGCACCGAGGCCACCTGGCGCTGGCGGGTCGCGGTATCCAACGAGGCGCAACTGGCCACCGTCACCAGCATTGCCGCCACCAGCAAGTACTTCACTTTCCACATGAAACACTCCCAAGCCATGAAGAAGATCGCCCCCGCAATCCTGATACCGAATTACAGCATCAATGGCTTGTCTTGAAAAGCGCGCTGCTGTGCGCGGCAGGATCCGCCTGCGTCGCAGACTATCCTGGCTGCACGGCAACTTCAACATCGTGGCGTTTGAGCACCGCAAGCGCCTTATCAATGGCAGGGGTCACGCCGCACTCGTGATCCAAGGCCGTGAACATGGCCGCTGCACCGTTCCCGGATGTGACACCCAGCACCCGTGCGGTCGGGCTGGCGTAGCGAAACGTGTGGATCGTGCCGGCCGGGACATGAACAAAACCACCCGCTTCAACCGTCTTTGCGACATCGCCGCAAACAAAGTCGACTGCGCCATTCACAACGTAGAAGGCCTCGTCCCACGGATGGGAGTGCGCAGGCGGGCCAACCCCTTCGGGTGCGTCGTGCACGTAGACCTCGTAGCTGCCCGTCTGATTGTGGTTGGCGAGGATGGTTATCTTCTCGCCGAAGACATCGAGCGGGGTAATCTGGGCCCCATTGGTGATGATGACTTTTCGCTTCATTGCTTCCACCACTTTCTCTTTTCAGTCAAGACGATCTGCCGGCCTGACCGACCAGCAGGCGAGGGGCTCCGAACCATCCGCTATTGCAAGAGGTGGTGGACTTCAAAGGTCTTCTCTTCGGGCGGGGTGGGAAAGCCGCCGACAATGCCCTGTCGCATTCGGGGCATCAGAATCTCATCGCGGAACTTCTCCCAGCTTGCCTTGGAGTCGTGCACCACCATGATGGTCCAGCCACCCTCCGATTGGCCGGCTGCGTGGAAGATTTGCCCCGTGGGTGGAATGTCTCTGTCGGGATGTACCGCCGCGATCGACGCCTCGTACTGCGCCTGGTTGCCGCCCGGGAAGTAATGAACGATGCCGTACGCCATGTGTGATCCTTTCAGGTTGACGGGCCCGCAAATCGCGGGTTTGTGGCCGAGGGATGCCTGCAGGCGCGACCAGCCACCGTCAACATTCGACTCCGAAATTTCAAAAGGGGAACGGCAGGTGCAAACTTGGTTGATACGGCAACAGGGTTGATATTTCCGGGGAATGTCAGGAGTTTTCCCCGCCCTCGCCTTGTGTCATTCACCGCGCATCTTGCACACCCAGCCGTCGCCGAACTGTTTGTGCGGGCTTGGCAATATTGCGCTGGACCCATACCTTGAAGCCGATGGCGTTCGCATCCGTGGCGGCAGCCAGGTGCGCCAGCAGGGCCTCGTCGCGCAGATAGCCTTGTTTGCCGAACAGCTGCCAACCAGAGGGATAGAGCCGGGCGAGCAGCGGGTCCGACAGGGAACTGCCCGTGATCTTCCTGATCGCTTCGGTCGATACCCAGCGGCAATGGTCTGTGTCTTCCACAACGCCGACCTGCACCCCCTGGTAGGAGTAGAAACTACCTTGCACCGAAGCCAGCGCGCGGGACTTGGCGCCTCGCCATCCTGCGCCCAAGGCACGCCACACCAGCGGCCGCAGGATCAACAGGGAAACAATGAGCGTCAGCATGGCAGCCGCCGGGCCGAGCGAGCGCAAGACACCATACGTGAAAGCCAGGCTCAGTGTCAGTCCGACGACGGTGTTGATGACGAGAGTCTTGAGCGGCAGCATGATGGTGTCCCTGCAGGGCAGTTTAGCTGCCCTGGAATCACGACCTAACGCAGGTGCTGCGAATGACTTTTGGCCATTCAGTCATCGTTGACCGTTTCATGCTCCGCCGGGAGAATGATCTCCAGCAGTTCGCAGTCGTCCGACCAGCCGAGCACACTGTGGCGAATGCCCGGGGGCTGTATCCAGCATGACCCCTGCTTCATGACATGGACACCCTGACCTTCAAACTCGTTCTTGAACCAGCCCTTGAGAACGTAAACCAGCTGAAAATTGACGTTGTGATGGTGCTTCTGGCGTTGCTCGTCCGTGAATGGCGCCGTCATGCGGATGACATGACCGGTGGCCAATCCGTGGGTCGCCGCAGCGATGCCCAGGTCCCGATAGGCTGAGTAGCTGCGCAGCCCGCCGACCTTGAAATCGGATTCGTTCAGATGGCTGACGAAAAAGTTTTGCGCGGCTGCGTCCATTGGCTCTGGTTTCATCGATGTCTCCCGTTGAAGGTGATGGCACCGAATGATTGTGGACTCCGGTTGATTCCCTTCGGCCTTTCAGGGCCAAATCCCTGAAGCACACGTTGTGATCGCTGGTCCACACGGATGCCCGATCAGCAGATGTATTCGCCTATCGCTTCAGGATCTGCCGGACCTCCCGCAGGCACGGCCCGTTCTGCGTGCGCGCCACGGGGACGATCAGCCGCTTCGAGCATCCTTTTCCCTTGTGGCAACACGGTTATCGGGCTGGATCGCGAGCGCAAATCATCATTTCCTGATAAACCCGCCGTGTTCCGAAATCAAGTCCACTCTCAGGAGTCAACGTGGAAAAATTCATCAAGTCTCTGCGCACCGGCGTTTGCGTGTTGTTGCTGGCAAACAGCTTTTGCCTGACCGCGTACGCGGCGCCTCAGGAGAATGTTCGGGATGGCAAGGAGCCGGAGCCTGATGCCATGGGCGTCATTCCCCAGAAGATCATTCATCGAATTGCACCGCCGCAGCCGGTTTCCACGATCAGTCCTTTTGGAGCAGGCAAACCGATCCGGGAAACCTACGCCATCCCTGCGGGTTCGACCGGCAGCAACGCGTACCCGATCCAGTACCACGGCGGGCCTGTGATGACCGGGCTGAGCAAAGTGGTGCTCATCTGGTACGGAAACTGGAACCGGGGCAACGGCACCGATACACCCCAAGGGCAGCAGATCATTCGCAATGCCATCTATGGCCTGGCCAATGATGCAACGACTACTGGCTATACCAACTATTCGGGCATCACCACGAATTCAAGTACGGGCCTTGGTTCATATACCCAGACATCGACCGGGTCCGTGGGCATGATTTCGTCGGGCTTCGTCGAGTGTTCGCAAGCCGCCTCGTCGACCTATGGCGGCACGCGGCTGTCGGACGCTTACGTTCAGAAACTGGTCAAGGCGATGGCAACCTCGGGATGTTCCGGTGGGACACCGGTTGCCGACGCGATCTATCTGGTCCTTTCCTCGTCGGACGTCTCTGAAACTTCCGGCTTTCTCACAAAGTATTGCGGTTGGCACACCTATGCCACCATGACGGTCGGCGGAACTTCGGTGCCGGTCAAGTACGGATTCATCGGAAATCCGTCGAAGTCCATCTCCGCCTGCGCTGTTCAGACGACGAGTTCTCCGAACAACAACCCCGGAGTCGATGCCATGGTGTCCGTGATCGCGCATGAACTGGAGGAGACCGTCACCGATCCCATGTTGAATGCCTGGTACAACTCCAAAGGTGCGGAGAATGGCGATATGTGCGCCTGGACGTTCGGAGGCTATCTAATTGCTGCGTCGAACAATACGTCGTACTACAACGTAACGCTGCCAACCGCATCGGGCACTCCTGGCCAATATCTGATACAACGTGCGCTTGCCGTGAGCAATTCAGCCTGTTACAGCAATGGCAACCCCCAGTTGCAATAGCTGGCAACACGGCGTGCACTGATTTCACAGTTGGGCAGGATCGGCCGCGCCAAATGATGGTGGACGCCGATGGATTGCCTTCCGACTTGCAGGGGCAAATCCCTGAAGAACAAGGCATCATCGCTGGCCCACACGGGTGATCAAGTCGGCGGCTGTGCCGCAACCGGCCAGCCGCCGGAAAAATCGATGATCGATCCTGTCATGAATGTGCCCTGCATGGTTGCCAGATAGCCAATGAGTTCGCCGATCTCTTCAGGATCTGCCAGACGTCCCGCGGGCACCGTCTGCTTGATGAACGCCCGGCCAGCCGCGTCGTCGACGAAGCGCGCCTTCGGATAGTAGGTCTCGCTGTACAAGTAGTTCGGCGCGATGGCGTTGACCGGGATGCCGTGCGGCGCGAGTTCTATGCTGAGCGACCTGACCAGCGCATTGGCGCCCGCTCTTGCGATATCCGGAATCGAGCCGCCGCGCGCAGGAAGCCGATTGCGATTGGACGAGATGAAGACAATGCGCGCCTTCTGCTGGGCCTTCAGCAGTGGGATGGCAGCCCTGGCAATCCCAAACGGAAATACGACCAGGCGATCGAGCGTGGCTTGAAGGTCCTCCATCCCGGCGTCCTCTATGGCGCCGAGGATCGGTCGATACGCATCATTGCTGACCAACACGTCCAGCCTGTTGCTCACGGCCCAGGCGGATTCGACAATCTCCACCGGCGTCTGGCAAGCGAGTACCACGACTCCCGGATTGGCGCTTCGATAGTCGTCTTGCGCAACGGAAGAAACGAATGCAACGTCGTGCACGACAAGCTGAAATCCAGCCTTGCGAAGGGACTCGACCGCAGGCGGTCCGGCGAACTGCAGTGCGTTTGTGACAAGAGCAACAGGCTTGGTCAATTCGATTCTCCGGTTGTGCGGATGGAAGACCATGAGTCAGCCCTCCACGTGTCAGTCGGTCGCAGCTTGGCGCCTGGCCACTATATGTGCAGCCTTCTCTTGTAGACAATGGTCCCGAACAGCATTTCAATGACTTCGTAGGTTCCTAATTTCTTGATCTTTTCGTTCTTGCTCACTTCAAATTCGTCGTAAAACTTCTCGCGGAATATGTTCTGATACGTGATGTACAGCTTCTTCCCGATGAGGCCCTGGTAGTCCTTCACCAGCACATAAGTTCCAGCGGTGCTCAAGCGCCCCTCTGCGTCTTTCTCGATGATTGAGTAGTGAGAGTAGATGTTGGCCAAGGCCCTCACATCGGCCTCCCCGGCCGACAAGGTAACCGTCACCGGAGATTTCACGCCCAAGCGACGCAAGGCTTGCGATGGACAGGGCGCAGCAAAGGAGCGAGCGCATGACCGATGGTTTCATTGGAAGCAACCCTTCTTTTCAGTCAGAGATGGTTGAAAATCAGGCACCAAAAATGAAGCGCGTGCCGGTCGAACTCAGCAGCACCCGCCCCGGCATTTCCTGTTTGGCCATTTCGTATATGGTGTTTCCACTGCAGTGCATGGGAAGCAGGTAATCAGGGTTCAACTCCTTCAGCGCCGCGACCGTGCTGCGCACGTAGTCGTCAGGCATAGGCATCAGATGAAAGCCGCCCATGATCGCGTGAATCTTGCTGATGCCCGACACCTTGATGGCGCTTCGGACCGAATTGACGATGCCACGATGGCCGCAGGAAGTTATAACAACCAAACCCTTGCCCTTCACATTGAAGCAGGTTGCCTGCTCATGTTGAAAGTCGTCAGGTACCACTGTTAGCGTGCCGTGCAGATCATGGCAAGCATGGCGCCTGCAATCAGGGGCGTTTTTAGTGTTGTTTTCATTAGTGTTGTCTTCATCATTGATTCTCTTTCTTGATTGCGGCGATTAAGAGCGATGTCGCTACGCAGCGATGGAGGCAGATCAGGATCACACCGCCGGTTGCATTGGGCTCTCCTAATGTCCAACGGTCAACAGAACAAAATTGACTGAAGTCAGTTTCAAATACGTCTCCCCCACGACGGCAACATTGCGCCCTGTCGCAGCGCGGCGAAGTTGAACTACCGGATAGGTGAAACGAGACGAGGACGCGTTGTAAGAAAGTCAAACACTCGGAGTTGATGCAAAGAAAAACGAGAGGTCGGGTCTTGTCACCACTGGTGACGGTCGCCGACAGCGTGGATCTAAAGCGTGACACTTGCACTGACAACCTCCAGAAAAGCAAAAGCCCCACGAAGAACGTAGGGCCTGCATATTTGCCGCATTGCTGCAGCTTTGGTCGTTACATGGCAGTAACGTGAACCGGGTTAAGAAACACCGGTCATTGGGTGATGAGGAGTTGAATCGGATCGATATGTACCACCTTTCACAAAGTGCCTTGGTGACGCTACTCACGTCGGTTTGGACAACCTTGCAATAGAACTATAGGCCAAAGCTGGAAGGTTGCAAGCCCAAATCGTTACACGGGCCATCAGGAAAGAAGACTTCCCCAAAACACCCGACGCCAGCCCATGCCCCGCAACGGATTCAGTCGGCGACAGATGGCGACAAGTCGTCGAATACGACAGGGCCAGCAAGAAGTCTCCTGCCAGCGATCTGCCGACCCGACCGCGAATACAGCCCCCTGGTGCCACGCGGCGGGCCCACCCTACCCCCTCTACCCATCAACCAGCCCCAACGACGCCGCCTGGGGCCAGCATGAGCCAAGGCGGGCACCTCTCGCGGTGCCAGGTTCCGGCGCTCCCCCGCTCAGCACCGCCTTCTGTTAGAACATGCAAGACTTACGTGCCAGAGAGCATTCCCTCTTGGATCGCAATGCTTGCTGAGTTTGCGGCCTCTGCCAAAGACTTTGTGGACAGATGGGAGTAGCGTTGCGTAACCACAGGCGAAGAACGCCCCAGTATGCTTTGTACCTCAAAAAGAGTGCGGCCCGCGTTCACAAGGAATGAAGCAGATTGATGCCTGAGATCGTGAATCCTTACGTGAGAGAGCTCTGCCTTTGCTCGCATGACCGACAACGTTTTTACGATGGTCACATAAGGCTTGCCCGTTTTCCTGTTGACGAACACGTATTCGTTCGTACCCCGTGTGGCCTCCAGCTCTTTCAGCACTTCCAGCGCGGAATCATTCAGGGGTATTGCCCTCACCTTCTTGGACTTGGTGTTGGACGCTGGAACCGGCTGGTTTGTCATTCGCTTGAATGATGAGTGCGACACCCGGTTCGCTCATTTTCAAATCTCATCTACCGCAGTCAAGACCTATCTTGAAGCTCAGGCCGTCGGTGTCACGATGATGAACTTAAACCAAGGCATCCTTTCCAGCATCCAAATCCCTCTCCCCGACCTCGAAACCCAACGCGCCATCGTCGCCGACATCGAAGCTGAGCAAGCCCTTGTCGCCGCAAACATCGAACTAATCCGCCGTATGGAGGTTAAGGTCAAAGCAGCGATTGACCGGGTGTGGGACGCTAGTTAAGCACGTCTTTTGCTAGACCGATTTTGACGTAAGGAAACCATATGACCGCCACAGATATCTTGTTGATTTTGGCGACGGCGTTGAGCCCCATCATCGCAGTGCAGGTGACACGTTACCTTGACGATCGGAATGAAGAGCGGGGCCGGAAATTGCGTGTATTCAAGACATTAATGGCAACTCGTGCTTACAACGTCTCGCCAAGTCATGTTGAGGCATTGAACAGCATTGACCTCGAGTTCTCAACAAAGACCGCTGGAGAAATCCGTGCTTGATGTCTGGCAGCAGTATCTTGATCATCTCGGAAACTTAAAGATGGACCCAGAAGCATCGAACATTCGCCGCGTCGATTTGCTCGTAGAACTTTTGTATGCGATGGGTAAAAGTGTCGGATATGACTTCAACAAGACGCAGATCAAGAATGGAACTTACGCACCAACAGTGCACTGTCGAATTGAGGACGAGCAGAGCCGGATTCGCTCAATGACGTTAGAACTTCTGGAAGGAAAACGCCCAATTCCCATGCACGTCACGAATTTGCCGAGCTCAGAAAAGACAAACACTTTGTAAATCCACCCCCAGCGCCAACAACGGTTAGGCACCCCCCAGCATCACCCCCGAGCCCATGCCGAACCCAGACCCTGCACCCGCTTGAGCAACCACGGCACCAACCATGGCCTGCGCACCGCAATTGTCCCCAGCCATTGCTGCCCACCACCACCCCTCCATGGACGTCACACCCCGCGATCGTCTGTTACCGCACCGACCGTTTGTGAACTGTGAAATATATTGACATTGATGCACCCCGTGAACCAACCCTAATGGCGTCTGGTAATTTGCAATCCAAAGGAGGACCGTCATGCCAATCGTGCATTTCCACAGGGCAACCAATCCCGCAACATCCGATGACTGTGTTCACATCAACAGCGATGCTATTCTCTTCGTGCAGGAGTCTCCCAACATGCAAATGGGCAAGACAGAAATTCAGGTGATCGGACTCAAGACTGCGAGCATTCGGGTCATTGAAACCCTGGACGAAGTTCTCATGCACTTGCCCGATCTTGCGCAAGTCCATCGGCACTACCATGCAGGAGAGCCATCTAACGGCGCCAATATAGTGCACATCGCGGCGCAAAATGTGAGCTACTTGCGTCGAAGCGTACCGCATGGCCAAGCTTTCTGGATAATACGTTTCAAGGATGAATACGAGTTGCGCATCATCGAGCCTCTGCCTTCGGGCCTTTAGGCTGGGCCCAGACCCCATGCCGAACCCCGGCCCTGCTCCTGCCTGATCGCCAACGGCCTCAATCCCCGTTCTGGCGCCCTGCGATCGTCCCCGAGCGCCGATCGTGTCGAGTCCGCGCGGCCAGCAAAAATGGCGCCAAAGGTCTGCTAGAATTCCCGCTGGTGAAAAACGGGATCGACCCCGTCCAGTTCACCAAAATTCTCCGAACGGGAACTTAGCTCAGTTGGTAGAGCAGCGGACTCTTAATCCGTAGGTCGAGAGTTCGAATCTCTCAGTTCCCACCATTCAAACCGTAGCGCAGCAACGCTCTGCGCGTAAGTAGCCGCTAACTTAGCGGCTATTTTTTTCACTACACACCGGCTACACACTTATTGCGTTTTTCGCGTTAAGACCGTACATTGTGCTCATGGTGGACAAGAAAGACACGACGCACGTGATGATGGAGTGAAGTGGACCCGGATTTTGGGACAGTGATTTAAGTAGGACACTGTCGAAAGAAACGGGAAATCCAAATGAGTGAATCGAAGAAGAAACGCAACGTGCACCTGCCGGAATTCAAGGCCAAGGTGGGT
>Ga0209697_10001596_pt1 | contig 34530 bp, 23 predicted proteins | sample AliMusrvi5mmetaG_FD_184115 | JGI IMG/M metagenome (GOLD analysis project Ga0209697, IMG submission 184115) | Freshwater lake bacterial and archeal communities from Alinen Mustajarvi, Finland, to study Microbial Dark Matter (Phase II) - Alinen... | ecosystem: Environmental > Aquatic > Freshwater... | reverse complement strand
GATCTGTCCCCCAACGGATCGCTCGGGCCCCGCGGGGGCCCTCGCGAAGTCGGGGCCTTCGGCCCCGACTTCGAGGACGGCAAGACGGCAGCGATACTGTTTACCTCGGGAAGCACGGGGGCTCCCAAGGGGGCGGTCTACACCCAGGGCATATTCGCGCATCAGGCCGCCATGCTGCGCGAACATTTCCAGATCGAGCCCGGCGGCTATTCCGTGCCGACCTTCCCGCTCTTTGCCCTCTTCGACGTGGCCCTGGGCCTGAGCGCGATCATCCCGCGCATGGACCCGACCCGACCGGCCCGGGTCGACCCGCGCGAGATCGTCTTGCCCATCCAGACGCACGGCGCAGTCCAGCTCTTCGGCTCGCCCGCTCTGCTCGACGCCGTGGGCCGCTACGGCGAGAGGCACGGCGTGTGCCTGCCCAGCCTTGAGCGCGTGATCTGCGCCGGCGCGCCGGTCCCGGCCAAGGTCCTGGCCCGGTTGGCGCGGATGCTGGCCCCTCGCACCGAGGTCCACACGCCCTACGGCGCGACCGAGGCTCTGCCCGTGGCCTGCATCACGGGCTCCGAGGTGCTTTCCCAGACCGCGGCCATGACCGCGGAGGGCCGCGGCGTCTGCGTGGGCCGGCCCTGGGCGGGCATGGACGTCCGGATCATCCGCATCAGCGACGAGCCGGTCCCGGCCTGGTCCGAAGCCCTTTGCGTCCCGGCCGGAGAGATCGGCGAGATCGTGGTCAGGGGGCCGGTGGTCACTCGCGAGTATTTCCGCCGGCCCGAGGCCACCGCCCTGGCCAAGATCCCGGATTGCGACGGGCCGATGCGCCATCGCATGGGCGACCTGGGCTATCTTGACGAGGCGGGCCGGTTGTGGTTCTGCGGCCGCAAGAGCCACCGGGTCTCGGCGCCTGCGGGGGACCTCTACACGGTCCCATGCGAAGGCGTCTTCAACCGGCATCCCGAAGTCAGGCGCACCGCCTTGGTGGGGGTCTCCAGAGGGGCCGGGCAGATCCCGGTCCTGTGCGTGGAGCTGGAGCCCGGGGCGGACTGGGAGCAGGTGCGCCGCGAACTCCTGGAGACGGCGCAGCGCTTCGCTCACACCAGGCGCATCCAGACGATCCTGCTCCATCCCGGTTTCCCAGTGGACGTGCGGCACAACGCAAAGATCTTTCGGGAGAAGCTGGCGGTCTGGGCCAAGGGGAGGGTTCCATGAGGGTCCTGGTGACGGGCGGCAGCGGTTTCGTAGGGGGTGCGGTCGCGCGGCTCTTGCGCTACCACGGCCACGAGGTGCGCAGCCTCTCGCGCACCGATCACCCGGAGTTGGCCAAGGATGGCGTGGTGGAGTTTCCCGGGGACCTGCTCGACATGGACTCGGTCCGGGCCGCCTGCCGGGGCGCCGACGCCGTCGTGCACTGCGCGGCCAAGGTGGGGCTCTGGGGCGCTTACGAGGACTTCTATCGGGTCAACGTCATGGGCACCGACAACGTGCTCCGGGCCTGCCAGGAGCTGGGCATCTCGAAGCTGGTCTTCACCAGTTCTCCCAGCGTGGTGTTCACCGGCGCGGACGTGGAGGGTTGGAACGAGTCCGCGCCGTATCCCAGGTCCTTCGATTCCCACTACTCGCGTACCAAGGCCACGGCCGAGGAGATGGTGCTCTCCAGCAGCACGGCCGCTCTTGCCACGGTGGCCTTGCGGCCGCATCTGGTCTGGGGGCCGGGCCAGGACAAGCTCATATCCAGGCTCGTCGAGAAGGCGCGCAGCGGCGAGCTCTGCCGCATCGGCTCGCTCAATAAGAAGGTGGACACGACCTGCCTCGACGACGCGGCCGAGGCGCATCGCCTCGCGCTGGAGCGGCTGTCGCCAGGCAGCCCGATCGCGGGCAAGGCTTATTTCATCAGCGGGGGCAGCCCGAGGCCGGTGTGGGACATCATCAACGCGATCTTGAACGCCGCGGGACTGCCGCCGGTCGAGAAGAGGGTCTGGCCCCTCTCGGCCAACCTCGCGGCCTGGGGCTATGAGACCTTATACGCGGTGACCCGGCGCAGCGGCGAGCCGAGGCTGACGCGCTTTTTGGTCCAGCAGTTGACCACGGCGCATTGGTTCGACATCTCGGCCGCCCGGCGCGACCTGGGTTATGAGCCGCAGACGTCGTTCGCTGCGGGCCTGGAGCGGCTGCGGGCCTGGTTCGCGCAGGGGGCTGGACACTCGGAGGTGTGAGGTATGGTGAAGCCGAAAGCGACGGTCCTTCTTCTGGTCGTGGATGCCGTGGGGGCGCAGACCCTGGACTTCCTGCTCGACCGCTATCCGGGCCAGCTGAAGCTCCCCAACCTCTCGCGCCTGGGCTTGGGCCGGATCGTGGCTCCTCGGCACCGCCCCCGCCTGGGCCGCGACGGCAAGAAGACCTGCGCCATGCGCCTGCAGCAGGCCTCCGCCTCGGCGGATTCGGTCATCGGACACCGGGAGATGGTGGGCATCGTGGACCCGAGCACCTACGAGCTCTTCCCCAACGGCTTTCGGACGGATTTCATCGCGGCTCTAGAGACGCGCATCGGCCGCAAGACGATCTTCAACCAGATGGCGGGGGGGATGGAGGCCATCGAACTCAACGCGGCCGAGCATGAGAAGACGGGCCGTCCCATCGTTTACGCGAGCAAGTGCGACCCGCTGGTGCAGATCGCGATGAACGAGGCGGTGATCCCGGTCAAGGAGCAGCATGCGATCGCGGACCGGGCCTTCGAGCTGGCCAAGGAGATGCATATTCCGATCACGCGCGTGATCGCGCGAGCCTATGTCCGCTCGCCGGAGGGGGAGATCGTGCGCACGGCCAATCGTCACGACACGGTCTTGCCGATGCGGGGGAAGACCTTGGTGGATGTGATGTACGCGCGGGATGTGTGGACCGCGGCCGTGGGCAAGACCAGCGATCTGGTCAATACCGCCTACCATGAGCGCATCAAGCTGACCAAGCCCGCCTTCCTGGACCCCGGACTGCGCCTGCGCTTCGTGCATCCTAAAAAAAAGGACACCAACCCCTACACGATCCAGGGTACGGTCAACGCTCTGGCCGAGGCGGCCGCGGTGTACCGGCCGGGCGGGACCTTCGTGTTCACGAATCTGGTCGACGCGGACAGTCTCTACGGGCATACGCGGGACGTCGCTGGCGCGCTCCGCTGCCTGGAAGGAGTGGACGAGGCCTTGCCGCTTTTCGAAGACAGGATGAGGAAGGGCGACCTGCTGATCATCACCGCGGACCACGGCATGCAGCACCGCGAGGATTACGGCTACCACAACAAGGAGGAGCTGCCCTTGATCGTGGAGCGCATCGGTTCCGGGGCGGACCTGGGCGGCATCAAGGTCGGGCCGGGACGCAGCCTCTGCGAGGTGGGGCACATCGCGGCGCAGGCGCTGGGCTGCGCGAAGGACTATGAGGCCGCATGCGGCTTCAAGGCCGCGGGGTTCCGTAAGAATCGGGGCTGAGCTCGGGCCAAGGCTGGTCTAGGACTTTTTCGGCTGGGCCAGCAAGGAGGCCGCAATGGTTGCGGCCAGCACTCCGGCGATCACGCCCAAGGACACGCCCGTGGGCACATGGAAGAACGCCCCGCCCAGCATCTTCAGGCCCACCAGGACCAGGATCAAAGAAATCCCGGCCTTCATGAACCGGAAGGTCCCCATCAGGTTCGTCAGCAGGAAGAACAGCGCCCGCAGGCCGAGGATCGCGAACACGTTCGAGGTGTAGACCACGAATGTGTCCGTGGTGATGGCGATCACCGCCGGGATCGAGTCCATGGCGAAGAGGATGTCTGAGAACTCGACGACCAGGAGCGCGGCCAAAAGCGGGGTCGCGTGCAGGACTCCGCCCAAGCGCACCAGGAACCTCTGGCCCTGGGACTGCGCGGCCAGAGGCATGACCTGGCGCAGGAGCTTGAGGGCCACGTTGTCCTGAGGCCGGACCTGCGCCTCATCCGCGAACGCCATCTTCGCGCCCGTGTAGATGACCGCGGCCCCAAAGACGTAGATCATCCAATGGCAGGCGTTGACCAGCGTCACGCCGGCGAAGATGAAGAGGAAGCGCATGACGATGGCGCCCAGGATGCCCCAATGCAGGACGCGTGACTGGTGGGCCGGAGGCAGGCCGAAGTAATGGAAGATCACCACGAACACGAACATGTTGTCAGCGCTCAGCGACCCTTCCAGCAGATAGCCCGCCGCAAACTGCGAGGCCCGCTCCCGGCCGCTGGCCAGGGCGATGACCCCGGCGAAGGCCATGGCCAAAGCGAACCAGGCCGCGCTCCAGAAGGCGGCCTCCCTGAAGGAGACGGCGCGGGCCTGGCGGTGCAGGATACCTAGGTCCACCGCCAGGGCCGCGGCGATCACGGTCCCGAAGATGAGCCAGAGGCTGGTCTCTGCAACCATAGGACTCAATTGTCGGGTATTTTGGGAAACAGGTCAAATGGGACCATCGTCAAGCCCCCGTTGCCATTGACAGGAGCAAGGACCGGGGCTATCCTGAAGGTGTCGCCGTTCGGGTAAGCCCATGGCCTGGAGAATCGCCGAGACCGCGCTGTGGATTTTGCTGTCGGCCGCCGGGCCAGTCCTGGCGGCCGACGAATTCGGGGCGCCTGACCTTGCCGCCATCCGTCAAGGCGCCAGCCAACTCAAGCAATCCCAGCAGGGCCAGGGACAGGACGCGCTGCCGGCCGAGCTCGCCCAGGAGGAAGCCTTCCGCAGATCCCAGTCCGCCATCCTGGACGCCGATCTCGCGCTCTCGGATCTCCGGGATCGAGGCTGGCAGGACCGCGACTTCCCGGCGCTGGCTGAGGCCATCCGGCTGGGTAGTCAGGCGGTCAAGAGCCTCCACGATAAATATCCCAGCGCCGTAGCCGACGACTATGGCAACGGCACCATGACCAATATCGAGGATTCCTTCAAACTGTTCGCCGGGGGAAATCTGGAAAGAGGTTGTCTCTCCCATCAGCAAGAGACCCTCTCCGCATTGGCGCCTCTGCGTCCCGTCCTGGAGATCAAGAGGCTCATGATCGGCAAGGGCATGGAGCACCACGCGGTCATCGTCTACCCGAAAGGGGCGGACTGGAAGAGAGCCGGCGTGGTCTTGGACGGCTGGCCCAACCAGTCGCATATCCCGAAGAAGATGGCCTTCACCGTCGACCAGTGGCAGTCGAAGTTCTTCGCCCTGCGCTACCTGGTGCTCAACCCCATCCTCTTCCAGACCGGCCCGCGTCTGGAAGACTAGCCCCGCAAGTCGCTATACTCTCCGGGATGAAGGACGGCGGCCTGCTCATCTATACGGACGGCGCGTGCTCCGGCAATCCCGGTCCGGGCGGCTGGGGCGCGGTCGTGTTCGTCCCCGAAGGGCGGGTCCGGGAGCTGGGGGGGCGCGAGCCGCGGACCACCAACAACCGCATGGAGCTCTCCGCCGCCATCGCGGCCCTGCGCTGCGTGGAGGCACTGCCCGGTCCTATCGGCCTGTACACCGACTCCACCTATATGATCATGGGCATCACGCGTTGGCTGCGCATCTGGAAGAACAAAGGCTGGACGCGGGTGGACGGCGCTGAGACCCTCAACCGCGACCTTTGGCAGGAGCTGGACCGCCTCACATCCTCGCGCCGGGAGAAGATCTCTTGGAACTACGTGCGCGGACACCGGGGGCATCCCGCCAATTCCCGCTGCGACGAGATCGCGGTGGCCTTCTCCCGGGGCAAGCCGCCGGTGCTCTACGACGGGCCGCTGCTGGGCTACTCGGTGGATCTTTTGCCTCCCGAGCCCGAATCCCTGCCCGCCGCGCCCAATCGGCCCTCCGGACCCAAGAAGGCGGGTTGGTACTTGAGCCTGCTCGACGGCAAGCTGGAAAAGCATCAGACCTGGCCGGACTGCCAAGCCCGCGTCCACGGCAAGCCCGCCCTGTTCAAGAAGGTGACCTCCGCGCAGGAGGAGTCGGCCATCCTTAAGAAATGGGGACTTTAGGCGCGATTCGCATTTGCTAGAATCATTCCGTTGCGATGACTGATAAGCCCACCCTGCGCAGGCGGTCCTCCGGAGTGCTCCTGCACCCGACCTCCCTGCCCGGTCCCCACGGCATCGGCGACATCGGCCACGAGGCCTACGCCTTCGCCGACTTCCTGGCCGCTTGCGGACAGACCTGGTGGCAGATGCTCCCCATCGGCCCCACCGGCCACGGCCATTCCCCGTATTTCTCCTCCTCGGCTTTCGCCGGCAACCCCCTGATCCTGTCTTTGGACAAGCTCTGCCAGGAGGGGCTGCTGGAGCCGGTCGACCTCAAGGCCGTCCGGGGCCAGGTCAGGGACCGCGTCCATTATGCATCGGCGGAGCGCTTCAAGGAGTCCCGTTTCGCCAAGGCTTTCGACGCCTTCGAGCGGCGCTCCGATCCCGCGGCCAAGGCCGCTTTCGCCTCTTTCTGCGAGGAGCAGAGGGCCTGGCTCGACGATTACTCGTTGTTCTGCGCGGCCAAGGAGACCCACCAAGGCCTGCCCTGGGTCGAGTGGGAACCGGGGCTGCGCTCGCGCCACCCCGCGGCCCTGGAGCGCGCCCGGCAGGCCCTGGAGACGCGCATCCGCTACCACCAGTTCCTGCAGTACCTCTTCTACAAGCAATGGACCGAGCTCAAGGGCTACTGCGCCAAGATCGGGCTGGGCCTCATCGGCGACATCCCCATCTTCGTGGCTGCGGACAGCGTCGACGTCTGGGCCCACCCGGAGCTTTTCTGCCTCGGCCCGGACGGGCGGCCCACCGTGGTCGCCGGGGTGCCGCCGGATTACTTCAGTCAGAAGGGGCAGCTCTGGGGCAACCCCCTCTACCGCTGGGAGGCCATGAAGGCCGACGGCTACTCCTGGTGGATCGCGCGTTTCCGCGCGACGCTCTCACGCTTCGACGCCGTGCGTCTGGACCATTTCATCGGCTTCCATAACTACTGGGAGATCCCGGCCGGAGACAAGGACGCGGTGCATGGCCGCTGGGTCCTGGCGCCGGGGGAGGACTTCTTCCGCGCGGTGCTGCAGGCGTTCGGGGATCCGCGAGCGGAATCCGGCTCCGCCGGCGATGAGCATGACCATCCCGACGAGGCCGGAATCGAGATCATCGCCGAGGATCTGGGCACGCTCACCAAGGAGGTCGCGGCGCTGCGCGACCGCTTCCAGTTCCCGGGCATGCGCGTGCTGCAGTTCTCGTTCTGGGACTGGGACGAGACTCAGCAGCCGCACAAGTTCCCGAAGCGCTGCGCCGCCTATACAGGCACGCACGACAACGACACGGTGGCGGGCTGGTTCCGCAACCTCAGCGACAAGTCGGGCACCCGGACCGCGGAGCAGGTGCGCATGGAACGGGAGAACGCCCTGCGCTACCTCGAATCCAACGGCGTGGAGATCCACTGGGACATGGTCCGCGCGGCCCTGAAGAGCCCGGCGGACACCGCGATCCTTCTGGCCCAGGACCTGCTGGGGCTGGGCTCCGAGGCGCGCATGAACCTGCCCGGGACCATGGAGAACAACTGGCAGTGGCGCCTGACGCCCGGGGCGCTCACCGCCGAGGTGGCCGGACGGCTGGCTTTGATGACCGGGGCCTACGGACGAGGCCCAAGGAGATGGACCAAATGAACCTCACGGACAAAGGAGCTCATCACCCGGCGGCGACGCTGCTCAGCGAGCAGGACCTTTACCTCTACAATGAGGGCTCGCACTTCCGCATCTACGACAAGCTCGGGGCCCATCTCATGGAGCACGACGGCCAGAAAGGCGTCTACTTCGCGGTCTGGGCGCCCAACGCCAAGAAGGTGACGGTCATCGGCGATTTCAACCAGTGGAACAAGACCAAGAACCCCCTGCATGCCCGGGGCTCCTCCGGCATCTGGGAGGGCTTCGTGCCAGGCGTGGAGAAAGGCGCGACCTACAAGTACCACATCTCTTCGCACCTGCACGGTCATAAAGCCGAGAAGGCCGACCCCGTGGCCTTCCATGCCGAGGTCCCGCCCAAGTCCGCCTCCGTGGTCTGGGACCTGGATTACCAATGGAACGACGCGGCCTGGATGAAGGAGCGCAAGAAGCGCAACGCCCACGATGCTCCGGTGTCCATCTATGAGATGCACCTGGAGTCCTGGATGCGCGTGCCCGAGGAAGGCAACCGGCCGCTGACCTACCGGGAGCTTGCGCCCAAACTCTCGGCCCATCTGAGGCGCATGGGATTCACGCACGTCGAGTTCCTCCCCGTCATGGAATACCCCTTCTCCGGCTCCTGGGGCTACCAGTCCATCGGCTATTTCGCGCCCACCTCGCGCTTCGGTACGCCGCAGGATTTCATGTATCTAGTGGACCATCTGCACCAGGAGGGCATCGGCGTGATCCTGGATTGGGTGCCTTCGCACTTCGCCACCGACGGCCACGGCCTCGGGCAGTTCGACGGCTCGGCTCTCTACGAGCACGCCGACGCGCGCAAGGGCTTCCATCCGGACTGGGGCAGCTTCATCTTCAACTACGGCCGCAACGAGGTGCGCTGCTTCCTCGTCTCCAGCGCCTTGTACTGGTTCGATAAGTACCACGTCGACGGCATCCGCGTCGATGCCGTGGCCTCCATGCTCTACCTCGACTATTCGCGCAAGAACGGGGAGTGGATCCCCAACGAGTACGGCGGCCATGAGAACATCGAGGCCATCTGGTTCCTGCGGCGCATGAACGAGGAGATTTATAAGCAATTCCCGGACGTGCAGACCTATGCCGAGGAGTCGACGTCCTGGGGTATGGTGTCGCGGCCGACGTACGTGGGCGGGTTGGGCTTCGGCTTCAAGTGGGACATGGGCTGGATGCATGACACCCTGAACTACATGAAGAAGGACGCCATCCACCGCAAGTATCACCAGAACGTGATCACCTTCCGCATGCTCTACGCCTTCCACGAGAACTTCATCCTGCCCCTCTCCCACGACGAGGTGGTGCACGGTAAGTGCTCGCTGTTGACGCAGATGTCCGGAGACGACTTCCAGAAATTCGCCAACCTGCGCCTCATGTACGGCTACATGTGGTCGCAGCCGGGCAAAAAGCTCCTGTTCATGGGTGGGGAGTGGGGCCAGTGGCGGGAGTGGGACAGCAATTCTAGCCTGGACTGGCATCAGTTGGACTACGCGCCGCACGAGGGGGTGCGCCGGCTGGTGGAGCGCTGCAACCGCGTCTACCGGGCCGAGCCGGCGCTCTACGAGCGGGACTTCGACCCGTCGGGGTTCTCCTGGATCGACTGCAACGACGCGGACAACTCGGTCCTGAGCTTCATACGCAAAGGGCAGTCGACCAGCGACGTGATCCTGGTGGTCATGAACTGCACGCCGGTGGCGCGCAAGAGCTACCGGGTGGGCGTGCCGCACGGCGGCTGGTGGGCTGAGATCCTCAACTCTGACGCCGCGGAGTACGGCGGCACGGGCCTGGGCAATCTGGGCGGCGTGACCGCCCAGGGCGTGGGCTGGCACGGCCACGGCCAGTCCTTGGAAATCTGTCTTCCGCCGTTGTCCATCCTCTACTTCAAGAGCGAGGGCAAATAGCCATGGAGTTCGAGGACCTGCGCGCGCACGTCGGCAACGAGCTCAAACGCCGATTCTGGGAACACAAAGCCATGCCGGCCTTGTCTCGGGGCCGGGTGCGCATGGACGGCTGGCTCAAGGTGGAGTTGACGGCCATCCTGGCGGAAAAGGGGGAGGCGGAGCCGGCCTTCAAGCTTCCCAAGGGCCGCGCCGCGGTCCGTTTTGGAGACTGGCTGGTGGAAGTCGCGAGCCTGCCCACGGATTACGCCTTTGAAAACACCAAGGCCAGCTCGGGCAATCTGGCGGAGGACGTCAAGGACCTGCGCAAACTGATCAAGCGCCTGCGCAAGGGCCGGGGCCGGCGTCAGGCCGCGCTGTTTTTCGTGGTCTTTCCTTTTGGGGACCAGAACGAGGCGGCTTGGGCGCCGCATAAAGTCCGGATCGAGAGGTCATTGGGCGGATCCCTCATAGAAGACCGGTTCTCATTCCAAAGCGGTGTGACGGGCAGGCTGTATTCTGGCCTAGTGCGGGAAAGGGCCGAGGCGGAGCCTGTGGCCGAGCAGAAGCCGGAAACCGCAGAGAAGCGGCCGGCCGGCCGGACGCGCCGCGCGCCGGCGCCCGTCCCGCAGAAGGAACGGACGACGTTGCCTTCCGCGTAGGCTCAGCGGATCACCGCCAGCGCTTTCTCCGCTTCTCTGCCGCCTTGAGCATCGACGCCGTCGCGGCGGGGGGGAAATAGCGCCGGGTCCGCCGGCAGGGCCGGCAGACCCGGAGTCAGCGGTCCTTCGGCGGCCGCTACTGCAGCTGCGCGAGGATGGCGTCGACGCTCTTCTTGGCGTCGCCGAAGAGCATGCGGGTGTTCTCCTTGTAGAACAGCGGGTTGTCCACGCCGGCGTAGCCGGCGGCCATGCTGCGCTTGAGGACCACCGTGGTCTTGGCCTTCCAGGTCTCCAGCACGGGCATGCCGTAGATGGGGCTGGACGGGTCTTCCAGCGCGCCGGGGTTGACGATGTCGTTGGCGCCGATGACCAGGGCTACGTCCGTCTCGGGGAAGTCCGGGTTGATCTCGTCCATCTCGAGCACGATGTCGTAGGGGACGTTAGCCTCGGCCAGCAGTACGTTCATGTGGCCGGGCAGGCGCCCCGCGACCGGGTGGATGGCGAAGCGCACGTTCACGTTGCGTGCGCGCAGCTTGTCCGCGATCTCCTTGATGGGGTGCTGGGCCCGGGCCACCGCCATGCCGTAACCCGGGATCACCACCACGCTCCGGGCCTCCTTGAGCAGGTTGGAGACCTCATCGACGCTCATCGCCACGACTTCTCCGGCGGGCTGGGCGCCCGCCACCGCCGCCTTGCCTTCCTGGGCGCCGAAGCCTCCGAAGATGACGTTGATGAGCGAGCGGTTCATGGCCTTGCACATGATGTAGCTCAGGATGGCGCCGCTGGATCCGACCAGGGCTCCGGTGATGATGAGCAGGTCGTTGTTGAGCAGAAAGCCAGTGGCGGCCGCGGCCCAGCCGGAGTAGCTGTTGAGCATGGAGACGACCACGGGCATGTCCGCTCCGCCGATGCTCATGACCAGGTGCACGCCCAGGACGAAGGCGATGACGGTCATGACCAGCAGCGCTGGCAGGCCCTGGACCATAAGGTCCTGCACCCCGAAGAAGCGATAGCCGCAGTAGACGGCGAGCAGGGCCATCCCGGCGTTGAGCAGGTGGCGCCCCGGCAGCAGGAGCGGCTTGCTGCGCACGATGCCCTGGAGTTTGCCGAAGGCCACGATCGAGCCGGTGAAGGTCACGGCGCCGATGAACACGCCCAGGAAGACCTCCGTGTCGTGGATGGATCGGGCCGCCCCGAGCAGACCGGCGCCTTCCGCATAGCTGTTGATGCCCTCGAGGACCGCGGCCAGGCCCACGAAGCTGTGAAAGCCGGCCACCAGCTGGGGCATGGCGGTCATGGCGATTTTCGCCGCCACCACGGAGCCGATGGCTCCGCCCAGCACGATCATCGCGATCAGCGCGCCGTACGCCTGCGAGCTCACCTGGGGATGGAAGAGCGTGGCCGCGACCGCCAGGGCCATCCCGATGATGCCGAACCAGTTGCCGCGGCGCGAGGACTCGGGATTGCTCAGCCCGCCCAGGCTGAGGATGAACAAGACGCTGGCGACGATGTAAAGCACGACCAACATGCCGTTCTGCTCGATCATGGTTTCCATGGTTGCATTCTCTCCCTTATTTCCTGAACATCGCCAGCATGCGCCGCGTCACGAGGAAGCCGCCGAAGACGTTGATGGAGGCGAGCAGGACCGCGAAGGCCGCGAGCCATGACGTCCAGCGGTCGAAGCCCCCCGAGATCTGCAGCATGGCCCCGATCACGATGATGCCGCTGATGGCGTTGGTGACGCTCATGAGGGGGGTATGCAGGGCGGGGGTGACGTTCCAGACCACCATGTAGCCGATGAAGATCGCCAGCACGAACACCGTGAAGTGGGGCAGGAACGCCGCCGGGGCGTAGAGCCCGATGCCGGCCAGGGCCGCGGCTCCCAGGAGGCCGAACACGGCGTTGCGCACGCAGGGGCAGGATTCCTGGACCGGCGCGGCCGCAACCGGCGCGGCCGCCGTCGCCGCCACGGGCTTGATGATGGTCTTGGGCTTGGGCGGCGGATACGTGATCTGGCCCTGGTGCGCCACCAGCGCGCCGCGGACGATCTCGTCCTCCATGTCGATCTTCCAGCCCTTGCCGACCTGCATATGCTTGAGGAGGTGGGCCAAGTTCGTGCCGTAGAGCTTGCTGGCCTGGTTGGGCAGGCGTGAGGCCAGGTCCGTGTAGCCCACGATCTTGACCCCGTTGACGTCGACGATCTTGCCGGGCTGGGTCAGCTCGCAGTTGCCGCCCTGCTCCGCGGCCATGTCCACGATCAGCGAGCCCGGCTTCATCGCGGCGACGTGCTCCTTGGTGAGCAAAGTCGGGGCCTTGGTCCCGGGGACGAGGGCGGTGGTGATGATGATGTCCACCTCCTTGGCCTGCTTCATGAACAGGTCCATCTCGGCCTTGATGAATTCCGGGCTCATGACTTTGGAGTAGCCGCCCGTTCCGGTCCCGTCTTCCTTGATGGAGACCTCCAGGAACTCTCCGCCCATGCTGATGACCTGGTCCTTCACGTCGGGGCGGGTGTCGAAGGCGCGCACGATGGCGCCCAGGCCTTTGGCCGCGCCGAGGGCGGCCAAGCCGGCCACGCCGGCTCCGATGACCATGACCTTGGCCGGCTGGACCCGGCCCGCGGCCGTGATCTGGCCCGTGAAGAAGCGGCCGAATTGATGGGCCGCCTCCACCATGGCCCGGTAGCCGGCGATGTTGGCCATGGAGCTCAGGGCGTCCATCTTCTGCGCCCGGGAGATGCGGGGCACCATGTCCATGGCGAGGACCGTGACCTTGCGTGCCGCGAACTGGTCCAGAAGCTCCTTGTGCCGTGCCGGGTAGACGAAGCTCACCAGGGCTCCGCCCTCCTTAAGAAGGCTCACCTCATGGATCCCGAGCTTGATGTTGAGGGCTGGGGGGCGGACCTTCAGCACGACGTCGGCCGACCATACCGCCCGGGTGTCCGCGGTGACTTCCGCGCCGGCCGCTTTGTAGTCGGCGTCGGAGAAGTGCGCCCCGGCTCCGGCGCCGGACTCGACGAGGAATTCGACGCCGAGCTTCTTGAGATCGGCGACCGTCTCGGGGGCGACAGCCACCCGATTCTCGCCTTCCAGGATTTCAGCCGGGATTCCGATTTTCATAGTGTTCCTTCCTTCTCCTGACTAAAATGTCGATCGTCTGCGGGAGCCCGCGGACCAGCCGGATTATATCACAAAATCGCGATCGCGCGGTCGCGGCGGCCTCCGACACGGGCAAAAATAAAGATATGATACGGAGCCGCAGCGGGGATTGTAACAGCGGCGGCCCCGCCGCCACTCATACCCGAATCCGAGGAGGTCCGACATGTTGGACAAGAAGCTGGAGAAGGCGCTGAACGAGCAGGTCGTCAAGGAGTTCTATTCGGCCTATCTTTATCTGGCCATGGCAGGCTGGTTCGAGGAGCAGGTCCTCCCCGGTTTGGCCAAGTGGATGCGGGTGCAGGCGCAGGAGGAGAGCGGGCACGCCCTGATTTTCTTCAACTATCTCTGCGAGAAGGGCGTCCAGCCCGTCCTGGGCGCGGTGGCGGCCCCGCCCGCCAAGTTCAAGTCCGCAGTCGAGATCTTCAAGCAGGTCGTGGATCATGAGCGGGCCGTGACCGCCTCCATCAACAGGATCGCGGACCTGGCCCTGGAGCTGCGCGACCACGCCACCAAGCAGGCCCTGGAGTGGTTCGTGGCCGAGCAGGTGGAGGAGGAGGCCAGCGCCGAGGCCATGCTGCGTCGGGCGCAGCGCCTGGAGGGGGACAAAGCCCTGTTCCTGCTGGACCAGGAGGCGGGGACGCGCGTGTTCGCCCTGCCGGCCCCCTTGACCGGGAAAATATAGGAGTGGATTATAAGCAGGACTAATAAACCAAAATGTGTTGACAAGGGTATCCCGAAGAGATACTCTGTGACCATAGCCGTTAATCGTCGAAATCTCGAGGGGGTTACGAACAAAATGCAGGCCACTTTGACCAAGCCGAAGTCGGGGAGCAAGGACGCATTTGTCTCCAAATTTATGCAGGACCTGGCCGCCAAGAACCCGGGAGAGAAGGAATTCCACCAAGCCGTTCAGGAAGTCGTGGAGTCCCTGGTCCCGGTCCTGGAGCGCCATCCGGAGTTCAAGAAAGCCAAGATCATGGAGCGCATCGTCGAGCCCGAGCGGACCATCACGTTCCGCGTGCCCTGGACGGACGACAAGGGTGAGATCCACATCCAGAGGGGCTACCGCGTCGAGTTCAACAGCGCCATCGGGCCATACAAGGGCGGCCTGCGCTTCCACCCCAGCGTGAACCTGGGCATCCTCAAGTTCCTGGGCTTCGAGCAGATCTTCAAGAACTCCCTGACCACGCTGCCCATGGGCGGCGGCAATGGCGGCTGCGACTTCGACCCCAAGGGCAAGTCCGACGCCGAGGTCATGCGCTTCTGCCAGAGCTTCATGAGCGAGCTGTTCCGCCACATCGGCCCGAACACGGACGTCCCGGCCGGCGACATCGGCGTGGGCGGCCGCGAGATCGGATTCATGTTCGGCCAGTACAAGAAGCTGACCAACCGCTTCGACAGCGTGCTGACCGGCAAGGGCCTCAACTGGGGCGGCAGCCTCGTCCGGCCCGAAGCCACGGGCTACGGCTGCGTGTACTTCGCGGCCGAGCAGCTGGCGACCCGCGGCGACGGCTTCAAGGGCAAGAGAGTCGCTGTCTCCGGCTCCGGCAACGTCGCGCAGTACGCGGTCGAGAAGGTCACCCAGCTGGGCGGCAAGGTCGTCACCATGTCCGACTCCAACGGCTACATCGTCGATGAGGACGGCATCAACGCCGAGAAGCTGGCCTTCATGCTGGACCTTAAGAACGTCAAGCGCGGCCGCATCAAGGAATACGTCTCCAAGTTCCCCAAGGCCCAGTACCATGAGGGCACCGGGGTCTGGAGCGTCAAGGTGGACGTGGCCCTGCCCTGCGCGACCCAGAACGAGCTCAGCGGCAAGGACGCCGAGGCCCTGATCAAGAACGGCTGCGTCTGCGTGGCCGAGGGCGCCAACATGCCCTCGACGGCTGAAGCGGTGGAGATCTTCATCAACAAGAAGATCCTCTTCGCGCCCGGCAAGGCCTCCAACGCCGGCGGCGTGGCCACCTCGGGCCTCGAGATGTCGCAGAACGCCATCCGCATGAACTGGAGCCGCGAGGAAGTCGACCGGCACCTGCACAACATCATGAAGAGCATCCACAAGACCTGCGTGGAGAACGCCAAGGAGTACGGCCAGCCCGGCAACTACGTCATGGGCGCCAACATCGGCGGCTTCATGAAGGTCGCGACCTCCATGATGGACCAGGGGCTCGTCTAAGCTCGGACGCGATCCGCGAACACGCCCAGACACCCGCAAGGGTGTCTGGGCGGTGTTATAAACAGGCCATGGACAAAACGCGCGCCTTGCCGCTGGTCGGAACCTACGACATCCAGTTCGGGGGTTTCGACAAGCTCATGCCCTTCCGCATCCGGGAGGTGCTGCTCGTCGCCGCCCCGTACGACTCCTTCCTGCTGGCCGACGACGATGCCTTGACCGAGCTGGTCTTCAGCGAGTACCTCGACCTCAACCTCCGCTACGCCCCCCGCGTGACGCGGGTGGCCACGGCGGCCGAGGCCCTCAAGCGCCTCGGCTCGGAGCACTTTGACCTGGTCATCACGATGGCCTCGGTGGGCAATCTCGACGTGGGGGGCTTCGCCGGAGAGGCCAAGCGCCTGGTGGCGGGGCTGCCGGTGATCCTGCTGTGCTTCAACATGATGGACGTGGCCCAACTCGCGGAGGCGGACAGGGCCGCGGTGGACTGCGTCTTCGTCTGGCTGGGCGACCCGCGCATCTTCATGTCCATCATCAAGCTGGTCGAGGACCAGCGCAACATCGACCACGACATCGGGCTCTCCAGTGTCCAGGCCATCATCCTGGTCGAGGACTCGGTCCGCTTCTACTCCAGCTATCTGCCCGTGCTCTACGCCGAGCTTATGAAGCAGACCCAGCTCCTGATGGCCGAAGGCATCAACCTCTCGCACAAGATGCTGCGCATGCGGGCGCGCCCCAAGATCCTGCTGGCGCATGACTTCGAGTCGGCTTGGGCCCTCTACCAGAAGTACCGGGGCAACCTCCTGGGCGTTATCACGGACGTCCAGTTCAAGCGCGAGGGCAAAGAAGACCCCCGGGCCGGCCTGGTCCTGGCCGAACGGATCAAGGCGGAGATCCCGGACATGCCGGTGCTGGTGCAGTCCTCGGACGCGGCCAAAGCCCCGGCGGCCGAGACCGTGGGCGCATCCTTCCTCCATAAGACCTCCCCGACCCTCCTGCGGCAGCTGCAGGATTTCATCCTCAGGTATTTCGGCTTCGGGGATTTCGTCTTCCGCGACGCCGTGGGGCGGGAGTACGGCCGGGCCTCGGACCTGCACGGGATGATCGGGGCGCTCAAGGCCGCTCCCGACGCGGCCATCGAGTTCCACGCCAGCCGCAACCATTTCTCCAAGTGGCTCATGGCCCGCACCGAGTTCGAGATCGCCTACCGCATCCGGCCGCGCAAGGTGGCCGAGTTCCAGAGCATGGGGGACTTGCGCCGGATGCTCATCGAGACCATGCACCGGTTCCTGCAGAAGACGCAGTTGGGGACCATCATCCAGTTCGACGGCCGGTACTTCGACGAGGAAAGCCCTTTCGTCAAGATCGGGCGAGGCTCGATCGGCGGCAAGGCCCGCGGCCTGGCCTTCGTGAACTTCCTGCTGTCCAAGACCGACGTGGCGCAGCGCTTCGAGGGGGTGCGCATCACGGTCCCGCACACCTCGGTCATCTCCACGGATGTCTTCGATTTCTTCATGGAGCACAACGGCCTCAACGCCTTCGTGCGCGCGGAGCACACCAACGCGGAGCTGGCCGAGGCCTTCCTCAAGGCGGACCTGCCCGCCTACGTCCTCGACGACCTGCGCACCATGGTCGGCAAGATCCACGGCCCTCTGGCCGTGCGTTCGTCGAGCATGCTGGAGGATTCCCGTGCCCAGCCTTTCGCCGGGGTCTACAAGACCTACATGCTGCCCAACAACGCCCCCGACATGGAGGAGCGCATGCGGGAGCTGGCCCGGGCGGTGAAGCTGGTCTACGCATCGACTTATTCGGCCGAGGCGCGGGCCTACCTGCGTTTTTCCACGCACCTCCCCGACGAGGAGAAGATGGCGGTCATCGTGCAACATCTGGTGGGCCGCCCGCGCGGGGGCGGCCGGCGCTACTACCCGAGCTTCTCCGGGGTGGCCCAGTCCTACAACTACTATCCGGTGCCGCCGATCACGGCCGAGGACGGCGTGGCTTACGTGGCGTTGGGGCTGGGCAAGACCATCATGGACGGCTATCGTTCCCTGCGCTTCTCGCCCAACCATCCGCACCACCTGCATCAGTTCTCCACGGTCGAAGATTATTTGGGCAACTCCCAGCGCGAGTTCCTGGCCCTGGACACACAGCGCTGCGCCGACGACCTGGGGTACGACCATGAGCCTAACATGGCCTGGCTGGGGCTGGACGCCGCCGAAGCGGACCAGACGCTGGGGCCCGTGGGCTCGACTTATTCCTCCGAGAACGAGAGCGTGCACGACGGGACCTCGCGGCCCGGCGTGCGGCTGGTGACCTTCGCGCCGATCCTCAAAGACGACGTGTTCCCTTTGCCCGAGGTGCTCAATTTCATCACGCGCATGGGCCGGGAAGCGATGGGCTCGCACGTGGAGATCGAGTTCGCTGCGAACCTGGACCGCGACGAGGACGGCCTGCAGGAGTTCGCCATCCTGCAGATGCGGCCGATGATCTCACGCTGGAGCACGCAGAAGGTGAGGCTCGACGGGTCGCCCGGCCAGAGCCTGCTCTGCGAGAGCCCGCGGACCCTGGGCAACGGCTACGTGCAGAACCTCATGGACGTGGTCTACGTCAAGCCCGAATGTTTTGAGCCGGCCCGCACGGTGGAGATCGCGGGCGAGATCGGGCGGATCAACGAGGCCTTGAAGCGCGAGGGGCGCCAGTATCTGCTCATCGGCCCCGGCCGCTGGGGCTCGGCCGACCCGTGGCTGGGCATCCCGGTGCGCTGGAACCAGATCTCGGAGTCTCGCGTCATCGTGGAGACCACCCTGCAGGATTTCGTCATAGACCCTTCTTTCGGGACCCATTTCTTCCACAACGTGACCTCGTTGGGCCTGGGCTATTTCACGGTGCACGGCGCGCACGGCGGAGGGACCCTGCGCTGGGACTGGCTCGACGCTCAGCCCGCGGTCGCCGAGACCGAGCGGCTGCGCCACGTGCGGCTGGCCACGCCGCTCGACATCCGCATCGACGGCTCGACCGGTCGCGGCGTCATCCTGGCACCGGCCCCCGGGGGCCGCTAGAGCGGGGATTTCCCCGGCCGCCGCAGACGGTCCTCGGGAGGCACCTCGAAGAGCAGCCGCTCCAGATAGGCCGAGGACTTGCCGGCCGCCGAGAGCTCCACGGCGTTGCTGTAGAAGCGGCTGGCCTGCTCCGGAGTCCTGCGACCGGTCACGATGTCGTCGGCCAGGTTCAGCGTGAGACGGTTGAACTCCTCCCGGTCGCTGCGCGCGGCCAGTTCTCCTTGGTCCGGGGAGACGGCCAGGCCATGAGGATAACGCGACAGCGCCGCGAGCTTGGCGTCCGGCACATAATAGTCCACCACCTGCTCCAGGGGTCGGGATGCCCCAGCGGCATCGATGGAGATCCTCTTCCAGGGCCATCGGGCCTCCCATTCGAGCCGGCCCGCAAGGATCCGCTGCGGCGGCCCGTATTTCTCGATCATGAGACGAGCGGCCAGACGCGGGGTGGCCGGCCAATGCCGCGTCGCGGCCAGCGCCTGGGCTGTGGGCGACGGCCAGAGTTCTTCTCCAGGGCCGTTTCTGTGGCCGTCCGGGCTGACGAACAGGAATAGGGAGGCCATGAGCAGCAAGACGCCGACTGCGATCTTCGCCCTCAAGGTTCTTCTCCGGCCCGATCGGTTCAGGGGCCTAGGGTCGCGGATAGTATGGCCCGGGGAGAGCAAACAAAAGTCAAATCCTGCCGAAAATGAAAGCCGCCTCCCGTAGGAGGCGGCTTTTCGGCCCTCGACTCGGCCGTGTCAGGACGCCTTAGTTGAGCTCCGCGCCCTTCCTGAGGGCCTGGATGTTGAGCTCCAGCATCTCGGGCTTGGCGCGCTTGAAGACCTTGGGCATGGCCTTGGCCACCGCGTCGATGGAGAGGGCCCCGGTCTGCTTGCAGAAGGCGCCCAGGGCCGCCATGTTGGCGATCTTGGGGGCCTTGAGCTCGTCGGCGATCCTGTTGCAGGGCACCAGAACGACCTTGATGTCCTTGCGTTGCGGCCGGGACTTCACCAGCGACTCGTTGATGATCATGAGCCCGCCGGGCTTGAGCAGGGGCTCGAACTTGGCCAAGGACGGCTCGTTCATCACGATGACCGTGTCGGGCTGGGAGACCACCGGAGTCGTGACCTCGTCCGAGGAGATGACCACCGAGCAGTTGGCCGTGCCGCCGCGCATCTCGGCCCCGTAGGAGGGGAAGAAGGTGACGTGCTTGCCGTCGAGCATGCCGGCGTAGGCCAGGAGGATGCCCGAGGAGATGATGCCCTGTCCGCCGAAGCCGGAGATCCTAATTCCCTGATACATTGGCTTTGCCTCCCGCGACATCCTTGTACACGCCCAGCGGATACATGGGGAGCATCTTCTCCTGGACGAACTTGCAGGCGTCCAGAGGGCTGATGCCCATGTTGGTCGGGCAGGTGGAGACGACCTCCACCAAAGTGAAGCCCTTGCCTTCCACCTGATACTGGAAGGCCTTCTTGATGGCCTTCTTGGCCTTGATCACGTTGGCCGCGTTGTGGATGGAGACCCGCTCCAGGTAGCTGCTGCCGTCGAGCGAGGACAGCAGTTCGCAGATGCGTATCGGATAGCCGTTGACCTTTGGGTCCCGGCCCGCGGGGCAGGTCGTGGCCTTCTGGCCCACCAAAGTCGTGGGGGCCATCTGGCCGCCGGTCATCCCGTAGATGGCGTTGTTGATGAAGATGATGGTGACGTTCTCCGAGCGCGCCGCCACGTGCACGGTCTCGCACATGCCGATGGAGGCGAGATCCCCGTCGCCCTGGTAGGAGAACACCACGCACTGGGGCTTGCTGCGCTTGATGCCCGTGGCGATGGCCGGGCCCCGGCCGTGCGGCCCCTGGATCATGTCGCAGTTGAAGTAGTGGTCCGCGAACACCGCGCAGCCCACGGGGGCCACCCCGACGGTGCGCTCCCGGACGCCCAGCTCGTCCATGGCTTCGGCCACCAGGCGGTGCACGATGCCGTGGCCGCAGCCCGGGCAGTAGTGCATCTTGACGTCGAGAAGGCTCTCCGGCCGCTTGTTCACTTGCAGCATACGCATTCCCCCTTGCCGGCCTTCAGCGCGTCCTTGACCTTCTTGAGGATCTCCTCGCCCGTGGGGGTGACCCCGGAAGGGCGGGCGTGCAGGTGGACTGGCGCGCGGAACTCGGTCGCCAGCCGCACGTCGTCGACCATCTGACCCATGCTCATCTCCACGACCAGGAAGGAATCCACGCGCTCGGCCAGCTCCCGCAGCTGCTTCTTGGGGAACGGCCAGAGGGTGATGGGCCGGAACAGCCCCACCTTGAGCCCTTCGGCGCGGGCCATCTTCAGGGCCGCGCCGCAGGCGCGCGCCGCGATGCCGTAGGCCACCAGAACGACCTCGGCGTCGTCGCACTGCCGGGCCTCGAACATGACTTCCTTGGCCTCGATCTCGGCGTATCTCTTGGCGCGGTTGAGGGTCATGACCTCGAGCTTGCCTTCATCGAGGTCGTAGGAGCCGACCAGCCGGTTCTTGCGGCCCTTGCACTCGCCCAGGGCCCAGTCCGCTTCCTTGAGCTCCTTGGGGTCCACGTCGGCGAACTTGAACTCCAGGGGCTCCATCATCTGCCCCAGGACGCCGTCGCTGAGAATCATGGCCGGGATGCGGTATTTATAGGCGATCTCGTAGCAGTGGAGGGGGAAGTTCCCCATCTCCTCGACGGAGTCCGGGGCCATGACGAAGGTCCGGTAGTCGCCGTGGCCGCCCCCGCGCACCGACTGGAAATAATCGCCTTGGGCGCCGGCGATGTTGCCCAGGCCCGGGCCGCCGCGCACCACGTTGGCGAAGAAGATGGGCAGGTCCGCGCCGGCGGCGTAGGAGATGCCTTCCTGCTTGAGGCTGATGCCCGGCGAGGAGGATGAGGTCATGCACCTGACCCCGGTCGCGGCCGCTCCGTAGATCATGTTGATGGCCGCCACCTCGGACTCGGCCTGGACGAAGCTGCCGCCCGCCTGCGGCTGGCGCCAGGACATGTATTCCGGCACTTCGTTCTGCGGGGTGATGGGATAGCCCGCGAAGAACCGGCAGCCGGCGCGCACCGCCCCTTCGGCGAGCGCGTCATTGCCCTTCATGAGAAGCTTTTCGCCCATTATTTCCTCCTGGAAATCACTTGATGCCCTACTTCTTCGCCTTCTCTTCCTTGAAGACCGTGATGGCCAGATCCGGACAGATCTGGGCGCACAGGCCGCAGCCGGTGCAGCGCTCCGGAGCGCAGCAGACGGCGGGATAATAACCGGTGACGCTGAAGGTCGTGGACATCACGATGCACTTCTTGGCGCAGGCGGCGGTGCAGAGCTCGCAGCCTTTGCAGCGCGCCTCATCCACCTTGATGTTCGGCATGCTTCCTCCTCGGCCCATGATGACCGACGCACTTCCTGAGGGTCTTCAGGCCGGCGTCGCATCCGCGACGCCGCGCGGGGTGTGCGGCGGGACATGTTCGGTTCCCCGTGTCGCGACTTTCATATGGTAACAAAAAATGGACCGGGTGCAAGCATCGGCCATAAGAGAATCTAATGGGAGCTGTCGGGGCGGCGCCGTTGCCGCAGCGACGGCCTCAGAGGCAGCGCGAGAGGATGCCGGCCACGTCCCCCGGGGTCAGAGGCGCGGGGTTGGTCCTCATGCTGGAGGCGGCGCAGGCTTTGCGGGCGAGCTCGGAGAGCTCCGCGGCCTTGAGGCCGTAGGCGAGGAGCCTCGGCACGCCCAGCTCAGCGACGAGCCCGGCGACCCAGGCCGCGCCGTCATCGGCCCGGGCCTCCGGCCGGCCGGTCAGGAGCCGGCCGACCTCGTCGTAGCGCGCCAGATACGGGCCGGCCGGATCCCGCCGACGCAGGATCGCTATGTTCGTGGCCATGACCTCGGGCAGGAGGCGCGCGCAAGCCGCGCCGTGGGGAGCGGGGAAGGCCCCGCCCAGGGGGCCGGCGATGCCGTGGACCGCGCCCAGCCCCGCGTTGGCCAGCGCGAGTCCGCCCAGAAGCGCGGCCAGGCAGAGGTCTTCGCGCGCGTCGAGGTCCTCGCCGCTCCGGCAGGCTTTCGCCAGGGACCGCGCCGAGCGGCGCATCCCCTCGCGGCAGAAGCCGTCCGAGACGGGATTGGCCTTCGCGCTCACGAACGGCTCGATGAGCTGGGTCAGCGCGTCTAGGCCGGTGCTCGCGGTCAGCTCCGGGGGCAGCCCCACGGTCAACTGCGGGTCCACCAGCGCCAGCCGGGCCAGGAGCTGCGGGCCGCGCAGGCTCACCTTGACTCCCTCTCGGGGGGAGGCGAGCACCGCGTTCTTGGTGGCTTCGGAGCCGGAGCCCGCGGTCGTGGGGATGAGGATGCTGGGCAGGGCGGGCTTCTTGAACGGCAAGCCCCGGCCGATGACTTCGGCATAGTCCAGGGGGTCGCCGCCGTTGGCCGCCAGCGCCGCCGCGGCTTTGGCCGTGTCCAGGGCGCTGCCGCCCCCGAACCCGATGACCACCTCGCACCGGGAGCTTCTGAGGAGCCCGACCGCGTCGCGCGCCGTGTCGAGGCTGGGCTCGCCGCACACGGTCAGGACCACGGAGGCCACTCCCGCCTCGTCGAGGCCGCGCAGTAGCGGCTCGGCCCGGCCCGCACCCTTGTTGGTCACCACCAGGGCTTTGCGGCCCAGGGCCGCGGCCGCCGGTCCGGCTTGGCTCAGCGTGCCGCGGCCGAAGACGATGCGCGCCGGCGCGGCGAGTTCGAAGTTCTCTCCCATAAAACACAAAACCCCCTTTCGGGGGTCAAGGTCCTGACATTACTCGTTACAGGTTCGAAATCCTGAACCTGGTACAATCATAGCAATGCCGCTTCTGCAAGGCAAGCTTTTTCTGAGCGCGTGTCGGCGCGCCTGCGACACCTCAAAGGTCGAGAGGTCGTGACCTGCTGCGTCAACAGCACTGGAAACACGAAACCCCCTCTCGGGGGTTCGGTCCTGACATTGCTCGTCTCAGGTTCGGAATACGATCCTATTGGTAGTATAGCCCCGGTCCTTGTTCCTGTCAATGGAGGGAAAGCCGGATTTCACAACTCCGTAACAGCCCGATGACGGCCAGGGTCCTTGGCAAGCCATAAAACACAAAACCCCCTTTCGGGGGTCAAGGTCCTGACATTTCTCGTTACAGGTTCGAAATCAGGCCTAAAGAAACAATATCATATAGGCACCTGATAGCGCAAGTCTTTTTTTGCTACCCCGCCGGTTCCCTTGTTGCCCGGGGCTGGGGGTGGTATACTCCTCGGGAGGGCCGCATGGAACCGGATTCGCCGACAGGGCCGCCGCATCGCAGGCGCAAGCGCTACCAGGGCACGCACCCGCGCCGGTTCGAAGAGAAGTACAAGGAGCTCGACGCGGAGCGCTTCCCGGACGAGGTCGCCAAGGCCAAGGCCCGCGGCTCGACCCCGGCGGGCACGCATCTCCCGGTCATGCTCGACGAGGTGATCCGGGCGCTGGAGCCTCTGGCGGCAGCGACGATCCTCGACTGCACGCTCGGCTGGGGGGGGCACGCGGCGCAGCTGGCGCGCGCTGCGGGGCCGGCGGGGTCCGTCATCGGGATCGACCGCGATGGCGAGGAGCTCGTGCGCACCGAGCAGCGCCTGCGCCGGCTCGGCGTGGCCATCGTCGCCCGCCGCGGCAACTACGCGGGTGCCGCGAAGGTCCTGCGCGAGCTAAAAATCGACGGCGTGGACGCCCTTCTAGCGGACCTCGGGGTCTCGTCCATGCAGCTCGACCGGCCGGACCGCGGCCTGTCGTTCAAGACGGACGGGCCTCTCGATATGCGCATGGACCGCTCGCGGGGGGAGACCGCCGCCGAATGGCTCGCCCGCGCCGATGAGACGGAGATCGCGGAGGCGCTCCGGCGCTTCGGCGATGAGCCGGATGCGCCGGCGATTGCGGCCACGCTGGCCGGTCTCGCCGCTCAGGGACGCCCGCCCCGGACGACGGGAGAGCTGGCCGCGGCCGTCGGCGTCGCGAAAAAACTGGAACCGGGGCGGCTGCGTAAGGCCGACGCGTTCTCCGCCCATCCGGCCGCGCGGACCTTCCAGGCGCTGCGGATCGTCGTGAACTCCGAACACGAGGCGCTGGCCCAGCTGCTCCGGGACCTGCCGTGGCTGCTGCGGCCCGGCGGCCGGGCCGCGCTCTTGACGTTCCACTCCGGGGAGGAGGCGCTGGTCGGCGAGTCCTTCCGCGCGCAGGCGGCGGCGGGACTGTGGCGCGCCCCGCCTGAAGAGCCGCTCAGACCCTCGCCCGAAGAGGTGCGCTTGAACCCTCGGGCGCGTTCAGCGCGGCTCTGGCGCGTGGTCCGGGTCTAGCCGCCTGGAGTAGGCTGATTTCAAGCGGCGCACGAGCATGGGCAGGAAGATCATGGCGGCCAATATGACCGCCATGGTCCGGTTGGGGTCGCCGATGACGGAGTTGAGCCGCAGCGTCGCGACCATGATGACGCCGAAGTAGATCATGTCGCCGGTGATGGCGATCGTCCAGCCCGACACGAAGCCGTGCCCGGCTGCGGCGGCCGCGGCGCGGCCGGTCATGGGGTCGACGCCGAAGGCGATCATGATGAGGGCGAACGGGCCCGCCCCGCCGCCGCCGTATTGGGCCGCGGTCCGGTCCATCGCGCGCCGGACGGCATCGGTTACGCGGGCCAGAGGGGGGATCTTGCGCCCCGCCGCGATCAGGAGCCGGAGCACCGGCTCGAACAGGAACGCCAGGATCACGTCGGAGACGAAGTAGAGGCCCGCGGTGACCGGCCAGGCGATGCCGTGGCCTCGCGCCAGAAGTACGCCGGCCGGGATGCCGCCGCCGATCGGGATGAGGAAGAGCATCAGGACGGGGAACATGGATCGAGTGTCGCTATTTCAGGGAGACCCGGCGCTCGGCGGCGATGTCGCCGAGCGCCGGGATGTTCGAAAGCAACGAACCCGGACGCCGCAGTTCGAACTGCGGGCCGCTTACTTTGCCGTCGGCTGTGTCGTCGGCTGCGGCATCAGCTGCTTGCGGGCGGCCTGGAAGGTCTGCTGCAGCGCCTGGCGCTGGGCCGCGTATTTCGCGCGGATCGCCTTGCGGTCATCGAGTGTGGCGCTTACGGTCAGGGCGTCCAACTCCGCTCTTTCCTGGACCCCTAAGGCCTTCATGTCGAATCTGAACTTGGTCTGGAGCGCATCCACCTGCTGCATGGCGGTGCCCGAGCCGGGGGTGACCTTTTCCATGAGAGCGTAGCGATGCTTCTGGTATTTCTCGTGGACCGCCGTGACCTCGGCCTGCTCCTGGTCGTTGATGTCCTGCATCTGCTGTTGGGCCTGTTGCTGGACCTGTTGCGGGGCTTGCTGCTGCTGGGTCTGCGCGGTTGCCGCCGTCTGGGACGAGGCCGTCGCAGGGGTCTTAGGCGTCGGAGCCGCCACGGCCACGGCGCCGAGGCATAACTGCAATGCTACGCTTATAGGGTTCATCACACACCTCCAACATTTTTATTTATAGGACAACGTCCTAATTGTCCAACTGTTTCCAATTGCTTCCGTCATAACCCTGAAAATGCGTTCCGTCAAAATAGATCTGGCCTGCTACTGGCGAAGACGGCGTTGTAGTCGAGTTCAATAATACACTCGGTGTTGCGATATTCCCACCTGCAAAATCAGCGGCAGTAAGATACTGCGGCTCCCACTGCCCGTCGTTTTCACTCCAAGCCAGGACTTGGCCGTCGTACGGGTAGGTGGCAGACACATTATTGCCCTGAAGATTCTTAGTGATCGTGTTCGGAGTCGGAGACTGCGGCTCCCACTGCCAGTCGTTGTTGCTCCACATCAGGACTTGGCCGTCCCCCGGTTGTGCTGAAGATACATTGTAGTTCTGAAGTCCGTAAGCATAAGATGCATAAGACGCATTGTTCGCATTGCCCGAATTGTCCGCCCAGGAGGCATAGTTCGCATTGTTCGCATAGCTCACTGATCCATCGTAGGCATAGCCCGCATAGCTCGCATAGTTCGCATTATTGACATAATCCGATGGCATCCAGTCGTACGTCCCTATAGTCCAATCATAAGTCCAAACTAGGGCTTGGCCGTAGCTCGGGTAGTAGCTGGAAACAGGATAGCCCTGAAGCTCGGTTGCGTTCCCTCCTTGGGGACTTTCCGGAAACCACCCCCAAGTCCAGCCTTGATTGTTATCATACTGATAATCGTAAGTCAGGACTTGGTATTGGCCCGGTCCGTCCACAGACATATAATAGCCCTGAAGTCCGTTCGCAGAGCCCGCAGAGCCTGCAGAGTTCGCATAGCTCACTGATCCATCGTACGCATAGCCCGCATAGTTCGCATAGTTCGCATTGCTAATTGAGCCATCGTACGCATAGCCCGCATAGCTCGCATAGTTCACATTGCCCGCATTGTCCGCCCAAGACGCATTGTTCGCATAGTTCGCATTGCCCGAATTGTCCGCCCAGGACGCATCATTGACATAATCCGATGGCATCCAGTCGTACGCCCCTATATTCCCATCATAATTCCAAACCAGGGCTTGGCCTGGGTTCGGGGATATCGAAGAGGACACAGGATTGCCCTGAAGTCCGGATGAGCTGTTTGCCCACAGCGCATAAGGCACGGAAACCAGGGGCTCCCGCGGCAGCAGAAGGGTGTTGTTGGCCCACACTTCCACATAAGGCGTGATGCCGCTCCAGCTGATGACCTGCAGGCCTCCGCTGTTTCCGCTGGAATCCACGCCCAAGGGATAGCGGAAAAGGCCGTTGGTCACCGCAACGACGGTCGAGCCGGACGTCCAATACTGCGAGCCGCTTACATCGGTTATATTGAACTGAAACGTCACGTTTCCGGTGTAGGCGGATCCGCTTTGGCGCAGGGTGCCCTGGTACATGATGATCAGGGGGGCGTCGGCGAGCACGGAAGGAGCCGCGGACAAGAACAGCAGGGACAGGGCCCCGGCCAGGACGCCGGCCCGCCGCGGTCCCCGGATTTGCAGAGCCATGTCGATTCCTCCCGGCGACCTGGCAGCCTAGACGAGCCTGGATCACCGCCCAGCAGATTATAGCAGAACGCCCGAGCGCCAAGACATCCTAAAAAACGGCGGTACCGCGAAATCGTTGCCTTATGGCCCTAGCGTCGCAAATGCCTGACACTTATTTCTTTCCAGCGAATTCGCGCCCCATTAACAAATAATTCGCACGCCTGCGCCATACTGGATCGATGGCCGTCCTTATACGCGAGATGATTCTAAAAGAAGCGCGCGCTATAATGAAATATTGCGCGCGCGTTCTTGTCCCTCTCGCCCTGGGCTGCGGCCTGGCCACCCTGGCCGCGGCCTCCGCCGGCGGCCCCTGGAACCTCGTGCGCCAGGTCGCGGGCAGCGCGGGCAACCCGCAGCTGAGCGGCGGCGACTACACCTCGGCGCAATCCGTCTCCACCCCTTTCGCCAGCACGATGACCGCGGGCGGGTTCACCCTAATCTCCGGCTATCTCGCTGAGATGCCAGGCGGCTGCGACCTGAGCGTGACGGTCAAAAAGGCCGGCGGCGACTACGCGAGCATACAAGACGCGCTCGACCACCTGTCCAAGAACCTCACGATGAACACCTGCGTCGTGATCCGCGACACCGCGACCTACAGCGAGTCCGTGACGGTCGAGGGCTTCACCTTCTCCAGCCCCGACTACACGCTCGCCATCATGGCCGATCCCAGCTTCATCAGCTCGGCCCCGGTCGTGATCGCGCCCACCGCTGCCGCGGCCTTTTGGATCAAGAACTCCCAGGTCAGCCTGGCGAACATAACCATCGTCGCGACCAACACCGTCAACTACGGCATCCTGGCCTCATCGGCCGATGTCATGCTTTCGAACATCAGCGTGCAGGACTCCGGCGGCAACATCTCAGTCGCGGGCATCAGCCTGTCGAGCCACAGCGCCTTGAACTTCTCCAGCGTCACGGTGCAGAACGCCTACGGCCTTTGGCTGACCACGGGCGCGATCCAGACCGGCGTCTTCTTCAGCACGGTCCAGGCCAATGATTTCGGGCTCTACCTGACCAGCGCTTCGTCCAACTCAGTGGTCGGGAGCTCCCTGTACGGGTCCGGACCGGGCGGGGCCGGCGCGTATCTCGACTCCGGCTCCAACTACAACTCGATAAGCCAGAGCACCATGGTCGGCTCCGGCTACGGCCTTTATCTCGCCCACGCCTCGTCCGACACCACCGCCGGCTGCTACATGCAGGGCTCGACCGCGGTCTCCGTCGCCGGTTCCACGGGCACGATCATCGCTTACAGCATGCTGGCGAGCCCTGGGGCTGGCGGCATCGGTCTGAAGCTGAGTCAGGGCAGCGTCAACCTGACCCTGTCGTCTTCCACCGTCCTGGGCGGCATCGGAGGCTCGGCTATTTCCCTCGATCCGGGCAACACGGGCTCGATCGTCCTTTACTACGACGACATCACCGGCCCCGCCACCGCGGGCTCTCCCTACTACGGCCTGCTCATCGCCACCCAGGCCGGCGGCCCGCCTTTCACCGGCCTCTCGATTGCCAGCATGACCTTCATGGACCCCCTGCCCGCAGGGACCACGGCCATCGACTTCCTGGGCGGGACGTTCCTCTCCACCTTCACCTCCGTGGGCTTCAACAGCGCCAACATCGGGACGAACATCAACGCCAGCGCTCTCAACACCGGTACCGGCATCTATATGGTCGCCATCCTGGCCAGCGCCAGGACCGGACCGCAATACGCCGACGACCCCTATGGCTACATCATCTGGCCGGGGTTCCACGGCTGGATGGCGCCCGCCAACGGGGTGGGCGTGAGCACCACCATGCCGGTCCTGGCGTGGTCCGCGTCCGCTGGCCCTTCCCACATGCAGCTTTCCAGCAACCCGGGCTTCACCACCGGCATCATCGCGGACTTGATCACGACCGGCTCCTTCTTCGCCTCGACCCACACCCTGAGCCAGGGGAGCACTTATTGGTGGCGGGTCTTGACGCTCGACAGTGCTGCCGGCTGGGAGCTGTGGTCCGCGACCTCCAGCTTCGTGGTGGACCTGGGCTCGCCGACGTTCTTGAGCCCCAAGGTCTCCACGGACACGGCCTCAGGCTGGACCAGCCTGCCCTCCGCGACCTACTTCGCCGCCCCGAAGGCATCGGTCCAGGTGACGGTGCAGGATCCCCTCTCCGGGCTTCTGGTCTCGACCGGCCTGCCTGCCGGCCTGGTGGGGCAGTGGCATTTCGACGAAAGCTCGGGCTCGGTCGTCTTGGACGCTTCCCCGAATGCCAATGACGGGGCATTAGCCAACGCCCCGTCCAGGGTCGCGGGCAAAAGAGGGGGGGCGCTGTCTTTCAACGGCAGCAGCAGCTATGTCAGCCTGAAAAACAAATCGAACCTTTTCGCTTCGAACCCACTCACCATCGAGGCCTGGGTTTATCCCACGAGCCTCAATCAGGGGGGATCCAGCTGGTGGGGCACCGCCGGGGCGACCATCATCGACGGCAACGAATCTTGGTATGCAAGCGGCTACATCCTGTCGATCTACAACGACGGTCGCCTGCACTGGGCGCCCAGCACCGTATGCGACCAATACAGCAGCTGCTATCCCTGGTCCGGCCAGTTCAGCAACCGCACGATCCCGCTCAACCAATGGACCCACGTCGCGCTGGTTTACGACGGAATCAATACGTCCATGTATCTGAACGGTGCGATGGACTCATCCGTCAATAACAATGCCGCGCCCTCGACCCCGAGCTTCCTGAAGATCGGCGCACAATCCTGGATCGCGGGCTATTTCAAGGGCAGCCTGGACGAGGTGCGCCTATTCAACGCGGCGCGCTCGGCCGCGCAGATCTCGGCCGACTACGAGTCTGACACCTTGGCCGCGCACAACCGCGGCGCGGCCTACAACGTCAGCTACACCAACGACGGGGGCGCCACCTGGAACTTCGTCTCCACCCAGAGCGTGACCTTGACCGGCTCCGGCATGAACGGCGACACGAGCGCCGAGACCTTGGAGGCGGATAACATCTCCCTGGTCACCTCGACCGGGCCGGGGGCGGCCACCAACCAGGTGGCCTTCTCCGTGTCCGATTACGCCGGCAACGTCTCCACTGCGGTCTATGTCGTGCTGGTCCAGGCGCAGCCGAGCCTGGTCAGCCCATCCAGCGGCGCTTACGTCAGCACCAGTACACCGAAACTGACCTGGAACTCGAGCTGGGGCGGAAATTTCCGCATGCGGCTCTCGCAGACGCAGGACTTCTCGAAGGTCATCGCGGACTCGATCACGGCCAGCCAGTCCTACGTCTCGACCAACGTCCTGACCAACGCGGCCACGTACTGGTGGAAGGTCCAGATCGTGGGATCCGGCGACTGGTCCGCGGCCTTCAGCTTCGTGGTGGACACGGTCACGCCGGCGTTCTCCGATTTTTACAGCGTGGGCGCCGATGGCAGTCAGGTCCCGGAGACCGGCCTCAGCCATCTCTTGGGCGGCGTCACGGCGCAGATCACCGTGCAGGATGTCCTGAGCGGGCTCAAATTCGTCAGCAGCGGCGGCAGTCTGCCCGCCGGCCTCGTGGGCTTATGGCATTTCGACGCAGGTTCCGGGGCCACGGCTTCCGACGATTCGGGGAATGGCCATAACGGCACATTGGTCAACGGCCCGACCTGGGTCTCTGGGAAATACGGCGACGCCCTGAATTTCAACGGAAGCAACCGGGTGGACATGGGCAACCTGGGAAGCTTCCCCACTCGGGGGACGATCGAGTTCTGGATGAACTCCTCGCAAATGGCCAACTATCCCAATGCGCTCACTACCCAATACAACGGCGACAACGGCACCATCCGCTGCGAGGAGCACTCTGACGGGTACTTCGCTTGCTATGCGGGCAGCAACCACAATAACTTCTCTGGTGTGACTTATTTTGCCAGCGGCATGCAGACCGGCGTCTGGTACCACATCGCTTTCGTCTGGGACACGGTCGCCAATTCCATCACCGGCTACTTGAATGGGCAGTCGGTGGGCAGCGCATCCAACACCTATTGGCCGAGCAGCATCCCGGATTTTACCGTGGGCAGCGGTTTTGACACTTCGAGAAATTGGATCGGGAGCATCGACGAGGTGCGGCTCTACAATGTGGCGCTCTCCCAGGCGGACATACAGGCGGACATGCAGGCCAACTCCCCATCTGGCCCGTCGTATTCCGTCCAGTATTCCACCAACGCCGGCCAGAGCTGGAAGACCGTGACCACCACGCAGACCGCGAACACGCCCTACCTGGTCCTCAACGGGAGCCAAGGTACGACCTCGACCGAGGCCTTCAAAGTCGTGGGCCTGCCGCTGGTCCTGTCCACGAGCGCCGCGGTCTGCGCCGGCGCCGCGGCCTGCGGCGCCACCAACCAGGTCAAGTTCACGGCCTCGGACGTCGCCGGCAACACGGTGAGCACCGGACCGTTCGCGGTCGTCATCGAGACGCCGCCGAGCCTGGTCAGCCCATCCAGCAGCGCTTATGTCAGCACCACCACGCCGAAGCTGATCTGGAGCTCGGTCTGGGCCGGGAATTTCCGCATGCAGCTCTCGCAGGCGCAGGACTTCTCCCAGGTCATCGCGGACTCGATCACGGCCAACCACGCCTACGTCTCCACGAACACTTTGCTCAACGCGACCACGTACTGGTGGAAGGTCCAGATCGCGGGATCCGGCGACTGGTCCGCGGCCTTCAACTTCGTGGTGGATGCGGTCACGCCGGCGTTCTCCGATTTCTACAGCGTGGGCGCCGACGGCGGGCAGGTCCCGGAGACCGGCGTCAATCATCTCTCGAGCGGCGTCACGGCGCAGATCACCATGCAGGACGTCCTGAGCGGGCTCAATTTTGGCAGCATCGGCGTCGCCCCCGCTCTGCCCGCCGGCTTGGTGGGCCTATGGCATCTTGACGAAGGTTCCGGCGGCACGGCTTACGATTCTTCCGGCAATGGAAACAACGGCGCCCTGACCGGCGGCCCGACCTGGGCCGCCGGGGAATACGGCGGCGCCTTGAATTTCAATACCAACCAATCTGTGGTCGCCCCTTCTCCCATGAGCAACGCGGACAACTGGACTTTGGAGGCATGGATCAAATACTCCTCTTCCGAAGAGGGTTGTTTTCTATCTAACGGGCAATATGGTTCCGGCTATGGTTTATGCATTATAAACGGTTCTACCCCGTGGGGTTTCGTCGGCAGCAATATGCTCGTAAACACCTCCTATTCGATCCCATATGGGCAATGGACCCACGTCGCGCTAGTCAGCCAGAATGGGACGGTCACAATGTATGCGAATGGAGTTTCGATCTATTCCGGTACGCCGGGTCCAAGCACTCCCTCGAGCGTTTTTACCATCAACGGAACTGCGTGCCCTTGGGGGGGCAATACGGTGCAGGTCGACGAGGTCCGGGCTTTCAACGTGCCGCGCTCCGCGGCGGACATCCAGGCGGATATGCAGACCAGTTTTCCGACTGGCCTCAGTGCCCCCGCGTATTCCGTCCAGTATTCCACTAACGCCGGCCAGAGCTGGACTAACGTGACCACCACGCAGACCGCGAGCACGCCCTATCTGGTCATCAACGGGAGCCAGGGCACGACCTCGACCGAGGCCTTCAAGGTCGTGGGCCTGCCGCTGACCCTGTCCACCAACACCGTGATCTGCGCCGGCGCCGCGGCCTGTGGCGCCACCAACCAGGTCAAGTTCACGGCCTCGGACGTCGCCGGCAACACGGTGAGCACCGGACCGTTCGCGGTCGTCCTCGCGACGCCGCCGCTGCTCGTCGGGCCGTCCAGCGGGGCGTATGTGAGCGCCAGCGCCCCGACCTTGCTTTGGTCAGCGAATTTCAGCGGTAATTCCCGCATGCAGCTCTCGCAGGCGCAGGACTTCTCCCAGGTCATCGCGGACTCGGTCACGGCCAACCAATCCTACGTCTCCACGAACACTTTGCTCAACGCGACGACGTACTGGTGGCGAGCGGCCAACATCGTCGGTCTCTCCCAGCCCGACTGGTCCGCGGTCTGGAGCTTCGTGGTGGATCCGGGCTCGCCGACGTTCTCCAGTCCCATGGCCTCCACGGATACGGCCGGAGGCTGGACCAGCCTGCCTTCGGCGACCTACTTTACCTCGACTACGGTGTCGGTGCAGGTGACGGTGCAAGATCCCCTCTCTGGACTTATGGTCTCGACCGGCCTGCCTGCCGGCCTGGTGGGCCAGTGGCATTTCGACGAGGGCGCGGGCTCGCTCGCCTTGGACGCCTCGCCCAATAGTCTGACCGGGACCTTGGAAGGAGGTCCCACCTGGACACCTGGGAAAAGAGGTGGTGCTCTTCTCTTCAATGGCAGCAATCAAGACGTTCGAATCCCGCATAATCCAGTTTTAAAGCCCGCCGCGCAGATCACCATTGAGGCCTGGGTCAAACCCAACGACGTCAGCACCTTGCACGAGATATACCGCAAGGAAGACGGCAACACACGACAATTGTTTTCTTTTCAAAATCCGGGCAATTGCTCGATCGACCCATCGCGGCCATGCCTTTCGTTCGGCATATACACCAGCGGCGGCTATGCGGAGTTGGATGCCCCTATCAACCCCGGACAATGGACGGACGGCAATTGGCACCATGCGGCGGCGACCTACGACGGAGCCGCCAAGATCGTCTACATGGACGGGAAAGCGATAGCCACGGCCGCGGCTTCCGGGGCGATCGGCACTGGTGGGACCGCCCCGGCCTACATCGGCTCGTCGGGAGGAGGCGGGGAGTTCTTCAGCGGCGCCATCGACGAGTTGCGAATTTATAGCGTTGCCCGTTCCTCGGCCCAAATACTGGCCGACTACGAGTCGGATCAGTTGGCGGCGCAGAACCGCGGCGCGGCCTACAACGTCAGCTACACCACCAACGCGGGCGCCACCTGGAACTTCGTCTCCACGGCCAGCATCAGCATGACAAACG
>Ga0209697_10001592_pt1 | contig 34589 bp, 34 predicted proteins | sample AliMusrvi5mmetaG_FD_184115 | JGI IMG/M metagenome (GOLD analysis project Ga0209697, IMG submission 184115) | Freshwater lake bacterial and archeal communities from Alinen Mustajarvi, Finland, to study Microbial Dark Matter (Phase II) - Alinen... | ecosystem: Environmental > Aquatic > Freshwater... | reverse complement strand
AAGTAAAAAGGGAGATAACCATGCCATGAATGCCTCGTTATGTTGCCGTAAAGATTGCTGCATGGAGCAGCGTCAAAGGGCGTATGAAAAGAGTGTCCACATAACGGCCCCGGGAACATAAGCTGGATTCTGTTGCCAGGAACAGAATCCAGCACCACGTAGCGGCTGGCGCCACCAAAGTAGCGCCACGCCTCCTCGTGCAGTCGTGCCCACGTCTCTTGGCTGGACTTCCACACCACGCGCCGAAAGCTTCGCCGCGAATAGCGCAACGTCATCACGAACAGGCGCGGCTTGCGGTAGCGATCCGTGCCAAGGACGCGCGTCAGCGCGCCCTCGCCGTAGTCGACCTGGGCCTCTTCGCCGGGGGCAAACTCCAGGCGGTCGAATTGCTCGGGCTCTGTCGCACACAGACCACCGGCAAAGCGTTTGACGCTGTTGTACGCGCCGGTGAAACCATGACTGTCAACCAGATCCTGGTAGATGGCCATGTAGTTGCGCTTGAGCCTGAGCTGCGCCTCGATGAAGACGCGGTGCGGCTCACAGGCGGAGACGGTTTTGCGCACCAAAGCCGGTGGCCGGGGTGGGGGAATTTGATCGAGTATGCCGGTGGCCACCCCGGGGGAATTTGCCTGCTCGGCGGCAAAGCGTAGCTGGTAGCTGCGGATCGTCTTTCGATCAATCCCCGTGAGCCTCTCAATCTCGCGCTGGCTGGTGTTCGTCTCCAGCAGCGTTCTTATCGTCGTTTGTCGATTCGGTTTCAAGACGTTCAATCCAGTTTCCCCTCGTGTGTGAGGGGGTTGAAGGTAACGTCCTGCCTGGGTCGTCCAAGCCGGCGAAACGGTGGCGTTTAGACCATCGTCACACCGCGCTCAGGGTGGGGGAATTTGAAGTGGCCAAAAGTGGGGGAGTTTGGGTGGCCATCGGGGGGCGATGGAGGTTCAATTCCAACCTCAGATTGCATATAGCCCTTCGTTGCTCAGCCCGTCGATCCCAGGAGCCAGTCCACCTTTTCCGGGGTAGACGGGCCGGGGTGCGCGTTCAGCTGGCGTGCCGTGAGCGCGCAGGCGCAACTGCAACCCCTCGTCGATTAAATCGGAACAGTCAGAGGGGGCACCTTGCTGGTTCTTACCAACCAAGGTTGCGCCCCAACCCCGGCGTCGTCAGGAGCCCCAGATTCCGCCATCATTGGACTTGATGAAACCGCTGCCCATGAGATTCTGATCGAACCTTCACTTTTTGGGGCCAGCCATGCAACCTCTCTCACTCACGCTCAAGGGCTTTCGCGGCCTACGCGATGGCCTTGGCCTCGATGCACTCACGTTGGACTTCGAACGTCTGGCCGATGGCGCCGAATTGGTTGCCATTGCCGGTGCCAATGGAAGGGGTAAGACCACCGTCATGGACAACATGCACCCTTTAGGGTGATTTCGACTGTCATCACGGAGTGGCTGTCATCATTACGGTGAGTCAGTTCCGGCTGGAAGTCACCAACCGCTTTTTGCGAGGGCAGTGAAGTGCCGATAGCTTGAGACGGTACGCCGCTTGGTCAAACCGTGAGCCGGGTGACCTGGTCTTTTGAAAGCAGACGTTTGAAGTCGCCGTCGAAGCTAACCACATGCTCGCCCTGGTGGATCACCGCAGCGGCCAGCCAGGCATCGGGCACGTCATTGGCGGCGAGCCCCTTGTCGGCGCACAGCTTGCGCAGAACGGGCCACTCAGCACCCAGCGTGGGTTGCTCTACGCCCGGTGCGGTCAACAACGCATCGACGAAGCGCAGGGCCTCGGACATGGGGGTAGGGTGGATGAATATCTTCGGATGCGTCACCAGACGCAGGACGCTTGCAAGCACCATGGGCTGCAGCTTGAGCGGAGTTCCCTGGCTTGCATTGGCGATGGCTTGTTCCAGCCAGGCGCGGGCCACAGCGTGGTGTGGATGGTCGCTGCGCGACGCTGCGACCAACACGTTGACGTCAGGCGTCACGATCAGCGGCGTCCAGCAGGGCCTTATTGCTCAGTCCGTCGAGTCCAGGAACCAGTCCGCCCTTTCCGAGGTAGATGGGAAGGCGCAGGCGCCTGATGGGTGCCCGCCGTGCGCGCAGGCGCAATTGCAGCCCTTCCTCGATCAAGCGAGTCAGGCTCGTGTGCTGCTGAGCCGCCAACATTTTGGCATTGGTCAGCAGAGCGTCGTTCAAATCGAGTGTGGTCTTCATGATCTGCCCTTGAAAAAGGAAGTTGGTACAGATTTCTGTATTCTATTTGCAGACCGTTTGACTTGCAATTACTTTACTTTGCGGCGCATGTTACAGCAGCGAGGCGAATCTTGCGTGATGAAATTTGGCGGGACTTGAAAGAACCGGCACCCATGAGAGACTGGTTTTATCTTAACTATCCGGACATGCCATGCAACCTCTCTCGCTAACGCTCAAAGGCTTTCGCGGCATCCGCGATGGCCTTGGCCTTGATGAACTCTTGCTGGACTTCGAACGTCTGGCCGATGGTGCCGAACTGGTTGCCATTGCAGGCGCCAACGGACGGGGAAAGACCACCGTCATGGACAACATGCATCCCTACCTCACCATGCCATCACGCGCCGCGGTGGCGGGGCCGGGTGGGTTTTCTTATTACGACCACGTCTGTTTGCCGGAGAACGAGAAAGCCCTGACATGGGCCCATCAGGGGAGGAGCTACCGTTCGCAGGTGGTGATCAGACTCAATGGTCGGCGCCGGACCGAGGCTTTCCTGTTCGCGCTCGGTGAGGGCGGCGGCTGGTCGCCGCTGCGGCTTGATGATGGCACCGTTTCTGACGGCAAAGTGGAAACCTATACCCGTTGCGTGGAGGCGGTCTGCGGCAGCGCGGACACCTTCTTCACGTCGGTGTTCTCCGCCCAGGGCAAACGCCAGCTCAGTCACTATCGCAATGCGGAAATAAAGACCTTGCTGGCCGACTTGCTGGGGCAGGAGGAAGTTCGCGCCCTTGGGCAAAAGGCGGCAGAGACGGCACGCTTGCTCAAGGCCGGTCTATCAGGCATACGGCAGGAACTGGTTGGGCTGGATGAGGAAGCCGATCGCATCGCGAGTGATCAACGGCGGCTCGATGGGGCACAGGATCGCGTGACGCAAGGCCTTGCGGCTCGACAACTGGCACAGCGCGGTCTTGAAGCTGCCAGAGCCCGGCACGCCAAACTGGTGACCGAGCGTGACCAGTCACAGGCCACGGAGGTGCGGCGGACGCAATTGCTGGCGGAGCGCAAGGCGCTGGTCGTTGCGGGCACCCAGGCCATCGAGGCGTTCAAGGCGCAGGATCAGGCCGAACAGCAGCGGATGGAACGCCTGGAGCAGCGCATCGCGAACCGGGTGGGTCAGGAACGCGCTCGTTGGCAGGCTTTGCAAAACGTGCGGCGCCAGTGTCTGTCGGTGCTGGTTGCCGAAGGGGTTGTACGGCGAGCCACCACTCGATTGTCATTGGTGGAACAGGTGCTGTCGCTGCGTACCGCCAGAACTGCCACATGCCGCGAGTGGGTCCGGAATCTGACCCAATGCGACGGGGCCATGCGTATGGCAGAGCAGAGGTTGGCAGGTATCGAACGCGAGGCCGGTAAGGCGGTGCTTCGGGTCGAAGACCTCAGCCACCGATTCGGCCTGACGGGCGAAGTGCCCTGCGCGGGCACCGACCTGCAAAGCCAATGCAAGTTATTGGGAGATGCGCGTGAAGCCCGGGCCTTGATCCCCAGTGCCAAGGGGTTGATCACCCGGCTGGCGCAGGAAAAGGCACAGGTTCAATCGGAATTGACTGCCGCACGCCAGCAGCGGGCGGCGTTAGCCGATGCGCCGAAGGCCCTGGCCGAGGCCGAGCGCAAAGGTCACGCTGCCCAGGAGCGAGCCTCTCGGCTGGCCGTATTCGCCGCAAAGGCGGGCGCGATGGCGCAGGCACGCGCCACGCTGGATGAAGTTGAGCAGGAGCTCGCCGTACTCGACAAAAATGACGTCACTCTTTCGAGGGCGACAGAGACACCCGAAGAGCAGGCCGAGCGCCAGCAAATCGGAGCGGCACGGCAGGCGATTACCCTGCAACTGGAACGGCAGTCCCAACATTTTCGGGCGGGGTTGAACCGACTGGAGGACGCCGTGGCGGCACTGCCGCCTACCTATGACGATCAGCAACTCGCCATCGCCGAGAAGACCTTGACCCAATCCGAAGAGGCCGTCGCGAACGCCGAGCAATCCCACTTGGCGGCTGTGCGGGAGGCGCAGCAGTTGGACACGTTGTGCCACCAGTCCCAAGCCCTCGCGACACGACGCGTGCAGGTCGAAGCCCGCTTCGGCCATGTGCAGGCCGAGTTGGGTGGCTGGAACCTGTTCGCGCGCTGTATGAGCAATGATGGCTTGATCGCCCTGGCGATCGACGATGCAGGTCCGGCCCTGTCGGGGCTTGCAAACGACCTATTGCTGGCCTGCTATGGCCCCCGTTTTACGGTGTCCATTCATACCCTGGTGGAAACCGGCAAGGGTGAGCAGCGAGAAGGTTTCGACATCATCGTGCACGACGGCGATTCGGGCGAGAGTAAAAGTGTGGGATTGATGAGCGGTGGCGAGCGAGTCTGGATCAACGAGTGTCTGACCCGGGCCGTGGCCTTGTATTTGGCCCAGCATTCCGGACGGCAGTATGAAACTTTGTTTTCGGATGAGGCCGATGGGTCATTGGACCCCGAGCGCAAGCGCATGTTCATGGCGATGAAGCGGGAAGTCTTGCGCCTGGGGGGCTACGCGCGCGAGTACTTTGTATCGCAGACGCCGGAGCTGACGGCCATGGCCGATGTCGTGATCGACCTGGAGGCATTGAGAGTTGAGGCTTCAGAGCTAGCGGGTGTCGTCGCAGTTTGAACCATTTCTGGCCGCTAGTGGGTTTTCAGGTGGGGGGATGCTCCCCAAAGTCGAGCGCAAAGGAAGCTTAGCCGCCAAAGCCCTTCGCGGACGATGACACCCCGTTGCCTTGCCACGCCGACCAGACTTATGGTCATTGGCGTCGCTTGCCGGGTGCGCAGCGTTGAAGAATGCGCTTCCATCCGTTGCGGGCGCTAACGGCTTCGCCCAGGATGTCGATATATTCGCTCTGATCAACCGAAGCGTCTGGTGCGGACTTCCTGGCATGCGCCTGCAACGCATCGATTCGTTTGGCTTGGGTGTCGCCTAAGGTGAGGATGCGGGAATAGGCCTCGCAGGCATAGGCAAAGGTCTCGCGCTTTGAATAGTCAATATTCAGCAGGAACTCCCGACTTCTTGTTTGCGTCAGCCCGACGGATTGGCGTTTGCAGTTGTGAAAGACATGGGAGGCTTCATGGACGAGGTAGTCTGCGCATGGGTCCTGTTCTTGATCGGCCAGGTAGTCCACGCTCAGATAGCAAGTGGTTTCTTGACTGAGTCCGACGATGGCCTGAGCCTCAGGAGATAACGGTTCTGCACCGTAGCTCACCAAGTACATGTTGGCCAGCGACCAGGTGGTGCGCAGCCAGGAACAGGAACGTAAAACTGATTCAATGTTGTCTGGCGTCAGAAAGACGACCGATGTTTCCAGTGTTGCCATGACGGCGCGACGCTCGGCGAGAGGAAACAACCCCGTCACCATCGGTGCGACCTTGTCGCGGGTTATTGAAACGACGTCATCGAGTGGTAGCCCGGGTCGGTCTTGTGCCTTCACGCCACGCGCACGAACGGCTGCGAGCAGCGCGTCGCGCAATGTTGAATCGGCTTTGCGCGCGCAGTCCAGGAAATCGGTGCCGGGCCAATTTCGGCATTCCGCGTCGTGGTCGCCGGTCTGCAGGTAATGCTTAATAGCGGTTGCGATGGATTTTTTTGGGTGACGCATGTTGCGAATTTTGAGGGCGTTTGGTGTCCAGGGCCAATCACGGCTTGGAGGCACTGATCTTGCGGTTTCCCTGCACGGATGAATGAGCGACTGTGCACAGGATGCATCGCACATGTTCAACCTCAGATAAAGCAGGGCATCGGCCTTGCGGCTTGATGCCCTGAGGGACTTGAGGCCACCTTGCGGTGGCCCGCAAAATTCAGCCGACCAGCAATACTTCCGGTGGCTGGTCGACGTGGTGTCGGACCAAGACGTTGCCAACGTGAAACAATTGGTTCAGGTAGACAGCTTCCAGCAGGCTGTCCGGTACGACGATGCCAAGTTCGTTCAGTGGCCGGTCGTAACCCACCACCACGACTACGTCGCGACCGAGGTAGTGTGTTTGGACTGAATTCCGGCTCACAGGCATTCTCTCGGCGGGTCGAAGACCGGCAGCTCATCAATGATCGCCGACTCCGCATCGAACTTCAGCCACACGACGCCAGCGCGTTCTGCCACTTCGAACACGGCGGCCAGGTCGGCTTCCATCGGAATGTCGTAGCGCGGCGAACCGACGTAGACAAAGCCTCCGTAGGTGGTCGGGTAGGCGTTGACCGACAGGTCGTTATCGATCAACTTTTTGCGCGTGGTGGGCGTCAGATGTGCAATGGACAACGCTGCCAGCGGTTCAGCCTGCTGCTGCAGGCTGGCAACAGTGGATTCATCCATGAGGTACTCCTTGAGTTTGGGTGGGCGCAGTGCGCCGAATTGACCGCGCCGTCATAGCAAACCCTTCTCAGCAAATGACACCACTTGGCTACCTGCCACGACCAAATGGTCGAGCACGCGGACGTCTACCAGACTCAGGGCGGACTTCAACGTTTGCGTCAGATGCTCATCGGCGTGACTGGGTTCAGCGTGGCCGCTCGGGTGGTTGTGCGCGATGACAACGGCTGCGGCGTTTCGGGCCAGTGCGCCCTTGACCAGCTCACGCGGATACACACTGGTTTGTGTGAGAGTGCCCCGAAACAACTCCACGGCTTCGATCAACTGGTGTTGCGCCGTCAGATAGAGCACCAGAAACACCTCATGCTCAAGGTTCGCACAATGCAAACGCAGCCAGTCTCGCAGTGCCTGCGGTGAATTCATGACCGAGCCCATGCACATCTGGGTATGCAGGTCACGCAACAGCAGTTCACGGGCGGCGTCAAGTTTGCGATTCAGTGCGCAATCGTTGGCGGCCGCTCCCTCGAAAGCGGTCTCATGTTCACCCATGTGGGGTGTGGTTTGAATGAAGTCCCGAAACGTCGGCGCGAGTAATTCACGAACCAGGTCGGCACGGGACAAAGTGGAAGGGTTCAAGATGTTCTCCTTGATAAATAGAACAGCGGGAACACCGATCCCGAGAGGGAAACAAGGTTCCCGCTCGGGATGCGCAATCCAGGGCGTGCGCTGACAATGCAGGTAACGACTGCGACGCGGCCACAGGCCGAATGGGCACTCCGATATGAAGTGCACAGGAATCACACGAATATTCTGCCGAATTGATGCAGGGTGTTCAAGCGGGGATGCCATGACGCCACCCGCAAACGGTGCAAGCGCGGGTCGGATTCGAGTGGCATGTGCCTGCGAGGGCTTGTCTGTCAGGCGCATGCCATGTTGCAGACCTGCGACGCACCACACCCCGAGAAGCCCGCCACTCAATGTGCAGTGATGCTGGGGTGCGACTGGAGCCGCGCTGGAAATATCTTTTGAGTTCTGCGCCGATAGCGTGAGACGTGTGCCCAAAATTCGGCCAAGATGTTGGCCGAACCCATTTGTTGGGGTATGACGATGATTCGACTCAACGACCAGATTCGGCTGACCCGCAGGGAAGTCGAAGTTTTTACCAAGATCACCGACATCGAGCCGGCGGGTATCCGCACGCTGGAAGACCTGGATGCCTACGTCGCGAAGTGCAAGTCGCACTACTGGGGCGTGTCCGAGCAAACCCAGTTCATCCACTGGTTGATCGACCGCGAGTACCGACAGTGCCGCGAAGCGGCATAGTCGTTTCGGCAGGATCGCATTTTCCACGTGATTCTGGGGCCTCCTACTCACTGGAAAAATGGGCTCACTCGAAAAATGGGCCTGCCCCAACCCGAAGGGCAGGACAGGCGCCATGTGGCTTGGCGGTGTACGCCAGTTGCGAGACGCTTTCAGGCGGCCTTGAGCATCACGCCGAAGAGGCGATCAAGGCGTGAGGCGTCGCCCGATTGCAAGGCTTGGCACGCCCGGCTCACAACGGGGTGCACCGCGACCAAGGTGTGGCTGGCGGCTTCAACCTTGGCAAGCACGGTACCGCGAGGTGAAAGGACCTTGACGGTGCCTGCGCCATTCGTCCAGCCTGCTTCGACCATGCACTCAGTGCTCAAATCCAATCGGTCGCGAACCCATTGGACGCCGGCGTCAAAGGCGTCGAGCGTGACGACATCCAACAGATCACCGTGCTCACGGTCATAGATGCAGACCTTGTACGCACCAAGCCTGGGTGTTGGCGCATCATCCATGCGTAAGCTCGGCATCAGGAAGGGCGGAGTGCCGCTGGCGTTTGCGGGTGCAACCAACTGGTCGCGTGCCTGGCGCAGCAGCTTCAGCATCAGGGCATCCGCGTTGTCGCGCTCGTGCCGAAGGAGCAGGGGCCGCATGGCCAGAATGTCGCTCGCCATCTGTCGCAGTTCCTGGACGGGGGCGCGATCGGCGCGTGCCTCGAAGGCACGCAGGGTATCAGCAATGGAAGCCATGGGTTGACTCCTTTCAGGAGGATGCCGACCTGCTCAGGGCAGATCGGCGCGAAGGACGTGACGGGCATAAGGCGCTGCCCACGAGCGCGTTGACGCATCAAGCCGTCCTGCGGACAGCCTCGGACTGGGTTGAAGCTTTGGCTTCAACGGTTGAATCAGGAGGTTCGGGCGCAGACGTGGAGCGCTGTTGACGGAAGTCCGCTTGTGCCGTGGCGTAACGAGTCTCTTGGGTCAAATGCTCGGCCTTTTCCATGGCCGGTTCTTTGCCGACATGCTTGTCGATATCGGGCAGGCACTCGACGGCGACGTCGCCGCCCTGGCGCAGACCGCGATGCAGGGCTTGAGGCCATTGCACGAACAGCCGTGTGAACATGCCGCCAGCGATCCAGCGGACGAATTGCCCGATCCGTTTGTTACGCGCGAGTCGGACTTTGTGTGTGCGCAAGGATTCCTTGCAGCACAGGTACAACGCCAGATGGGAACGCTTTATTTCTGGGTCGGATTCAAGCTGGGACAGCACTTCGGTGGCGAGGGCAAGGTCGTTGCCAACGCGCTTGTAAAAGCTGACCCATGCGCGCTCTTCCTCGTACTCAATACCCGTGCGCTTGGCGCGCGAATGGGGTTTCTCAAGGGACATGGTGTTTCTCCGGAAGGAAAGAGGGAACACCTTTTCCCCAGAGGGAGACGGTGGACTCCCCATGGGTTTGCGAAACGGTGTGTCGCTGATAAGCTCAATGACACACATGAAAGGCCCACACAATGCTTCGTGCAGGCAACGCGTTACGGTTCACGCCCAACGAAATCGAGGACTACCGATCTCTCGGCATCGATTTCGCGGGGACGCGAACGCAGGACGACGTCGACCAGGCGTTGGGCCGGTGGGCCCAGACGCTTGACGATGAACGCCCTGATCTGCTGGACAAGATCGCACTGGAGATGGTGAAGGCCAAGGGCGTGCCACCGCCCGCATCGATGGACTTGGTGGTCAGCGATGAGCCTTCTGCCGGTTCTCCTGGGCAATCCTGATCCAGCGGTCGGCGATTTGGTCCAGGTAGACCAGATCGTCGGACTCAATCTCGCCAGACTTTCTCAGCCGGGCGATTACTTCCTTGACCAACTGAGGGTCATCCTTGGCAAGTTGAATCGCCAAGGCGGCTACGCGCTTGCGGTAGATGCCGGCCAGCATGGTCAGGCCACCGTCGCGTGGGTTTCTACGACCAATCCGTTCAATTCAGAAACAGACGGGTACGGTCTCAACAGCGCGGCCACTCGCGGCTGAATCGTGAGCATCCGGGCACGCCCGGATCCACCCAACAGCACGCCAACAGGGCGCATTTCTCTCGTCACAGGGACTGCGAACATGGTGCTCTCCTTCAGGGTAAGAAGGGAAACACCCATCCCCGGCGGGGAACTTGGGGTTCCCCGTTCGGGAATGCTCGGGCCAGATGGCCGAGCGGCTCGGTGGCGCCACCTTACGGCACGCCATGAAAACGAAGGTCCACGGTTCTTTCGAGCCAGGACCCTCTATTGATGCCTGTCTGCGATGACACACGAGGCGGCATCGCTGACTGCATTCCATGCCATCGAAACTGAAGCTTCAACGGCAGGCACTGTGTTCAGTTTTAGGGCTGAACGGATCACGAAGCCATGTGCATGAGGCGCATGGCTTGACCGGATCAAAATCCGGTAACTTTCAAAGGCAGGTAACGACTGCGGCGCCAGCAAGGCTGGACTTCAGGAGGACTGGAATCCTCGAAGAAGGCTTTGTGAGCGCGATGCTCACGGATAGCACTTGCAGTATCGGTCCGGTGACCAACAATTTTCAAGGCGTCACCCGTCGTAGCATCGCGATGCCCCCGAAAACGCCCGTTGATTCGGGTGGTTAGACGTGGCAATTTCAGGGCCGTGATGGTGAAAGGCCTTGGCTGAAACAGGTCCGCATGTTTGCCTGTTTTTTCGTCGGGTCAGCTGTCGGTTCAGATTGACAAGGTGCGCCATATAAGATATCTTTAAGATATCCAAATAGAGGGGATTCATTATGCGTACTCGTGCAGCTTCCGATCAGATCGCGTTTCGCTACCGCAACATGGACAGCACCACTGGCGTGACGCGCGAAACGGCGAAACGTTTGGCGGACCGATTGGGCGTCGATGAGACCCAGGCCATCCATATTGCGTTGCAGGCCATGGCCGTCAGGCTGGTGCCACAGTACGAAGCCGACGAAGGCCCGTTGACTGCAGCACAGGTTCGGCAGATTAAAAAGCGCGTTCCGCAGGCCAAGAAGCGTTCGGTGCGCACCAGCCTTTTCGAGGCGGAAACTGCATGACATTCCAATGGTGGAGTGAGCCTACGGCGGGGGTGGTCGTCTGGTGCCACTTCCCGGACAGCATCAATCCGCGCCCCAAGCCACGACCCGCGTTGATCCTGGCGGTATTCGACGACGATGCACCGCAGTTCGACGTGCGCGTCGCCTACGGCACCAGCCAACGCACAACCACCCTGCACAGAGTTGAATTTTCTATTCTGCGGGGCCGTAATCTGGCTGCCTATGACGCGGCAGGTCTGAGTTACGACACGAAATTTGATTTGAAACAAGCGCTCGATCTGCCGTACACGACCGAGTGGTTTTCGGTGCCGCCAGCAGCGCCGCATGGACAATGCCCGAAGCTGGGCACCCTGCATCCGTCGTTGGTGCGCGCCGTCCAGGCGGCGTTTCGGGCAGCGACCGCGTGAAGCGGCGTCTGGTGGCGTTCGTGATTGAGTTAACGTGCGTTATCCCCAAGATAAGCCAAAGGACCCTTGTAGCAGTTCTTGCGCAGAGGTGCTGTTTGTTAGACTGACACGGTCTTACAGTCCGACCAGTTCCATTCAAATCAGGGAGATCGAAGCAAATGGCAACCAAGAACACGCCAACACCGCCGGCGAAGCGCCCCACACAGGTGCCGTCCACTTCACGTGATTCCGTTGTGCGCAAGTCCAACGATCAGGGCCGGCGCATACTCGGCGAAAATCAGGGGCAGACCACAGTGTTTCAGACCCGGCCCACACCGCCAGATCCCAATAAAAAGTGAGGGCGTGATATGAGAGTGGAAGCCTCAACAGAAATGCCATCAACATGGGGTTTGTTATGGAACATTCGGATTTCCGCGCTGTACCACCTCAAGCGTGAGCGGTTTCTCGACGGCGCAGACAAGGCGTCAAAGGCGATCAGCGCGCTCGGTGCTGCTGCTGCCTTTTCGCAGATCAAAAGCAATGGAGACTGGGGTCTGTGGATTACCGGATTCATCACTCTGGTGTCTACTTTGACGTTGGTTTACAGCACTTCCGCCAAGGCACGCAAGCACGCTGAGTTGGCCCGGGATTTCAGACGCCTCGAAGCAGATGTTCTTGCTGTCGGTGACGACATTACGGGTGCGCAAATTGCAAGATTTGACTCAGTCCGGGTAAGTCTTGAGGCGTCGGAACCAGCATCCCTGGGTGCGCTTGTCACCCAATGCCACAACGAACTTTGTGAGTCGTTTGGTCTAATTGATCAAATCACTCCCATTCCCTGGCCGCATCGGCTATTCAAAAACCTCGTGGATATCGACCAGACTATGCACCGACCCATCACAGCCGCACGGCCATAAGCTGCCTTCCGCCAAAATTTTGGATCGCTCGACCTCGATTCGTCCGGTTCGTAGAGAGTCTTTGATGGTAATAGCACGGTCTATGCTACGGTGCCACCGACGACTCGAATACGAGTTGATGACTTTGGGACGAAAACTAAAGCAGGTCATCCGTGCCATGGCCGTATTTGGCGCCGCCGTTCGGACGCATGAGCGGAAAATTGAGCCGGCGCATCGTTCCGAGAGTCCAGTCAACCCTATGTGTGACGTGTTTATCCACCGACTCTGTGGATAGACAGGGGCAAAAAAATTGACCCCCATCACCTTTCGGCCATGGGGGTCAGTTCAATCAAGCAATCTGTCGTGACTCGTCAGTGTCAACCTTCGTGCTACCCGCCTCATCTTTGTCCAGGTCGAGCTGTTTGAGCAACTCTCGCTGACGGGCGAGCAGATTCATCAGACGGCCTTCATGCTCAAAGGGCCGAGCCAGTTCCAGCCGAATATCATCCAGCCGCTTGCGCCGCACCTCCAACTGCGCAACCGCATCGGCATGATGTTTTGACACCGACTCCAGTGCCGCCATCAGGCCTGCAACGAGGGCCGGTCCGGTCTGGTACGGTTCGGCGTTGTACAAGCAGTGACCTGACAGGTACAAGTTGGGCACATCTTCGCCGCGCGCGGCCAGTATGCCCAGATCAAACCCTACGAAGTGGCCCACCACCCGCTCTATCAACCGCGTAGCGGAGGTTCGCACCTCTTCTTTCGCCGTCTTCACCAGACCCCGAAGGGCGTCTCCCACGGCATCCGGTCCGGTGACGGGCCGACCCGCCAACTCCACGGTCATGCCGTGTATGGTTTGCGGTTCGATGTGTGCCACGTCCTGGGCATACAACGCAATTTTCTTCTCCAGTGCCTCGATCATCATCGGCAGTCGCCCCACCTCGCTTTCGTTGGCGTAGCGCTGGTTGCGCCACAGCGAGAACAGCGTCGAGAGCTTGGCCACTTCCGCGTCCACACCGGCTTTTTCGATCACCAGCGGATTGCCGGACGCAAGGGCTTTCACTTCGGCATACGACAGCGTCGCCAGTTCCACGTCCTCCAGCGAGCGGATTCCCTTGTCACCCTTCATCACCTGGGCAATGAAGCGCGCCTTGGTCTCCAGTGTTTGCCACAAGTACGCATCAAAACTCTGCTCCGTCACGTACCTGAATATCTCCACGTCCTCGCACTCATTGCCCTGGCGTAGGATGCGCCCCTCTCTTTGCTCGACGTCACAGGGACGCCAGGGCGCATCGAGGTGGTGCAGGGCGCACAGCCGGGTCTGCACATTGGTGCCAATGCCCATCTTTGCCGTCGAGCCGAGCAGCACCCGAACCCGTCCATCACGCACCGCCTTGAACAGCGTGGCCTTCTGGACGTCGGTGTCGGCGTCGTGCACGAAGGCGACTTCCTTATCGGGAAGGCCCGCATCGATCAACCGTTGCCGCAGATCGTCATAGACGCTGAACCCTTTGTCGCCCTTGGGTGACGAGAGATCACAGAACACCATTTGCGCGCCACGGAACGACTCGGTCCTGCGCCAGATGTCCACCACCTCACGGCAGCACTCGGCGACCTTGCCTTTGGCGTCAAACTTTGCCATCGGCGCCACCAGCCGGAAATCCAGCGCCGCCTTGCGGCCATCCGTCGTGATCGCCAGCATGTTGTCGTCTTGCGGCTTCACGTTGCCGTTGCGAACGGCCTCCGCACGCTGCACCAGCGTTTGCACGAAGGCCTTGAGCGCCTTGCTGGCCGGGCAGGCCACGATGCGCGGTTTGCCACCTCTCAATGGCGGCACCGGCAGCTTCAGCATCTCCGCCGTGCGGATGTCAGCCACCTCGCCGAACACCGCCATCAACTCGGGCACGTTGATGAAACGTGCGAAGCGCGTGTGCATGCGGTAGCCGCTGCCGTCCGGCGCAATCTCCAGCGCCGTGACGCTCTCACCAAAAGTGGCGGCCCAGGCGTCGAACTGCTGCAGTCCGAGTTCTTCCAACCGGTTCGGTTGTAGGTAGCGCATCATGGTGTGGATTTCCGCCATGGTGTTGGCCACCGGTGTCGCGGTTGCGAACACCACGCCACGCTGCGCATGCCCATGGAGCTGCATGGTGTAGCGCGTTTTCAGGAACAGGTCGAAGGCTCGTTCCGAACTGGTCAGCGGCAACCCCGCGACGCGCGTCATCTTGGTGAACCGGTACAGGTTCTTGTGCAGATGGGCCTCGTCCACGAACAGACAGTCGATGCCCAGCAGTTCCCAGGTGAGCAGCGCATCCTTCTTCTGATCCGCCAGCAGCCGCTCCAGCCGCGCCGCCCAGTTCTTCTTCATCGCCTCCAATTGCTTGACGATCCGGTTGGACCGGTCGTTGCTCTTTTCAGCGCGTACCGCCATTTCTAGCTCATGAATGATCTCCTTGATAAACCTTTCAGTGAATTGTGGCGACATCTTGATGCGCTCAAAGCTTGAGTGCGTGATGACCACCGCGTCCCAGTCGCCCGTGGCGATGCGCGACACCAGTTCGCGCCGGTGATCGCCTTCCAGGTCCTCCTTGCTGGCCATCAGCACCGACGAATTTGGGTAGAGCCGGACGAACTCCGCCGTGTATTGGGCCAACATGTGGTTCGGCACCACGTGGCAAGGCTTCGTGATGAAACCCAGGCGACGCAACTCCATGCTGGCGATCACGCACACCGCCGTCTTTCCCGCACCGACGACGTGAAACAGCCCGGTGTTACCCGACTGCACGATGCGCCAGACGGAATCCAACTGATGCGGGTGCAGCGTGAAGCAGCGTGAGAATCCCGGCAGCTTCAGGTGTGAACCATCGAACTGCCGTGGCCGAGTGGCGTTGAACAGGTCGTTGTAGATACGGCACAGCTTTTCTCGGCGGGCTGTGTCGTCGAAGGCCCAGTTCGCGAACCGGTCCTTGATCAGTCCCAGTTTCTCGCGCGCGGCCAGCGTCTCCCCCGGATTGACGACGTATTTGTCGGTCTCTGGGTCCGGGTCGCGCACCGTGGGCACCTGCACGTTCAGCGCGCATTGCACCAGCTCCATTGCGTTCATACGCGAGGTGCCAAACTCCTGCGTCACCTTCACGTTCTGGCGTGCTTCCCAGTCGCCATAACGCACTGACCAGGCCCCAGCCTCGGCCGAATAGCTGACCTGGCAGTCCTTGAGTTCAAGAACCTCCTGGACGAACGACTCGACATCCATGGCCGGAATCCAAACCGCACCCAGGCGCGGCTCGATGGACGCGGGTAGCAGGTCTTCGGGTTGCACCTGCTCCAGCGCGTCGACGTTGCGCCGGTAGGCGCTACCCGACATCACAGCCTGCTTGAGCTTTGCCTTCACGTTGCCCGACAGGTAGTCGTCAGCGGTTTTCCAATCCCCGTCCGCCGGGTCGAGAAAAATCTGCCCGACCTCGACCAGCGCCAACAGCACCGCATCTTCAGGCGCGGCGAGTAACCCGGCCATGTAGGCTGGATCGACCCGACCGCGCCACTGAATGGACGCCGCCAACGCTTCGACCGGTTCTCCTGCCGTCACCGGTTCCACCACCCGTGTCAGCGTGCGCCGCGCGAACAGCGCCGCTTTCTTGGCCGTGTCCGACTCTTCGTCGTAATGCTCCAACGACAACAGCAGCGGATAGTCCGGGTCACGCCGGAACGCCAACGCATTGGCCCGCGTGCTCAGGCAACCATACTTTCCAATGAAGCGGTCATAGGTGCCATTGAGCATGGCACGCAGGTGACTTAATTGCCCGTTGCCGCCCTCAGTCAACTGTGCATCAAGCAGGGCGCGTGCGTAATCCCGGATGGCGCACATGCCGGTGATCCGACCTCGCTGCGTGGCGTTAAGCTGGTCATGGACGTCCGCCATTTCATGGCCCTCGACCCGGTGCACTCGCCCTTGATGGAGGCGGAAGCTGCCCGGGCGGGCGCCGAGATCGGCCGGTACCACGACGCGCAGCGCCACCGGTTTTCTCACCAGCGCTTGGTAGACGTCGGTCGGGAGCAGCGCGATGCGCTCCGGCAACGCAGCTTCCAGAGCGCCGTCGAACACGGCTACCGGAACTCTCTCAAAGCCGTTGCTCTCCTGTCGAATGCGGCCGATGCAGAATTCCGGGTGCATGGCATACCACGCATTGATCTGCAGGTACTTCTCGTAGCACCGCAGGTCGCGCAGCACGTCGGGGATCAACCTGAGGTTCAGCCAGGCATCATCCACGTTTTCCGCCCGCTGCCGTTTGCGCAGGAACAGGATGTCGGACTGTACATCGGTGGACGCGATGCCTGCGAAGGCCCCTTTGGGGAGCCGGATCGCGCCCAGCAACTGCGCCTGTGCGCCGAGGTAGTGGCGCACGCCATCATCCTGTGCATCCAACGTGTAGCTGGTGGTGATCAAGCACACCAGACCACCGGGTCGCACCAGATCGAGTGCGCGGCCAAAGAAGTAATTGTGGATGCTGAAGCGGGCATAGGCCCGGTTGCTCGCGTCGGCAACGGGGTACTTGCCAAACGGCACGTTGCCGATCACCAGGTCGAACCAGTTGTCGGCCAGGGCGGTTTTCTCGAAGGGAGAAATCCGCACGTCCACGCCACCCGGCGCATACAGCGCGTGCAGCATGCGACCCGACAACTGATCAATTTCGACCGCCGTGACGCTGCTGCATCCAGCGATGGCCGGTGGCATCGCGCCGATAAAGTGACCAATGCCGGCCGCAGGCTCCAGGATGCGCCCGCCGGAAAATCCAAAGCGCTGCACGGCCTGCCACATGGCCTCGATCACGTGGACCTCGGTGTAGTGGCTGTTGTTGACCGACGCCCGCACTGATTCGTACTCGGACGGGGGTAGCAGCGTATTCAACTGGCGGGCGCGTTTGGCCCAGGCTTCATCCTCTGATTCGAGGTTGAAGCTCGCGGGCAAGCCGCCCCAGCCGGTGTAGCGCAGCAGGGTGCTGCGCTCTTCCGGGGTGACTTGGCGATCTTCAGCGTCAATCTGGCGCAGCAGCTTGATGGCAGCCAGATTCGCCTCGAATTTGTTGACGCTACCACCCAGCTTGTGCAGGTCGGAACGCGTCAGCCGTGGCCATTGACTGCAGGGAGCAGTTATTGCGGCAGCGGCAACGACGCGCCAGTTGGCGCGCTGGCGCGCAGGTTCGGTTGCAGATTCTTCGGTGCGGTCTTCGGTAACGGAGGAGGCCAGGCAAGAATCAAGCACTTCCGGCTCATTGAAATGAGCCGTTGACTCGGGTGGTGCCGGATCAAATCCGGGTAGCCATAAAGAAGGCGCGGTATAGCGTGCCATCGGTGTGTTCTCCAATAGAAATGGGGAACACAGCTGCCCACTGGGGGAGGCGTGCTCCCCGTGTGGGATGGGCAAGAAAACGGTCGCGGTCGACCGTTGGGAAATGACTAGGCCTGCACGTCCACGCCAGACTTCAGGGTGAAGTCGGTATGTCCGGTGAAGATGGCTGCCAGATGCTCAGCGAGCCTGGCGACGAGCGTCGCCAGTCGGGGACTCAATTCAGCGCGGGTATGGACCCGCGCTGAAGCGCTGAAGCTGAAAAATGCAAAGTGGACGGGTAACGACCGCAACGCCAGCAGAGCTGGACTTCAGGGCGACCAGAGGTGCCGATGAAGGATGTGAGGCACGATGCCCCAGAAATCGCTTGCAGTATTGCGCGACGCCTATCCGGGTTCAATCCTGCATAAGTGATTGCCATCCGAAAGTGCCGCAAAGTCTTGGCGTTATCGGTGAGCAGTGCCTTGGGGGATGGTCGTACTTGGCTATCCTCTATCGGGCAGACGACCGTAGCCTTTGCTGATTCGTTCCGCCATTTCTGGGAAGAGCGCGCTCAGCACCACATCGAAGGTGGCGGGGCGCATGTAGGCCTCGTCGTTGGCGTCGACCTTCTCGATGAGGGTTTTTCGCCAAGCTTTGTATCTCAGGGTTTGGTCCGACGTGAAATGCGATTCGAGGTCGTAGGCCTTCACGGCAATGGCATAAAGCGTATCCCACTGCTTGTTGCCCTTTCCGCTCAGCATGATGGCGTTGAGTACCTGGTACCCGGAACTGAGGTCGTACCCGACACCCGTGTTGCGCTGGATAGAAAGAATCCGCGCGACCAGCCCGGCTTCTTGGACCATGCTGGAGTGGGCTGCGCCCGGTAGACCATGTGCCGACAGGGCCTCCGTCTCCGACGTGATAAGTGCCCAGGCGTCGCTGTCTCTGCCAAGCAATTTGGGCTTCGGACCGTCGCCTTGATGTTGCCGCTGCCTCCTCTTGATGATCGCGTTGGCGTCGTGAAACCCGGCCAGGGCTTCGAGGTAGCGGTCCGCCCAGTGTGCCACGGGCATTGTGAGCCAGCGCTGTCGTTTCAATTCAACGAGACGCTCCTGGTTGCGACGTGTCACAGGATGCTCGTCGATCTCAGCGTTGAGTCGCTGCTGCTGGATCGCAAACTCCGGGTGATGCACCCAACGTTTGCCAATCGTCTGATGGACGACCAGATCACGCAAACCCTCGAGAGTGACGCGACCGCCCAGCGTGCTCAGGTCAATCTCCAGCGTGGCCAGATTGAGCTCGCGTATGCGTTGCAGTTTTTCACTGTCGATGCCGTGCGTGACAGTCACTTCTACGAGCAAGGTGGGTGGCCAGGTCATGGCGTAACTGTCTTCGATTCCTTCGTCAAAACTGCCGCTGACCCACATCTCGATATGGCAGTCCGCGTCGACGTGGGGGCCGTCAAGATGGGCGATCACGTCGGGAACGATTCGACCCAGGCGTGTTTCCAACTGCACGTCGCGAAGTGTCAGTATTTTTGGTGCCGTACACCAGTCCATTCGAAGGGTGTCTTCCTCCCAACTCATTTCGAGTTCCTCGGGGGGATCGCGCGTGACCACGACCTCAAGACTTGGCGTTGTGATCCGTTTCTCGCGTTCGAGAATGGCCTTGACCTCCCGATGCAGCAGCGTTTCGCGCCGCAAGTTTCGGGCGATTTCAGCATCAATACCGGGTGTGAGACGGGACCGAAAATCGGCCTCGTCGTCGGCGCTCCAGTCATCCAGCGCGTCACGAGCGGCTTGCGACGATTCGGCATCAGCCTTGGTGGCCAATGCACGGTCGTTCCAATGAGAGCACCAACGGATGTCCGGCAGAATCCGCAACCGGGAACGGATTTCCTCAGGACTGAGCATGGCGAGTTCAGGATCTGACAGTGAGATCGTGACAAGAGCCTGGTCGTCGAACGCGCTGGTCAGGTCTCGTCGGCCCGTGAGGTCGGCAAGGAGTTTACGGCCATTGTCCAAGGTGAGTACGGCCGTGACGTGGTCGTGTAGTAGTGCGCTTCTTACCATCCTGCGCTCGGCAGGTTCCTCAACCCATATTTCGTAACCTTGGCCGCTGAACCCGGTTGCGGTACGCGATATCACACGCCGGGGCAGATCGATGAAACCGTATTCCAAAAGGAGATGCGTCGCGGCCACGCGAGCGGCGACGATTGTGCAGTCATCCTTTTGCGAGCCCGGTGGATGGCGGAAGTGAGCGGTGGGATCACGCCGGAGCAATTGCCCCGCCAAGATCGGCGTCAGGCTCAATTGGCAGGCGGGACAGATGCAGGAGCACAGGCGGTCAACAACCTTGCGGTCGTGGATATAGCGGGGCTCGCCGGTCAACGCGTCGTGGGCCCACTTCAACGGTACGTTTGACACATTCGGTGCTCTCAGTGCTGGCGGTTTGTCGGTAATGTCAACTTGCCAAGGGGTCACCAGGTTCTCCAACGTTGCGTTGCCGTACAGGGACTTGAAGTCGCTGAAGTCAACGGTAATCATGTTACATCGCGACTCCCTATCGGAGTACATCATCTTCCCATCGCTGTTGGTCACATTTGCGGACTTGAAGAGCGCGAAGCGCATGAGATTCTGAATGCATGGACGGCACGTCGCCGGTCCTTTTCAACCATTCAGGAGTCCTCATGAAATTCTCGAAAGCCGAAATCGACGCCGTCATCGAAGCATCCCCTCGAACCACCGTTCCCTTCAATAAACTGATCCTGTCGGACACCTACCAAGTCCGCCCGGTTGGCAGTACGCCGAAGCTGAGCATTGCCGAACTGGCGGCGTCCATCAAGGAGGGCGGCGTACTGCAAAACCTGATCGTCGTGCTGGGCGCACGTGGCCGGTACGAGGTCTGCGCTGGCGGTCGCCGCCTTGAAGCGCTGACCCTTCTGGTCAACAACGGTGACATTCCAGAAAACTATCCCGTCCCCGTGCTGATCGTTCCCGCCGACAAGGCGCTGATGGCCAGCCTCTCAGAAAATGTCTTCCACTTCCCGCTCCACCCCGCCGAGGAGTACACCGCTTTTGCCAAGCTCACGGCCCAGGGCAAGTCAGTCGAAGACGTGGCAGCAGCCTTCGGCGTCACGCCGCTGGTGGTCAAACGGCGCATGAAGCTGGCGACCGTGTCGCCGAAGTTGATGACACTGTTCCGGGAAGACAAGATCGGTCTGGACTGCCTCATGGTGCTGGCCTCGGTGGATGACCACGAAAAGCAGGAGCAGACCTGGGACAGCATACCGGCATGGAATCGCCGACCTGACTACCTGCGCCAGTTGCTCACGCAAAGCGAGATCGAGTCTGACCGCGATCCCGTGGCCAAGTATGTGACCGTCAAGGCCTACGAGAAAGCCGGTGGCATGCTGCGCCGCGATCTGTTCAGCGACGACGACAAAAAAGCCTACCTGTTGGACGCACCGCTGCTGTTGAAGCTGGCGACCGACAAGCTGCAAAAGAAGGCCAAGCAGCATGCCGCTGAAGGCTGGAAATGGGTGGACGTTCGCGTGCGCTATGACTACGACGAATTCGTCAAGTATGGCGAACTGCGCCAGACCCGGCGCGAGCCGACCGAGCAGGAAGCGATCAGCCTTGCCGAACTCGAAACCAGGATGACGGCTTTGCAGGAGCAGATGGAGGCAATGGCCGAATCCGAAGGTGATGAAGGGAATGCGTATGAAAAGCTCGAAACCGCTTCCGAAGGCTTGCAGGCGCAGTTCAAGAGTCTGGAAGACGCGCTCAGTATCTGGCCTGCCGACTTGATGGCCCAAGCCGGATGTGTGGTCTTCGTTGGCAACGATGGCGCAGCGGCCCTCAAATGCGGCTTGGTCCGCCCCGAAGACCGCAACGACATGGCACAGGCCGCGCGGCAGGCAGGCGAGGGCGGCGATGACGAATCGCTGGTGTCATTGCCTTCTCCCAAGACCCGCCCGATTCATTCGGACAAACTGATGCGCCGACTCACCGCCCACCGGATTGCTGCCGTACAGGCCGAACTGATTGATCGCCCCGACGTGGCGCTGGCGGCACTGACAGCGCAACTGGCCCAGAAGGTGTTCCGGGACAACGACCATCGCTACCACCGGGCGGAACCCGTCTTCGCGATCACCGCGACCGACAGCGAGTTCGAACTGCGCTCCGCAGCCGATGACCTGGAAAGCTGCGCAGCCTGGACGAAGGTGCAGGCCGAGCGTGCCGCATGGGCCGAACGTTTACCCACCGATCTGGATGCAGTCTTCCCCTGGCTGCTGGCGCAAGAACAGGCCACGGTGATGCAACTGCTGAGCTTCGTGGTTGCGGTCACCACCGTCGGCATTTGTGGTGTCGAACCCGAACGGCAGAGCAATGACGCGCTGGCCCAAGCCTTGGGGCTGGACATGCGCAAATGGTGGACGGCCACAGGCCCTTCGTATTTCAACCACGTGTCCAAGGGCCGCATTCTGGAAGTCGTGACCGAAGCCGTCGATGCCAATGCTGCCAGCCCGCTGGCCGCACTCAAGAAGGATGCCGCCGTGACGGGGGCTGAGCAGATCGTGGCGGGCACGGGCTGGTTGCCTACCGTGCTACGGGGCGGGGTGCCTGAGAAAGTCAACCCGTCTGGAAATACAGACGAACCTGTGGCGCACGGCGAAGAGCAAGCGGAACCGGATGGCGCAACACGGCGGGCGCAGGAGCCCGCCGTGGCCGGGTAACCGGAAGTCGGCAGCAAGCAACCCTGCGGAGGGTTGCCCAGGTGGACTGACACGGGGAGCGTGTCAGTCCATGAGTTTTGAACTGTAGCAACGGAGGTTTCAAATCATGCTGAGAAAGTGGACCGTGCGGGTGATCCGGGACGGCCGGTCGCAGTACGTCGGCGAGGTGAGCGAATCCGGCGAGGAAATGGCGCGTTGCGCGGCGCCGTCCCGGTTCGGTGTCGGCGAGGACGAGATCGAAGCCGGGGAGGCTGCGCCGCGCCAAGTGGCGATCTACCCTGATGAAGATTTCGACGTATCGCCCACGACGTCGGGGAGCGGTATCAATATCTATAGTGCGTTGTAAGTGCATAAATAGTGCATAATTTGGTCAATAATTCGTATGAAAGGAAAACATGCTCACCGCAACCCTTCAGCTATCTCCTGCCTTGAGTCACGGTTTTGATGGCCTGATTGACTTCCTGCGTGACCAGGAAGCGGGGGCATCCACGTTGTCGCCGAAGCGATTCGGCGATGTGCTGAGCATCGACATCCAGACGCTTGCCACCCAGGCACACGTCCATCGCAACACTATCAGCCGGGCACCGGCGTCGGAGAGCGTGCAGAAATTTCTGCGCGAAGCGCTGCGCGTGATGCGCGCCGCCCATGACCTGTCCGGAGACGTTGCCCGTGCCATCTTTTGGTATCGCAACGAGCCGTTGCCCCCGTTTGGCTACAAGACGGCGGAGCAGTTGGTATCGGAGGGGCGCACCGAGGATGTGCTGCGTTATGTGGAGTCGCTCGAAGCGGGTGCCGCAGGATGAAGCTGACCGCGCTGGTCGAGGCCACGGCTTACCGGATGCATGTGCCCAGATGGGCCGTCGCTCCAACCAGCGGGGCAGGGGCGGCCACGCATGGCGGGAGAGTCAACCGTCCCGGCGTGGAGGCCCTGTATCTGGCGCTGGAGACAGAGACGGCCATTCGCGAATACCAACAGGTATCCACATTGCTGCCGCCCGGCACTTTGACGAGTTATCAACTGACGGCAGTGCCGGTGGTCGATTTCACTTCGGGCTACAGCGCGTCCGCTTGGGCGCCCATTTGGGAAGACTTCTACTGCGACTGGCGCGAACTGTGGTTCAACCAACGTGTCGAGCCACCGAGTTGGGTCGTCGGGGATGCGGTGATCGCAGCGGGGGCGAAAGGCATCCTGTTTCCTTCGAGTCTGGCCAAGGGCGGAACCAACCTGGTGCTGTTTACCCAGATGCTGACTGCGCCGGATGTGTTGGAGGTTTTCGATCCTGGAAAGGCCCTACCGCAGAGTCAGGCCTCCTGGTCTTAAAGGGAATAGCTGGCGAAACGAACTCGCCAGCTGCCAGGTGAACCCGCTGTCATGGACTGTCGTCCGAATCGCGGGGCTCCACTGATACCGCTGGTGTGGGCGCTTTTGTGGGCATAACCACTGACTTTCCACAATATGCGGCTGCCGATCGAGTTCTCGAATGTCCAGCAAGTTCCGCGACCGCCAGCCTTGCCGCCCGGTCCAGGTCTGGCGGAAGTGGCCCACCGCCCCGGACTGGCGGCAGTTCGCCCGACTGGTCGCCGAAGAATTGGATCAACACTTCATGGCGTAGCCCGTGTGGCGTCACACCCAGTTCACGAAACGTGATTCCGAATTTCTCCATCACGTAGTCAAAGCGTCGCAGATTTTGCTTGAGCTCATTGGCGGGATTCCCCATGTGAGAGTCCCGGCCGCGGACAACATCTTGCGCAAATTCCACCGCAGCCAGTCGGGCCGGGATGTCCAACGGGATGAAGCGCACCCGCCCACCCTTGCCCTTGATTCGCACATACCAGTTTGCTTTCTTTTCTTCGAGTGCTAGCTTGGTTGCTTCAAACGGCATGACGCTCTCGAATGGACAGAACATCACGGACTCCTTGCGCCGCAATCCCATAGTCTGAATCAGCCGAAGTGACGCGCCCACGTATTTGTCGAATGCGCACACCCGATCCACCAATGCATCGATATCCACGCCCTTTGCGGACCAGCTCTTGTCCCGCTGCGCATACTCGTGTCGCTGGTATTCCTCAATGCTCAGGCCGTAATGTGCTGGCCCACGCACAAAGCCATGCTTGCCCATCCACATGCTCAACCCCCGAAGAAAACTCAGGTAGGTCTGAATCGTGGCTGGTGCCAGATGCTCCCGCTGCCAGACCTGCACCATCGCATGAATGTGCTTCTGTCCCAGATGGCGTGGATCGGGAACGGTGTTGAAACCGGCCTTGGCTTTGAGATCGCGAAAGAATCGCCGCAGGAACTGGGCGCGTTCAACCCGCGTCTTGTGGGACACGGTCTTCTCCAGCGACGTGTGCAGGGTATTGAAGAGTTCCAGCAACACCTCCAGCACTTTGGCTGGCGGCGTCTTGCCTAGGGGGTAGCTGGCGAGGATTTCTTGATTGGTTTTGTTGGCCCACGCCTGGCGGCGCAAGGGTTGACTGCCGGGTAGGTGGCCGGGACTGCCAGGTTCTTGCAGGCGGCGGTGAGAAGTTCTGTTCGTCATGATGATGCATTCCTTGGTTGACTGCCCGCCGCCCGAACGGCGGGCAGGTGATAAAGCAAACGTGGAATCTCAAGAGAGCCACCTGCCGTGCGGATTCCGTCGTTCGGCAGATCAGTGGTCAAAGAATTCGGCGCAGCTTGCGACCACCGCCGGTTGCTTCACCTACCCAGGGTTTTGCCAATCCATGCGCAGCACGGATCAGCTCGGTCTTTCTTAAAAATGAAACATGTGATCCGTCCCACCTGTGCATTTCTGCAGCCATGGGGTTTGTGATGCCGCCCCGCCTCAAGGGCGCGGCAATGCGGCATCGGCGCAAAGGTCAAGCCTCGCGCGTACTGGTGGATCAGTTCTGGATTCATAGCGCCATCCACTCGCATAGGTCCGCCCCTGACCGAAAGTCCAGGGCAGTGCCGAGTTCATGAGCGAGGACGCGCGGGGAGCCTAAAGAGGCAAACACAACCGCGCGTTGCGTAACGCGTGCTCAAAAGGATGGCGGGAACAGGGGTACGGCATCAGGTGCCGACCGTGTGCTCGAAAACCGTGGCGCGTTTCAGAGAACGCCCAGCGACAAGCGCTGGCAAGGCCACAAGGGTTGCACTACGAAAAGAATTCCGCCGAGTCATCACCTCATTGGGCGATGGCTATTCCGGTTCGAGGACCGGAGTTGGGGGGCAGGTAACGACTGCGACGCCTTGCGCTCCGCGATGGAGCAGGGCCAGGATGCCCTCGGGAATCCGTAGTTGACGCCATGCAAGTGCCTGGGTCAAGTCGGCCAATCGACAACGATGCCGATTTCAGGAGGATTGTGGATGGCGATTGAAAGGCCGGGATGTGATTCTGAGCCGGCATTATTTTTCGGGGAAGCTGAAAGCGAGGCTGGATGCGGGCTTGACAAGAGAATTTGTCGCCTCTGGTCCCGGTCGGGACCCTGACAGGGTCATGGGTCAATTGGGCGGACGTGTGCGGGACGGAACGCAAATCAACGCGGAATTTGGAAATCACGCCCTTGACAGCTCGGTTTGCGGTGAGACCGTGGTTCGACACGCAGGACTTCTCCGAAAACCCGATGAAATGCTCTCGCCCGGGTGCGACCTCACATGTTTGCACTCGGACTCAATCCAGCGTTGATCGCGAAATCGGGTGGTTTGAAGCGGATTTCTGCGTGGCTTGACGGCATCGGGCCGCCGATGCTGATCGCCCTGTAACCTTGATTTGGAGTTCTCTCATGGAATTGATCGTTCGAGCCGTGGACGTTGGCTACGGCAACACCAAGTACGTCGCCGGCCTTTCTGGCGACGAGATTCGCTGCGCCAGCTTCCCGTCGTTGGCCTACCCCTTCCCGCGCGACCCATCCACCACCTTGGGTGCGGATCGCCGCAAGACCGTCGCCATCCCGATTGGCGGCATGTTCTACGAGGTGGGGCCGGACGTGATGCTGGCCGCCGATGCTTTCCGTGCCACGCAGATCCACGACAACTTTATCGACACACCGGAATACCTGGCCCTGGCGCGTGGCGCACTGGGGATGATGAAGGTTGACGTCATCGATCTGCTGGTGGTGGGACTACCGGTGGCCATGTTCGGCACGAAAAAAACCGCGCTGGAAAAGTTGATGACTGGCACCCACGATGTGGGCAGCGGCAAGACCGTTTTGGTGCGCAAGGCTCTGGCCATGGCCCAGCCCAACGGGGCGCTGATCGACTACGCCTCGCAGCACGACAAAGTGGTGGCGATGGAGAACGAGCACAGCCTGGTGATCGATCCCGGTGCGCGAACTTTTGACTGGCTGGTGGCGCGCGGCATGAAGTTGTCTTACAAGCGCAGCCATTCGGTCAACCGGGGGGTATCCGACATTCTGCAGGTCATTGCGGACGACATCAGCGCAGAGATTGGCAGGCCCTACAACCAGTTGGATGCCATCGACCTGGCGCTGCGCACCAACAAGAACCTGACCATCTTTCAGCGGACCTACAGTCTGGCACGCATGAGGCCCGTGGTGGAAAGTGTTGCCAAGCAGGCCGTGGGGGCCATGATGCGCCGCATCGGGGAGTTCTATGACGTCCAGCACGTCATTCTGGTGGGTGGTGGTGCTTTTCTGTTCAAGAAGGCAGTGAAGGAGGCCTTTGCGACGCACCAGATTCTGGAAGTCAAGGAGCCGATGTTTTCAAACCTGCGGGGCTACCAGATCGCGGGTACGAACTATGCAGCCACTGTGATGCAAATACCCGGCCAGGCGGCGCGCGCAGTGAGGTCGGAAGGAGAGGGCGTATGAACCGGTACAAAGAAATAAACACCGAGCCGGTGCGTCTGCTGTTCGAGATGACGCGAGAGGACAACCCACGCCTCTATGACGACCTGATCCGGTTCAACAAGGGGACGAAGCGGGTGAACCGGCTGCGCTTTCTGGCACATGAAGGGCTGTTGGCACAGAACTGGGTTCTGGTGCCGGCGGTGGGTGCCTCATCCCATGAGGCTGCATTGGCGTTGCAGGCCGCCTCGAAGGTAAACCCGTCCGTTGCAGGGCATGTCGTCCAGGCGTTCGATGCGCCACCTCTCGATGGGAAGGACTGATCATGGCAGTGGTAGAGAAGCGAAAACGCCGGGGAGCATCAGTCAGTGCATCAGAGCTGGCGCAGATGGGTGTGTGTGAACGGCTGGTGGTGTTCGAGCATCGGTATGGGAAGCGGCGCACCGTGGAGCAGCAGCACGCAATCAAGCGTGGCCTGCTGGCGCACGAGCGGTTCTATCGGGAGCGGCATAGGGACTCGATCCGCCCGGGACGTTATTTCGTTGCCTTTCTGGTATTTGTGCGCCGGCTAGCCTTGTGGGCGGTGAAGTGGTTTCAATCCAGGAAGCGGCGCGATGAGAACTGAGGCAGCAGTCGGTGTTGTCGTTGGCGCGCTCGCGGTAATTCTTTGGTGGCGGCGGCGCAGAGGGATGGATCCGTGGGTGGCAGTGCTGCCGCCGGAGTTGAGACGGGCCCGTCTGGTCTATGCCGAGCGGTTGTTCCGGTCGGTCGGCGCGGTGTCGGTCACCGCCAAGGTGGATCGGGTCTATCGCAATGCGGCCGGTGCGCTGGTGTTGATTGAGTTGAAGACCCGGGAAGCGAATCGGACTTATTGGTCGGATGTCATTGAGTTGTCGGCACAGCGCGTGGCCGTGATGGGGCAAACAGGAGAGGCTGTTGCAGACCATGCCTATGTTTTGACGGACCGACCGGATGGTCACAGGACGGGATGCCATCGGGTAAGACTCAAGCCGCATAACGACCTGATCACCTTTGTAGCGAGGCGGCGGGAACTGCTTGCCGGCAAGATTGAACCTCAGCCCACCCGTTCATCGGGCATGTGTCGGAAATGTGCGTTCGCTTGGCCGTGCGATCCGCTTTGGTTGCGATCCGATCAGCGGTTTACATGGTCAGCCATCGCGGCGAAGCGAAAATTCCGGTGTAACTGACCAACTGAGTTTCATCCGCAGACTTGGTCATGATCAGCACTATTCCGGGGACGCAAGCTATGGCAGCTCGCGAGCATGCGTCGACTCGGGGTCGTCGTGGCGAGGGTCCATGGGCAGCAATGATGCGGGCGAGTCACAGCGCTCAAAAGGAAGCCTCGCGTCAAATTGCGAGCAAATGTGTCCGGCGTTTGGGCAAGATCAGTCCTGATTTGGTCATTTATTCCTGAGGGTGTCGCCGATCACGATGTTGCCACGACCGCCATGCCGATCTGGCTCTTTGCTCGTGACTCACAGGGTCACTGTGTTCCGCTCAGAATCGGGATCACGTCGGCGCCTGCGCGCAGCTTGTCCAGATAGTCTGCCCATGTCTGCATCATCCGCTGGCGCTGCGGCATGTACTCGGCGCGATCGTAGGCACTGCCAAGTGGTCCTGACTTTCCGTGCCCAAGCTGGGCCTCGACCATGTCCTGCGGAATGCCCGACAAGCGCTCTGCCATCATTGTTCGGGCCATGGCACGGAATCCATGGGCAACGTGTTCATCATTGCCGTAGTCCAGCCGACGAAGCGCTGCGTTGATCGTTCCGTCGCTCATAGGGCGTTCGCTTGAGCGCGCACCAGGGAAGACATACTTCCCGTGCCCGGTCAATGGCTTGATGGACTTGAGCACTTCCACCGCTTGCCGCGCCAGTGGGACCAGGTGCGCCTTTCCGTTCATTTTTGCATGCAGTGAGCTTTTCATTTCTTTCGCTGGGATCGACAACAGCTTTGCGTCCAGGTTCACCCAGGCCCATTCCATCGCCCGAATGTTCCCGGGTCGCTGAAAGAACAGTGCAGACAGTTTCAGTGCTGCGACCGTCGCAGGTTGCCCTGTGTAAGCATCGATGGCCCGCAGCATTGCCCCAGCCTCCACTGGGTCCAGAATGGCGGAGAAGTGCTTGGCAACATGAGGTTTGAGTGCACCTTTCAGGTCTCCGCCAGGATTGCTTTCACAGCGCCCCGTCTGTATCCCGTAGCGGAACACTTGCCCGGCCATTGCCTGCAAGTCCTGGGCCGTGCTAAGGATTCCTTTGCTCTCAACCTTGCGTAGCGCGGCCAGCAACGTTGGTGTCTTGATAGATGCAAGGGGCAGGGCGCCGATGTGCGGGAATAAGTACAACTCATTCATTCGTAGCCACTTGGTAGCGTGTCCCTCGCTCCAGCCAGCCGCCTTCGTTTTGTGGAACTCACGCGCGACGGCTTCAAAGGTGTTAGCTGCGGCGGTTGCTTTTGTGTGCTTCTCTTCGCGCTTAGCAACGCTGGGGTCAATGCCGTCAGTCAGCAGTTCCCGCGCCTTATCGCGCCGCTGCCGAGCCTTCAGCAGTGAGACTGCCGGGTAGACGCCCAATGCCAGTAGCTTCTGTTTGCCCCCGAACCTGTAGCCCAGGCGCCAGTACTTACCGGCTTGCTTGACGTGGAGGTAAAGCCCTTGCCCATCGGTGTATTTGTCGCCGGCCGGTGCCGCTGAGGGTTTTATGTTCTTTACGAAAGTGTCGGTGAGTGCCATGAATTGCCCCAGCGTGCTGGTACCTCGATTTCTAACGTGTGGTGATACCAACAAAGATACCATCATATTGTTGGTATGTCATGGTACCTCGTAACAACGAATGAGACAACAAAAAACCCGCTACGCTAGGAAACGTGCGGGTTTTGAAGCTTCTTGAGACTGTCTGAATTGCTGCGATGGAGCGGGTGAAGGGAATCGAACCCTCGTATGAAGCTTGGGAAGCTGCCGTTCTGCCATTGAACTACACCCGCGTTTTGTAACTATTTGATTTTCTTGAAATTTTTCTGATAAGTGCTTGATTTTAAATGTTTTTTAGACTTTTTCTGAAAATTTTATCACCACATCAAACCACATTAAACCGCAATCACTTATGATCTTGGCGTAGGTTTTGGCGTAGGTTTTTAGAACTTACGCCGCCGGGGAATTCCCCCCCCCGAGGCCTTGATCACATGGAGATTGTAGTCAGATGTATTTTGATGCCCGCGCCGCCAAGCTACTTCAACCCGGCGACCACTTGGTTATTGACGGCTGTGCAGGGCTGCGTCTAGTGTCTACGCAGACCGGCAAGACTTGGACCTACCGATACAAGGATGCCGCCAATCGAATGAAGCAGGTGCGCATCGGTCAGTGGCCGGTAATGCCGGCGCACGCTGCGGCCACGGCCTGGCAGGCGTTACGCGACCAGCGCGAGGCTGGCGTCGACCCGGCTGCACAGCGCAAGGCCCAGCGCCAGGCCGTCAAGGTCGAAGCGCCTGCGGTCTACACCGTGCGCAGGCTGTTGCAGGATTTCAAGGATGGCCATTTGCGCCAGAGTCGCAAGTTGGCAGGATTTGACGCAGCCGAAAACATGTTCGATCGCATCCTTGAGGACAAGCCCGGCTTTGCCGACAAACCCGCTGATGAGGTTACGCGCGCCGATGCGTTTGAGGTTCTGGAAAGCCGAAAAGCTACGCCAACGATGGCGCAAAAGCTACGCTCGTTATTCGGTTCAGCCTGGGACTATGCGCTCGATGCCGGCAAGCTCGATGGCGATGCGACCAACTGGTGGCGCCTGGTGCAGCGTGGCCGGATCAAAAGCAAGGGCAAGGTGATCGGAGGCAAGCATCAGGGCCAGATGCGGCGCGTGCTGCACCCGGATGAAATTTCGCAACTGCTGACCTGGATTCCCAACATGCACGCCACCGGGCGCGATCTGGTGCTGATGCACTTGTGGACGGCGACACGCGGTGCCGAAATTTTGTCCATGCAGCGCGACCACATTACGCAGAATGGCGAGCAGTGGTGGTGGACGGTTCCCAAGTCGCTGACCAAGAACGCCAACGTTCCGCAGGCAGTCGATTTGCGCGTCCCATTGTTCGGCCAAGCACTGGTCGTTGTGCAGCGCAGGATGGCGTCCATTGGACCGTCCGGCCTAATGTGGGAGGACGCCAAGGGCAAGGCATATAACCAGCATGATTTTTCAACCTATATCTACAACCTGCAGCCTTACAGCCCCAAGGTGACAGGGCGTCAGAGCATCAGCGGGCTGGTGCTACCAGTGACGCACTGGACGCCACACAATCTGCGACGCACGGCCAGCACCATGCTATCGAGTCTCGGCTGCGTCAAGGAATACCGTGAGGCGATCCTAGGCCATGTTCAGCCGGGCGTTGAGGGTATATACAACGCCTATAGCTACGACGCTGAGCGTGTTGAATGGCTAAAAAAACTGTCAGACCGGATGCAAAGCCTGATGCCCAAATGATCAGGCTGGTTTGCCAGCGCGACCATACCCACTGTTGATCGGCGGCACAAAGTCAGACACTGGCCGCGCACGGCCCCAGGCGTCCAACTCGTCCACCAGCCAGGCCGTGCGCCCGGCAGAAATGCGGCGTGGCTTGGGTGCATCACCCTGAGCCACAAGCTTGTCGAGCATCGAATCGCTGATAGACAAATACATCGCCGCCTCGGCCCGCGCCAAGTACAGTGGTTTGATGGTGATTATTGTGTCCTTGCTCATAGGTTCATTGACTATCGTGGTGACCGGATCATCCCAACGGAAGGCGGGGTCAGCTGAGGCCATCTGCGATGCAAATGCAGCCATGTCAGATACGCGCGGCGTGGCAAGTTATTGAACGATGCGGAGAGCTTGGTTGTTTGGGAATGCACGATCTACCCCGGTTGGAAAGATGACGCCAGCATGTTTGGCAGTTGCTTGATACCGATGGAGTGCAAGTGGGGAAAATTGGGGTAATGCGCCAACGCATCAAGCTCGTCAACATCGCTCTGCCGCCGGAATTGGCCTTGTCGGAACTGAGAGAAGTCCAGCGCCATTGGGCGCGAATCAAACAGGGCGAGCCGATCACTGGTGGCCCATCTAATTGAATAGCCCATTCGTTTAACGATGCGCTATCGCAACATCCGCAGTCCGGGTTCAACTCATTGGGGATGTCATTCGACAACACCAGCCGTATGGCTAACCCCTGAACGACGCTCAAACGGACTATCAAAACAAAGTCGCTTCGCTTTGTTCGGTTTTGCCAGTCCGTTTCAGCCCGGCAGAACGGTTCAATGTTATGTCCGGATGGCCAGCGCTTACATGGTCTTTGACAGGCTTGTAGGATATTGGTTGAAAGTTGGTTAAAATTTGTTTTTTCGCGGTTAAAGTGTGATCTGCACCATCTGGTGAGAGGCGTATATGATTCCAATGACAAACTCCCAATCGGCATCGAGGTTTGGCTTATTTGACAGTGTGCCAAATGACTATTTCAATTTTGGTAAAGGCGGCTCTTTTCACCCTAAAGGTGTGCCTGATGTGTTGGGCCTCAAGCGCGAGGACGTTTCGAGGTTGGCCTCTGTTTCTCTGAAGTCCGTTCGTTACGACGACGCAATTCCTGAGCAGGTACGTGAGCGTCTGGAAGAAATTGCCATCACGATCAATATGGTGGCCAAATTCTTTGATGGCGATACCGATAAAACGGTTACTTGGTTCAAGGCGCGCAATCCGCTGCTAGGTGATATTTCACCCAGAGACATGATCCGATTGGGACGTTTCGAGCGCCTACGAAAATTCATCATCAACGCAGTCCTGAAGCAAACTCCCGCGATTGCTCAAGAGCCTGAAATGGCTTGACTGGTGGCGTCACGGTGCCAAAGCGCAAAGTCCCTGTCATCCCCGCAACGCCAGCGAATCCGCCAGCACCAATTGGCATTCGCGAACTGGATCGCTTCAGCAGCGAATCTATTGATCGCTGGAATGCCTATTCAAAAGATCTGGACGAGCTCGAAGCGAACCTGCATTTTGCGTTGGAGCCTGAACGCCGGCGTCTGCGCTCGGAATTGATTGCTGCACTTCAGCAGCACCAGTCAAATTCCGTAGATATCCAGGGGTGGGTGCGAATTGTTGACTTCCAATTTACGCTCATGCCGTTGTCTAGCGCAGGCAGTCTGACTGGCTATGGTGCGCGGTTCAATGCCGGGATGGATCTTGATCACGGTACGCTCAGTCCCTGGCCAGCGCTGTACATCGCGGAGGATTATGAGACAGCCTATCGAGAGAAATTTCAGCTCAAATCATCCCAGTTGGTCGATGGCTTGAAGCCAGAAGAGTTGGCTCTTGAGCAAGGCAGGAGTCATACGACAGTGATTCTTCAAGGGCAGATTGATTGCGTTTTTGATATGACGGTGCCTCGCCATCTTGAAGCGGTCGCGAAGGTGCTCAAGAAGATCAAAATGCCAGATCGGGCCAAGAGCCTCAAGAAGAGGCTGCGGATGAAACCTGGTGACTTGTCAATGATTCACAACGGGCAGGGGCTCTACGATGCAGTTCTGCGACAAAACTGGAGGCTGCTACCGGCACAGTTTGGATTGCCCGCCCGCAGCCACGTTCTGGCTGAACTCGTTCGAGCTTCAGGTTTTGCGGCGATCTTGTACAAATCCACGATGGGGTCAGGCAAGTGCCTTGCAATCTTTCCCGACAAGTTGTCGGATTCGGCGTACGTCGAATTGGCCGACAAGGCGCCGCCGCAGGTGAAACACACTCGGTTGGATGACAACTCCGCAGATGACCTGGCGGGATGGAGCATTCTTCCGCCCAGCTTTGACAGGTAAAACCCGGCTCGATCATTTTCATCACAATATCGGCAGGTGCCTGTGAAGTGGTGAACCGAGCTGTCCATTGGCTACGGTAGCCTAACCCAACTCTCATTCCCCCGCTTGCGACGTACCAGTATTGGCCATCCGCCGTCTTGGCGGCCAGTGGAATGGAGTTTCAAATGAAAAGCATGCCCGTGGTGGCTTTGTCAGTCCGTGCGTCTGCCGTCAGGGCGACGACATGGCGCACACAACGCGTTGAACGGTTGAATAATCCATTTTGATCATGCAGCGGACAACGTTCTTAAAACTCAGGGTTTCGCGCAACGAGGTCGAACGCTTCAACGAGCGTGCAGCATCACTCGGTGTCAGTGTGTCGCAGATGATCCGTGACACCGCCTTGCATGGCGCTGTCTACGTCACCGTTGAAAAAACTCAGGCTGGTTACGAATTTCGTCGTCTGGGTGCAATGCTCAAACACTTGTACCCAGCCAGAGATATTCGCTGGACTGCAGACGACCGCAAAAAATGGTGGGCGTTGATCAATGAGTTGCGTGAACCCCCGATGGCCACTCAAAGTGCCCCACTTATGGCCAGTCAAACTGCTCCACCCCGACCACCGTAAATTGATTTGCTGACCTGGGCGCACCAGTAGCTCGGAGGTCACCGGGCAGGACGTTACTT
>Ga0209697_10001582_pt1 | contig 34736 bp, 36 predicted proteins | sample AliMusrvi5mmetaG_FD_184115 | JGI IMG/M metagenome (GOLD analysis project Ga0209697, IMG submission 184115) | Freshwater lake bacterial and archeal communities from Alinen Mustajarvi, Finland, to study Microbial Dark Matter (Phase II) - Alinen... | ecosystem: Environmental > Aquatic > Freshwater... | reverse complement strand
TCTGTACTTCCGATATAAAGCGGAGTACGCTGATGCAGTTCGGCTGGTTGAATATCAAGGATACGGCTTCTTCCATTTGTTGCACGTCCGCCTGCCTGTTCGCAGATAAATGCGAGAGGATTGGCTTCATACATGAGCCTGAGTTTTCCGCTGAGGTGTTTTGTTGTCGGGGGGTAAACAAACACTCCACCCGTTAACAGGTTGCGGTGGAAGTCCGCTACCAGAGAACCGATGTAACGGGTGCTGTATGGTCGTCCTGTTGCAGGGTCTTCCTCTTTGATATAGTCGAGATACTTTTTTGTTCCATCGTTGAATTGAGCATAAGAGCCTTCGTTGATGGAGTAATATTTACCGCTTTTCGGAGTGGTGATGTTTTCATGGGAAAGGAGGAACTCGCCAATGGTAGGGTCGTAGGTAAACCCGTGTACCCCGTGGCCGGTGGTATAGACCATGACGACCGATGAACCGTAAATGACATACCCTGCCGCTACCTGTTCAGATCCTTTCTGCAAGCAGTCGTTTATGCTTGCTTTGCAGGGATCATTTCCTTTGAGCTTATAGATTGAGAAGATGGTTCCGACGCTTACATTGACGTCAATATTCGATGAGCCATCCAGTGGATCAAAAAGAAGGGCATAGCTGCCGGTCTCATTTTTCGGCGGGATAATAATGCCTTCGTTTTCCTCCGAACCCATTACAGCAAACCGTCCATGCTGGCCGATGGCGGAGATAATTTTTTCATTGGCGAAAAGATCAAGTTTTTTAACCTCTTCACCCTGAACATTAACGTTGCCTGTGAACCCGAGAATGTCTACCAGGCCTGCTCGGACTACTTCACGTCTTACAAGTTTTGCGGCAAAAGCAACATCGTTCAGAAGGTCTGTAAGTTCTCCGCTTGCGTCCGGAAAATACTTCTGCTGTTCGAGGATGTGGCGTTCAATAGTAATCAAATTACTCATACTCAGTGGTTCTGATTGTTAGTGTATGATTGTCCTGCTCTGCGGTTTACTTATACCTTAAAGGTATAATTTTTTCAGATTTTCTTTCCTATTCAGAGCCCAGTTGAGTGTCCTGTTTTTGTTAAGAAAGGCCGAAGTGTTATATACATTGACATTTTTCATTACTCCTCCTCTATATTTTCATGAAACGATACCGCTGGAATATTCTCTCCCCTGATGACACGGCTGTTCTGGCGCTTTCTGAGGCAATCAATGTCTCATTGCCTGTTTCCAGAGCACTCTTTAACCGCGGTATTCAGACCTTTGATGATGCAAAGGAATTTTTCCGGTCCTCGATAGAAGATATTCCATCCCCGTTTCTTTTACAGGATATGCAGAAAGCTGTTGATCGTTTGTGTCGCGCGATAAGCGGGCATGAAAAAATAATGCTTTATGGCGATTATGATGTTGATGGCACAACAGGGACTGCTCTTCTTTATCTTTTTCTGACAGAACAGGGTGCCGCTGTTTCCTATTATATCAATGATCGTTTTACAGAAGGTTACGGGTTATCGTCGGAAGGAATCGATTCAGCCGTTGAGCGAGGTGTCTCACTTATCATTACCGTTGATTGCGGAATAAGGGAGAATGAAGAAATACGCCGCTGTGGCGGTTATGGTATTGATGTGATTGTTTGCGACCATCATGAACCCGAAGACCTGCCTCCTGCGTATGCCATTTTAAATCCGAAGGTTCCGGGCTCCACCTATCCTTTCAGGGAGTTATGCGGATGCGGTGTGGCATTCAAGTTTATTCATGCAATTGCTGAACATTTACATAGTGATCAGGAAAGCTGGCTGAAATATCTTGATTTTGTTGCAATTGCTACTGCGGCTGATATGGTTGTCCTGGAAAATGAAAACAGGACCTTTGTTCGTGAGGGGTTGCGGCGAATGAGAATAAATCCAAGGCGCTCCTTGATGGTGATGTTTTCACTCATGAAGGTTGCTCCGGCAGAGCTTGGCATGTTTCATATTGCATTTGGGATTGCTCCCCGTATCAATGCTGCAGGACGAATGCACTCTGCTCATCTTGCCGTTGAATGGCTGCTTTCGGATTCGTTACAAGATTCCGAACAGCATGCACTCGAGCTTGATCGCATGAATACACTTCGTCGGGAAACTGACGCCGATATTATGGTGAAGGCTGAAAAAATGCTTGCAGGTCATTTCGCATCATATTGTTCTTCAATTGTTCTCTATGATGAATCGTGGCATCTTGGCGTTCTTGGAATCGTGGCTTCAAAAATGATTGAGAAGCATTATTTGCCTACGGTAATTCTTGGGGGAATGAATGGCCTCATCAAGGGCTCTGTCCGGAGTGTTGAGGGGTTCAACATTTATGAGGCTCTACAGGAGTGCAGTGAGTATCTTGAACAGTTCGGAGGGCACCAGCAGGCTGCGGGCATTACTCTTCTGCCTGAGAATTTTGCAGGATTCCGCAAAAGGTTTAATGAAGTCTGCAGCAATCTTCTTTCAATCGGACAACGTCAGAAAGAGCTTATAGTTGATTCAAAACTTGCATTGGAGGATATCAAGGCTAATTTTATCAATGTGCTTGAGCAGTTTTCTCCTTTCGGACATGGTAACCGCGAACCGCTGTTTCTTTCTGAGGAACTTGCTCTTTTCGGTCGTCCACAACTTCTTCGCCAGCGACATGTGAAGTTTTTTGTCAGGGATAAAAATGGCAGAACCTTCGAGGTTATAGGTTTTGATCGTCCCGATATCTATACAGAACTCACTGCAAAGTCCCGTCCGGTATTTTCCATGGTCTACTCAGTTGAAAAACGGGTGTGGAATAATAAAGAGCAGTGGCAGATAAAACTAAGGGATCTTGAACTCAGAAAGGGATAAAAAGCCTGAGGACTGCTTCTTTATGGCATTGTATCCGGCTCCGGCATTTTCTTTTCATGACTGATTCTGGTCAGAATACCCGCAAGTGATGAGAGAGCTGAAATGGCAAAGAATATCAGCGACAGTGCCACGCCGATACTTGTTTCGAGCTGTATTGATCCCAGAAGATAAAGGAAGGTTATTTCTCTCGCGCCGGCTCCTCCGATGGTGATCGGGATAATGGTGGCTATTGTTGATATCAGAAAAATCGCCAGATAGTCGATTATGTTGGCATGATGCGACATGGCTTTGAGTATGAAAAACACAGAAATAACCTGGGTTACCTGAACCAGCATTGATTCAATGGCAGTGATGGTGAACACACCAATGAACTGCTTATAGAACAGTTTGTTCAAGAGATATGCACAGGGGTATATTGCTGCGAGCAAAACCCATGAATACACTGCAAGGTGGGGAAATTTCGTAGCGAAGCTGCTTGGCAGCAACAGCACAATCGCAAGAAACACAAGCGCAAAGATTCCGCAGATCCTGTCCCACAACACCGCATGAAAGACATTGATCATTTTCAGATCATGGTTTTTCTGCAGTACATAAATTTTATAACCATCCCCACCTATACCTCCCGGAAGGAACAGATTATAGAACATCCCGAGATAGTAGAGCTTGAGGTTGTACACGGCCGACAGCTCAATACCTATAGCTTTGAAAAAGCGGTTCAGGCGAATCGCATTGAAGATTTTGGAAATATTGAAAAACAGGAGGGCCAGCAGAAGGTACCAAAGGTTAGCCCCCTGTATGATTCCGGCAAGTTTTGATGTGTCAGTTTTTTTTAAAACCAGATAAAGGGCCAGAGCGGTGACAAAAAGCTGGAGAAGTGGCTTGATCAGCTTTTTCAGGCCTGTTTTAGTGTTTGTCAACGATCTTTTTAACGATATAGGGTTTCTTGTTTTGCGACTCGTAATAGGTCCGCATGATGAATTCGGCAATAAACCCTGTGGTAATGAGCTGAATGCCGATAAAGGTCAGAATTATGCCTAATGTGAGTAGTGGGCGGCCTCCGATATCGTTACCTAAAATTTTGACGGCGAGAAGATAAAGGTTGAGGGCTACTCCTATAAACAAAGATATAAATCCAAGGCTTCCGAAAAGATGCATTGGCTTCTGACTGTATTTCTGGAAAAAAACCATGAATAACAGGTCACTAAGCACCTTGAATGTACGACCAATTCCATATTTAGATTTTCCGAATATCCTTGGGTGATGCTGCACATCAACCTCTTCCATTCTTGCGCCATAGAGCTGAACGAGTACAGGTATAAAGCGGTGCAGTTCGCCGTAAAGCCCAAGATTTTTTGCAACATCCTTTTTAAATACCTTCAGTGTACAACCATAGTCGTGAATGTGCACATTGGTTAAATTTCGGATAATGGCATTGGCTATCTTGCTTGGGATTTTTCTCAAAATCATTCCGTCCTGTCGTCCTGCCCGCCTTCCTGCCACCACATCAAGATCGTGGTCATAAAGGTACTGCATCATCATAGGAATATCCGACGGGTCATTCTGCAGATCCCCATCTATGGTGGCTATCAGTTCTCCTTGCGCGTGATCGATGCCGGCAGCCATTGCGGTTGTCTGCCCGTAATTTTTGTTCAGGACAACCAGATGTGAGTTGGCTGGAGCGTATTTCTGAATTTCAGCTACGGTGTCATCGGTTGAACCATCGTCCACCAGAACGATCTCATGTTCAACAGCCGCGAGTGACGAAGCGAGAGCAGCAAACAATGGCTTGATGTTTTCAGCCTCATTCATGACAGGTATGACGACTGAAAGCTTCATCATAGTTGTTTCATTGTTTCAGTTTTGCCAGCACAATACCGTATTTGCTATAGAGCAAAGAAGTATTTTGAAGATTTTTGAGCTCTTTGACTGTTGTCAACACAATTTCGCCCCGCTTCGGGGTACGTATTTCAGCAAGAGATTCAGAATATACAAAAAAAGAGGGGTTATAGACTTCCCACATCACGGTTTTAAAACCCTCTTTTTTTGCCAGGAGTGCAGCTTCTTTCACTGGTTTCTGCAGCAGATTTCCCGCAAGGGGCATGAGGTAGATATTGATGAGAAGAGAAAATACCACTCCTGTTGTTAACAGTTTACCGGCAGCGGAAACACGAGGTATGAATTGAATGGCTGCGATACAGAGTATTGTGGCCATAATGATAAGAGTATGATGCTGCCCTGTAAGTTCGATTCCTCCGGTAAGGATTGCTTTGATAAAGTCATCATCAATTTTCTGCAACGCAATCGGCAGGAGATAAGGGAGGCTGGCAAGGAGAGCAAGAAGAAGCATAGGCAATGCCGCAAAACGTTCAGAATGCTTGCTGAGCGGCAGCGCTCTTGCCATGAGAATAAAAAGAGGCGTATAGCCGTAGATGGTGTAGTGCGGCAGCTTTGTGCCTGATAGGGAGAAAAATACAAATACAAAAACGAACCAGATCAATAGAAACCGGTTAGTGCGGTCGCGAAGTAATGTTTTAATATTGAACATAACGGTAAACAGAAGGCCTGTAAACGGCATCATCCCAACAATAATAACCGGAATGTAATAGAGAACGGAACCTGAGTGGCCTTCAAATGAGGTGTTAAAACGGCTCAGGTTGTGTTTGAAAAAAAAGCCTTCAATAAAAGCCATGCCCTGATCCCTGTATTCAAGCAGATACCAAGGCAATGCAATGGAGACGAAAAGCAATATTCCAACAGGATTAAAGATCATACGGATCCATTTTTTAAATAATCCCTCCTCAATGGCGAACAAAAAAGAAACGGCAGCGGGTATAAGTATAGCTATCGGTCCCTTGGTGAGCATCCCGAAGCCTGCTGCGGTAAAAGCGAGATAGAGTGAACGTTTTGAGCCCGTTTTGAAATGGTTGAGCAGGGAAAACATTGTTATTGCAAGGAGGCAGTTCAGCAGTCCATCGGCTATGGCCGCTTTTGCGATTACAACTACCTGCAGCGACAGCACCATCATCGCTGCAGCTAGAAATGCCTGACGGTTGCCGGATTCTTTTCTAACAAAAAGAAAAATCGAGGCAGCCCAGGCTGTTCCGGCCAGCGCAGAGGGGAGTCTGAATGCAAACTCATTGATACCGAAAAACTTGACCGATAGCAGCTGAAACCAGTAAATAAGGATTGGTTTATCAAACCGGGGAGCACCATTCAGATAGGTTGTCAGATAATTCTTACTGATCATCATTTCCCGTGTCGCCTCGCTGAAAGCCCCTTCGTCGACATCAAAGAGCGGTGCGGATCCAAGACCTAAAAAGAAACTGGTGAGGATAAGAACTCCGAGTGCAGCCAGAAACCATGCGGTTTCAGATTTTCCGGGATGCTGAGACATCAAGTTTTGTTTTGAAATACAGGTTATAGAGCAGAATTGAGGAAACGATCCCTAACCATGAGCCGGCAATGACATCGCTGATATAGTGCTGTGTAAGGAGAATGCGGCTGAATGCAATCAGTGCTCCTGAAAAAAGGAAGAGGATGCGCCATCTGGGATAAAGAGTTGCAAGGACTATTGCAGCACTGAAAGCCGTTGCCGCATGGCCGGAGGGAAATGAAGTCCATTCATACTCATAATGGAAAGAGTTGAATCCATAAAGTTGTTCACTGAAATATATGGTCGGCCTTGCTCGACCTGCAAAATATTTGATAATATCCGCACCCACTCCCGAAACTGCCACGGAAAGGGAGAGAAAAAGGCCCGAATATGCTCTTCCGGGGTTTGATTTTCGAAAAGCAGCAAAAAGGAGCACGCCCGCAATGAGATACCATTGTGATTCACCAAAGTCCGTGATGAAGTTGAACACATCATTAACCAATTTGCTATTGAGAGTATGGAACCATAATGCGGCACGAATATCAATAAAGATATAACTGAGGACGCAGAGCAGAATAACCGCCGTAACGGCCATACTCCATTTGTAAGCTCTGTTCATGAGGGTAATAATGCTTTTTTTAACTCAGTAAGCGATTGATTGCAAAAATACATTAAATTTTGAATGCGTATAGGCATATAAGTAAAGATGATAATAATGAAGCCTGAACGAACGGTTATGCCCGATAAAATCACCGGGTAGTTGGTTTTGTTTCCCGGTACGATCATTGCCTTCTTGAAATTCTTTGGAGTCTCTCGTTCTTGTCAAGGCTTTTCGTTTTCATGCCGAACACTGGATTATTGTAAATGGCAAAAAAACTGTAGTATTTGATTCAATTGCTGTTCTCAAGGTAGCATATTGAACTGTAGTAACGGAAAGTGTTGTTAACTCACTTGCAGAACTTGCAGAACTTGCCGCACTGCCGTCAATTATGGTAACGACAACCCGGGTTTATACGCCCTATCTTATGAGTAATACAACGTCAGGAGCTTGTACGCATGATGCACATGACCATCATCACGATCATCATCATGGCCACCATCACCATCATGCCTCAGGAAACATCAAACTTGCTTTTTTTCTTAATCTTGGATTTGCCTCGATTGAAATTATTGGAGGAGTTTTAACCGGGAGTACGGCAATCCTTGCCAATGCAGTTCATGATCTTGGAGACTCGTTTGCTTTGGGTCAGGCATGGTATTTTGAAAAGGTTTCTCTTGGTAAAAGCAATCCGCGGTATTCTTACGGCTATAAACGTTTCTCCCTTCTTGGTGCGCTTATCAGTACGGTGGTGCTCCTCACCAGCTCGCTTGTTATCCTTGCCCAGGCCATACCCCGTATTTTTGAAGCGCATCATCCCGATGCTGGCGGTATGATTCTGCTTGCTGTTGTTGGAGTTAGCGTCAACGGTTTTGCGATGACAAGACTTTCAAAAGACAAGGGTATGAATTCACGCGTTGTTGCCCTGCATTTGCTGGAAGATGTGCTTGGATGGGTTGCAGTACTTGTGGTTGCCGTTATTCTGTATTTTTTTGATGTTCCTGTGCTCGATCCGGTTCTTGCCGTTTTGATTACCCTCTATATTCTTGGAGGAGTCATAAAAAATCTCAGGGCAATGCTGCCTGTTTTTCTCCAGGCAGTTCCACCGGAACTTGACCTTGCTGTTATTACCCGGGAAATCGAGCATCTGCAGCATATTCATGCGGTGCATCATGCTCATATATGGTCGCTTGATGGCGAGCATTCTGTTTTTACAGCGCACCTTGAACTCAATACTTTGCTTGACGTTGAAGCCTATATGCAGCTCAAGGAAGAGATCAGAATACTTGTTGAACGTCACGGACTTTATCACTCAACTGTTGAAGTTGAGTATCCTGGAGAAGCCTGTAGAAATACGATTTCATAATCTTAAAAACCCTAACAGCCATGATAAAAAAACTTTGTGTGCTTGTCATTATGCTCCTCGCCGGATGTATGGGTATTCCCCGCGGGGTTACGGTCGTTGATAATTTTTCTCTTGACCGTTTTCTGGGAACATGGTATGAGGTTGCCCGCATTGATACCTCATTTGAAAAAGATCTGGAACAGGTATCAGCCTTATATACACTTGCTGAAGACGGGAGTGTGAAGGTATTGAACAAAGGGTATGACAGAAAAAAAAGAGAGGTGCAAACTATTGAGGGCCGTGGGGTTTTTGTTGGAGATACCCATAAAGGAGCGTTGAAGGTATCGTTTTTCGGCCCTTTTTATGCCAGTTACAACATCATTGCGCTCGATAAGGCTGGTTACCGCTGGGCAATGGTGTGTGGCCGTGATCCCGCATATTTCTGGATTCTGTCAAAAGATCCTGAAATGGAGCCTAAGCTTTTAAGAGAATTGGTCATACGAGCAAAATCATTGGGCTTTGACACTGATCATCTCCACTATTTTGGAAAACATCCTTGACCCGGATGTCTGGATGGAGACGGATTTAAATCAGAGTCTCTGCCGCCTCATGCTGTAGTGACCACATCCGTTTGTAGAGTCCGTCTTTTTCCATCAGCTCATGGTGCCGGCCCTCTTCTCTTATGGCTCCTTTGTCGAGTACAAGGATGTTGTCATATTGCTCCATTGCTTTCAAGCGGTGTGTGATGGTAATGAGGGTTTTGCCGGTGGAAATGGTCTTAAGGGTTTCAGTCACCTCTTTTTCAGTCACTCCGTCAAGGTTTGCCGTCGCTTCATCAAGTATTATTATTGGAGCGTTTTGCAGCAGAATACGCGCAATGGCTATTCTCTGCCTCTCACCTCCACTGAGTTTCATGCCGTGCTGGCCGGTCCAGTCATCAAGTTTTGAGGTAAAGTGGGCAAGGCCGGCCGCAGAAAGCGCTTTTTTAAGTTCATCATCCGACCCGCCAGGTTTAGCAAGTATCAGGTTTTCCCGGATTGTCTCTGCGAAAAGGTATGTTCGCTGCGAGACCAGTGAAATATTGCGCCGCAGCTCTTCCGGGTCAAAAAGGTTGATGTTGTGACCACCGAGCGTAATCTGCCCCTTTGAACAGTTCCAGAACCGCATAAAGAGGGCTGTTAACGTTGATTTCCCGGCCCCGCTCGGTCCTACAAGGGCAATGTGTTGGCCGGTAGGTATTGAAAAAGAGATGCTTTCGAGTGTTTTCGACAAACTGTCAGGATACCTGAAACTGAGATTTTCTACGCTGATGTCATGGTTCGACGGCAAAGGCAGTGGGGTGGCAGGTGCCACTGTTTCCGGCTTTGCATCAAGTATTTCAAAAAGGCGTTCCCCGGCATGTTTGTCTGCTTCGAGGTGCTTGACGGTGGCTGGCAGTGGAAGAAATGGTTCAAACGATGCTATGACGGCCAGCGTTATGACGGCCAGTGAAATTCCGTTTACACCTCCGGTTGAAACGGTTGGTATAAGTGCCCATAAAATGGATATGACAGCCGCGTTCATAAGAAGCCCGGTGAGTGAATCGTGCATCCCCTCTATCAAGGCATTTTTTCTCTGGAGCTCAAGTTTGCTTTTTTCTGCAGAGCGCATATGTTCGAGGTGTTCCGGAAGTTTTCCGTACACCTGGAGTTCACCGATTCCCTGAAAGAGATCGAGGGCAAGAACCTGCTGAACGGTTTTATGCTTCATGATTCCTACCTGTATACCCCGGCTTAACAGAGTGCTGAAGAGAGGTACTCCAATGCCTGCAAGAATATGGAAAAGGAGGATGAGGAGTGCAGCCTCTATTGAGTATACTCCGAGCAGAAACCACATCAAAGCACTCACAAGTATAGCTGTCAGTGGCGGTGCGAGAACTCTTGTGTATATATTTTCAAGGCTTTGAATGTCATCGACAATACGCTGCAGCAGGTCACCGCTTTTGAAGTGCATGAGGCGTGCTGGTGCAAGTGGTTCGATGGCGTCATAAAACCATAAGCGCAGTTTTGTCAGAATCTTGAAAGTGATGTTATGGGATATCAGACGTTCAATATACCGTAACACTCCCCGGGCCAGGCCGAAAACTCTTACGCCCGCAATGCTGAGCTCCAGGGCTGCCATAGGCGGCTGTGAAGCCGCTTTCGCGATGATATAGGCTGAAGTCATCAGAAGTCCAATACCGCTTCCTGTTGTGGCAAATCCGATGATAGCCGCAAGCGCCATCCACCAGAAATATGGCTTGACGAGTGACGTTAATCTGAAAAATATTCTCATAGCGCGCTCTCCTGTTGCAGCAGTAAGGCATCGTGATAGAAGCCCCCTGCAGTGAAGAGTTCGTCGTGTGTCCCACATTGGGTGATTTTCCCCTGACTGAAAACAACTATCTGGTCTGCTGACCTTATTGTTTCAAGCCGGTGAGCAATAATGACGGTCGTTCTTCCTTTCATCAGTTCTTCCATGGAGTTTCGTAGCGCAGCTTCCAGCTCAGGGTCGGTATGTGATGTAGGCTCATCGAGTATCAGAAGCGGAGCGTTTTTAAGAAATGCCCTGGCTAGAGCTACCCTTTGCGCTTCTCCCCCGCTTAATCTCGACCCTTGTTCACCTATCATTGTGTCCAGTCCGTCTGGAAGCGACTTGACAAACGAAGCAAGTCCGGTTTTTCTAAGTGCGGCATTCATTTCCACTTCCGATGCATCCGGACGTGCCAGAAGAATATTTTCTTTCAGGCTGGCGTTGAAAAGGTACGGGTGCTGTGGAACCCACGATATCTGGCGGTGCCACTGCTCAAGAGGAATATCATGAATTGGAGAGTTGTTAATTGTAATGCTGCCCGCGCCTGGTTCCAGAAAGCGCAAAAGCAGGTTGATCATTGTGCTTTTTCCAGAACCGCTTGGTCCTATTATTGCTGTGGTCTTGCTTTCGGGGATGATAAAGTTAATGCCATCAATCGCTGGCAGGCTTGCATCTGGATAAGTGAAGGAGAGATTGCTGCAGAGAATAGGGTACGTTCCGGCACTATCCTGCTTAATCAATCCGTTTTTATTCTCGCCTGCCCCGGAGCTCTGGTCCAGGATGGCAAAAATCTCTTTTGAAGCACTGACGCCTTCCATGCCGGCATGAAATTTTGTGCCGAGCTGACGCAAAGGAAGATAAAAGTCCGGTGTAAGCACTAACACGAAGAGGGCATGTTGAAAGGAAAGCTTGCCATCCATCATACGGAGTCCAATGCCGACAGCAACGATCGCAATCCCGATAGTCCCCACAAGTTCAAGGGTGAGCGAAGAGAGAAAGGCGATTTTCAGTACCCTCATGGTTGCGTGACGGAATGTCTCCCCTGTTTTTTCAATAGAAGCTCGCTGTGATCTGCTTTGTGCAAAGAGTTTCAGAGTCGGGAGTCCCTGCAGCACATCGAGGAAGTAACCGCTCATTCTGCTCATGGTTTTCCACTGTTTTTCAGTCATTGCACTTGCCGATTTTCCGATCACTATCATGAAAAAAGGAATAAGTGGTGCTGAAGCAAGCAGAATCCAGCCGGAAATCGGATCAGCAGGAAAGATGGTACAGACAATCAGGAGAGGGGTAAAAAGCGCAAAAAAGATCTGGGGGATATACTGGCTGTAATATGCATCGAGGGCTTCAACGCCCTTAAGCAGTGTTGTGCTGAGACGTCCGCTTTGCACCGAACGGGTGTAGATCGGTCCGAGAGCACCTACCCGCTCTATAAGTCTGCTGAATATTTTTTCACGGATTGCAATTGTTCCCCGGTTGGCTTCACTGTGGGATGCCCAGTTGAAAGCCATGCGAAGCAGGCTGAAAAACGCAAAAAAGCTAAGCAGAGGCAGAAGCTTTTCTAACCCGATTTTTTGTATGAAAGCGCTGTCAATGATTTTGCTGAGATAAAAGGCCTGAGCGATCAGCAACCCCGATGCAATAACTCCTGAAATCAGAGATATAATAAATGGCGCTCGCTCTTCTTTAAGAAGTTGAAAAAGGCGCCTGTCGATGTTCATAGGTCATGTATGGTTACTTCCGTATTCAATCCGCTCACTCCGGAATAAAGAATAAAACCGGGAGCAGAGGCAGCTGCAAATGTATTGCGTAAGACGCAGGTGTTACAGTCTCAGTAAAAATAACACGGTTGTCTTAAAATAGGTTTAAAATAGTCCGTTTAATTGTCAAACCAAAATAGTAAACGTTCTGCATGGAATGAACTGAAAGGTTTGAGCTGTGGCTCAATGTAAAAAAAAGACCGGACTTTGTTGAGCCGGTCTGTCGGAATTTGCACTGTGCATTTTGTGGTTTTCTCACGAGTGAAGGAGATTCATTGCGCTGTGGATCACAGCGACAACATCAATCTGGTCTGGCTTAATGTGATAAATGATGCGGTAGGAGCCTTCTATCACTGCTCGAATTTGGTCTTTCATTCCGACAAAACGTATTTAGCGCGGACTTCCTGCACATCCTTGGTTCGGCCTGCATTGCTGTCCGCCAAGCCACGTTCAATTGCCTCGCGGATGGATATTTTACGCATCAGGTCATCCCATGTAGCTTGCGGAGGCATGAGGTCAATGAGTTTATGCGCTTCTTCCTTTTTCATTACCGTTGACATAATGTAATTTTCCTGTGACTGTTGTTAAAAATCCTTAAAATTGATACAGCAAAAAGAGGGTAGCAGTCTCCAACCTCTTGTTGTGCAATCACATCGAGATTGATGTATTGATATTCATCCATCCATTCATGGCGTAACAGTTTTTCGGTAATGGTTGTTTTCCCTGAACCATTCTGGCCTGCCACCACAAACCTGATATCTTTTGCCATCAGCATTAAGGTTTTAATTGGCTGACTAGCGGAAAAGCGTCAGGGTTACGTAGAGACTCGACAGCTAGATCAATATCTAATGATGGCCAATACAAGTGCTCTTCGTGATGCAGTTCAACGTTACATATTTTGCTAACGGGAGCCTCTTTAAACCAAGGGAACTCTGTGTATGGTAAAAATAACTCTTCTCCCCCAAGTAGAAGCCAGAAACCATAAGGGGAAATATTTGTCACTTCAACAAGGGAAGTGCTGGATCCATGCGTTGTGTATGTCATTGTTGTGCTCCGTAATCAAGGAATAGGCTTCAGCTATTTCGTGCTGAGAAAGTCCTGAGCTTTTTGCCAATTCTATCTGAGGGCTCAGCCAGAATTTTGCTTCACCATGTTGGTTTTGCACATGGACGTGCATTCTTGGTTCTTCACGAGAGAAAAAATAAAACCTGAAGCCCCGTTCACGAAAAATTGTAGGGCTCATCTCGCTGTTTGTCTCCAAAATGTATGAGTTGAATCTCTTCGTTATATAATACGCAAATTTCAGATCGTCTAAAACTCCCTCACCACCCCCTCGCCACAAACCACATTCCCATAACAATCATAATAATACTTGCCACTCGGTAAAAGCGCTTCCGCATGCTGTTGCTGATAGTGTTCACCACCTTTCCCACAAGAAGCATTGCCGGGACTGTCCCTATGCCGAAGAGCATCATCATCAGAGCACCTTGCATCATTCCGGCAAAGGGATACTTTGCCTCCATGCCGCTTCTTGCAGCGGTCAGCAGTGCGGTATAGGTGAGACCGCAGGGGAGAAAACCGAGGACGATGCCCATCGGGTAGTAGGAACCAATGGATCGAGGGGCCTTGAAGAACACAAATATTTTTTGAATAAGTGAGTTGCCGGGGTTGCAGCTCTTTTTTTGAGGGAGTGGCAGCCACTCTGCTGTAGAAAGTCCCATGAGTATGATGGAGAGTCCTGCAATGACCATGATCACTCGCTGGAGCTGCACGATCGAGGCTGTTGTAAGGACAAGAAATGAGCCTGAAATGCCTACAATTGCACCAAGTATGCTGTAGGTGGTGACTCGTCCCAGATTGTAAAGCAGGTGATGGAGTAATCCTTGACGCGTTTCACCAAAGGTGAGTGTTGCAACAACCGGGCCGCACATGCCGATGCAGTGGCCGAAACCCCCGGCTAATCCGGCGAGGAGCATGGCGAGAAAGGGTGCGCTGCTCATGGGCATTTTTTCTCTGTAGGCTTTGCCTGTTTTGCAGGTTCGTCGTCATCGTCAAGCATCCGGTATTTCGGCGCTTCCGGGTCGTCGAACTGGCCGCTTTTGACGGCCCAGATGAAGAGCAGCCAGGCGGCAAATCCGACAAAGAGACCTATGCCGATCAGGTAAAAGGTGGAGATCATAATTGCTTTGTCAGATTTTTTTCAGCCGCAAAGAGTTGCTTACTACAACAAGCGAGCTGACCACCATGAGCAGTGCGGAAACAATGGGGTGGAGAACTCCCGTCACGGCAAGCGGCAATGCTATGAGATTATACGAAAAGGCCCAGACAAGGTTTTGCCTGATGATGGAAAAACATCGTGAGGAGCTTTTGATCAGGGTGTTGATCAGCCTGAGATCATCGTTCAGGATGGCAACGCTTGCGCTCTCAAGGGCAATGCCGGATGCGTGGCCGAGGGTGACGCCAACGTTGGCTTCGATCAGTGCAGGAGCATCGTTGATGCCATCGCCCACCATCATGATACACTCTCCCTTCGCTTTCAGAGAGCGGATCACCGCTGCTTTTTCGAGCGGGCCAAGTCCTGCCTGCACGTCGGTTATGCCGCATTTGGCGGCAATGAAGTCTGCTACACCCTGATTGTCGCCGGTGAGGATTTTCAGCGAAAGACCTTTATTGCGGAGTACTTTTATCAGGGGCAGGGCATCCTCACGCAGGTCGTCAATCATGCCGATTATACCGGCAAGCTTGTTGCCGCAGGCGACCATCACGATTGTTTTTCCTTCAGCTTCGAGCCTTGAGGCATAGCTTTCATGGATCGGCTGAAGCTCAACTACCTCCTCTGCCATGAAAGCTTTTGAGCCAGCCCGCCAGATGGTTTCTGCAATTACCCCTGAGACTCCTCTGCCCGGTATTGCCCTGAACTGCTCAGTTGTAAGGAGTTCCCCCTGCCATGCAGCCACAATAGTGCGGCCGGTTGGGTGCTCAGAGGCTGCTTCAAGCGAGGCGACATGTTGCATGAATGACGGGGAGAGGCCGTAGTCGTTCAGGTCGGTTAAGGAAGGCTTGCCGGTAGTGATGGTGCCGGTTTTGTCGAGTACAACCGTGGTGGTTTTTGACACACTCTCAAAAACATCTCCCCCTTTGACGAGAATTCCTCTCTTTCCTGCACTTGTTGTACCGACAAGAATAGCAAGTGGGGTAGCGAGACCAAGGGCACACGGGCATGCAATAACCAGCACCGAAACAGAGTTCATAAGGGCGGTCACGGTACTGGCGGAGGTGAGTTTCCAGTAGAGAAAGGTAGCAAGGGCGAGAACAATGGTTGCCGGTACGAAATAACTCGCAGTTTTATCAGCAATGCTTTGAATGGGGGCCTTGCGTGCCTGAGCCTCCTCCACTGTGCGGATAATCTGAGCAAGCAGCGTGGTGCCTGCATTGCCGGTGACGCTAATGCTGAGGCGACCGTTTATCGAAAAACTTCCTGCAAAAACTTTGCAGCCCGGCTCTTTAAATACAGGATTTGACTCTCCGGTCAGCATCGCTTCGTTCACCTCAGCCTCACCATCAACTACCGTGCCGTCAAGCGGAATTCTGTCACCGGGTATGATTGCTATTCTATCTCCACTCTTCAATGTGGTGATGGGCACCATCATGCTTGTTTCGCCATTCATGGAGAGCAGCAGTGCCTCATGTGGCTGCAGCTCGGCCAGCTCGGCAATGGCATTGCCCGCCTTCAGCCTTGAGCCTGCCTCCAGAAATCTGCCAAGCAGAATGAAGGTTATGATCATCGATGCGGTGTCGAAAAACATTTCACCGCCATAGAAAATCATGACAATGCTGTAAAAATAGGCAGACAGGGAACCAAGCGCCACGAGAACATCCATGTTGAGCGTCATCTGTCTCAGTGACCTTAAAGCGCTTGAGAGAAAGGGATATCCGGAGTAGAAAAGCACCGGGGTAGCCAGAGCCCATGAAATGAGTTGAAAGGCCAGACGGTAGCGATCCTCAATTCCTTCAAAAAATCCCGCGTAGAGAGCGGCGGTAAAAAGCATAAGCTGCATGGAGAAAAATCCTGCTGTTCCGAATCGAAGCAGCAGATCCTGTTTCTCCTGAGCAAAAAGATCAGCAGTTCCATTCCCATGGCATGGGTGGGGCAGATAGCCGATAGAGCGGAAGGCTTGCAGAATAGTGTCTATGGTAACTTTTTCTCCATTCCAGGTAATGGTTGCCTTGTGGGTTGCATAGTTGACCCTTATCGAAACAACACCATCGATCTTCATCAGAAACTTTTCGATGAGCCAGACGCATGAGGCGCACCGGATGCCCGAAAGCAGCAGCTCAATGCGGTGCTCGTTGCCGGAGATGGTAACGGTGTCACTGAAGGCCGAGGCCTGCAGGTTTACCTCAGTTGCCGGAGGGCCTGGTTGCCAGTCGCAACGCTGGTTGTAAAAGGCATCAAGCGAATTATTGTGGATAAGTTCATAGACCCCAAGGCATCCTTTGCAGCAGAATACTTTGCTCTCTCCGTTTATTTCAACGATAATGGCCGTCGCCCTGCTGGTTTTCTGGAGGCAATGGCTGCAGGGTACCATTTCTGTTCCGGATTTATCACTCCCTGACATGAAAGGTAAATGTCGGATTTTTAAGTTCTTCGGAGAGAATCGTTACCAGCCAGATCGTCCGCCTGCTCATACACCGGACAATAATTCCTTTACCATCGTAGAGGCAAGAGCTTTTTTTGACAAGCGTGATCTGGTTTTTTCCCATCTGCATGCCCGGCATTGAAAGATCGAGGATCATCTTGTCAGGCAGTTTGTCGCATGGTGTTATCCTCAAGTTGAAGGTGAGCTCCTGCATGGCCTTAACCGGTTTCGGTTCAATGTTGAGTGTGATGGAGTGATTTCCTGCGCTTATAGTGCAGGGTCCCCCGTGGATATTACTCTCCTTTGCCATGAGCCTGCTGCCCGAAAAAAGTATAAAAACGGAGAAGAGAAGAAAGGTCAGCCGATTTATTTGACGTTGAAAAACCATTTTTTACTGGTGATAAGTTGCTGCTGTAGCTTTAGGTCAACTCTTGTAAACCACTTGCCCTTGAAGGGAATAATTGTGGTGGCCTGGTAGATTCCCGGAGAGAGTTCTTGCATGGACATCGTTGAGTCGTAACGGGTGTTCGAGAGGTTGCCGATGAAGAGTGAGAGAACACCCTCTTTAAGCGGTTGGCCGTGCGATGTTGCGTTGACCCGAATGACATTGTGTCCCAGTTTTAGGGTGTCGGGTCGGCTGATTGCAATTCCAAGTTTTTCTTCAATAGCTTTTGTCTGGAAATAGCGTCGGCTGTTTTCGTAATAGTTGTTGTCTACCAAGCCGTCAGTGCTCCTGTATGCGATATAAATGCCGCAGCCCATGGCAAAGAAAAAAATCGGGTAAACGATGTAGAAAAAGAGTTTCATAAAAAAACGGTCTCTCTGTTGAGTGAAATGCCGCTTCCGGAAATGTTGAAATGCAGTTGCTCCAGCTTGCTTCTTGATTTGACTAATATACTTCCGCTCTTGGCTGAAAATGGATGCAGTCGGAGTAAGTGTTCACCAAGAAGGGTGACGTTATCAGGTGAGGAGAGTTCAAGAGTAAGCTCTCTTCCTAGATTGTTGTATATGGTGTAGGAGTACCTGTTCAATCCCGAAGGAAGAAAAGTATTGTCGCGGGTGACAAAAAAGTCAACGGGTGGACGGCTCCAGAGCATCAGAAAAAGAGCGATGCCAGCAGCGACTGTTGCACCTCCAAGCCAGAATGTTTTTGGACGTACTATCCGGCCCTTGTAGTTCGGGAAAGGGGGCATTCCTCTTTTTTCACTGAGCACCCGGCAGGCGTCGATGCATTCGGCGCAGGCAATGCAGGCTGAGCTTAACCCGTTCTTGATATCGATACCGACAGGGCAAACTCTGACGCAATCATCACACTTCATGCAGGTAGCATCACGGGAAACATCGTACTCAATAATAAGGGTATCCTTATCGAAAAGGGCATTCTGCAGCATGGCGTATGGACAGATCGAGGTGCAGAATTTTCTTCCCAGAAACGCCAGTTCCAGGAAGACCGCTATCCACAGAACCAGAAAAAAAGAGGTAATGGTTGTTGAAAAAGAAAGGATTTTCAGCGTTTCAACAGGTGGAACAAAGTACCAGATCATAGTGATCGATACCAGAGCAGAGAACGGGATCAGAAGAAGAGATTGTATGGTTTTCTTGTATTTTCTGCCAAACAGTTTCGCAATGCTTTGGCTCAAATCGAGCAGTACTGTCTGGGGGCAGAGCCAGCCGCACCAGATTCTTCCAAAAATGACAGTAACGAAGGCAATGAAAAGCAGGAAAAACAGTACAACACCCACAATGAGATAGAATTCCCTTATCCAGATAACCGAACCGAAAACATAGAGCTTGAGTGTTGGAATGTCAAACCGGAAAGCACTTTGGCTGTTGATGGAAAGAAACGGCAGGCCGGTCAGGATGAAGGCATGTAGTATCTCTATTGATCTTCTGTATTGTTTCCACAAAATGGCAAGCTCCCGACTTGGCGAAAATTATTTTATTCTCAGGGGCTCCAGAAAAGCTATCACCTTGCTGATTTTTTCTGAACCGATCTGCTGAAGAAATGGGGGCATTCCGTTGGGTCGCCCATTGGCAATGGACTCATAAAGATCCTTATGGGTTACTCCGTATTTGAGTTTTGCCAAAGTAAGGTTGGGGCCTATTCCTCCTTTTGCATCAGCGTTGTGGCAAGGGGCACAGGTGTTTGCAAAGATCTCTTTGCCCTCCCTGATAGCTTCCTTGTCGCCGGTATACTCCTTGACAACATTCGGTTTTTCGGTTTTGGAGGCTGCAGCCATCTCTTTTTCAAAATTATGGTAGAAAGACCATCCTGAAATGGCTGGTGTAAAGGATACGATATAACCAACAAGAAAGATAATGCATCCGAAAAAAAACAGCAGCCATCCTTTGGGGATTTTGTTATGATTCTCCTGGGGTTCTCCGGTATCATGCATGGTCATCTCCTTTTCGCTCAATTCTATTTGTTCAGTTATCTTCATCCAGCATTCTGTGTTTTGGCTCCTCAATCTTCTGTTTTCGTTTCGGATTGTAGTAGTATGCTATGATTCCTCCCGAAATTATGGCGAGAAGTACTGTGAACATTAGATAAGCCAAACCTGCAAAACTCATTTTGCGGCCTCCATCATTTTAACATCCCGTCCAAGTTTCTGAAGGTAGGCAATCAGGGCGTCCATCTCAGTCAGCTCCTTCTGCAGTTCTCGGGGAGTTACTTTGCTGCGGCTCTCTTTTGATGGGTAATTATCATCAGTGACGGTTGCACGGTATTGGGCAATCTGTTGATGGACATCGCTTTCAGAGTAGCCATAGCCGAGCGTGGATGTTTTTTTGAACGAGTACTGAATGTCGAGCCGGTTTTTGGCAAGCCATCCGTAAGGTGGCATGTTGGATTTTTCAAACATGCTCTGCGGGCTGTCAAGATGTTTGTAATGCCAGGAATCAGGATATTTCCCTCCGACTCTGTTCAAATCGGGCCCTGTGCGTCGGGAGCCCCAGAGAAAGGGCCTGTCATAAGCGAACTCCTCCGGTTTTGAGTACTCGCCATACCGGAGTACCTCTGTTCTCAGAGGTCGAACGGTCTGGGTGTGGCAGTTGTTGCACCCTTCACGCATATAGATATCGCGCCCCTCCTGTTCAACCGCTGTATAAGGCTTTATGTATGCGCTGACCGGCTGCGTCGAAGGCATCAAGAGAGGAATAAATACGGTTACTGTGGTACCGATCAGGATGACAACGGCTGCAAGAACAGCAAAAACAACCGGTTTTGAAGTAATCCCCATGATGGCAGCTCCTGTTTGTTGATGTGTCGGTTATGCTTCAGCCTGCCTTGGCTGTTTCCTGACGGTCATACCGAGATTCCAGACAAAAACCAGTATGCCGATAAAGTAGATGACCCCTGCAGCAAACCGCAACTTGTAATAAGGGTAAAGGGATGTTACTGAATCAAGAAAATTGTACATCAGTGAACCATCCGGGTTTGTGGCTTTCCACATGGCACCTTGCTGGATTCCAGCAATCCACATGGTGATGGTCCAGGTGAACTGGCCAACCAGAATCAGCCAGAAATGGGTGTTGGCCAGTTTGACGCTGTAAAGCTCTGTATTGGTAATGCGTGGAATCATGTAATAGAATGATGCCGAAATAACCATTGTGACCCATCCCATGGTTCCCATGTGCACATGACCGACAACCCAGTCTGTATAGTGGAAGAACGCATTGAGGGTTCTCAGACCCTGCAAAGGTCCCTGAAGTGTCTGGAGACCGTAAAAGGTAATGCCGGCAATGAAAAACTTGACAAGATAATTCGTTCGCATCTGATCCCAGTTTCCCTGGAGCGTGTAATATCCATTGACCACTGAACCCCATGAGGGAGCAATCAGGAATATGCTGAAGGCTATTGCAACAGTCTGAATCCATTCGGGCAGGGGAGTCAGCATAAGGTGGTGTGCTCCTGTCCAGAGGTAGGCAAAGTTCAACGCCCAGAAAGAGATGATAGAGAGTCTGTGGCTGTAGATTGGAAGACCGGTGGATTTTGGCAGAAAATAGTAAAACATCGCAAGTATGGGCACCGTAAAGATAAATCCAACGATGTTATGGGCATACCACCATTCAACATTGGCATCATTTGCTCCTGCATAGACTGAGTAGGATTTGAAGAGAGTGACGGGAATTGCAAGGTTGTTGACAATATAGAGAATGGCAATGGCCACAGTCATGGAAATGATGTACCAGAGTGAGATGTACATCTGCTTTTCCTTCCGTTTTATCAGTGTACCGAAAACATTGATGGCAAACATGACCCAGAGCACAACGACGCCTATATCCAGAGGCCATTCAAGTTCAGCATACTCTTTTGTAGTATTCATTCCGGCAAAGAGACTCAGGGCCCCCAGGGCTATAACGGTATTGAAGAAGTAGAGATGAGCTTGAGCAAGACGAGGAAAGAGGATAGGAATTCGTGTAAGGCGTTGAAGGATATAATATGATGTTGCAAAAATAGCAGCGAGTCCAAAACCGAGTCCAAGTCCGTTAGTATGAACAACTCTGAGACGTCCGAAGCCTAGCCATGGCGTAAGATTCAGTGCCGGATTGAACATTTCAAAAGCAATCCAGAGACCGACAATGAGACCAATTACAAGCCAGAACAGTGCAGAAAAAGCAAAACCACGTACAATTGTAAAATTGTAGTTTTCACTTCTCGTTTCACTCATCCCATCCTCCGGATTTTTTTAGAACGTAGACTTGCAAAGAAATAAAAATGAACAGCCTTTTCATTTTGTCATATAGAAAATCACTGTATATAATTTACAATTTAATCATGACAGGAATAAAAAAACCGGGTAGATAATACCCGGTTTTAGAAAAAAGAATCAGCAGTGTTTCTTTTCCTGTAATTAATAGCTTTTAAACGATGAGTTTAAGTTCACTCTCATAGTTCCCTACAACCGCCTTCTTATCGGTAATGATACCTCTGAGGTATTTGCCCGGAGTGACATCAAAGGCATAGTTGAGCACCGGAGTGGTCGGGGTAGCTACCTGAGTGCCGAAAATCGTTCTCAGCTCGTCAGCGTTTCGCTCTTCAATGGGAATCTGTGTTCCATCCGTGAGCGTGATATCTATTGTGGATACCGGAGCGGCAATGTAGAATGGAAGATTGTGATGCCAGGCGCTGATGGCATGGGCACAGGTGCCGATTTTGTTTGCTGTGTCTCCATTAGCAGCAATTCTGTCAGCTCCCACGATACCGAAATCAATCATTCCTCTCTGCATCAGAAATGCTGATGATGAATCGGATATTGAGATAAACGGTATTTTTTCCTGCTCAAGCTCCCATGCCGTAAGACGAAGCCCCTGCAAAAGCGGACGGCTCTCTGCAGTGATGACTCTTTCAATCAATCCCTCCTGCCACGCCAGCTTGATGACACCGAGTGCAGTGCCGGAGCCTCCGGTTGCAAGGGTGCCTGTGTTGCAGTGCGTCAGCACGTTAAGTTTACGTGTCTTAAGAATTTCAGCAAGGTCACTCTTGATCAGGTCAACTCCATGCCGTGACATGGCGTCGCAGTTGGCGATTTCATCATCATGGATTATACGGGCAGCTTCCATCATCTTTGCAAAAAGAGCCTCGATGGTATCGTTCTGAAAATGCTCGTCATAGACCTTTTTCAGGCGTGCAGTTGCAAAAAAGAGATTGACTGCGGTGGGGCGAGAGGCTTCCACGTCAGCGATGAGTGTTCCAAAAAAATCGGGGAACTCCTCTTTGGTTCCCTTGAAGCTGTTGATGCCGAGTATGACCGTATAGGCTGCAGCAACTCCGATAAGTGGCGCGCCACGGACAGCAAGCGTTTTAATAGCCTCTATGGCCTCCTGATGGCTTCTGGTTGAGACATATTCCTCTCTCAGAGGCAGATAACGCTGGTCCAGATAGCGAAGGGTCTTGTCGTTGAACGAAATGGCGTCTATCATACTTTTTAATGGAGGTTAAAGGTTAGCAACAACTGCTTTGAATATTGTGGTCATTTTTGGTTCTGCATGATTTGATACTTCAATGATCTCTTCAATGCTGACAGCTTTGAGGTTGTCAGGGAAGCATTCATCGGTAATGATGGACATGCCGAACACTTCTGTTCCCTGATGCACTGCCGCAATCACTTCAGGAACAGTAGACATGCCTACCACATCTGCTCCAAGGGCTCTAAGCATTCGGTATTCTGCCCTTGTTTCAAGGCATGGCCCTGAAAGAGCGATATAGACACCACGCTGAAGCTTTATTTTGTTATCAAGAGCCACCTTTTCAGCAAGCTCAAGGATACGGGGCGAGTAAGGGGCGCACAAGTCAGGGAAGCGCGACCCGGTTTGAGGGTCGTTCGGTCCGATCAGGGGATTTCCTCCAAGCAGGTTGATATGGTCGTCGATCAGCATGATATCACCCTTTCTGTAAGAGGGGTTAAGCCCGCCACACGCATTGGTGATGCCGAGGGTTTTAACACCGAGATACTTCATGACCCTTATCGGAAAAACAATCTGATGCATGGAGTAGCCTTCATAAAAATGGAAGCGGCCCTGCATTGCAACAACTTTCTTTCCGGCAAGTGTTCCAAAAATCAGCTTTCCATGGTGGGTTTCCACTGTAGAGACAGGAAAGTTCGGGATATCGCCGTAGTCGAGTGATAACTCGATCTCAATCTCTTTGGCCAGTCCACCAAGACCTGTTCCTAAAACAATTCCTATCGGGTATTCACCCGCTGTTTTTTTTCTGATAAAGGCGACCGCTTCCTGGATTTTTGCCTGTTGTGAGATCATGATACGGTGTTTTTATAGGTTAATGACGAGCGTTAAAAGTTGTTATGTAAATGATATTGAGGCCGTATCATTCATCGCCAGCCGAAAATTGCTGATCCGACACGGATCATGGTTGCTCCTTCATGAATCGCCTCTTCAAAATCGCCACTCATGCCCATGGAAAGTTCAGTAAGCTTCAGCGGATCGGGAGATATTTTTTTTAAATCTTCCAGCAGCAGGCGAAGGTTACGGAACTCCTGCCGTGCTTTTGCGGTCTCTGGAGAGGCTATGGTCATAAGACCGCGAAGGATGATGTTAGGCATGCGAAAAAGGCTTTCAGCTGCAGCCAGAACCTCATCGTGCTGCATGCCGTACTTTGATGGCTCACCGGAAGTGTTGACTTCAAGAAGATAATCTACTTGCAGATTGTGCTGAACTGCCCGTTTTGAAAGTTCTTCAGCCGTTGAAAGCCTGTCTATACCGTGAACAAGGCTGACCTTGTCGATAATAAAGCGCACCTTGTTTGATTGCAGATGGCCTATAAAATGCCATTTGACAGGCATCTTTTCGAGTATGGGATCCTGGTACTTGTCAAGAAACTCCTGAACATAGCTCTCTCCAAAATCAATCTGTCCTGCCAGAAAAGCCTCTTTAATCATCGATGCCGGCTTTGTTTTGGAAACAGCAATCAGGCGAACCGATTCAGGCTCTCTGCCTGCCGAGAGGCAGGCAGAGTTTATCTGCTCTTGAATGTCCTGAATGTTAACAGCAATGCATGCCATGGTTTGGCCTTTATGACTTTACAACAGGTACAATGGTGGTTATAATGACAGGTACAAGAGGGTTGTCGTTTGGATCGGTCTTGACTGCCGCAACTTGTTCCACAATTTCCATTCCTGATTCAACCACACCGAATACTGTATACTGACCGTCCAGAAAGCCATTGTCGTTGTGATTAATATAGAACTGGCTGCCTGATGAGGCTTTCTGAGGGTTGTTGTCCCTTGCCGCAGCAAGCGTCCCTTTTTTGTTCGGATGCTTTATCTCGGCAGGAATACGATTTGACGGTCCTCCGGTGCCATGCAGTGAGCGCTTCTCCTCATGTCTTGAAAGCGGATCTCCAGTCTGGATCATGAACCCCTCGATAACCCGGTGAAACCGGATGCCATCGTAGTAGTTTTCGGCAACAAGTTTGGCAAAGTTATCCCGGTGCAGGGGAGTGTCATCATAAAGAGAGATGGCAATGTCACCAAGATTTGTTTTGATAATGAACTGTTCTGGCATGGTAAGCTTATTTAAACGTAATGGAATAAGTAGTACAAAGAGTTACAGGATGTTATTTCAGTTTTCCGGAAATTTTCCAGAGAGATCTCTGCGCCAAAGCTGCACCTGTTGAGCCCGGGTAGTCGGCAATAATCCTGGTATACAGTTCGGATGCTTTTTGAAGCTGGTTAAGGGCCTGGTAACTGTCGGCGGCATGAGCAAGATATTGTGCTTTGAGTACCGTGTTTTCAGCTTTTTTTGAAGCTTCCTGGTAAGACTCTGCGGCCAGGCCCAACTGATTTTTACCGACGTATGAGTCTGCGGTGCCTGCCAGAGCGGCAGCGGCAAGGTCCTTGTTTTCAATCGAAACAGCTTTAAAGACTTTTAAGGCAGAATCAAAATCCTTGATCGAATAATAGGCATTGGCAAGCAGTAACGTCGCCATATTTCCGCTTGGAGTGCCACTGTAGTCATCGGAAATCTTTTTCAATCCAGGAATTTTTGCTGCTCCGTTAATGGCAGTTTTATACTCTCCACGGTCAAGAAATGGAGCTACCCTTGACAGTTGCAGTGCAGCTTCCTCTTCACTGGTTTTCTGATGCTGCATCCAGAAGAATGTTCCCCCACCGGCACACAGGAGCAATACAATGGCAGCAATAATTACGGCTTTATATTTAATGGCAACATAGAGCAAATTGTCTTCTGCCGATGGTTTCGCCTGTTGTTGAACGGGAGCGCCTGATTCTATTTCTTTCATAATTTATTTTCTGGTTGCTCTAATCTGTTGTGGGTTACCGGAAGTTTCTTTCCCGGTATTCCGGCCTCAAACCTAAGCAAGTTTGCCTGAATTTCAAAATAATTGCGTAGTGATGCTTAACTATCATCCTAAGGCGTTATGGTGCTGATAATCTAAACAAATCAAAGGTATTCTGTGCAATGCCTTTCGCTGCTTCCAGTAGCGGTATCCCCCTGATAAGAGCGATGTTAGCAGTGACTATGGGAACAAAGGAGGGTTCGTTTCTTTTTCCCCTGTGGGGTACAGGGGATAGGTAAGGTGCATCAGTTTCCGTGAGCAGATCAGCAAGTGAAACAGTTCTGATAACCTCCGGCAACTGAGAGTTTTTATAGGTTACCGTACCGGGTATGGAGAGCTTGAACCCTTTCCTGATGCACTCCCTTGCTATACCGGTATCTCCGGAAAAGCAGTGCATCGCTCCGCGCATGGCGGAATGGTTCTCTTCCGTAAGGATCTGCAGCATATCTTCCCAGGCATCACGGCAATGGATAACAACCGCCATATCAAGAGTGCGCGCAATGCTCAGCATCCGGCGGAACGCATCCTTCTGTGCCTGCCGATTACAGTCAGGGTAGTGGTAGTCGAGTCCTATTTCGCCTATTGCGACTACTTTCGGTGATTTTGCAAGAGCCTCAAGTTCTTCAAAAATGCCCTCATTAACCTGATCAGATGCTTCGTGAGGGTGAAGGCCGACATTGGCAAAAATAAAATCGTACTCCCAGGCAAGTTCAATTGATTTTTTGCTGGTCGCCACGTTAATACCCGGATCAATGAGCACCGTGACCTGCTCTTCAGTCAATCGCGCAATAACTTTTTCCCTGTCATGGTCAAACTCGGGGAATGACAGGTGACAGTGGACATCAACGAACATTATTTTTCTCAGTTGTAATGCTCTCAGGAAAGATCTTGTTATGAAACAGAATCAGGATACAGGCGCCTATCGTGATAGCAGAGTCCGCTACATTGAAAATAGGCCATAAAGAGAGATAGGTGCCAAAAATTTTCCCGTGATAGAGGTCAAAATAAATGAAATCAACAACCCGGCCAATGATCACCCGATCAATCATATTACCAGCCCCGCCGCCGACAATGAGAGCAAAAGGGATAAGAAAAAGAGTTGTCCGGTTTTTTGAAAGGATAACATAGAGAAGAACAGCGACAGTAATAAGTCCTGTCAGAAGCAGGAGGACTGCTGGTGCTGCAAATTCCATCCCGAAGGCCACTCCTTTGTTTTCAGTATAGGTCAGCGAAAGCAGGTCAGGAATTATGGAAATACTTTGAGCTGCATCCCTGAGAATCCTGATGGCAAGTTTTTTTGTCAGTTGATCAACGGCGACAACGAGAAGAATAAGGGTGAAAAACAATTTCATAGGTTCGACTGATAAACATGTTGATTTTTTATGAAGTGCCCTGTGTCACTCTGTACTCTTCATTTGCATTTCATGAAGAAGAGCCGCTCTCACCCGAGATACCGGCATCTGCATTCCTGTCCATAGAGTAAATGAACGTTCAGCCTGGCCGATCAGCATTTCAATTCCTGATATGGTTTTTGCGCCCGCCCTCTGAGCTGCCTGCAAAAGAGGGGTAACAAGAGGGTTGTATACCATGTCATAAACTATCTGGGTCTCGTTGATCAACTCGCAGTCAATGGGAATAATGCTTGTAATGCCCTCTTTGTCCCGACCTCTGGTTCCGATAGGAGTGGCGTTGACGATAACACTGCACTCCCTGATTTTTTCCAGTTCATCAGACCTGACTATTGTGACAGGAGAAGATGCTTTATAGCCGGTTTCATTGAGCATATTCCGGGCTTTTTGTGGGTCACGGACAAAAAGCAGAATCTCTTTCAGCGAAAAAAATCGATTAAATGCCTCGATTGCCGCCAGAGCTGCTCCGCCTCCACCGAAAATACCGACTGTTGTACCTGTTATGCGTTCTTTATAGCCGAGGAGAGGAGATGCAAAACCTGCAATATCCGTGTTATGTCCCGTAAGTTTGCCATGTTGATTGACAATGGTGTTGACTGCCTTTATAGATGATGCTTCCTCTGAGAGCTCATCAAGAAAAGGTACGACGTTTTTTTTGTAGGGTATGGTCACATTAAATCCGGCAATGCCGAGCGCTTTTGCTCCACGGAGGGCATCATGTATCATATCCGGATCTGCAATGTTAAAAACCGTATAATAATAGGGTATGCCGAGTATGTCGCATGCCGTATTATGGATAAGAGGGGAGTATGAATAATCCACTGCACGGCCGATAAGACCGAGTATTTTTATTGCTTTCGTCATGCAGGGTTTCCGCAGTCGCTATATGATCATGAAATGCCGAGCATCAGCCTGACCGAATCCTGCTGATAAAGTTCTGGAAAAGTGCTCTGAAAAAGCTGTTTTTTATCAGGATCAATCTTGAACGCTTTGCTTAGTGCTTTCAGTGTGCTGAGTTTGTCGCCCATGGCAAAATATGCCGCGGCAATTTCAAAATGAGCATCTGCTGAAAGAGGCTGAAGCTTGAGAGATTGCTGGAGAGCATCGATAGACTCATTTATCTGCCCGGCTTCTCTAAGAACAATGGCAAAATCAACCCATATCTGTGGACTCTCAGCATCCAGCTTTATAATTTCACGATAGGTCGCAATGGAGTTCTCAAGATGATTGAGATTGTACTCAATCTCCGCTTTCAGCAAAAGAAACTCAATACTGTCCGGTACTGTTTTCAGAGCCTCCTCAGTTGCGGTATATGCCTCTTCATACTCTTCGAGAGCTTCATGGCAGCATGCAAGAGCAAACCATGCATCAGCAAAATCTTCATTGCCCTCTATACAGCGGCTGTAGCAGTGAATTGCTTCACCATACTCCTCAAGTTCTTCGTAAGCTATGCCGAGATTATAAAGCGCATTCATATCCTCCGGTTCATACTCCAGAGTTTTCAGGTAGCTTTCAGCAGCTTCTTCAATACGTCCAGTAATGGCAAGAACGTTAGCCCTGTTATACCAAGCCGAACTGAAATCATCAGAAATAGCAAGGGCCATGTCGTATGAGTCAAGCGCCTCGTCATAGCGCTTCATCTTGCTCAGTACAAGACCATTGTTGTACCATGCATTAATATTATACGGATCCTGGTCAAGAGTTTTCCGGTAACAGGAGGTGCTTGCATCAAGATTTCCAAGAATGTCTTTGCAGTAGGCAAGTTCATACCATGCATCCGCAAAATCGGGATCAATTTCCAGGGAACGCTCAAAATTCGATTCAGCCTCAGTGAAACGTTCAAGTCTCTGCAGAATTATTCCCTGATAGTAATGGTACTCCTTTTCAATAGAGGAGTCCACAATGATCTCAGTGAGCTCATCAAGTGCCTCATCCAGATTGCCGGTATTAAAGTATGCCAGCGCAAGATTGAGTTTCATTTCGCTGTCTGAGGGACTGAATACAACTGCCTTCTCAAACGCTTTCAGAGCATCATCAAAGCAGCCGTTCAGGGTCAGACAGTTGCCCAGGTGGAACCAGGTTTCTGTGTTGAATGGCGCAATATCTTCAAGACGGTGAGCAACTGCCAGCGCCTCAAGCAGAAAGCCATCCTCGTTATATTGATTGACCCGGTCAAGAAGTTCATCCGAATCAAACATGGAATCAAGCCCTTCAAGGTCAGGCGGTTCTTTTCCTGACGACCCTGTGGGGTTAGAGTAATTATCGTCAAAAAAATCAGGTGCGTTCATAAACAATCGTAAAGAGTTTCTCTGTCAGCGGTCATATTCTCACTTCATAAATATAACAGAATTTTATTAAGAAAACATTCTGACTGCTTGGCAGGCGGAGGAGCATAACCGTTCATGGATTATAAAAACGGTATACAGTTTCAGCAATTTTTGCTCCTGTTACAGCATTGAGTTCTTCGATTGTGGCATGTGAGATGCTGTCAACAGAGCCGAAGTGTTGGAGCATTCTGAATGCTGTTTTTTCTCCAACTCCTGCAATCGTAGTGAGTTCAGTCTGCAAGGTTCTTTGTGTTCTCAACTTCCTGTGATAAGTAATGGCAAAACGGTGTGCTTCATCACGAAGCTGCTGGAGCAGTTTAAGCGCCGGAGAAGTTTTCGGCAGGTTGAAAGCGTCTGTGGTTTCAGGTAAAAAAATTTCTTCAATGCGTTTAGCCAGTCCAATAACGGAAATTGATAAACCAAGAGTGTTCAGGGCATGAAAAGCAGTGTTTACCTGACCTTTTCCTCCGTCAACGACAATAAGATCAGGGAGTGGAAGTTCTTTTGAAAGTGAGCCGCCGTAACGACGTACAATTACCTCCTTCATGGCAGCATAATCATCTGACCCCTCAAACGTATGCAGTTTAAATTTTCTGTAATCAGATTTTTTTGGCTTTCCTTTCTCAAAGCAAACCATTGAACTTACGTAATCAGTGCCTTGAAGATGAGAATTGTCAAAACACTCAATTCGCTGAGGAATTTTCGGCAGGTGCAGCAACTGCTTGAGGGCAATAGTGCCATGGTGCTCGCGGGCTATCTCACCCCGTTTCTGTTTCTGGATAAGGTACTCCTCTAGGTGGTGTCGAGCGTTTTGTCGGCACATTTCCACCAGGTGCGCTTTTTCTCCGATTTGAGGGACAAGGAACCTGATATTTTTTTTCTCCTGATTCTCCTCTTTCTGTTTTTCCACTATAAAGGCTCTCAAAGCATCCTCCTCATCAGCAGCAAGCTCACTCTGCAGAAGGATTTCATCGGGAATCAGCTCAAGGGTTTCCAGATAATATTTTTCAACTACTCTTGCCTGCAGTTCGCCGTCTGTTTCCCCATGGGTATTATTCATGTACATATGCTGTGAGCCAAGCAGTTTCCCCTCACGTATTTTAAATACAACTCCGCAACCTTCATTTTCGGACGCTGCCACAGCAAACACATCTCTGTCAAGGCCATCTCCCGCTACCATTTTCTGCCGTTCAGCATATCGTTTCAAGCTGTCGAGCTGTGCTTTTATTTCAGCAGCCTGTTCGAACTTCAGCTCTCGGGCCATTGTCTGCATGGTGTCAGTGAGTGAGCGTATCATGCTTGAGGTTTTTCCTTTCAGCAGTCGTTTGATCTCAATGATCATACTGAGATACTCCTCTTCCTGCACAAGTCCTTCGCATGGCCCTTTGCATTTATGGATGTGGTAGTCGAGGCAGACCTTGTATTTTTTTGATGCAATATTTTCCTCACTGAGGCGGTATTTACAGCTTCGTAAAGGGAATATCGATCCGATAAGATCAAGAATCAGGCGAAGTTGACGAGCTTCAGTATAAGGGCCGAACCATGTGGAACCATCTTTTTTCAGCTGGCGGGTAAAGAATATCCTGGGGAAAGGCTCATTGGTGATAACCAGATAAGGATAGGTTTTGTCATCCTTCAGGTTCACATTGTAGCGTGGTTTCAGCTCCTTGATCAGATTATTCTCTAATATCAGTGCTTCAACCTCCGAAGAGGTTATGATGACTTCGAAATCGGTTATGTGAGAGACCAGTACCAGTGTTTTACCATAGTGCTGCTGCTGATTTCTGAAATATGATCGAACCCGGTTACGAAGGTTTTTTGCCTTGCCGACATAGATAATTTTTCCCGCAGCGTTCCTGAATTGATAAATCCCTGGATTTACAGGCAGTGTGGCAAGTTTTTCATCAAGAGCTTTTTTTAATCCCCGATGTGGTGAAAGAGCATCCTGATTATCCATCGGTCATTCTCATTGGATTAGTTACGTACATACTTTTTTAGGGTACCGAAACACTATAAACAAAAAAAGGGAAAGCCGCATAAACATGCGGCTTTCCCTTTAAAAAAAGAACAGGTAGAAGCTCTTTAACTATCTTCCAGGGTGTCGTATTCACCTTTCAGGGCAAACACCCCGAAGGTTATAAGACTGAATGCGATAATCGGCATAAGTACGACAATAACAATAGACCAGAAAATCCAGTTCTCTTCACTGGGTTTTGCTGCGATCTCCTTCATTGCCTGCTTTATTACCAACGGAACTATCCCGACACCCATGAGTGCCCAGACAAGTCCGAAAATCCTTTTTATTGCTGACATAATTCAAATTGATTTAAAAGGTTCTTGGTTACTCGACGTCCATGTTGTTGGTCTTGTTGGATATGTATAGTGATCCGATGACAAAACTTACACCGGCAATCAATATCGGGTACCATAGACCTGCAAGCGGATCAGCAGGAGGCAGGCCGGGGCCCGGACGGGTTGCTTCAACAAGACGGGTTGAAATAAGCGGCACCAGACCACCGAAGACGCCGTTACCGATGTGGTAAGGCAAAGACATCGACGTGTAGCGGATGCGTGTCGGGAAAATTTCAACCAGGAACGCGGCAATCGGTCCATACACCATGGTGACAAAAATCACCTGAATAAGAACAAGACCGATCATTTTGTAATAGAGGTCTTGAGGAAGGGTTACTTCCTTTTTGGTTTCAGGTTTCAATTTGTCTTTAGGCAGGGCTGCTTTAAGAGCCGGATCAACAGGGAACTTGGCTTTCACAGTTTCCTTGTATGTTGTTCCATCGGTAAACGCCTTGGTAGTGACGGTTGTGATCAGGGAGTCGGCACCTTTAACCGCATTTTTTACCGTTACCACCTTCTTCTCGACGATCTCAACTTTATTTTTGAGGTTGGCATCGCTGTACATGATGGTGTAGATAGGGCGATAAGCGATAACCGCGATCAGCATACCGGCCATCATGATGTACTTGCGTCCGATTTTATCTGAAAGCGAACCGAAGACAATAAAGAAAGGTGTACCGATAAGCAAGGCTATCGAGATGATAAAGTTGCTCTGTACAAACTCAACGTTACAGGCGTTCTGAAGGAATGAAAGCGCGTAGAACTGCCCGGTATACCATACAACACCCTGACCGGCCGTTGCACCAAGCAGTGCAATCAGCACCATCTTAAGGTTCCCCTTTTGCTTGAAGCTCTCTGCGAGAGGGTTAGCGGAGGTTTTTCCTTCCTTCTTCATTTTAACAAACAGCGGTGACTCCGACATTCTCATGCGGATGAAGACCGAAATTGCAACAAGGAATACTGAAAGAATAAACGGAATGCGCCATCCCCAGTCACTGAAGGTTTCAACACCAAGTGACTGGCGTACAATAAGAATAACGCCGAGTGCGAGGAATAGACCCAGGGTTGCCGTGGTCTGGATAAAGCTGGTCCAGAAGCCGCGCTTTCCTGCAGGAGAGTGTTCCGCGACATAGGTTGCCGCTCCGCCGTACTCACCTCCAAGAGCAAGTCCCTGAAGCAGCCTTAAAAAGAAGACAATGGCCGGTGCAACAAATCCAATGGTTTTATAGCCGGGAACCAGACCGATGGCGAAGGTGGAGCCGCCCATGATCACAAGGGTAACAAGGAATGTGTACTTCCGGCCGATAAGATCACCAAGGCGCCCGAAGAACAATGCACCGAACGGCCGGACAACAAAACCAGCGGCAAAGGTTGCAAGTGTAGCAAGCAGAGCAGCCGTAGGATTGTCTTTAGGGAAAAACTGTTCGGAAATAATTTTCGCAAGAGTACCGAAAATATAAAAGTCATACCACTCGATGAGCGTACCGACCGACGACGCGGCGATAACCCTCCGTGTACTGGTTACCTCTTCGTTAGTGGAAACGTCTCTGACATTTTGTGCCATAAAGGTTTTCTTTGATTGTTAATAAAAAATGTGTTCAGTTTGTTGCTTTCAGAAAGTAAGTAGCGGCTTACTTGATAAACTCGTGTTCATTCTCCTTGACCACAAGCACCGGGCATGGAGCGCGGCGGATCACATGCTCGGCAACACTGCCGAGAATCATGCGTTTCAGGCCGCGGCGACCGTGTGAACCCATAATAATGACATCAGCTTCCTGACGTTTGGCATAGTCGAGGATGCACTCTTCAGCAAATCCTTCATAAATCACATAATCCGCAACAATGCCGGCCATCTTCTCTTCTTCAATTAAAGAGGCAAGTTGTTTTTCTGCATCAGCACGTTCTTTTTCAAGTCCGTGTGAATAATTGATGGTTGGATCATTCTCGATAACACCGACTAGAAAGACCTCTCCGCCGGAGAGTCTCGCAAATTCGTTGGCGTATTGCAGCGCTTTGCGCGACAAACCCGAGAAATCAACCGGGCAAATGATTTTTTTAATGGTAATCATAGTACCGCTGTTGTGTTTTAGTTATTGAAATAATGCGGTTTAATGTTGATTGATAGCAAAAAAAGAGCAAGAAATAGTGTACAAAAGCTACGCCATAAAGTGTAGCAAAACGGGATTCAACAAAAAAAGTCTGCAACTTTATTCATAAAATCGCAGAATCTTTTAGTACTACAGGATCTAAGCCTTTTAGAGAGGCGATTACTGTATGTCGAAAAGAAAATGTAAAGGAAAATGTAAAAAAGCCGTTTCGTGCCGTCTGTTCATGGTCGCCTTGTCATGCTCTCACGAATGGCGCTTCTGTAATATCGTTAAAATTCCTGAGGTAACAATTGTTTCTTTCATGGAACAGTGGCCTTAACGAAATATAATAGGCGAAACTACAGGAAAAAAAAGCCGCAGTTTCCTGCGGCTTTTTTCTACACGATAAACAATGATTTAGAAGGTCACTGTTGCTATGAGTTCTGAACGAAGACGTGTGTTGTCTGGATTATGAACGCCAGCGCTATCAGATTTTGAAGAGAGGTAACGCAGGGTTGGTATAATGGAAACGGTACCTTTAGCTGACTCATGTACATTGACCTTGTACTGAGCCCAGATAAAGTTGTTGGTGTATTCCTGGCGAACAGCGGTTGATTTGTCTGTTGTGCTGTTGTGGTCATACCAAGCCATGAATGGACCGTACTCACCCTTGATTCTGAAGAGATCTCCAAAATAATTGGTCGCTGTACCAGCAACTGCACCTGCAGTCAAAGCAGCAGAAGGAGTTGTTCCGCTTCCTCTCGTATAGAATGCACTTGCAGTCCATTTTATACCGCCAACAGGAACTGCAACGTTAGTGCCAAAGGTGACAGGCCTGAACCCATAATGTA
>Ga0209697_10001575_pt1 | contig 34804 bp, 34 predicted proteins | sample AliMusrvi5mmetaG_FD_184115 | JGI IMG/M metagenome (GOLD analysis project Ga0209697, IMG submission 184115) | Freshwater lake bacterial and archeal communities from Alinen Mustajarvi, Finland, to study Microbial Dark Matter (Phase II) - Alinen... | ecosystem: Environmental > Aquatic > Freshwater... | reverse complement strand
CGTTAGCATGAAGGCGCCGCAGACCACCTTCCGGAAGGAGCGCCATCGATGCCCATAACGAATTACCCGCAGATATTCAGTGACTTCATGGACATGGCCGAGGAAATCCGCGCGGCCAACGAGCAGGGGGATACCCGCAAAGTGGAGAGCATCGCGAACAGACTCCTGCAGGTGGCAACGTTCGCGCGGAAGATGGCGCAGCAGGCGGAAGATATTGACAGGCAGCAGGGAGCCGCATGAGCGGGAAACGTATCTCACGGAAAGCCTCCCGATGACCGGCTAGAGAAAAACCGCGTAGAAGGCCGTAGGACGGGCGAAACGCGTCGAGTTGGTACTTTCCCCTAGCCGGAAAATGGCTTTTCGTCAGTACACGGGCGCCAGCGAACACGCCCCATCCCGGAGACGGCGCCGGCAGGCTATTACCCGCATCCTCTTCCCGGCAGGAAAGCCACCCCACGGAAGAGAACAATAGCAGAGATTATTTTTCATTAACGTCACTGCCGGCAAGGTCACGTATGTCCGGTATGGACGAGGGCCGGTATATGACAGTGGCGATCTCCACAATCATCGACAACCGGGATGGCAATACGCTGTGTGCGGCGCTTGAGCGCATGGGCGCCGGTGGCAAGGAATTGTGGATTGCCAGCGCGTTCTTCTCGCTTGACGCGTTGTTGCTGTTAGCCGACACGCTTAATCAATACGAGCGTGTGCGCATCCTCTTCGGCGATGAGGCCAATCCCCGACAGCGCAAACTTCTCCTTGAGCGCCTGCGCACGGTGTCGGATGATGATCTGCTGATCCAGCGCGAGAAGCAGCCCCTGCTCACTAACCTGCAAAAGATGGAAGCGTTGTTTGCATCCGGGCGTGTGGAATCCCGTTGCTACACCGCGAAGAAATTCCACGCCAAAGCCTATATCATCAAGCGAGAAATGTTCCCCGAACAGATCGCTGTGATGGGCAGCGGTAACTTCACCCGACCTGGTTTGATGCAGAACATTGAGTTGAACGCGCTTCAGACGCCGGAGCAGACGGAGCACTTACGTGCCTGGTATGAGGAACGCTGGGAAGAAGCCCAGGCGGATGTTGTCACCGAGGACGTGTTGGCAGAAATTCGCCGGCAGATCGAACTTTACGACCCGTATTACTTGTACCTGAAGGCGCTGTACGCCTGGGGACAGGACCGACAAGGCGAATCTATCGCCGGCAAACTTCCGATGGACGGCGTTCTGGACGAACACCAGCGGCAGGGATACTGGCAGGCGCTGAAGATTATTGAGCGACAGCATGGCGTGATGATCTGCGACGGAGTTGGCTTGGGGAAGAGCTTTGTCGCGTTGGCATTGATGGAGCACTTCTGCCGCGCCGGACAGCGCGTGTTACTCATTGCGCCGAAAAATATCCTGGACAATAGCTGGCGGGAATACCTTGAGCGCTATTTGAAGGACTACCGGCAGCCCTTCGGCAGCATCGACTCCAAGGCGATGACTGAGTTCGGTTTCGACATTGAGAAGCTTGAGGGCTTGCTGGAATGCGACAGTGGGTTGAGCGAGAAGGAGTGTGAATACCTGCGCTTACTCCAGGCATACACCGCACGCGCCGACGTGGTAGTCATCGATGAGTCACATAACTTCCGCACCCCGTCAGCGAATCGCTACATCAACCTGTACCGCGTCATGCAGCCGCAGGATGGCAAACGGAAACAGGTAATCATGTTGACGGCGACGCCGATTAACACCCATTACACGGACATGAGCGCCCAGTTGGGTCTGATCACTCACGAGCACGGCACGTTGGCAGGATATGGGTTCCAACAGATTCGCCGCGCGACGGTGGAACTAGACCGCACCGTACCCGTTTCAGAACCGTCAGGCCAGTTGTCGCTTGAACTGAGAGAAACAAATAGTGAGACCCTGAACCGCGTGCTGGAACAGGTACTCATTCAGCGCAGCCGCACCACCTGCAAAGCGTTGAGCGCCGCTGCCGGGAAGGAGTTGCGCTTCCCCCAGCGCCATGACCCGGAGTGCATTGAATATCTCATTGGTCCGGAGAGCCACGGATATACCGTGCTGATCGACCTTGCGGACGAACGCTTCCGCCCCGCGGTTCGCCGTTTGATGCAGGTGAAGAAGGAGACAGACGACAAAAAGCTGGCAAAATTACTGGCAAAGCCATTGCACGGTATCAAGCTCGCAGCCTTCATCACCGAGCAATACCGCCGTGTGGCCCAGCCCGGCACCAAACAATTCACCGATGAGGTGCACCTGGCCGGCCTGGTCTACTCCAATACGTTGAAGCAGTTGGAGAGCAGCCCGGCGGCATTCCAGGGCATCATACAAAGTCTCGCGACGGGCTTGCTGGCCCGCCTGCGTGTCGTATTCGGTGAGAAGGTCACACCGCTCATTGCCGAGCACCAGACATGGGTACGCACGCCGATCTTCCGCAGCCTGGACGAGGACGAGGGCAACGGCGTAGACCCCGACATGATCGAGGACGGCGACGCGCTGGATATATCCGGTGACGAAGTGGACGCCTGGTTACAACAGGCAGTGAAATCGCGCGGGCTGGAAAAGAAGCTTCGTGAGTTCACCCACGGAGAATTTGATGTAGAGCGCTGGCAGCACGACATCGAAAGCGACCTGGTTTACTTGCGCGAGATTCATGCGGCGATATTGACCGCGCGTAAGCAACTCGACCCGAAGCTGGAACGATTTGCCCCGGTACTCTCCCAGCAACTCGCGTCAGGAAAACGGGTATTGCTTTTCACCCAGAGCCGGCGCACGGCGGAATACCTGGAGATCGAGCTTGCCGCCCGTCTGAAAGGCTACCACGTTGCCCGCATTGACTCCCGCATTGAGGACACGCGCGCCAGCATCATTCATGCCTTTTGCCCCGGCTACAACTCTCCCCCGTCGAAACGGGCGCGCAGCGTGCCGGAACGGGTGGACGTGCTTATTTCCACCGACGTGTTGAGCGAAGGCGTGAACTTGCAGGAGGCCGGCGCCATCGTTAATTATGACATCCACTGGAACCCGGTCCGACTCATTCAGCGCATCGGGCGCGTGGATCGGCGCCTTGACCCAACAATTACGCCGCATGAACACGACTTCGGTATCTTCAACGTACTGCCGCCGCCGGAGATTGAGAAGGTCATCAGTCTTGTCGAAACGGTCGAAGAACGCACGCTGAAAATTAGCCGCGCGCTGGGCATCGATGAAGCCTTCTTCCGAGCGAACGACCCTGCCGGCACGCTGAAAGAGTTCAATCGCCTCTATGAAGGCGACATGACCAAGGCGGATGAAGCGGCCACCAGATACACCGAGCACTTCACCGCGCCGGACACGAAGACGCAGGCGATGCTTGACGCCCTGCCGCCCGGCGCATTCGGCGTGTGGGGTAAGGCGCCGGAGGACGGCCTTTTCGCTCTTTTCGAGATGGAAGCGACTCCGGCGGCCACGGATACCGACCGGGAACGCTACGCGCAGATCATCGGGCGCCCGGTACTTGTGCTTGAGCGGCCAGGAGCGGCAATCACCCACGACGCTGGCACGATTCTAAAAATCCTTGCCGGCACGAAAGCCGGTGACCATTCCGCCTCTCCCACAGATGAAGCAGCGCTGACCGAGCGACTGAAGAAACTGAAAAACAATGTGCGTAGCGCCTTCGCTGACATCAGCCTGCCGAGAACCATCATGCCACGCCTGGTCTGTTGGATGGAATTGCGCAAAGGGGAGTAGCGATGACAACCCAGATGAGTGGAATCATACCTCTCGAAATACTTGAGCGTGTGCGTGACCGTGGAACGTTGTTTCAATTACTCAAAGAGCAACTCGGATGGCCTGTCTATGATGAAGAAGATACTTTCACCTACGACTACCCGGATCTCGCGGGCAGTATCGCGGCGCATGCCTGGATAAGTCAAATCGTACCGTTTAGCGGAAACGACCCCTTTGTCCTTATCCTCGCGGAGTTTCAGACACCATTCCGCCGCGCCGACCTGCGAGAAATTCTGCGGAACATTCGCCGAAAGATGAAGCATGAAGCCGCCTACCAGGGGAAGGGGCTGGAAGATATTATTTTTGTATGCGCTACGGACGATTACCAGGGAATTCGGCTTGCGCATTTCAAGGAGCTAGAGGGGCGTCAACCAAAGTTGAGCGTCTTCGGATGGGAACGTGAGCGCATCGTCGAAACCCGCACACTGCGAGAAGTAAATCTTCCCGCTTTGCGTTTGCAAGGAAATCTCTATAGGGAACCTGTCTGGGATGCTGATACCCGAAAGCGATGGCATGACGCCTGGGATGTTGATAGCGTCACCGACAAATTCTTCGGCGAGTTCCATGAGACGTTCAATCACAAAGAGAAGCCATCCGTGCTTGGCTTGATTCAACAGGCATCCCCCGGTGTCTCTGCGGAAGACTTACATGCCTTTACGTTGACTTTGATGAATCGCTTACTCTTTTGCTGGTTTATTCAACAAAAGAAATGGCTGAATCATGACACGGCCTACCTCACACGGCAATGGACGAGTTTGCGCATTACTCATGGTAACCATACGTCGGATCAGCAAGCACGGGCAGATGATAGCTTCTACCGCGATTACCTTCGCCCGCTCTTTTTGCATATGTTGAATACGCCACCAGACGCGCGTGAAGTCGCCATCACCGAGCGCCTGGGCGACATTCCTTATCTGAATGGCGGCCTTTTTGCCGAGAATGACCTCGACCGCCTGGCGAATCCGACAAATCCGGCACGGAAGATTATCGTACCCAATGAGGCTATCGCGCTGTTGTTCAGTGAACGGCCAGCCGCTGACCGCCGCCCGGAAGGTCTTTTTCTCCGCTGGCATTTTACCATCGAAGAAAGCATGCCCGACGACGTAGATGTAGCCGTAGACCCAGAAATGCTTGGGAAGGTGTTCGAGGAGCTGATGAACGAGGTGACCAGTTCCACCGGGGATACGCGCCGGCACGAGACGGGCGCCTATTACACCCCCCGCCCTGTTGTCAGTTTCATGTGTCGCGAAGGACTGAAAGGCTACCTTGGTAGCGACGACGCCATTACGAAATTTGTTGATGAATACGACGCCTCGTTACTTGGCAACCCGGAGCAGGTGTTGGTGAAACTCCAGACGGTACGCGCGTGCGACCCCGCGTGCGGATCGGGAGCTTACCTTCTTGGAATGCTACAGGAATTAATTCGGTTGCGACGCGCACTTTTTGCCACCCGCCAGGTTGACCCGCGCAACGACTATGAACGAAAGCTGGAGATTATCCAAAACAACCTTTATGGGGTTGACCTTGAGCAGTCTGCCGTGGATATTGCCAGCCTTCGCCTGTGGTTGTCACTCGCTGTGGACAACCCGGAGAAAGACCCGCTTAAAGTTCAACCCCTGCCCAATCTGGACTTCAAAATCGAGCGCGACGACAGCCTTGCCGCCCCAAACCCCCAGGGCGGAGAGACCTCCCACCTGTTCAGACATGCAGCAATTTCACGCTTCGCTCAAGTGAAGCGAGAATTCGGGCGCTGTAGCGACGTGGATAGAAAGAAGCACTTGATGGGGGATGCCAATACCCTTCGTGCCGAGTTGCGCCGAAACACGCATGGCAATTCCCCGGTGTCCGGATTCGATTGGGCGGTGGAGTTCGTTGAAGTGTTCCAAGGGGAGCGCGAAGACGGTTCAGATGGCGGCGGCTTTGACATCATCCTCGCCAATCCGCCTTACGTCAGGCAATAACTGATTCGTGACCAGAAGCCGAAGTTACGCGAAATCTATGGTGACCTGTTCAGTGGCACCGCCGACTTGTACGTCTTCTTCTACTACCGCGCACTCCAGCTACTTAAACGGGATGGGATGCTCGTTTTCATCAGCAGCAACAAGTGGCTTCGAGCAGGCTATGGCGCAAAGCTTAAAGCTCATATCGCTAACACGGCAAGGGTGTGGAATATCATTGACTTCGGCGATTTGCCAGTGTTCCAAACGGCTCTCGCATACCCGATGATCATCATAGCCCAAAAGGGCGTTGGACACTCAACAACTCAATTGACAGAAGTTGTTTCTCTTGAAGACCCCTACCCCGATGTGCGTATGTTGATAGCTCAGCAAGGTTTCTCATTACCTCAAGGTGCACTTATCGGAGAAAACTGGCGTCTAACAAAGGCTGAGTCCGCCAACCTGCTATCCGTTATGGAAGCCGCTGGTAAGCCTCTCGGGAAATATGTAGAAGGGCAAATTTTCCGAGGGATAGTGACTGGGTGTAATAGTGTCTTCTTTATCGATAAAGCAACTCGCACAGAACTTATTAATGCCGATCCACGGAGCGCGGACATTATCAAACCTCTTGCGGTTGGAGAAGACATCGGGAAATGGCATATTGATCGCCGTGACCGTTGGATTATCTTTACTAGGCGAGGTATTGACATCAACCTCTATCCAGCCATAAAGGCTTATCTCTCTCAGTATAGAGACCGACTTGAGCCAAAACCACGCGATTGGCCACCGAACAAAGTTTGGGGGGGGAGAAAACAAGGCAGTTATAGATGGTACGAGATTCAAGATGACATTGCGTACCATGCAGAGTTCAATAAGCCGAAAATCGTTTATCAGGAGATATCGACCTACCAGTCGTTTTCATTCGACCGTGATGGGTTGTATGTCAATAACAAGGTATTCATTATCCCTGTTAATGATCTTTACCTCTTAGGAGTACTTAACTCTAGCTTGGCTTGGCATTATCTAGACGAAACCTGCTCAAAGTTGCAGGGAGGCGCCTTTGCGATGCAGTCACCTTACATCTCAAAACTTCCCATCCCCAACGCTCCAGAAGCCGAACGTGTCGCCATCGCCGTATTGGTACAAAACTGTCTGGACGCCCACGGCATCGGCTGCGAGGCATGGGAAACGGAGACCAACGAGCGGGTGGCGAAATTGTATGGGGTATAATCAAATTACCCTTATGACAATACGGGCGAGGGAGTCGTAATGCGAGAGATTGAAGTCCGGGCGACTAATGACCATATCAGCCAATTGAGTAAGACAAGCCCGACGAAGGCGCTTGCTGAACTCATCTGGAATGGGCTTGATGCCGATGCTGAAAATATTACCGTTTCGTTTGAGATCGCTAACCTTCAAGGGATACGAGCGATTGCGGTCGCTGATTCCGGGCATGGCATCGACTTTGACGAAGTAGATTACTGTTTCGGCAACCTTGGCGACTCATGGAAGAAGACTTCTGACCGCAGCAAGGATAAAAAACGCATTCTACACGGGAAAGAGGGACAGGGACGGTTCCGTGCTTTTGCACTTGGTGAATACGTCAATTGGGAGACGCACTACCACACGTCTGCAGGATTGTTTGAGTATCGAATTACCGGCGCACGCGCGACACAGACCCGCTTTCAGATCGATGACAAGCCACAGCAGTCTTCCGCCGAGGGTACGGGGACGCAAGTCACCATTACCAATGTTGATCAACGATGTAACTACCTTACTACCGACAAGGCGATGCAGGAGATCACCGAGCTACTGGCGCTGTATCTTACACAATACCACGATGTTGTTATTGATTATAACGGCACTGTCATCAACCCCTCTGATCTTTACGAATCTGTCCTTGACCTTCCAATGGAGTCCATACTAACAGACGACCTACAGAATGTGACAGCAACCCTGACTGTCATCGAATGGAAACGGCGTGTTGAGCATGGCATCTACCTCTGCAACGCCAATGGGATCGCACTCGAACGAATCGCCGCTGGGGTACGACCTGAAGGATTCTTCTACACTGCGTACCTGCGTTCCGATTATATCAGCGAAGCAGACCAGAATAACACCCTGTTGCTGTGGAACTCTGACCCGGTGTTGTCGCGTTTGATCGAATCAGCGCGCGAGAAGTTGAAGGCGCATTTTCGGCAGAAAGCAAGCGAAGCCGCTACTGACCTTGTTGAAGAGTGGAAGAAGGAGCAGGTTTACCCATTTGTCGGTGAGCCTGCAAGTTTAGTCGAAGAAATTGAACGGCAGGTTTTCGATGTTTGCGCATTAAGCGTCAACTCGTTCCTCCCGGAGTTCAGTAAAGCAGGCACCGGCAATAAGCGTTTCTCATTTCGCCTGCTAAAGCACGCAATCGAAACCGGCCCATCCGCGCTCCAGCGCATTCTTTCTGAAGTACTTGAACTATCTGAAGACAAGCAACAGGAGCTAGCCGACCTCCTTGAGCGGACGACTTTCGAGGCGATCATCAATGCTGCCCGCGAAGTATCGGAACGCCTCGACTTTTTGAAGGGGATGGAGTCGTTAATCTTTGACCCTCTCACCCGCAAAGCAACCCGTGAACGAACCCAACTCCACCGGCTTGTTGCGCGTCATGCATGGATTTTCGGTGACCAGTATCACCTGTCATCGGACGACGAATCATTAACAACCGTATTGAAGAAGCACCTTGCGTTAAGGGGCGATGAGATCATCATTGAAGACCCCGTGATAATGGACGACGGTCGGACGGGGATCGTCGACCTGATGCTTTCCAAGCGGATAAAGGTCGGACGAAATCAATATCAGCACCTCGTTATTGAGTTGAAACGTCCTTCGGTAAGTATCGACTATTCTGTACTCGGGCAGGTAGATAAATACGCGCTAGCGATCATCAATGATGAACGGTTCAAAAACTCTGACACCAAGTGGGTCTTTTGGGCTGTATCGAATAACATTGATGACAGTACAAAGGCTAAAGGGATAGACAAGCCAATCTTTGCCTATCCGAATGCTGAAATATGGGTTCGTGATTGGGGAAGCATTATCGATGAAAATCGCGAGCGCCTGGAGTTCTTTCAGCAACAACTGAACTACAGCGCCACCAAAAACACCGGCCTCGAATATCTTCGCCGGAAGCACGCAGAGTATCTACCGAACCTCCTCGTGACAGACGAGGAATCACCGCAGATTACTTTGTAAGCGGTAGTTACGCCAAGCAGACAATATCAAGGAGAGCTTACATGGTTGGAACATGGAATGACCAGTTCAGACAGCGGATGCGCGACTTCGAGTTAGCGCACCCCGCGGACGGAATCGCCGTCTCGATCAAGATTCGAGCGCCTTACGGTTGTTTCCACCGCGAGCATTCCCCCAACGCCTATGCCATCATCAACAGCCACCTTCGCAGAATGCAGCACGAGGCATTCGTGTTTGAAGAACATGAGTCGGGGCCAGAACTGCTGGTCTACCTTGCGCTGACGGCATCGGGACTCAACCTCGCAAAGAGTATCATAGATTTCATTGTAACGATTATCAAAGCACGGGCAGAAGGGGCTAAACAGGGGGATCGTCCTGATCATCCGCTTGAACTAATCATTCGCCGGATTCACACCGATGACTCCTACACCGAAGAGATAGTGCTGCACATAGACCACATGGATAAGATCGATGGCGCTCTAATCGAGCAAACACTCACAAGCGCGGCAGAAAAGCTACTAAGCTCTGAAGAACGTCAGGCACTACCCGCCAACACGGAGAACGCAAAGCCGGACAAAAAAGACCGGAAGAAACGCAGATTGTGATCCCAAGGGAACCCCAAGCAATAGTCAAACAGAAAATTTTTTGCTACACTTTTAGTGCCGCATAAAGGACGTTATGCGGCACTAAATCCGGCCAGGCCAATATCTCTTTCAAAGGCGGTTTCTCTCATGGTTGACAAGTCACTGGCATCGTTCGCGGGCTACGACGACCTGCTGCTGGAAATCAAGCGACGAATTCAAACGGCCCAGGTACGCGCGGCATTGGCCGTGAACCGCGAGCTGGTATTGCTATATTGGCAAATCGGGCGGGACATATTGACCAGGCAGCAGGAACAGGGATGGGGCGCCAAGGTCATTGACCGTCTTGCCGCCGATCTTAAGAACGCATTCCCCGAGATGAAGGGCTTTTCGCGGACCAACCTGCTATACATGCGTGCTTTTGCGGACGCCTATCCGGAAGAAGAATTTGTCCAGCAGGTTGCTGGACAAATGCCGTGGTTTCACAACTGCGTACTGATAGACCGGGTGAAGGATGTGGTCAAACGCGAATGGTACATTCTGCAGACCATCGAGCACGGTTGGAGCCGTAACGTTCTCGTGCTCCAGATCGAAAGCAAACTCTATGACCGACAGGGTAAGGCCATCACGAATTACGAGAGATCTCTTCCCTCTCCGCAGTCCGACCTCGCCCAGCAGCTATTGAAAGACCCGTACAACTTCGACTTCTTGACCATGGGCCAGGACGCCCACGAACGCGACATCGAACGCGGCTTGCTGAATCATATCCGCGCTTTCCTACTTGAATTAGGCGTGGGCTTCGCCTTTGTGGGCAGTCAATACCACCTTGAAGTTGCTGGCGATGACTTCTATATCGATCTGCTGTTTTATCACCTGAAGCTACGCTGCTTTGTCGTCATCGACCTTAAGGCGGGGAAATTTCAGCCGGCATACGCCGGCCAGATGAACTTCTATCTGTCAGTCGTGGACGAACTTCTTCGGCATCCCGACGATAAACCAAGCATTGGAATCATCCTCTGCAAGGACAAAAACAGGGTTGTTGCTGAGTATGCTTTACGGGATATGAGCAAACCCATTGGAATTTCCGGCTTCAAAATCACCGAAGCACTCCCCGATCAGCTTCATGGAAGCCTTCCTACCATTGAAGACCTTGAAGCCGAATTAGCAACACCATCCAACGACGCAGAAACCGAGCAACCGTCAGGAGAATAACGCCGTAATGAACAGACTTCCTGCACCGACATTCCGGTCATTGCCCCAAAGCGGGGACACGACAGAAACAGGGCTTATTGTTCGGACATCCGAACAATTTGATTTCATCCCCGCGCCGATCCGCGCGGCGGGGGAGCAGGCATCCATGCGGTTCCTGGAATTCTTCGCGGCCAACATCCGCAACCCCAACACCCGCCAGGCGTATGCCCATGCCGTCAAAGATTTCTTCACCTGGTGTGACCACCACGGCATTACCCTTGCCCGGCTGCAGCCCATCCTTGTCGCGGCGTATATTGAGGAGCTGCAGCAGGAGCTTTCCGCGCCGTCCGTGAAGCAGCACCTTGCGGCGATCCGCATGCTTTTCGATTGGCTTGTCACCGGCCAGGTCATGCCGATGAATCCGGCGGCATCAGTCCGGGGACCGAAGTACGTTCTCAAAAAAGGGAAGACCCCGGTGCTTCATTCCACGGACGCCAGGAAGTTACTCGATAGCATTGACACGTCGAGCGTTGTTGGCCTGCGTGACCGGGCACTGATCGGGTTGATGGTTTACAGCTTTGCCCGTGTGGGCGCCGTTGTCGGGATGAAGGTTGAGGACTACTACCAGAACGGGAAGCGTTGGTGGATTCGCCTGCATGAGAAAGGCGGGCGTTTCCATGAGGTTCCCGCCCACCACAACGCCGAAGCCTACCTGGACGCCTACATTGAAGCCGCCGGCATCGGCAAAGACAGAAAAACCCCGCTCTTTCGCACGGCACACGGGAAGACGAAGACCATTACCGCCAGCGGCATGACCCGATCCGACGCGCTGCGCATGATTAAGCGCCGCGCGGCGGAAGCCGATCTGCCCCGCAATATCTGTTGCCACACCTTCCGAGCGACCGGCATCACCGCCTACCTGGAAGCCGGCGGCACCATCGAACACGCGCAAGTCATCGCGGGGCACGAATCACCGCGGACGACAAAGCTGTACGACCGCACCAGCGACGAAATCACGCTTGACGAGATTGAGCGGATCTCAATTTAGCGGTTCCCCCCACGATGCAAACAAATGTTGAAGCCCTAGAAGCCCCGTAGAGCGTCGATTCAGGGAACGGCAGACCTTTGATACCTGCAATTATGCATAGTCAATATGTGGATACCCGGACATGCCTTCATTCCCCCCAATGGTCTCAATGTGTGAATACACAACATTATTGCCGCGTTTGACAATCGTGTTCCAGACGGTATACTATAATCAGTGATGGCAGGAATGTTCAGTCCCGCCGTCACATCATGGAGTAATACTATGAGTATCACCCAGGAAGCCCTTGGAGAACGCCTTCGAGACGCAAGGCTGAATATTGGATTCACTCAAGAGCAGGCCGCCGAGTCTATCGGGCTTGGGCGCACTGTCCTGCTTCAAATTGAAGCAGGGAACCGAGCCGTGACTTCTCTTGAACTGGTGAAGCTTGTCAAGCTCTACCGCACGGATATTTCTACTGTGCTCGATGATAACCCCGTTACTGAAGACCCTTTCGTTGTTCTGGGGCGCGTTGCCGGAAACCGTTTAGACGCCCTGCCAGTTCGCCAGGAGATTCTTCACTATCTTGACATCTTCCGGGAGGCCGTAAGACTTGAAGGGTTCATCGGGGAGCAATCAAAGCCCGTGCTCCAGGAGTATAGGTTTCCAGCCCCGAAGGGCTTTGGGGAAGCCATAGACCAGGGGCGCGAGATGGCTACCCTGGAACGTAAGCGGCTTGACCTTGGTTCCGCGCCGATTCGCGATGTAGCCGAAATAATCGCCGCGCAAGGGGTATGGACGGCGGCAACCACGATGCCCGACGATATGGCGGGCTTGTTCATGAGCCACCGGGATATTGGCCTTGCGATTCTTGTCAATGCCAATCACCGGGCCGCCAGGCGTCGATTCTCCTATGCCCACGAATACGCCCACTGTTTGGCCGATAGAGCAAGTCACACCACGGTGACCAGCATCGAAAACGCAAGCGATCTCGTGGAGAAACGCGCTAACGCCTTCGCAAGCGAATTTTTGCTTCCTGAAGATGGAGTCCTTGAGTTTCTGGACCGTGCCGGCAAGGGAGGATCGAGCCGCGAGTCTTTTGTGCTGTGGGATTCCGCGACGAATGCCCCGATACCGCTAGAGCAGCGTCACCCCGCGCGCGCGCAGCGCATCACCGTCAACGATGTTGCCTTACTTGCGCACGAGTTCATGGTGAGCTACGAGACGGCGGCTTATCGCTTGCGAGACATCAGGAAGATTCAGAAAGCTGAGTTAGACGAACTGATCAGCCAGGCCGATATTGGCCGCCGGCTAACGAGCACCTTGAAACTTTTTAACCCGGAGGCGGAAGAACTGCCACAGCAACACCTCGAACGCCAGGTCATACTCCTTGCTCTTGAGGCATATCGCCAGGAGAGAATATCTGCCGGACGTTTCCGCGATGTTTGCGAGAAGGTAAACCTTCCCAGTGATGAGCTGCTTGCAATCGCTGAAGCGGCCGCTTAGGAGCACAGATTGTTGACGCACCTTTGGGGAGAAACGGTCGTTTTTGATTCGTCTACGCTTATCAACTTCCTTCGGATCGACCGACTTGACCTTCTCCTGCCCCTGATTCCAGACCCCGCAGTGACCGACGTGGTACGCGGGGAGATTTCCGACCGCTTCCAGTGCAGCTTGCTCGAAACCGCGCTTTCTGCAGGCCAGTGTCGAGAGATCACGCTATCAACACCGGAAGAACTGACGGCTGTAAGGGACTTCATCAACGAAGGTCTTGGGCGTGGAGAGTCTGCCTCCATAGTCGCAGCGCAAATCCTCCAGGTTCCCATTGCCCTGGACGACATCTTTGCCACAAAGCGAGCCAGAAAAGCCCACCCGAAGCAAGTAATTCTGAATACCAGAGATGTGATGCTTGCGGCAATCAAGGCCGAGCTTCTCTCGATAGCCCAGGCCGACGAAATCAAGGAGACTTGGCAGAAGCACCACCGCTTCGCCCTCCCCTTCAATAGCTTCTTTGATATTCTGAATGAACTAGGTTAGGAGGAAAAGCCTATGCTCTCCGATAAACTCCTTCATTTGTTCGGACGTCCGAACAAATCGAAGCCCTAGAAGCTAGAAGCCATAGAGAGCGTCGATTTGGGGAGCGGAATACCTTTGCCTGCAATGGCATATGGGTTAAAACGTGGGAATAAACCCAAACCATCGGGCCAAAAGATATGCTATAACAACGCCAGAAAACACAAGGAGAGTGTCAAAATGTCTTCGTTTTATGGTAATGTATAACCAGTAGCTCGCGAGAATTAATATAACTATCAGGGATGCCCACCCATGCAACTTTAACAGATGGTACAAGAAAGCACCTGCAATTACTAACAGCGTGAATAACACATCCCCTCTGTGATAAAAGGCACGAGGCTTCGCGTTCTCCTCTGCGTTGTTCATTTGGTCATCCCCCTTTCCTTGTATGCATCTAGGACTTGCTATCTCTGCACCCCGACGCTAACAATTAAGCCAGTGCTGGCATCATTTAGTCCCAACGATAATTGTAAAGAATATACGTTTCCGGTTTTGGTAGGATTGTATACTATACTATGAGTTAGATATGCTTGATCTACATTCTCGGTCTGCATAGTAAAACTGTTCTGCATGAATATATTTGGTTGACGGTCATATTCTAGCCGTTCAGTCAATACCCACTTATCATTCAGTGAATAAGCTATCTCACTATGAAGTGTATAACCTAACCCTGGTTCGATTGATTCCCCGTTAAATCTCTTTGCTAACGAATAATTTAAACCAATTCCCATGCTCGTGGCGATAGGATCAGCCACGCGATTGAAATCAATATTGATAGCCATGTTATAGTGTCCAGTTCCCATGGGCAAGTGGATTGCATCTTGAGAATTGTAGATGCTATGCCCTGTTGGCAGTTTTACCGAACACCCCAGGATGGCATCCCAATTCGAAAAGCTGCGCGGCCTAAGAGCGCTTTCTAGGCCAACCGATACATCTCCGATGCCTGAATCAGAAACGCTTGTGGTGGAACCAGCTAATGATATTGTTTCGCTACGCCAAATATACGGTACGTCCAGAAAAATGAGTGAGTTGGTGATTGTTTGTACCTAATATTGATTGAAAGCGCTTCAAATGAATCTGTAAGGTTAAGATTGGTACCTATTATTTGCGGGGATTGTGAAGAATGAGTCCCATAGACCATCTGACATGATGTCACCAAAGCAGACGTACTGGATACTTCGGCTGTCGAAGCAGTATTTGTGCTGTTTAAATCCGCACAAAACACATAAGGCGACATGCAACAAATAAGCAGAATGAATACCATCAGACGTAGTGTTGCCATAATCACGACCTCACATATGGAATGGCGTAAGTGATTGCAATGACTTCTTTAGTGAGTCCAATCGCAACTCGGCTGATTTCTTCCTTGTATGTAACATCTCTCGATCAGCAGGACGCGATGATTTTACAACAAGCGCCTTGCCACTCCAACGTCGCATAAAGTCATCTTTGAGGATAGTTGTTTGACCGCAGCCAGGATCATTCATCAATATGTAATCTCCAACCTGACCTTCTACGAGCGAAAAATGGTGAGTCGGTGTTTCAAAATGCACCAGCACCGGCACACCATCTTTTTCTACTTGTTGCAATAGTTCTTGCAAACTCATCCTATATCCGGTTGCTTGATATCCCTTCGCAGTACAGGCTTCACTCAACCCGGTTAAACTTGTAGTACGTCTCTCTAGTGTGTGAGACATGCGCATAATATCAACTTCCGTTGTAGGATCATGATAGTAAAATGTCATGAGCGAAGCTAACGCTGCCGGACCGCAGGTAAACTCCGTCGCCTGGCGGCATACATTAAGCTCTGATTGTTGCTTTATGCGGGCAGAAAAATATGTTATACGAAGCTCCTCTGTTACCATTAACAAAAACAAAGGAGAAGCGTAACACACTTCTTGCGCGGTTACGAGCAACAGCATCAGAGATGATAATATCAGCGCTCTCCGTGGGAACATGTTTGAACCCTCCTGAAATTAATGGCACCTACCATTATTATTGCTTTTGACGCCGCTACGTGTCCAACAAAGATACCACCACGTAGCGGCGTCAAGGTAAGTCACCCTAAAGACCTGCGTTTTAGTGGCAGTGCAATACGGTGAATGTTACCTTTGCGCTGGCACTTAGCTGATTCCAGTGGCTGGAAACGTAGGTTTTCAGCTTGCCTAACACGTTGTGTGAGACACAGTAGTTATATGCATATATAACTCCGTGTTTTAGTATGTCATATGCCGCACTGGCTGCAATGCTAATCAATACAGCATACAGTACGTCATCGGCACCTAAAACCTCACCAGTAGTGTTATCCATCTCTTTAGTTGACAGTACAGTCGGTCCACCGGCTGGTACCGATGGGGTCAACAGATCTGCTGTTGCGGTAACCGCCACAGCGACAACCGGAGTGGTCTTATTATCTGTCGTTGCGGGCGACGCAGGAGCAGTTGCGCCGTATGCTATACCTAGACAGCATAACATACACGCAGTGATGATCACCGTTTGGAGAATCTTCACTCTCGCCTCCTCATTGACGGTAATTCCTCTAGTGGTGGTAATGTTGGCCACATTTGTTACCGTCATGTATACTTTCGACATTTGTGGGAAATCTCCTGCTAAGCCAAAAATAAGAAATAGTGAAGCAAAGCGTCGCCACCTGTTGATGAGTGGGTTGATACCTACTTTTCACGGAGACACGCGATGCAAACCCAGGAAGCCAACATCCTCATTCAGAAACAACTCGACAACCTTTCATCCGCCCTTGAAGCCGGTAAAAGCGAAAACCTTACCGCGTTTTTGCATACCATGGCCCGGTTCCACCACTACAGCCTTGGCAACGTCCTGCTCATCATGTTTCAGAACCCGGATGCTACGCGGGTTGCCGGTTTCAACACCTGGAAATCACTTGGCCGCTATGTGAAACAAGGCGAGAAGGGCATTGCAATCCTTGCGCCGATGCTTTTAAAGAACCACGCCGCCGAGGAAGACGCCGGCGGCATGAATAAAGAGGCGGCGCCTTCCCCCACCGCTTCCCCCCAGCAGGAGCGTGATGACAAATATCTCAGCTTCCGCGTAGTTCACGTGTTTGACGTGAGCCAGACCGAGGGGAAAGACTTGCCGGAGTTTGCATCGGTGAGAGGCGACCCCGGTGATTATGCTGAACGCCTAAAATCGCTGGTCAGGCAACTCTCCATTGAACTCGAATATGGCCAGGACTTGGGCGGAGCCGATGGAGTGTCGAAAAACGGCACCATCGTGCTTCGCCAGGGCTTGGCGCCGGCGGCGGAATTTTCCGTTTTAGTCCACGAACTCGCGCACGAGCTGCTGCACCAGGGCGACAATCGTAACGGGAAAACACGCACGGTCCGAGAAACGGAAGCCGAAGCCGTTGCCTTTGTCGTTGCCCAGGCTATCGGCCTGGACGCCGGCACTGCCGCGGCTGACTACATTCAACTCTATCGGGGCGACAAGGTGCTTCTCAACCAGTCGCTCGAAGACATCCGCAAAACATCAGGTCAAATCCTTACCGCGTTACTTGGCAAAGAGCGGGCGTCCTGAACCATGCACTTCTATAAACGGCTTGACGATACGCCGCTTCAGGCGGAGGCACGACACTGGTACCGGCGTGAACCCCGCGGCCCTCCGCGCGCGGTTCACGGCGCGCAGGATATTGAATAGTTGCCGGCGGATCGGCGCGTAAGGTTCAAAGGGGAGCGCGCGAAATTCCGCCGCGAGCGTTTCCGCCGACCGGTGCTTCGCCAGGTCGAGCAGATAGGCTTTCAGGCCATTGTAGACTTGTTGCTCGATTCTCACATGGGGGTGTCCCCCACGGAAGCTAATCGCATACCCCAACAGCTTGATCGGTACTTTGCGGGCATCGCGGATGTTGTTCTCCTCTTCCGCGAAGAACGGGTGTCTGCCGTGAGTCGCCAGGATCACAAAGAATTGTTTATAACGGAGATATTGCAAGCTGGCACTGCCCTTTTCCTTCCGCCGCGACCGTTCCCACTTCGACATCGCAATCTGGTACTTTTCCAGTATCTTCTCGTCAACACATGTGGGGTCTTTCCGCTCTGGGATTCCCCCCACCACATAAAACCAGTACCCTTTCGTGAAATAGGACACGGCCAACTGCTGCACAAACCCTTCGAGTGAAGAGGCGACATACCTGTACAGATGACCCCGCGCGGACAACATGCTTTTTTCCACGGCGTTCCGATGCGTCAAGTTAAGGAGTGGTTGTTTTCTTGGGCTGGCACAACCACAGAAAGCCAGCGAAACGCAACTCTATGTGTAGGTTTTAACTTCACCTATCGACTTGTCCTTCGAGAACCTTGAGACTTCATCCCAAAGTTTTGCAACAGATATTGCCTTCCGCTGCTACTGCTCCAGCATCTTCCCATCGGCAAGCGCGGAGCCTTTCCAGATGGAAATTCTCCCCGCGCGAGGCGCAGAAGAAGGGAGTGGTTGTTGTTTTACTGCTGGCACAACCACTGAAAGCCCAGCGAAGAAATAACCCTTGGTGGGTATAACCTCACCTATCGACCTCTCCTTCGGGAACCTTGAGTCTTCTACTCCCGTAACCTTTGCAATGATAACCTCTGCAATAACCTCCTTCATTTGTTCGGACGTCCGAACAAATGGCGGTGGAAGCGGAATGCTTCGCACTTCGCGCGACGCATGAGCTATCGGCGCGGCGATAGCTAGTTTCCTAACTATAGACCGCGCCTAATTCATAGCGGTCGCATTATTTTTTTCTTCTTGCGCAAGATGGCTGAAAGCCCATCTTGCCGATCCGTCATTAATCACACTGCTTCCGCCGGTAATTCTCCCGAATTATCGGCGGAAACCTCTTTGGACTGCCTGCCACAGGCCGGCCTTCCCGTGTGTGACCCCTACTCGTTCCGAGCAAGGGCGCACACACGGTGCTGAAGGCCGGCGCATCCTTTGGATGGATAAACCCGTCGCTGCTTTCGTTCTTGCCTTCCGTATGGTAACCAGCCATACGGCAAACCAGTCTGCCACTGCCTTGCAGCACACTCGTAGAGCTTGCGCTCTTTCTACTTGCAGCACTCTCCCCTTCTACAGCCTTTGGATCACCTGATTACCTGTCAGGCACCGATCACTACTTCGGCAGCTATAGAAGCTCCCAGGTTAGCGGTTTTCTTCACGTGTTTGGTCATGTCGCTAGAAGGTGTTATCCTTCGGGGTCTTTCGCTGTATGTCCGAGGCTCCCGCCTTGGCATAGTTACCACCTGCATGATGCCAGGTGCTTTCTGGGGGCAGAAACTAGAAGCTCCCCCTTACCCAGAGCGAAGACTTTTCGCGGTTCGGCTCCATCTCCAAACACATTTACCAGCAAGGGCTTACGCCCCTCTCATGGTTGAGCTTTTCGCCGTCGAGCGTTTAACCCGAACGCCGAGCTTGTGTATACAGCCCGGTTGTCACCGTCACCGATGACAAACTCCCCACGCCGGCCAAGGTTGAGCGAACCTTCTTACGAAGGCCCCGGAACCCCCTTGGGGGGATTTGCACCCCTTTGAAAAACCACGGCTCGCGTGCCCCATACCAGGGCGCGCGAGTTTTTCCCTGTCGCCCATTCTCCCGTTGTTCGGACGTCCGAACAAACACGCCATCGGATAGAATGCCAGGATTACTCTCTTCCACACCGCGTGCTCTTCATGAGCACGCGGTGTAGGAAGAGGATTACTCTGACAAGCCTCCGTCGAACCGGACAAGCCACTCTCATGGCATCCGGCTCTACGGGTACAGCCCGGGGCGGATAGTGATTCCCGCCACCTTAGCTCGACTGGTTAGGCCAAGTTTACCGGATGGGCTGCTCCATCCAAAGAAATACCAGTAAAGCGTTTTCGCGATACTGACGACTTCACAGCTACTGCCGAAGCAGGCGCTGTTAGTCCTACAGTAGCACACTTTGAAACCTTGTTCTAAAATTTCTTTGCTACTGCTACATAGAAGGATTTCACACGGGGCCGCAGAACATGCAGATACATTATTGACGTATGGTGACGTTATGCGTCATACTACGTCAGCAAGCATTCTACGTTTGGGGAGGTGTGCAGCCTGTGCCGAGGAAGAAACCAAGTGGCTACACGACAGCCGGGGTCAATCTCGAACCTGACGTGATGGCCTATCTAACCCAGATCTGCGAGGAAGAAGACCGTACTCGCAGCTACATGGTGAATAAAATCATCCGCGAACACATCAAGCGCACCGGTTTCCAAGCGCCCATTCCGGGACTTTTAGAGGAACGACACGGTGGACAAATCTAGGACGACACGAACGGGAGCGCACGCGGAGGTAATACGAGACCAATTCACGGGCTACCCGCCCCCGGTCTCGAATACCACCTACACGCCGAATCAATTTTTCGACGTGGTGCTTCCGAACGCGTCGCGCGGAGTCGTTCGCCTGGTCGCCTACATGATTCGCAAATCTCTCGGATGGTGCGATGAACACGGCAACCCGCAGGAACCACACGTTTCAGTCTCCTACAATGAACTGATCGAGTCTGCCGGCATTGCCCGCAGCATGATCAAAAGCGCCGTGGAGGAAGCCATTGCCGCCAGGTTTATCACCTGTCTCCGGGTGGGGCGTTCCAATACCGAGGGCGCGTTGGGTTACTCCTCACTCTTTGAACTATGTTGGGATGAGCGGGAATCATATGTCACTGACCCCGACGACTTCCAGGGCTTTTTTGCCGGCAACGGAAACTTGACCTACATCCCGAATCTCTTCTTCGACTACACCATCCCCAACGAACCCCTTGCGGTGGTTCGCGTAGTGGGCGCCATCATTCGCCATACCATCGGGTTTCAAACGCGCTACGGCATGCGCCGGCAGCGCGTTGCCATGCCGTATACGGAACTACAGCGCCGTACGCATTTAACCCCGCGATCCGTGAGCCAGGCGCTCCAGGTTGCGCTGGAACATAACCATATTGTCAGATTGGAAGAGGGGGTCTTCGACCCTGCCGCCGGCCAAAACAGCAGGCCGGCCACGTATGGCATCCGTTGGGTTGATAACGCCGTCTTGCCGGGTCGAACATCGGCGTCAGAAGGGAACGGTTCGAAAAGTATAGCGGGTGACGATGAACCCGCGAACGGTTCGAAAAGTATAGCGGAGGATTCCGAACGGTTCGAAAAGTATAGCGGGGACGGTTCGGAAAGTATAGCGGGTGAACGGTTCGAAAGGTATAGCGATATAGAAATAAAAGAAGAAATAAAAGATCTAAATAAACAGCAGCAGGCCGAGCCTGCCCCACTTGCTGCTGAGGATGACGAAGATATTTTTATAGTTTTAACGCAACTGAAGGAATTGGGGTTTGACTCAAAGACCGCCCGGATGCTCACCACCACCTTCCCTGCCGAGCGCGTCAGCCGACAGATCGAATGGATGAAATACCGTAACGCCGCCAAAAATCGCCTTGGCATGCTGCGAAAGGCGATAGAGGAGGATTGGCCTAAACCCGTTGCTGATCTCCCCGTAGAAGGCAATATGGACAATCTGGACAGCAAGGAGAAAGTCTTCGTTGCCCACTTTTATGCCGCATGGGGAGGAAACGACGGCGCACCGGTTGCGCTGCCGTCTCCCAACGATCTCCAATCAGCCAGCCATTACATTGACAACCTGCTAAATATTTGCCCGCATGAAGACCAGCTCATTGAATGGGCAAAAGCATTCGGCGCCTTTGTCAGAAACGCGGAAGTCGAGAATCCGCGCGTGCTCAAATCGTTTGTCGTTGCTGTCCGCGGACATGGCGACGCCTTCTTGACGCGCTTCAAAGCCCAACAGGAGGAAGCACGGAAGAAAGCCTTGGCGCTTGCCAAACAATCGCACGAGGCACAATTTGCCGAGGCATACCGCGCCTATCTGCAAGGACGCGAGGATGCCATGCGGGACGAGCAGCCTGAGACCTATGAAGCATTCATACAAGACACACAGAAGGCGCGTCAGCGATATGAACATGGGCCGTTCGCCAGCGAAGGAAGGCTCACGACGCTCTTGCTCACGACATTCGATAAGGATGAGAGTCACGTTGAGCGACTAAAGACTTTTTGCAAGGAGCATAAATACCCATTGTATGAGTTTTGGGAATGGGATACCCAGGCGAATCAGGAAAGCTTTTCCGAGGAGCGTGTACCAGGTTGCCCATGAATACCATAGCCGTTATCAATCAGAAAGGCGGGACGGGGAAAACCACCACCGCCTGCAACCTTGCCGCCGGCATCGCCAGGGCGAAGCAGCGCGTGCTGTTGATAGACCTCGATCCGCAAGCACACGCGACGTATGGCTTGGGGGTTGACCTGGACAACATCAACGGCACGCCGACGATGGCGGATGTTTTCGGCGACGACCGGCGCCGCCTGACCGAGATCATCATTGACACGGCTGAACCGTATCTCAAACTTGCACCGAGCGATATTCCGCTGGCAAAAGCATCAGCCATGCTCCATGCAAGAAATTTCCGCGAGACGGCGCTGCAGAAAGCGCTGCAAGCACTCACGGACTTCGACTATATTGTGATTGATTGTCAACCGAGCTTGGACGTGTTGAGTATCAACGCGCTGGTGGCCGCGAATAAAATTCTTATTCCAACCCAACTTGCCGGCCACGCCCTACGCGGGCTTTCCGACTTGCTGATGACCATTGAGAGCATCAAGGACGCCGGGTCTTATGATTGGCGCATCTTGCTCACCATGATTACCGGACACGGAGAGGAACGGCAGCAGCAAGCGGAACGGGTACTGAACCCCATCAAAGACCACATCCTCCAGACGAAGATACGGCGCACCGAGGCTATTGAGAAAAGTCAGATGGAAGCCGACGAGGAGGATCTCCGACCCATCATTATGCAAAAAGCCTGGACACGAGGCGCGCAGGACTACCGCGCGCTGGTAAAGGAGATTCTCGCGATATGGCCGGTTTGAAGAAACGCTTCGAGAATATTGCGTCAGGCGCCAGTAAGCTGGGCTTCGATCCGCTTGGGCGTGACGAAGTGCGCTATTCGGAAATCCCTATCGCGCAAATCAGTCCCGACCCCACGCAGCCGCGTAAAGACCTGGGCGACCTGTCAGGCTTGCAGGCGTCGATTCAGGAACACGGCATCATGCAGCCGCTGGTGATATCCCCGACCGATGAAGATACCTACATCATCATCGCGGGGGAACGCCGCTATACCGCGGCCAAAGCATTAGGGTTGGAGAAGGTGCCGGCAGTTGTGCGCACGGTCGAAGACCATGTGCGCCTCCAGTTGCAGCTTGTTGAGAACCTGCACCGCCAGGGGTTAAGCCCCATCGAAGAAGCCGCCGGCTATCGCCGCCTGATTGACGAATTCAATCTGACCCAACGCGATGTAGCCAAACGTGTTGGGAAATCCTTGGGTTCTATCAATGAAGTGCTGCGACTCCTGCAATTGCCGGAGGAGATTATTGAAGATGTTCGGACGTCCGAACATCGAGAACTGACCACGAAATCCGTGCTGTTGGAAATTTCCAAGGAGGACGACCCGGCACGCCAACGGTCGTTATGGGAACAGGCCAAAAAAGGGGCGCTCACGGTTCAACAAGCCAGAGAGCAGAAGAAGGGCGCAACAGACCCAGGGGGAGAGGAGCGGCCACAACCGACTCGGATTAAAACATCAGCAGCCGTTGTGACCGTGAAGATGCACGAAGTTTCCCCTACAGTTGACAGCCTTATCCAAGCATTGGAAGAAGCCATTCAATCACTGCGGGAAAACCTCGTGCCATAAGCTATTCACGCCGGCGGAATAGTGCCATATAGCCGCTCCATTGCCAGCACGTTCTCGTATGCTACCGATTGCGCGGCAGCGAAGCGTTCTACGTGATCGGACAGCGCGCGAATCCTTTCGGCGTTGTCCGGAGTAATCGTGTGCAACCGCACGGCACGGGATAAGATATCTTCAATCACCATCGCTTGAATGTTGCGGTGGGCAATCGACTGGACGGCATCATTCCTCATATCCTCATTCTCGATCACATGCACACGCGCGGCCTCTTCCGGTGAAATCGTCTGCAGCCTTATCCCTGCCGCGAGGATTGCTTCCATATTATTCACGAATTGTGGCGGTCCCTGTTGCCACGTGATGGGTTTCACAGCGTGTAATCTCACCTGGTCAAAAGGCCATTTTTTAGCCATAACACCTCCTTTCAAACGATGTTGGAAAACAAATCCTACCACGACTTATTACCCTACTCAAACACTGTTACAAATATTTTTCTCCTATTGTCGGCAGAAAGCGCCCCACAACGTCTTAAATGTTCGGACGTCCGAACACCGCCAGGATGAAATATTCTCTTATACACCTGTTGCACATGCTGTGCTGACTGCATATAAACGACTATGTTATTTATAGAAAAGGGAATTATATGGCTAACGCAAAACCCATCATTCAAATTCGACTTGGGGCAATTAGGGCGAGTATATGGGCAAACGATACCGCAAGCGGCAGGCGCTACAACGTCACTGTGGGGAGGTTATATCAAAAGGACGGAGCCTGGAAAACCTCAAACAGCTTTGGTCAGGACGAGGTACTCGTACTCTGTAAAGCGCTGGACATGGCCTATTTGTGGATTGCCGAAGCGAAGGGAGCTAACAAAAACGAGCCACCTGCAGCCAATGTAGACGAATCGGGCTGCGAGTCACTTGATGAGATGGCACCCGACGATGATGAATTGCCAATGTAGTAGATGCTTTGCTGTCCGTAAACCCAATGTTTACGGACAGCATTTGCATCATTCAAAAGTGAATGTATCCCACGTCTGTTTACCCTTTTCACTGGTCCAGCCATACCACTCAGTAAGAACCTTGAAAGGGCAATGTATATAGTTGAGAAAATAATCCAAATCACTTGTTATACAAGTAGGTTCGCCCAGGTGCTCTGATGCTTCTACAACCCCCGTCATTTCTAGGTAAAGCAGGATATGGTTCAGTGCATATGCTACGTCAGCAGTTAGTGGTTTGTCTTGTGTCAACATCGTTCTTTCTCCCATTATCAAAGTTGCTCAGCATCGAAACCCTGGTCACCGAGCACGCTTACATAAAGCGCATCAAGTGTGCCGGCATCAAGTTCTCCAGTATTCCCGTTCAGCAATCCCCGGAGAGCGGCGCCAATCTTTGCCCATTCCGGGCCTAACACATAGTCATCGCCGATTTTACTTTCATATTCGTTTTCATGTGCATCAGCATATACGAGCCAGGCGCGCACCAATCCCACATAAGCGCGCTCAAATTCTGTTACAGGATTAGAAATAGCCCGAAAATGGCGTTGAACCCATCCAATCGTGTCATATTTTGCCGCAGTGGGCAGCTTGTATAGATAATCGATATTTTTCTTTCCCATGGTGTTCCTTTATTAATAATGTAGTTAGTGCTTTCTTATGCCGTACAATTCTGTCCGGGCCAGTATGCTAAAAATAATAATCTTCGCCGAATCCATGATCATCAAGCACATCAAAAAACATGGCATTAAGTATGCCTTCGTCGAGTTGTCCGGTATTACCGATAAGTAAACCTCGAAGACCGATGCCAATCGTTGCCCATTCCGGCCCTAACACGCTGTCATCTTCAATTTTGCTCTGAAATGTTTCTTCTAGTGTGTCCGCATATGCCAGCCACGCGCGCACCATACCCAGATAGGTACACTCGAACCTTGTCATCGGGAGATATAAAGCCCGTAAATGGTGTCGAACCCTCCAAAAATGTACAGGGTATGCTAACGCAATAGATAAAGGAGATGGGTGATATAGTTTGTTAAGATTTCTATCTTTCATAGTATCCTTTGCGGTAAAGTAAACAGTTCAACTTAACTTATACTGAACTAATCCTTCCAAGTCAACATGAAAGACGCCCGACCTAATACGGAATAAACCCGTGACATATCCGGGCAGGTTTGGTAGAATCATCCCATGAAGCCAGCAGCAGACAAACGTAGAAAACCGGGACCCGTGCCAGGGCCTAGTACCCGCAAAGTCACTCTTCTGGTAGAGGAAGAGTTGGTAGAGTGGGGGAAGAGCCAACCGAACGGGCTATCGGCGCTGGTGCGAAGCTTGCTCAAACGGGCGCAATCAAATGCGAAGATGAAGCCATCGGCGAAGGCTTGAATGGCGTTCCGGTGGTGTCTCGCTGTGGGGATTTGTGTTTCCCCTCCGCTCGCCACCACCGGAAAAGTCGTGGTTGATTGTGAAGTCTGAAGGAGGGGCTGAGTGCTTATACACCTGTTGCACCGACGGTGCGCTGTCGTGACAGTATTGTCGCAAATGGTATCCTACCGCCTTGCCAGGCGCAAAGAAAGCAACGATGAACAAAAGGGAAGCCGCCGAATATCTCGGTGTCAGCATACGGTCGCTGGAACGGTATACGGAAAAGAAGCTGCTGCCCTGCCACTACGAGGAGGGCAGAATTGACAAGCGTCCGGTTTACGACACGCCGGACCTTGAAACCTTCAAGCAAGGGCGTGACGCGCGCAAAAAGCGCCAGGCGGTCGAAGCTGTGTCCCCCGATGCGCTCAAAAGAATTGGCTTTCGCCTGGATTCGCATTACATCGAACGATTAACCGACGAAGGCGCCAAGCACAACATGAGTGCGGGAGAATATGCCCGTCGCCTGCTGATCGGAGCGATGGAAGATTTCCGGCACCAGGAGGTATTGGCGCATATCGAGTTATTGCGCCAGGACCTCGATTCCCTGCGTGGTGATATTGCGCAGACTATAGAGGCATTTCTTCTCCATGTTGTAGACCAGGCTGACCGCGAGGAAGCCGTCAAATGGGTTCGGACCACATTAAGTGACGGACGGAAGGGCAAAAGGTAGAAAGCAGCCATGTTGTCTATCGGATCGATGGGCGAGCACAGTGCTAAATACTATATGGGCCTGGCCACCGAGGATTACTACCTGGACGGTGGGGAACCGCCAGGAGTATGGCATGGGCGCGGAGCCGCTGAACTTGGCCTTACCGGGACCGTGGAAAAGCGCGCATTTTATGCAATCTTCTATGGGGCATCACCGGAGAGCGGCGAGTTGCTGGTGAGGAAACAACCAGATCGAGCGCATCATCCCGGATGGGACCTGACATTCTCTGCTCCGAAAAGCGTCAGTGTCCTTTGGTCACAAACCGACGAGGATACACGGCATAAAATTCAGGAACTCCATTTTCAGGCTGTGCAGAAATCCCTCACCTACCTGGAAAACAACGCTCTCATTACCCGCCGTGGTGCGGGTGGACACGAACGAGAGCCGGTTCACCTCGTCTCCACAGTGTTTGAGCATGGTACTTCGCGTGCACAAGACCCCCAATTACATTCGCACGCACTGGTGTTTAACGTCGGTACGCGTGATGATGGTACGACGGGGGCTATTCACGGCACTCTCATGTATCGCTATAAAATGGCCGCTGGCGCGCTTTATCGCGCCGAACTTGCCGTGCTTCTCCAGCGCGAATTGCATTTGACGGTCGAGCAGGACGGTAGTGCTTTTGCGGTATCCGGCATTTCAAAGCGATTAGTACGAGAATTTTCCAAGCGACGACAGCAAATTGAGAACGCTTTGAAGAGCCGTGGCCTGGAGAGCGCACAAGCAGCCGCTATGGTGACCATCGAGACACGCGCCGTGAAGGAGCATGTGGCGCGCCAAGAACTTTTCGGACAATGGCAATCCATCGGGAGCGAGTACGGGGTTGCTCGCGACATCCTTTCGCATATTATGCAACCACTTGATATGCTACCACGTGCATTCGATACCCATCACGCCCAACAACAGGCCGTCGCGACGGCTATAGAGCGCCTAACAGCAGGCCATAGTTACTTCACCGAGCGAGCGTTAATACGCTATACCGCTGAAGAAGCCCAGTGGCGCGGTGTAGGGATCGATGGCACACTTGAAGCCGTTCGTGAGGGACTTGGCGACCAGGAGCAGATCGTTTATGTAGGAACGATCAACGATGAGAGTGTTTATACAACACCGGAGATGCTTGCCCTTGAAGCCGAAATGTTGGCGCGCGCCGAGCGGCTTCGTCACGATTCGTCGCACACGACAGGCCGCTTCGTGACGACATTAGTCGAGTTGGCAGACCGCACTAGTCTTTCCGATGAGCAAAAGAATGCCTTTCAGCATATCACCAGAGATGTTGGCGCCATTAAATGCGTAGATGGCATGGCAGGCACCGGTAAAACGACCTTGCTGAAGTCCGCGCGGGACGCATGGGAAGCGTTTGGATATGAAGTTATCGGGGCCACGATTTCGGCCAAGGCAGCGCACGGATTGCAGGAAGAAAGCGGCATTCGCAGCATGACTGTCGCACAGTTGCTCAGCAACTTAGACCCTACACTTTTCGACCTGGCTAAACATCATCATCGTCAGTTTGGGCGTGCCCTCATGGGTAAACCTACTTATAAGGTAGATGAATCGTTTCTCACTCTGAACAGTAAAATCATACTCGTTATCGATGAGGCCGTCATGGTGGGAACACGTCAATTGGCGAGGATTATAGAGTATGTTGAAAAGGCCGGGGCAAAACTTGTTCTAGTTGGTGATCGCAAGCAGCTCCAGGCCATTGAAGCTGGTGGGGCATTCGGAGCGCTATGCGATAAATTAGGGTGTGCTAAGATGACTGACATACGACGTCAACGCGACAAGTGGGCACGAGAAGCGGTACGCGCTTTTGCGGAAGGCGAGGTGGAAAAATCTCTGCAAGCATACAGTGATCATGGGATGGTCACTGTTGCAAATGACCGTGAAGAAGCTTCGACCGGCTTGATTTCTTCCTGGAAAGTGAAAGGGGTTCGCAAGCCGCAACAGCACATCATTTTCACCGCCACGCGCCAGGAGGCCGATGCACTCAATCGCGCAGCGCAACAGGAGCGCCTGGACGCCGGTCGCCTGGGATCGCTGCACGTTTCTCTGAAAGGAACGACTTTTTATAGCAACGACCGCGTGCTGTTTATGAAAAATTCACGCTCCCTGGGCTTGGAGAATGGCACCATGGGCACGATATTATTCGTTGAACCCCTCACTCATAACTTGATAGTCCTTTTAGACGATGGCCGCACAGTCGGTGTGCCGTTGCTGCGTTACCAGGATATCAGTCTTGGATATGCGATCACGACGCATAAGGGACAAGGCGCCACCGTTGAAAACGCCTATATCCTTATGGGAGGAGCAATGCAGGACCGAGAAATGTCCTACGTGCAGTTGTCCCGCGCGCGCGGCGATACTCATATTTTTGTGGACAAGCACGAAGCCGGCCCGGAATTACAAGGGCTTATCAAACAGATGGAAACTTCGCATGAGAAGAAATTAGCCCATACGGTTGGTGACCAGGAAGAAGAGCAGTCTCGTCAGGCAGAGACCAGTTATGGGCAGGAGCGGTAAATGGGTAATTTAATGAGTCGCGTGACGCGATGGGTGCATGACAATCTGCGCTTCCTGGCCTTGGCGGTTATCTGGCCAGTGGCGGCCTACTATGCGTGTATTGGGTTACTTGGTCTATCTGAATGGGCCAGTTTATTGCTAGCAGCCGGCGCCTGGTTCGCCGGCGTTCATTATGTCCGAAGAGTCGCGACGACCGTTCCTTCCTCGTGGGTTCGCCGTAACCTGCTGTGGATTCCCTTCAAAATGTTAGGATTACCATGCCTAGCATTGTTTCTCGTTCATAGCGTAACCGGGGCTTGGTTAAGTGCCTTTTCGAATCTTGCCGCGGTCGCAGCCGCGGTCGCAGTCTACTGCTATTTTGAATCTACTGTCGCTCCACATATTATTCGGCATTTCCGCGGCAAACGCCGATTAGACAGCGCTCCAACAGCAGAATCCATGCACCGCTATGGCGAAGACCCTCGTGCGGTACGGTGGGGCGGCGTGCTGCTGCCCAGCAAGGCCGTCAAGGAACACGTAGCTTTCGTAGGCGCGCCTGGTTCGGGAAAAACATTATCGATCAGGATGTATCTTCAGCAGTTGTTGCCCCTGGTGAAACCCAAAAGCAACTGCCGAGCGCTAATCTACGATGTTGACCAGGACATGCAACCCTACCTTCATGCGCTCAAGCGATATTCTGGCAACGACGATGCCCCTCCTCTCCTTCACCCCAATATCCCAGTCATCACTTTGAACCCATACGATAACAGGGGATATGCCTGGGATATCGCTGGCGATGTCACCTCGGATGAAACGGCCATCGAAGTCGCAAGCTTGCTTTTTCCGCTCGAATCAAATGATACAGATAAATTCTTTGGTCCCACCGCGCAACAAATTCTTCGGCGCGTCATGATGGCCTTGCATTACAACAAGCCGGGCGAGTGGACATTCAAGGAGTTAGTAGATTCCTTAAAAACCGAAGAACGCATACGAAGAACGATGAACAGTGCCCCCACCACGCGTGAATTTGTCGAGACATACTTAAGTGCTTCTAAAGATTCTGGTCACTCCCCAAACCATGAGGACCGGCAAGCACGCGGAATTGTAGCGACTATCGGCACCCGTGTGGCAATATACGAGCCGATTGCTGAACTGTGGGATATGGCCATTCAGGAAGAAAGTCGAACAGGTCAACGTCGCCGTGTCAGTCTCAAAGAATGGTCAGAGAGCGAAATGGTCTTACTCCTTGGCACCAATGACGCGAGGACGGAAACGTTAAGTCGCATCAATCAAGTATTGTTTAATCTGGCGGCGAAGAACATCCTTTCCCAGGAGGTTGACCCCACAGACCAGCGTCGCAGCTTAATTGTGCTTGATGAAGTACGTCGGATTCAAAAGCTCGACAAACTGGATGACCTCCTCACAAACGGGCGGAAGCGCGGTGTTGGGATTATCCTTGGCTTCCAGGATATCGAAGGCATGCGACATGCCTACCAGACGCAAATAGCTCATGAAGTTATCGCGCAATGCGGCAGCATTGCTTTTTTTCGTATGGCTGGAGAAACCGCAAAATGGGCAGAGAGTTTTATCACGAATCAGGAGGCGTGGGTTCAACAAATCGATGATAGCGGCAAGAAGATTTCTGAGAAATTAGAGTCCCGGCCCGTTGTTTCGGCATCCGAGTTATCTTCACTGCCGAAGGCCGACCCGCAGCATGGGCTTCAGGGATGGTATAGCGCATCTACCGTTGATGGGGTCTTTTTTCATAAGTATGAATGGGAAGAAATAATGCAGACAATAGTGACCCCCAGCAAAGTCTCGCTAACTGGCGACGACGAAAAAGGGTGTGTCCCTCGTGAAATAGGAAGCCAGCAACCTCAAGCAGTACCGGCAAGGCGAAAGTTCCATGCGCCGGATGCCTCGGAATGAGACAGAGCACTCGACAATTCATCTGTCGAGTGCCTGATTAGCCTCCCGGAGCCTCTATTGTCCAATTGTCTGGCCACACATAAGATATGACCTCGCCGGTTTTTCGACTTAAGACCACATTGGAATTCCCGCCTGGTGTACCACAGACCACTTGTTCCGGATTGGTCAAGTCAAATTCCAGATTATTATCAGCGAAATTCCAGAGGATTCGAGCCACCTTCGCCTCAAAATCGCTGATTTCATTTATCTTTTCATGCGGGGTATTATCACCGAATGGTCCTGCCTTTAACCGCTGACGAGCCAGAATGTCCCACTCCGCGGGTTCCCTAATATAATTTTTATATGTGTTGCTTGTCGGTCTGCCACTGCATTCACACAGCCGCGTGAACAGTTCTCTATTTAACGTCAGCAGTTTCTTTTTATATTCCTCCCCACCAGTTTTCTTTTGTTTCTGCAATACACGAACTTCCATAGCGAGCGCGAGTTCTTGTGGACGCAATTTAATGCCCGCAAATACACGACCTCCTCCGTGACCATCTGTAAGCTCGAACAAGCTATCTTGCCACGCCAACAATCTGTCATTGAGAGCCTCTACGATGGCTTGTCGAAGCTTCTTCGTGCAGTTTTGGAGCACGGATTGATCGTTCTCATCCGTCTCGCATTTCATAGCATTAAGGCTGTTGATAGTCTCTTGACCGACGAGATGGCCACCGTCTCGAAAAGTGTACTGTCCGAGATCAGCCATGAACCTCACGGAATTCATCAGAGAATCCCAATTATTACCATAATCAGCCTCACTAAACGAAAGTGGTTGTGGTTCTAATGGGCTTTTATAGCAACCTAAATTTACAGACGCCCCACCCGCCATTCTCCACAAGACAATGAGCCGTCCCTTTTCATCGAGACAATACCTATCTGGTTTTGTAAACCCTGTCACGTACCTGTATTCATAGATGCGTTGTCTATTGTTCGTGCAATCCACGAGATAAAACCTGTATGAATCTGCTTCCCCCTGACCTGTTACAAATTCCATTTCTACATCGATGTCCTTGCGCTGTTTGGTAATAAGAGGAGCACCAATAATAGGTTTTACCGCCCCTGCTTGGGCATGAATGATGGCACACAAGGATACAAGTATTAAAGCGAAACCTAGTTTGCATGTCTGTATGGCGGTATTTCGTGGAGTGAACATGGTCTCGCCCCTCTTTCGTCTGACATGTGCGTCATCGGGATAGCCCTTTGGATTTCAAAAGGTTATCAATTGGTGAGTCGATACGCGAATAAGTTCTAGCAGTCTGGTAGTCCTTATCGCGCGCAGTGATATCTATTCCCGGTTGTTGTAAAAGGAGCTTTACTGCCTCAAGGTTATCACTTCCAGCCGCATACATGAGAGGCGTCTCCCAATTTCCCCCACGAGCGCAGTAGTTTGGATTAGCTCCGTGGTTGAGCATTTCCTTCATTTCTGCCACATCGCCAGACTTCGCATATTCGATAAGCAGTAGGTTAGGGTCATCTCCCGCAACAAAATTTCGTATGACTTTCGGTCCCTGCGAGCTAATGACCGAGGACACCCCACCGAGTACGCTTTTTGCGGCACTTTCAGTTTGCTTCGCCGGCGTATTCTTTTCTGGCCATTTGAGGGAGGGGTCTTTACGCTCCCAGGGCGGACGCTTGGAATTATCAGGCGGATTGCCGCGCTGCTCTCCGGCCTGTATGTCTTCAGTCGCACCATCTAACACGGGCGCACCTGCTGAACCTCGCTCAAATTTAATCGAGCCAAGGACGACTACCGCCGCGACAACGCCGGCAATTATGAAAAACCGAGGAGTAACAGCACCCATTCTCTTCCTACGCTCCCATGGCGACAGGAGCGCCACCCAGCACCTTAGATTCCAGCTTTCAGGATAAATTCCCTGCTTGTAAGCGAGCGAAACACACGCGGATCGCCCACCTGCCACCTTTCGTGTTATCACCCCAATACCCCGTTTATCAGCGCCACCTTCTTCCATTCGCACATGCCGCGCGTTGCGAGCGTGAGACGCACCCCCTGTCATCACGGCTTTTCGGTTGTCTTCGTTTCTTCAGGCGCTTCGAGTTGGCGCGGCATTGTCCGGTCTTCGCTCCGCACCTGTTTGCCAGTCCTGCGGATCTGGCAGGCCAGGATGCTTGGCCGCTACGACCGGGCCGCGCGCCCCCTCTTCGCTGTTGCCCTCCTCAAAACGGTTTTGGATACTCAACCTGGTGAAGTATCACAAAACCCTTTTATACGGAGGACAAAATGCTCAACGATAGACAACCACACAATCCCAAGTTCGACTTAGGGCGACTGCTTATCACGCCGCACGCGCAGCAAGAACTCATCAGTGAGGACGTGATGAAGGCGCTAGGCCGGCATCTTAGCGGCGATTGGGGTGATGTTGGCCGCGAGGATTGGCAAGAGAACGAACTTTCCCTTCGGGAAGGTTTCCGCCTCTTTTCCGTCTACCACGATGGAAACGACACGAAGTTCTGGATTATCACCGAGGCGGATCGGTCAGCCACCACGGTGCTACTGCCCGATGACTACTGAAGTGAATCACGGGGGCTTCGGCCCCCATTTACTGTGATTCGCGGAACAAAAAGGCGGTGCGGCGAAGGAGGACGCCCTTTCGCAGCAAGCGTCAAAGCCAAGCCTGCGGTGCTGTCGCAGCATTTGACGCCTACAGCTTCAGGGCTATTTATTTTCGTGATGGGGCGCCGCACAACGATTCCGAAAAAGGAGGACGCTCTTCCGCAGAAAGCGACCAGGCCAAGCCTTCGGTGCTATCGCAGCCTTGCCGCCTACTGCTCCAGCGCTATTTATTTTCCCCGGAACGGGGATGTTTTGATATGCGGCGAAGGAGGACGCCCTTCCGCAGAAAGCGTCAAAGCCAAGCCTTCGGTGCTATCGCAGCTTTGCCGCCTACTGCTCCAGGGCTATTTATTGTCATGATGGGGGCGCCGCACTACGATTTGAAAGGAGGACGCTCTTCCGCAGAAAGCGGCCAGGCCAAGCCTTCGGTGCTAGCGCAGCCAGGCCGCATACTGCTCCAGAGCTATTTATCTTCTTCTGAACGGGGACGTTCGGGTAACCGGAGTTGCTCCAATAGCTCGCACGCATCGGGGAATTCATCTTTGTTGCTGCCATATTCCGCGTTCCAGAACGCGTCAATGGTTTCACCAGCGGCCAGCGGCCGATCAAACCGCACCAGCTCGCGCCCGGTACTATCGGTATATGCCGGGTATCTTTTGCCGGCATCGCTGATCTCGAACCAGTTTCTTCCCCAGCGATCACGCATGAATCACGAACCCCCTTGCCCCCACCAGGAGTATACCCCTTCCGCGACGAGCGTCAAGGCCAAGCCTTCGGTGCTACGCAGCCTTGACCCCCGCCGCGGAAGGGGATTTTTTCAGTTACGGGGCAAGGGGGAATATTTCCTATCGGAAACGCTCACCAATTCCAGACAGACCGCGCCTGCATCAGAACAGGGAAATACCGCCCGCGAGAGAAGTAATATCAGAGGAACCGGCGTTAGCATGAAGGCGCCGCAGACCACCTTCCGGAAGGAGCGCCATCGATGCCCATAACGAATTACCCGCAGATATTCAGTGACTTCATGGACATGGCCGAGGAAATCCGCGCGGCCAACGAGCAGCAGCATA
>Ga0209697_10001568_pt1 | contig 34900 bp, 32 predicted proteins | sample AliMusrvi5mmetaG_FD_184115 | JGI IMG/M metagenome (GOLD analysis project Ga0209697, IMG submission 184115) | Freshwater lake bacterial and archeal communities from Alinen Mustajarvi, Finland, to study Microbial Dark Matter (Phase II) - Alinen... | ecosystem: Environmental > Aquatic > Freshwater... | reverse complement strand
GCCGGGGGCTGGGGATCAGCAGGCTGGCCAGCATGTCCGCAGTGGCCTTGGGCGGTTCGGTCAGGGCCTCGGCGGGATGGGGCGTGCGTGGACGGGGCTCGCGACGGCCCTCGCTGGGCTCAGCCGCCACGGGGCTGGAACCTTCGGCCCGCTCAGCACCACCCTTCCGACGCCGACGCCGACGCTTGCGCTTGGTGCCATCGCCCTTGGGCTCGTCGGCGGATTCCTCAGCGCCTTCCTCGGCCTCCTCATCCTCGGGCTTAGCACTCTCGAAGAGGGCGCGCAAGCGCTCCCGCTCGTCCAGGGCGGCCCGCTGGAGATCTCGGCGGTCGTATTTGAAGGCTTCCTTCTTGGGCTCCTTGGCACTTTCACCCAGGGCCTTCTCGAAGGAGATGGGGCTGTCGCCGCCCAGGACCACGGTCTCGTCCTCGGGCATGCCCTTCTCGCGGGGAGGCTTGGGTGCGGCCTTCTCGACCGGGGCCTCCTCGGCGCGTTCCACCTCGGCGGTCATCTCGCCGTAGCTGAGGGACCAATCGGCCTGGATGAGGATCTTGGCGTCGCTCTCCTCCTCCATGGTCATGAGGTCGCGGCGCTTCTCATTGAGCACGGCGGCGGCGATGGCTGGGGCCAGCTTCACGCGGATCTCACCAATGCCGCCCTTGGCCAGGATCCCATGCAGGCGGCGCACCACGGAGAGCGCCATGGCCTCGATGGTCTTCACCTTGCCGGTGCCAGCGCAGCTGGGGCAGGTCTCGTGGTTCACGTGCTGCAGGCTGGGGCGGATGCGCTGACGGGTCATGACCAGCACGCCGAAGCGATTGATCTTGCCCACCTCCATGCGGGCCTTGTCAGCCTTGAGACAGTCCACCAGGCGGTCCTGGACGGCGCGGATGTGCGTCTCGCGCTTCATGTCGATGAAGTCGATAGCGATGAGACCGGCCAGGTCGCGCAGGCGAAGCTGGCGGGCCACCTCCTCGGCGGCCTCCATGTTGGTCTTGAAGGCCATGTCTTCGACGCCGTCACCTGAGGTCTTGCCACTGTTGACGTCGATGGCCACCAGGGCCTCGGTCTGATCCAGCACCAGGGCGCCACCGCTGGGCAGGCTCACCTTGCGGCCATAGATGCGGTCGATCTGCTCTTCCAGCTGGTTCCGGGTGAAGAGGGGCTTCTTCCCCGTGTAGTGCTTCAGCACGTCGAGGTGCTGGGGCATGGTGCGCTTGAAGAAGGACTGGGCGGCGTGGAAAGTGTCCTCGTCGTCGATCTGGACCTCCTCCACGTCGGCGCTGAAGGTGTCGCGCAGGGTGCGGGTGACGACGTCATCCTCCTGCCAGACCAGGCCCACGCCGTGGCGGTGCTTGTAGCGGTTCAGGACTTCCTTGTAGGTGTCGAGCAGGTATTCCAGGTCGCGCTGGAAGTCTTCCTTGGTGACGCCCAGGCTGGCGGTGCGGACGATGACGCCGATGTCCTCGGGGATCTCCAGGGTGTCAATGAGCTGCTTGAAGTGCCGACGCTCGTCGGTGCCTTCGATCTTCCGGCTGATGCCGTTGACGGGGTTGCCCGGGGTGATCACCAGGTAGCGGCCGGCCAGGCTGACCTGCCCGGTCATCATGGCGCCCTTGGAGCCCAGCTCCTCGCGCACGGCCTGGACCAGGATTTCCTGGTCCCTGGATAGGACGTCCTGGATGCGGGCCCGGCGACCATCGCCCGTCAGGTCGCGGGGCAGTTCGCCCAGGGGCAGGAAGCCGTTCTTCTGACCACCGAAGTGGACGAAGGCAGCCTGAAGGCTGGTGTCCACGCGGATGACCCGGGCCTTGTAGAGGTTGCCCTTGATCTTCTCGTTGTGGATGAACTCGACGTCGTAATCAAACAGCGTCCCGTCGATCAAAGTAGCCACGCGGATCTCTTCGGGATCCGTGGCGTTGATCATCATGGTTTTCTTGGGGCTCAAGTAGGCTCCTCTTGGGGGCCCAGGGGCTTGGCTGTGGCTTACGCCCAGCAGGCTCAGCGGCCCTGGGTGGATGGTCGTGAAGATAGGTGGATCGGGAAACCGAAGGGGGCCCTGCCCTGACTTCGGCCACCCGGGAGAGAAAACAGGGATGGTCGCGATCCTCGGGAAGGGGCGGAGCCTCGAACTACCCGCAGGATCTTCAAGCATTAAACCCACTTATTTCCTCCAATGCAAGCTGGATCGAGGGGGAAGTTACAAGGATGTAACAGCCCGTCACAGGGCCCTTCACCACGGGAACGCAGGCTGAAAGCCTTGAAGGAGGCATCCATGAAGATCCGATTCCTGGCCCAGACCCTGGTGGCTGGCCTGATCGCCCTGAGCGCCAGCGCCCAGACCGTAACCGTGATGGGCTCGACGGCCCTGGGTCCCATCGTCAAGAAGGCTGCTGACGACTACATGAAACTGCACCCCGGTGTCCAGATCGCCGTGAGCGGTGGCGGTTCCATGACCGGCCTCAACCAGGTCACCAGCGGGGGCTGCAACATCGGCATCTCCGATGTCTTCGCCACTCCCGAGCAGGACAAAACGGGCATCAAGAACTTCAACATCGTGGTGCAGCCCTTCACCCTCATCGCCCACCCCGGCGTGGGCGTGAAGAGCCTCAACGCCCAGCAGGCCGAGCAGGTCTTCACGGGCAAGGTCACAAACTGGAAGGAAGTGGGCGGCAAGGACCAGAAAATCGTCCGGGTCATCCGGCCCGAGTCCTCCGGCACCCGGGCTGTCCAGAAGAAGGAGATCCTGCACGGGCAGGAATTCTCCAAGGACGTGCTGATCCAGGATTCCACCGGCGCCGTGGTCACGGCCGTGGCCACCACCCCCGGCGCCGTCTCCTTCGTGGAACTGGAGCACCTGGAGAAGAACAAGGCCCGCGTGGCTGGCATCGCCTACAACGGCGTCGAGTGCAGCAATGAAGGTGTGAAGTCCGGCAAGTATCCGATCTTCTCCTTCGGCCACGCCTACACCAACCCCGCGAAGCTCACGGACCCCAAGGTCAAGCAGGCCGTGGATGGCTTCCTGGCCTTCATCCTGACTCCCGCCTTCCAGCAGGACGTGGTCCTCAAGGCCGGCTACCTGCCCGTGGCCTACGTCAAGTCGCTGAAGACCCAGCTCTGAGATCCCCATCGACCCTGTGCGAACCCCCGGCGGCGAAGCTGCCGGGGCTTTTGCGAAAGCCGGGAGCCATGAACGACTCGCCTGAAAGCAGCCTTGTTGCTCCAGCCCTGTTGCTGGAACTTCCCGCCGCCGACCGGTTGGCGCCGGCACCGCCCGAGTTCCGCCAGAGCCGCCTCCATCGCCTGGCGGACCGCTGGAGCCACCTGGTCTTCCTGGCCTGCAGCCTCCTGGTCGTGGCCCTCATCGGCGGCATCCTGTTCTTCCTGGCTGCGCGGGGCCTGGCGGCCTTCCTGCCGCTGACCGGCAACACCGGGCGGACCCTGAGCTTCGCCGAAGTATTCCTTTCCACCGATTGGGCGCCCTCTTCGGACCACTTTGGCATCCTCCCCTTCTTGGGCGGCTCCCTCGCGGTCACTGGTCTGGCCCTCCTGCTGGCGGCGCCCACGGGCATCCTCACGGGCGTATTCATCGCCAAGCTCGCCCCCTCCTGGATGCGCAGCCTCATGCGGCAGGTCATGGACCTCCTGGTGGGCATCCCCTCCGTGGTCTACGGCATCTTCGGCCTCACCATCATCCTGCCCCTCGTGAGCCACTCCTTCCTGAAGGACGCTCCCGCCTCAGGTTTCGCCATCTCCGCCATGATCCTGTCGGTGATGATCGTGCCCACCATCGTGAGCCTGGCCACGGACGCATTCGAGGGCCTGCCCCTGAGCCTTGATGAAGGCTCCCAGGCTCTGGGCTCCAGCCGCTGGCAGGCCATCTGGCACGTGCTCATCCCCGCCGCGCGCCCACGCCTGCTCACCGCCTGCGTCCTGGGCCTGGGCCGTGCAATCGGCGAGGCCATGGCCGTCCAGATGGTCATCGGCAACAACCCCCAGTGGATCGCCCTCATGCGGGAATTCACGGACCGGGCACCCTTCCTGCGGGCCCTGTTCACCCCCGCCGCCACCCTCACCACTGAGCTGGTGCAGGAGCTGCCCAACACCCCCACCGGAAGTCCCTGGAACAATGTGCTCTTCGCAATGGGCCTCCTGCTCTACCTGCTCACCATGGTCCTGATCCTGGCCACTCGCCGCTTTGGCCGGAACGAGGTGGCCTGATGCGCGCCATCGCCACCCTCCGCTCCCCTTCCCGCGCCAAGCACGTGGACAAGTTCATGCGCGGGGTCCTGTGGGTCATCGCGCTGGGCTTCATCCTGGTGCTGGCGGTCTTCGTGGGCGCCATCCTCCACCAGGGCTGGCCCATCCTGCGCCTGGACTTCCTCACCCGGATGCCCGAGACCTTGGAGGCTGGGGGCGGCATCAAACCCCAGATCTTCAACTCCATCTACCTGGTCCTCCTTTCCTTGGGGCTCTCGCTGCCCATCGGTCTCGGAGCGGGCGTATACATGGCCGAATACGCCGGCAAGGGCCGGACCCTGAACTTCTTCCGGCTCTGCATCGAGACCCTGGCGGCCACCCCCTCCATCGTCCTGGCCCTCTTCGGCATGATCGTCTTCGTGCAGACCCTGGGCTGGAGCTTCTCCATCCGCTCTGGTGCCCTCACCCTGGCGCTGCTGAACATCCCCGTCATCACCCGCGTGACGGAGGTCAGCCTCATGAGCGTGCCCCGGGAACTGAAGGAAGCCAGCTACGGCCTGGGCGCCACCAAGCTCCAGACCATCCTGAAGGTAGCCCTGCCCTACGCAGCCACGGGCATCCTCACGGGCCTGGTGCTTACAGCCGGCCGGGCCTTCGGCGAGAGCGCCATCCTGGTCTTCACTGCGGGCACCAACACCAGCGCCATCTTCCCGGACTTCCGCCTCACGGTGCCGGGTGAGACCCTTTCCGTGCACCTTTGGTACGTCACCTCGGACGGCACCCTGCCAGACGCCCGGGAGATCGCCGCAGGCACTGCCGCGGTGATGATCCTGGTCCTGTTGATCCTGAACCTCTCGGTCCGCTTCCTGGACCGCGCCATTCGCCGACGGACCCGCTGATGCTCAGTCCCAAGACTCCTGAAACCAAGCCGGTCAAGCTCTCCGTGAAGGATGTGGCCTTCAGCTACGGCGAGAAGAAAATCCTCGACGCGCTCACGCTCGACATCCATGCCGAGCGGGTCACGGCCATCATCGGCCCCAGCGGTTGCGGCAAGAGCACCTTCCTGAAGTGCTTCAACCGCATCCACGAGGTCACCACCGCCGTGAAGGTGAGCGGCGACATGCTCATCGATGGCGTGGACATCTACAAGGGCGGCATCGACGAGATCGACCTGCGCCGCCGGGTGGGCATGGTCTTCCAGAAGCCCAACCCATTCCCCAAGTCCATCTACGAGAACGTGGCCTTCGGCCCACGGCTCTTCGGCGTGAACGACAAGGTCACCCTGGACGTGCTGGTGGAAGACGCCCTGCGCAAAGCCGCCCTCTGGGATGAGGTGAAGGACCGCCTCAAAGAAAGCGCTTCGGGCATGAGCGGTGGTCAGCAGCAGCGCCTCTGCATCGCCCGGGCACTGGCCGTGGGGCCCGAGGTGCTGCTCATGGACGAGCCCTGCTCGGCCCTGGACCCCATTGCCACCTCCAAGATCGAAGAACTGATCATGGAGCTGAAAGAGTCGCTCACCATCGTCATCGTCACCCACAACATGCAGCAGGCAGCCCGCGTGAGCGACTACACGGCCTTCTTTTGGCTGGGCAGACTGGTGGAGATGGATCTCACGGAGCGGATCTTCACCACGCCCCGGGAACGCATGACGGAAGACTACATCACGGGGAGGTTCGGCTGATGCGCGTATTCGATTCGGAACTGAAGGAGCTGAGGGACGGGATCATGGCCATGGCGGGCATCGCCGAGGAGATGATCGACCTGACCATCCAGGCTCTCTCGGAACGCTCCCGGACCAAGGCCGAACGCGTTGTTCAGCTGGACCGGCAGATGGATGAGTGGGAGCTGAAGCTGGACCAGGTGTGCGTGGACCTCCTGGCCCTCCGCTCCCCGGCGGCCACGGACCTGCGTCTGGTGGCCTCCAGCCTCAAGATCGTGCCTGAGCTGGAGCGCATCGGCGACCACTGCTGCAACATCGCGCGGCGGGCCACCTATGTGCATCCGCCCATCCTCTCCGGGGACGTGCTGAACTCCATGGGCAACGAGACCCGCAAGATGGTGCGCCAGGCCGTGGACGCCTTCGTGAGCAGCGACGCGGGTCTGGCCCGCACGGTCATCAGTGCCGACGATGTGGTGGATGACCTCTACGGCACCATCTACCGGGAGCTGCTGCGCCTGATGATGTCTGACCCCCTCTGCATCGAGCGGGCCAGCCACCTCATCCTCGTGATCAAGAACTGGGAGCGCATCGCGGACCAGGCCACCAACATCGCCGAGGAAGTCCTCTTCATCCTGGAGGGTCGCAGCGCCAAACACACGTACCTCCAGGACAATCCCGTAGACTAGGTCCAACCAAGGTGCCCATGCCCCGCATCCTCCTACTCGAAGACGACACCGAAATCCGCCTCGGGCTGGAGCAGCATCTCCGCCGCGAGGGCTTCAGCCTGCTGCCCGTGGGCACGGGCCGGGATGCCCTCCTGGCCCTCAACGCCAGTGGGCCGCGCCTCGATGCGGCCCTGCTGGACCTCAGCCTGCCGGACATGGACGGCCTCGACGTCCTGCGCGCCATTCGCACTCACCCCACCCTGCGGGCCATGCCCGTGCTGCTGGTCACCGCCCGCAGCGAGGAGATCGACCGGGTCCTGGGCCTGGAGCTGGGCGCTGACGACTACATTTCCAAGCCCTTCTCAGCGCGGGAACTCGCGGCCCGGCTTCGGGCCATCCTCCGGCGTTCCTCGCCTTTCGAGGCCGAGGAACGGAAGCCCCAGCTCACCTACGGCCCCATCGCTCTGGACCTGGACATGCACACGGCCCGGGTGGACGGTCAGCTGGTGGAACTCACCCGCCGCGAATTCGAGCTGCTGGCCTACTTCCTGGCCAACCCCCGCCGCGTGCTCACCCGCGAGAAGATCCTCCAGCAGGTCTGGGGCCTCGAATACCTGGGCGAGAGCCGCACCATCGACGCCCACGTGCGCCGCGTGCGGGCCAAGCTGGGCGAAGTGGCCGCCGAGGCCATCGAGACCGTGGTGGGCGTGGGGTATCGGCTCGGCGGCCCGTCCGATTCCTGAGTTCCCCTCCGCTGTGGCAGTAACCATCGGTTATTTAACCGCAGAGGACTCAGAGAGCGCAGAGTGAACCTCTATTTCTCTGCGCCCTTTGCGTCCTCTGCGGTTGAATGGTTTCCTTCCGTATCTATCCCTATTCTTAGTATTTGCTGCGCCGATAAGCACGACAAAAAAGTGTTTTGTACTCAAGTGTGCTTCACGCTGAAATCGTAGGCCCTGTCTCGGGATCGGTCTCGGCCTGGGGCGGTAGCAGCACGCGGAAGGTGGCGCCGCCACCGGGGCGGTTTTCCACGCTGACCTCACCGCCCATGAGTCGACAGAGGTGCTTCACGATGGCCAGGCCCAAGCCGGTGCCTGGTTTGGCCCGGGTGGTCTGGGAGCGGTAGAAGCGCTCGAAGATGCGCCCCTGCTCACCCTCGGGGATGCCCGGCCCCTGGTCGCGGACCTCCCAGGTGTGGCCCTGGGCCGAGGCCTGCACGGAGAGCACCACTTCACTGCCCTCAGGGCTGAACTTCATGGCATTGGAAACCAGGTTCTCCAGGATCTGGTGCAGCCGCAGCGGGTCAGCCTGGATGTAGGTACCGGGCGCTGCCCGGTACTCCTGCATCAATCTCACGCCATTGGTGCTGTGCTGGCGCCGCAATTCCTCGACCAGGCCTGTGAGGAAGCGTTCCAGGTCCACGGCTTCCGGAGCGAGTTTGAGGGCTCCGCTCTCGATGCGGCTCAGCTCCGACAGGTCGCCAAGCAGCAGGGTGAGGCGGTCCACAGAGCGCAGGATGGACTGGGTGCTGCCCCTGGCAGGCTCCGGGAGGTCTTCTTCCAGCAGGTTCTCGGCGGCAATGCGGATAGCCGTGACCGGAGTCTTCAGCTCATGGCTCACATTGGAGATGAATTTCTGCCGGGTCGTCTCCAGGGCCTCCTGGTTGCTGATGTCGTCCAGGGTGAGGAGCACCCCCGTGATGGCCCCCAGGGGAGCGAAGGGGATGGCACGCACCCGCAGGGTCCGACCCGACCGGACCAGTCGCCATTCAGCCCCCAGGCCCTGGTAGGCACGTTCCACCGCCGTGGGACTATCCACGTCACGAAACACCGCGCTCACGCCCATGCCCTTGGCCAAGGGGGCGCCCAGGCCCAGGTGGCGCTGGGCTGCGGGGTTGAATTGTTCCAGGCCGCCTCCGGGACCAAAGAGGAGCACGCCTTCTTCCAGCCTGGCCATGATCCCGGGGAGGAGCCGATCTTCTCGGGCGGCTTTCTCGCGCAGCTCAAAGTTCTCCTGCTCCAGAGCACTCCAGGCCAGGGGCAGATCCTTGATCGCCCGGGGCCGGGTGCCGCCCAACAACTGGCCCAGGGGTTCCGTGACGGGGCGCACCTGCCACCGAGCCAACAGGATATAAACCAGTGCCACGGTTGCCATGAGGCCAATAGACCAGGCGGGGGAAGCGCCTTTGTGGATGCTGACGCCGAGGCCCAAGCCCAAGAACAGCATCGAGCCCATGGCCGTCAGGGCCCGGCCCAGGAAGGCCGGCAGGCCTGATTCCTCTCCCTCTTGGTTGTTCCTTGGCTCCATAGGATTCGACATTACACCGCCAGCAGCCTCAAGCCCACGGGACCCGGCGGAATTTACACGCCAGTTACAGCTCCGAACCCAGTACAGTTGAAGGTTGAATGCAGGAGATCCGATGTCATTGAATGCTCTGATGCGCTGGCTCAAACCCCGGGAAATGGTCTTTTTCGACCTCCTGGAGGCAGCTACGGCCAACGCCTACCAGGCCGCCCAGCTCTTCGACCGGGAGATCCGCAGCAACGACCCAGCCCGTTTCGCGGAGCTGCGTCGGCAGATGAAGGACCTAGAGCACATCGGCGACGACTTCACCCACGAAATCATCGACCGCCTCAACCAGACCTTCGTGACGCCCCTGGAGCGTGAGGACATCATGGCCCTGGCCCATGCCATCGACGACGTGGTGGACAAGATCCACGCAGTCTGCGAGCGCCTGATCCTCTACCGCATCGGTTCCGTGATGCCCGCCTTCACGGAGATCAGCTCCATCATCGTCGAGAGCGCCGGGGAGATGCTCTTCCTCATCCGCTCCCTGCGCACCATGTCCAACCAGAAGGAGATCCGGGACCGGATCCGCCGCGTGCACACCTTGGAGACCAAGGCCGACTCTATCTACCACGCGGGCCTAGCCCAGATCTTCGAGAACCCCACGGACCCCATCGCCCTCATCAAGTGGAAGGAACTCCTGGAGCAGATCGAGGAGGCCACCGACAAGATCGAGCTGGTGGCCAAGGTCGTGGGCTCCACCGTCATGCGCAACGCCTAAGACTGAGCCGCAGCCATGATCATCTCGCTGGTCTTTATCGTCCTGCTCGCCCTTGTCTTTGACTACATCAACGGCTTCCACGACACGGCCAATGCCATCGCCACCGTCGTCTCCACCGGGGTGCTTTCCGCCCGCAACGCCATCATGATGGCCGGCATCCTGAACTTCGGCGGCGCCCTCATGGGCACCCAGGTGGCCACCACCATCGCCAAAGGTATCGCCGACAGCCAGTTTGTCGTGCCCGCTGTCATCGTGGCAGCCCTCCTCGCGGCCATCGTCTGGAACCTCATCACCTGGTGGCTGGGCATCCCCTCCAGCTCCAGCCACGCCCTGGTGGGCGGCCTGGCAGGCGCTGTGGTGGCCCAGGCTGGCCGCGGCGCCCTGCACACCACCAAGCTCAAGGAAGTGGCCACCTTCCTGGTGGTCTCCCCGGTGGTGGGCTTCTTCATCGCCATGGTGCTCATCATCGCCATCCTTTGGATCGTGCGGCGCATGGCCGGGCACCGTGTGAACGTCGCCTTCCGCAAGCTGCAGCTGCTCTCCGCCGCCGCCATGGCCTTCACCCACGGCACCAACGACGCGCAAAAAGCCATGGGCATCATCGCCTTGGCGCTCATCACCTATGGCAAGCTCAGCGCCCACGGCGCCGTGGTCGCGGTGCCCATCTGGGTGAAACTGGCCTGCGCCACGGCCATGGGCCTGGGCACCATGTCGGGTGGGTGGAAGATCATCCGCACCATGGGTACCAAGATCGTGAAGCTGCGGCCCATCCACGGCTTCGCCGCCGAGACCGCCGCTGCCATCGTGCTCTTCACCACAGCCCACCTGGGCGTCCCCGTGAGCACCACCCACGTCATCTCCGGCGCCATAATGGGTGTGGGCGCCAGCATGAACGTCTCCGCCGTCCGCTGGGGCGTGGCCGGGAACATCCTCGTGGCGTGGATCCTCACCATTCCTGTGAGTGCCCTGTTGGCGGCGGGATTCCTGAAGATCGTTGCGCCCTTTTTCTAGGGGCTGCTCAGAATCCGCTGCGCGGATTCTGAGTTAGAAAACAGTAGGGTACTCTGTGCGAAAAATTCGCTGGAGCGACATCGTTTCGTCACTTGAGGTGGTGAAACTTAGCGTCCCTGCTTCGCGGATGCGCGTCACCGTTAAGTCTCCGTCTTTTCGCTGAGACTTTCCCGCGAGACCATGCGGTTGTCATACCGGAGTCCGACCCTGGATCCAGACCCAAGGGAGGCACGACCATGACGATCGAGACCCTCACCCAACACCCCGAAGGCGCCCGCTACACGGTGCGCTCCCTCGGCAGCTCGGACTTCGCGCACCTGCGGCGCCTGGAGGCGGAGATCTGGTCCGGCGATGGCGCTGGGGAACTCTGCCCGCACTACCTGCGGCTCTGCACGGAGCTCTACCGCGACTGGTGCTTCCTGGCCATGGACGGCGACCGCCCCGTGGGCTACGTGCTCAACTTCGTGGCGGGCAAGACGGTCTACTGCGCCACCCTGGCGGTGCACCCGGAATACCAGAAGGGCCGCGTCAACTACTTGCTCATCCGCGCCATGGTCTCCAAGCTGCTCAACGAGGATGTGGACGAGTGCCGCTTCCTGGTCGAGCCGGACAACCAGGACGCCCGCAGCGTGCACAATGCCCTGGGCGCCCGGGTCGTGGAAGAGGTCAAGGATTTCTACGCCCCCGGCGATACCCGCCTCTGGTCCGCCATTACCCGGGACGACCTGGAGCGAGTTCGCGCCCGCTACACGCGTCTGAAGTTGGTGAGCTGATGTCCTGGCCAGGCGTGCTCTGGCCCACCTTCGCCCTCCTGCCTGAATTGGCCGCGGGGGTGGCACCCCAGCCCGGCTTGCACCGTTGGGCCAAGCGCCTGCTGCCGGCCCTGGGGGTCCAAGTGGAGCTCGAGGGGATCCTGCGCCGCGACATTCCTCTCTGGGTGGCCAACCACCTGAGCTGGGTGGATCCAGTCTTGCTCATGAGCCTCCGCCCCATGGGCACCATCGCCAAGGGCGAAGTCCAGAGCTACCCCCTGCTGGGCCGGTGGGCCCGGAAGTCCGGCATCCACTTCGTGGACCGGCAGGACCCCACCAGCCGCGCCGCCGCCCTGGCCACCTTCAGCGCCTCGCTCAAGGGCGGTCGGGACATGCTCCTCTTCCCCGAAGGCACCACCACCCGGGGCGAACGCCTGGCTCCCTTCTACGACGGCGGCCTCCGCGTTGCCTTCGAGCTGGGCCTGCCCGCCCAACCCATGCGCCTCTCCAGTCCCGCGCCGCACTATCCCTGGACCGGCGACGAGACACTGCTGCCCCACCTGCGTACCCTCTTCGCCACGCGAACCCTGGTGGCGCTAGAGGCCCAGGAGCCCTTGCACCCCCGCGACTATCCTGATGCCGCCACATGGGTCCAGGCCTTCCGCAGCGCCCTCGAACCCCGGAGCCCCCATGTCCTCTGATGCCCTGATGCAGGGCCTGCGCACGGGCCTCACCCCCTTCCTGGGCTTGCCACTGCGCGTGGATCCCTGCCCCGCCACGGGGGTGGTGCTGGGCGTGCCCTGCGATGCGGGCGTCATCAACCGGCCCGGCGCCCGTCTGGGCCCCTGGGCCATGCGGGCCGCCTCCATGGGCCTGGGCTCCCACCCCATGCCCGAGCGTCTGCGCGAAGGTCGGCTGAACCTGGGGCCCGGCGCGGCTTCAGGTTGGGTGGACGGTGGCAACGTCCCCACCCTGCCCTTCTCGCTCAAGGAAGCCCTGGCCACGGTGCAAGACACGGTGGGTGCCTGGGCCATCACTGGCAGCCGGACCCTGCTCCTGGGTGGCGACCACTCGCTGACCTTGGGTGCCCTGCGGGCCCTGTATCTGCAGCACGGCCCTCTGGGCCTCCTCCACATCGATGCCCATCCGGACGCCGCTCAGGGCGCCGCCTGGGGCACGGACATCCACCACGGCACTTGGCTGCGCCAGGCTCTGGAAGAGGGACTGTTGGACCCGGAGCGCACGGTGCAGGCAGGCCTGCGGGCCCCCCGCTTCGATGACGAGGAGCTCTCCTTCCTGCAGGCCGCCGGCGTGCGCATGTGGAGCCCGGCGGATCTGCGGGATCCCTTCCTGGCGCCGCAGCTGGCCGAGGACCTGGCCAGCATCGGCCAAGGTCCCGCCTACCTGAGCCTCGACCTGGACGCGCTGGATCCCGTGCTGGTACCCGCCGTGGCGGAGCCTGTGCCCGGCGGCCTCAGCCTAACCGAGACCCTGGCCCTCATCCACGCCGCCCGGGAGTGGCCGCAGCCCTGGGTGGGCGCGGACCTCATGGAGCTGGCCCCCACCCTAGAAGGCGCCGAAACCAGCGCCCGCCTTGCGGTCCACCTCGCCCTCCACCTACTTTCGGGTCGTTCGGAATGATCTCTTCGTTGCATGGTCATTCCGTTACGGCCCCTTATGTCGCCTGCCCTCCAAAATGAAATGTCCATCACCTAACCAGCGACTCAGCTGAGGTTGCCATGACCCCCATCGAAGCTTTCCTCCTTCATCTTGGCCTGCCCACCTGGGACGACCTGGTCGCCGGCTACGACTTCGGCTTCCTCAGTTCCCTGGAGATCCAGCAGGAGGCTCGTGGCGAGGGCCCCGCCGTGGCGCGCTTGCGGGCCCTGGAGGGTTCGGCCCTGAGAACCTTCGAGGCCCACCTCTGGGCCGCCTGCGCCGAGGCCCAGGGCAAGACGCCCAGGCCTGGCAGCACCGCCTGGTCCAGGGCCCAGGATCGCTGGAGGGAGGCCCTGCTGCGGGAGGCCCTCCTCACCGACAGCACCGCCGCCCAGCTGGCCCGCACCGTGGAGCGCCTCTACGAACAGATCGGCTGCCCCGAGGACATGCTCGTCATGCTGCGGCCCTCCCAGGTCTGGTCCAACACCCCGGCCACCGTGGATCCGGCCGCCGTGCAGCGCTTCCTGGACCGGAGCCAGGAGCGCTCGCGCCGATACGGGGCAGCTTCCTGAGGCCCAAGGCCTGAGTCGCCTGCACGGGTTGCGGATCCGTACGACCTAGTGGTTGTGGTCCTTTCGGTGGAGGTCCCTGGCGGCGCCCTGTGAGACTCTGGGAGTCCTCGCACCCGGAGTTTGAATGCCCCTGCCCGACCCCAGGCTGGATGAACTGCTCGCAGGGGGCGCGCCCCGGTTGGAACCTCTCCTGCGCTGGCTCGGGGAGGCCTCGCCGTTGCCCTCACCAGACGGAGAGGCCCGCCGCACCAGTCGGCTACGCCGCCTGCATACGGCCCTGGCCGACCGGGGCCTGCTGGACTCGCTGGCTGAGGAGTGGCGCCATGCCTCAGCCATCCGGCTGCTGGCGGAAACGGGCCTGCCGGATCGCACGTCCTTCCTGGGCGAAGGGCTCCTGCGTGTGGTGGACCGTGTCATCCCCCGCCTCGATCCCGAAGGGGACCTCTACGCCCTCTTGGACCGCCTGGATCTTGACGAAGCCGATGCCGCCTGGATCGAGAGCTTGCCCGAGGACCTCAAGACCGCCTGGGGCAGCCTGCTGGACCCGCCCCCGGACATTTGGACCCATGCGGCCCGCCTGCTCGCCCACCGGGCAGCGGCCGTGGGCCTGTCCCGGGATCTCCTGTCCTTGGATCCTGAGGGAAGCGATGCCGATTCCCCCTTTTTCAATCTGACCCGGGCCGTGCGGGAACGGGGCGAACGACCGCTGGACCCCGAGACTGGCCTAGCCTGGGAGCACTGCCGGACTGAGTGTGCCCGGGCCCTGGGCCAGGCCCATGACCGCCTCGACGCGCGGGGGGTGTCCACGGACCTGGTGTTCCGCCTGGACTTGCTGGAGGCCCAGCTCGAGCGCATCGCCCAGCTGTTGCGCTTCGTGTCAGGGAACGGCGATGGGGCCGCCTTTGCGGCCCAGTTGGTGCGCGGCAGCGCCTCGCAACACGGGCTCATGCAGCTGCTGAGCACCACCGTCAAACGCCTGGCCCGGAAGGTGGTGGAGCATACGGGTGACACCGGCGAGCACTACATCGCCCGGGACCGCGCCGAGTGGTGGACCATGGCCTGGTCGGCGGCCGGAGGCGGCGCCCTCACCGCGGTCACGGCCCTGTTCAAATACGGCCTGCTGGCCTTGCCCCTGGCGCCGTTGCTGCTTGGACTTTCCCAGACCCTCAACTACACCCTGAGTTTCTGCCTCATGCAACTGCTGGGTTTCAGCCTGGCCTCCAAGCAACCCGCCATGACCGCGTCGGCCCTGGCCAAGGCCCTTGAATCCGAGGACGGCCAGGCTCGCGAGTTTGAGCTGGTGGCGGCCATCACGCGCACACAGGTCATCGCCACCTTGGGCAACGTCTGCGCCGCCCTGCCCGCCGCCCTGCTCATCTCCGGGCTGTGGATCTGGGCCACGGGGCGCGGTCCCTTCGGCCCTGAGACCGCCCTGCACAACCTCCATGGCTGCGATCCCTTCCACGGCTGGACGCTGGTCTTTGCGGCCGTCACGGGCGTGCTGTTGTGGCTCTCCAGTCTGGTCTCCGGCTGGGCCACCAACTGGAGCGCCTACCGTCGCCTGCCCGAGGCCCTGGCGCAGAGCCACCGGATCCAAGGCCTGCTCGGGAAGCGCCGGGCCATGGCCCTGGGCCGCTTCGTCCATCGGCACGTCGCGGGCTTCGTCGGCTACCTGGCCCTGGGCTTCCTGCTGGTCTTCATGCCCATGGCCTTCGCCTTCGCGGGCATCCACCTCGAGGTCCGCCATGTGACCCTCCAGGCTGCCTCCCTGGCCCTGGCCGCAGGCAGCCTCTGGACCCAGGGACCCATGCCCTGGGGGGAGCTGCTCTGGGGCCTGCTCGGCATCGCCCTCATCGGCGCCCTGAACTTCGCCGTGTCCTTCACCTTGGCCCTCTGGACCGCCCTCCGGGCCCGGGACCTCAGCGGGCTCAATCGGCGACGGCTCTGGTGGGGCATCCTCAAGGCGTTCAACCGGCAGCCCGGACGATTCCTGCTGCCTCCCAAGGCTTCTGATACCCTCGATGTCCCATCCCCCGGAGTCCCCCATGCGTAAAGCCCTGTTCGTCGCCTCGGCCTTTGTCCTCCTTGCCGCCCAGGACAAACCGGCCCCCGTCCGCCTGGCCCAGCTGCGCGTCAGCCCCGCATGCACTGTGGCCCAGGACATTGGTATCAGCAAGATTGAGCTCAGCTTCGCCCGGCCCGCTGTGAAGGGCCGCAAGATCTGGGGCGACCTGGTGCCCTTTGGTCAGGTCTGGCGGGCCGGGGCCAACAGCGCCACGATGCTCACCCTCAGCCACGCCGCCAAGGTGGCCGGCAAGGACCTGCCCGCAGGCAGCTACGGCTTTTTCGTCATCCCCAGCGAGAGGACCTGGACCCTGATCCTCAACAAGCAGGCCAAGCAGTGGGGCGCCTACGAATACAAGGCCACAGAGGACGTCTTGCGCTGGGAGGCCACGCCCCAGGCCGGAGCCTTCCTCGAATACCTGGACTACCGCATCACCCCCAAGGACACCAGCGAGGCCACGGTCGAATTGGCCTGGGAGAAGCTGCGGGTGAGCTTCCCCTGGTCTTCGATACCAAGGGCATCTACTGGGCCCAGATCGAGGCCAAGCTCAAGGTGGCCCCGGACACGGACTGGGTGCCCTGGTACCAGGCCGCCAAATACTGCCAGGAGCAGGGCGTAGAGCCCCTCAAAGCCCAGGCCTGGATCGAGAAGAGCCTGAAGGCTGGGGACAGCTTCTGGAACCACGAGACCGCCGCCCGCATCCACAAGGACGCCAAGCGGATGACTGAGGCCCTGGCCCAGCTGCAGAAGGCCATCGACCTCTCCAAGCCCGGTGGCGCCCCCAAGGAATACACGGACAACCTGGAGAAGGAGCTGGCCGCCTGGAAGGCCCTGAAGTAGTCCTCAGACGCCCTTCCGCGCCGCCCCCCAAATGACCTTGTGCAGCTGCACCTGCAGCCGCACGGGGAGGCCGTCGGCCACGATGCGCTCCGCCAGCCAGGCGGGATCAAGCTTCCCCCAGACCGGACTGAAGAGCACTTCCAGGCGCTCCCAGATGCCACGTTCGGCGCACCAGTCACGGGCCCAGGCGTAGTCCGCCTCGTCGCAAAGCACGAACTTCAGCTCATCCTGGCCGCTCACCATGTGGTCGAGGTTCGACTCCAGCCAGCGGTGCTCCTCGCCGCTGCCGAGGGTCTTGCGGTCCACGATCTTGATGACCTCCCGGGGCACAGGGCCCAAGTCATGGCTGCCCGCCGTCTCCAGGGCCACTTCGTAGCCCAGGTCCAGCAGGGCCTGCAGCAGGGCCGGGGCCGAGGGGTGGGCCAGGGGCTCGCCACCGGTCAGCTCCACAAAGGGGGCGTTGGGGCCCTTCCGGGGTGGGCCAAGGCGGCGGCGCACCTCGTCAAGGAGGTCCGGCAGCTCCCGCGGCGTGCCCTCGGTGAAGGCATAGGCGGTGTCGCAGTAGGTGCAGCGCAGGGGACAGCCCGTGAGGCGGATGAAGAGGCAGGGCCGCCCGATGCGGGCCCCCTCACCCTGGATGGAGTGGAACACTTCGTTGACCTTGAGCTGCATGCGCGGACGACCTCGGCCTCGATTGTCCCATGAGGCTTTGCCCAGCTCCCGATCTCGTGGGAGCATCGATGCTTTTCCGGTGGTCTCATGCTCCCTTGCCGTGCCCTGCTCCTTCCCTATGCCTGCCTGCTGCTCAGCGCCCAGCAGCCAGCCCCGACTCTGGCTCCGGTCCAGGCTGCCACCGCGGCGGCAGCGCCCGAGCCCCCCCAGGTCCGCTACACCAAACAGGAATCCATGGTGCCCATGCGAGACGGCACCCGCCTCTACACAGCCATCTTCCTCCCCAAGGACACCAGCCACCCCCACCCGATCCTGCTGAATCGCACGCCCTACGGGTGTGCACCCTACGGCCCGGACGCCTTCCGCCACGTGGTGGGGCCCTCCCCGGCCTTTGCCAAGGAAGACTACATCGTGGTCTACCAGGATGTGCGGGGCCGCAACCGGAGCGAGGGCAGCTTCGAGGATGTGCGCCCCGTGGATGTGGCCAAGAGCGCCCCGGACGAAGTAAGCGACACCACCGACACCATCGATTGGCTCCTGAAGAACCTGCCCCGGCACAACGGCCGAGTGGGCATGTGGGGGATCAGCTATCCGGCCCACTACGCAGTCCAGGGCCTACTGAGCGGGCACCCGGCGCTCAAGGCTGTCTCACCCCAGGCACCCATGATGGACGTCTGGGAGGGTGACGACAGCTACCACCGCGGCGCCTTCCAGCTGGCCGCGAACTTCGGTTTCTTCCTCTTCTTCCACAGCCAGCGCACCGCGCCCTCCAGCGCCATGCCCACCTTCACCAACCCCGGCAGCACCGATGGCTACCAGTGGTATCTCGATGCCGGTCCCCTGAATCGCATCAGCGCCCTGGTGAAACAACCGCCGGAACCCATCTGGGAGGCCTACCTCGCACATCCCACCTATGACGCCTACTGGCAGGCCCGGAACCTGCGCCCGCACCTGAAGGACATCCGCCCGGCTGTGCTGACCGTGGGGGGCTGGTTCGACGCAGAGGATCTCTTCGGGGCCCTGGCCTGCGCCAGCACCCTCACGCGGCAGAGCCCCACCACGGAGAGCCACCTGGTGATGGGCCCCTGGACGCACGGCCAGTGGTCCGGGCCCGATGGCAGCCGCATTGGCAATACCGAGTTCGGCGCCAAGACCGCCCCCTGGTTCCAGGAGCAGATCGAGTTGCGCTTCTTCAACCGGTATCTCAAGGAGGCCGGCGATGCCAAGGAGGCCCCCCTGGCCAAGGCCACGGTCTTCGAGACGGGGCGCAACCAGTGGCGCAGCTTCGACGCCTGGCCGCCACGGGCCGCTCAGCCTCGCACGTTCTACTTCGAAGCCCAGGGGGGCCTCGGCACCACTCGACCTGAAACCACCAGCGGCTTCGACGCCTACGTAAGCGATCCCGCCAAGCCCGTGCCCTACACCCAGGACATCAGCTTCGGCTACTCGGGCAGCTACATGGCTGAGGACCAGCGCTTCGCCGCCCGCCGCCCCGATGTGCTGCTGTATCAGACGCCCCCCCTGGAGGCGGACCTCACCTTGGCCGGCCCCCTCCGCCCCGTGCTGCAGGTCAGCACCACCGGCACCGACGCGGACTGGATCGTGAAAGTCATCGATGTCTTCCCCAGCGATGCCCCGGACCCCAAGGACTCGCCCAAGGGCTGGCACCAGGCTGGCGGCCAGATGCTGGTGCGCGGCGATGTGCTGCGGGGCAAGTACCGAAACAGCTACACGACGCCGGAGGCTTTCACTCCCGCCGCACCCACGGAGGTGGCCTTCACCCTGCCGGATGTCATGCACACCTTCCGTAAGGGCCACCGGCTCATGGTGCAGATCCAAAGTTCCTGGTTCCCCCTGGTGGACCGGAACCCCCAAATCTTCTGCGACATCCCCAAGGCCCGCCCCGAGGACTTCCAGAAGGCCGAACAGCGCGTCTACCACACCAAGGCCCTGCCCTCCCGGCTCGAAGTCCTGCAGCTGGACTGATCCCAATTCCAAATAAACTAAGAGAGATCACCACCAAGAAAAACAATCAGTTCTTGGTGCCTTGGTGGTGATCCGTTTTCTTTGCGAAAAGGCTCAGGCTAGAGCCAGCGGCGTCCGCCATCCAAGGTCAGGATCTCGCCGGTGAGGAAGGGGCTGTCGGCGGCGTACCGGACGGCGCGGCAGAGGTCAGCGGGGTCGCCCAGACGCTTCAGGAGGGTCCGCTCTGCCAGGAAGGCGGGGTCGCTGTCCTTGGCCGGAAGCAGCGTCCCGAGGGCGTGGCCCACCACGCGAACGCTCGGGGCCAGTAGCTGGGCCAGGCCCGGCACCAGGCTGGCCTGACCCGCCTTGGCGGCGCCGTAGGGCAGGCGCTTCAGCCAGGGCCGGTGGACGGAGGTGTCCAGCAGGATCTGCAGGCAGGAGCCGCTCAGCAGGCGCGGGGCCAGGGCCTGAGCGCAGAGGAAGGGAAACCCCAAGTTCAGGCGCCAGGTGGCTTCCAGGTTGGCGGCGGTCCAGGTGCCCAGCGGGGCCTCGGGGAAGGTGCCGGCCGCGAGAATGGCCCCGGAAAGGGCCCAGCCCGCGGCCTCCAGCCGGTCCAGATCTGCCATCATTCGGGAAACCAGCTGCGGGTTCTCCGCATCCCACTGAAGCGTTTCGATCCGTCCCATCCTGCCCAGTTTTTCCACCCAGGCTTCCCCAGTCCAGGCTTCCGAGCTGGTCAGCACCAGGTCATGATCCCGAGCCAGATCTTCTGCCAGCGCACGCCCCAGGCGTCGCCGCCCCCCCACGACAAGCCAGCTGCTCCGTTCTGCTCCAGGATTCTGCTTCATCCGGGCATTCTTCCACAAAAGGCGCCATGAACCCCTACCTCAAACGCATCCGGTGGCGCCTGCTGTGGATCAGCTTCGCCTGCCTGAGCCTCGCCGTGGGTTCCTTCGCCCTCAACCAGTGGGTCTACGCGGGCTCCGACGACCAATGCTCCTGGCAGGTGGAAAAAGGCAAAATCGTCATCCGGGAAATTCTGCCCGACGGGGTGGCCGAGGAAGCCGGCCTCCTGGAGGGCGACGAGCTGGTGAAGATCCAGGGCCACTCCTACGAGCCAACCCAGGCGGGAACCCTCAAGGCCCAGGCCTTCATCAATGGCAAGTCCGAGGGCACGATCCTGATCTACTCGGTGCGGCGTCAAGGCCGCCTGATCCTCGTCCCCGTGCGGCTGGTGAAAAGTCTCGACCTGGCCCAGCTGGCCCTGCTCCTGAACGGCCTCATCGCCTGGGCTGTCAGCCTCCTGGTGGTGATCTCGGCCCCTGAGCGCAAGTCCTCCCGCCACTTCTTCTATCTGGCCGCCACCACCCTGCTGATGTCCGGGGCCATCCTGTCGGGCACCGCCCCTTTGGGCATACAGGTGGTGGTCTTCCTCATGGGCGCCCTGGCCGGAGCCCTGCTCCCGCCCCTCTGGATCCACTTCTTCCTGCGCTTCCCGCACCCGCTCGAACTGCGGAAGAACAGGCGTTTCCTGCGGATCCTCTACACCAGCTTCGCCGTTATGGCCCTGCTGCAACTGGTCCCCCGGCTCCTCGGAGTGGCCAATGGCGGCATGATCAGCCCTCCTCCGGGCCTGATGAAGTCGGGCCTGGGCCGGGCCCTGGGCCTGCTCCTCGCCCTGCTGCCGACCGTACTCTTCGTGGGCGCGGCCATCACGGGCCTGGTTTTCTTCGTCAAGGGGGCCTTCCATGCCCCGGAGCGCCTGCGCCGGGCCCTCCGCCCCTCCCTCTTCGTGGCCGCAGCCCTCTGCCTGGACCTACTGGCCTGGGTGCTGCTCCGGGGTCGCTTTGGCCAAAGCCTGCTCTTCCAGCGCCAGCTCTACGTCTTCATGCTGCCCCTGCCCCTGCTGCCCCTCAGCTTCGCCCACGCCATCTTCCGCCACGGGCTCTTCGACGTGCGCAAGGTGCTGCTGCGTTGGCTCAGCTACGTGGCCCTGCTGGCCCTCACGGTGGCGGCCTACTTGGGCGGCCTGGCCTGGGCCTTCTCTCACCTGGCTTCCATTCCCTCGGGCTGGGCCGGCGCCCTGGTGGGCCTTCTGGCCCTGCCTCTGGGCTGGGCCCTGCGGCGCCTGGTGAAGGGCATCCGACGACGCTTCCGCATGGATTTCTCCAGCACCCGGGAGATCGCTCTCAGCGCAGTGCGCGAACCCCGAAAAAAATTCAGCGAGGAGTCCCTGCTGAAATCCCTGCGTCGGGCCTTGGGCGAGGCCTTCCAGCCCCAGTTGCTGGAGATCCTGCCCCTGGTGGAGCGCCAGATCCTGCTGCCCAGCGCCGAAGGTTCGGACCGCGAGGGGCGCCGCACCCACTTCCCGCCTCAGCCCCTGCGCATTCCCCCGGGCCTGCTGCGCCTGGCTCGGGAGAACCAGGAATTGGTGCTGGGTCTCGGCAGTGAAGAGGCCGACTGGATCCGCGAGCAGGGAGGCACCTTGCGGGCCCATGTGGACGCCCTGGAGGCCCAGCTCATGCTCCTCCTCCTCGCCGGGGACGATCCACACAGCGTGGTGGTCCTGGGCGGCAAATATGCAGAGCTGAACTACGGCCGCGAGGACCGGGAGCTGCTGCGAGAGGTGGCCCAGGCCGCGGGCCAGGCCCTGGAAACCACCCTCATGCACCAGCGCCTGGTGGCCCAGGAGCGCCTCAGCCAGGAGCTGGAGACCGCCCGTCGCATCCAGGAGAGCCTGGTCACCTCCCACCTGCCGCCCATTCCCGGCTTCCAGGTGGCCCTGCGCCTGGAGCCGGCCCTCGAGACCGGTGGCGACCTGCTCTTCGTCAAACGGCGGCCCAGTGGCCGCTGGCTGGCGGCCGTGGGCGATGTGTGCGGCAAGGGGCTCGCCGCGGCCCTCTACATGGCTCAGGCCACGGCCCTGCTGGAGCAGGCCGCCCAGCGGGAGGATCAGAGCCTGGAGGCGATTCTCTGCTCTCTGGACCAGACCCTGCGCCAGCTGCTGGGCCAGCGCGGCTTCCTCACCCTCATCCTGCTGGAGTGGGACGATGATGGCTGCTACCGTCTGGCTCGGGCCGGGCACCCCGGGGCCCTGGTGCTCCAGGGGCTCCACGCGGACAGCACCACGGAACTGACCCCCCACGGCCGCGGCCTGGGTCTGCGCCCCGCAGGGCCCGGCGACTGGCAGGTCCAGGAGGGCGTGTTGCCCCCCAAGGGCTGGCTGGTGCTCTATAGCGACGGTCTTTCCGAGGCCATGAATCGGGAGGGCGAGCTCTATGGCCTGGACCGTTTCAGTGCGCAGCTACGCCGTCTCTGGGGTACCGGCAGCCCCCGGGCCGCCTGCGAGGCCGTCTTCCAGGATGTGGCGGGCTTCGATACCCAGAACCGGGATGACCGGACCCTGTTTATCCTAGGAAGGGAGGCCTGATGCCCGACCCCGAAGATAGATCTCCGCGCCGCCCCTCTGTCCACTGGACCATCCCGACCTTCCTCGCCCTCCAGGTGGGCCTGCTGTGGCTCCTGGGGGCCCAACTCCACCAGCAGAACCAGGTCCTCATGGAACTGCGGGAGGAGGTCCACAACCTGGCCGAAGCCATCGATACGGAGCCCTCCGCCGACACCACCACCGAGGACAATGGCGCCGTGCCGGCGGCTTTCCTGCGGGAAGAGCCCCCCCAGAAGGCCGCCGTGCTGGGCGCCGATGAGGAGGAGCAGGCCCCGGTGCGGGAGCTGAAGGCTTCCCGCGAATCCGCACAAAAGGCCATCAAGGAAGCCCAGGAGGCCCGGTCCAAGTTGTCCATCACGGAGAACATCCGCAAGGCCGAGGAGGCCAAGAAGCTCGACGCCGCCCACCAAACCTGGCAAAAGTGGTCCCTGGGCGCGGCGGCCCTGGTGGTCGTGGCCCTGATCTTTCGCGCCGTGCTGCGTCGGCGGGCCTGATGTCCCTGTTTGAATACCTCCAGGCGGATCCTGAGTGCCGGAGCCTGGCCGAGGGGGCCGTCCACGCCGTGGCCCCAGCCCTGGACGATCCCGACCCGGACCATGTGGCCATGCAATTGAACGAGTGGGCCTTCCAGCTGGCCGGACGCATGCCCCTGCCCTGGAACACCCACAAGGCCATCGACGCCCTGAATGAGCTGCTCTTTGTGGACATGGGCTTCCAGGGCGATCGAGAGACCTACGATGATCCCCTCAACGCCCTCCTTCCGGCTGTCATCGCCCGGCGCAAGGGCATTCCCATCACCCTCTCCATCCTCTGGGTGGACTTGGCCCGGCGCATGGGCTTCGATGCCGTGGGCGTGAACCTGCCTGGCCACTTCATCGCCGCCCTGCGCACGGACTTCGGCCTGCTCTGCTTTGACCCCTTCAATGGCGGTCGGGCCGTGGGCGAAGAGGACAGCGCGGGTCTGGTGAAGGCCACCACGGCGGGCCGGGTCACCTTCCAGCGGGACATGCTGAAGGCCGCCACGGGGCGGGAGACGCTCATCCGCTTGGTGCGCAACCTGCACCTGCGCTTCCTGCACGCCGAAGATTGGGAGGAGGCCCTCTGGACCGCCACCCACCTCATCCTGCTGGACCCCGCCAATCCCCGCACGCACAAGGAGCGGGCCTACATCCACCTGCAGCGCAGCGAGGCCGGGCCGGCCCTCGTGGACCTCTGTGAAGCCCTGCGCCTGAGCCCTGATCCCGATCCCGAGATCCAGGCCTGGATGGCGCAACTGAAGACCACCTGAGCTGTCGAACCAGTCCTGCAATAGAGGCACCCATGGGTATGCGAATCATGGCCCTGCCCCTCGTCCTCCTGCTGCTTGCCTCAGCCTGTTCCAAGCCCAAGGTGGTCTACGAGGTGGACCCGGATTTCCCCAAGGCCAGCTTCCACACCCTGGCCCTGGATCCCCGGAAGGACTTGGTGATCATCCGCGAAGGGCTGCGTCCTCTGGACCCAGCGGGTTCGCGCCAGCTGGTGCTGGCCGAGCTGCGCAACCGGAACTACCAGGCAGTGCCCGCCCCGGAGGCGGATCTCTGGGTGACGGTGTTTCTGCTGGGGCGGTCAGCCGAGCCCAGGGCCGAGGGCGCCAAACCGGGGGGTGGTGAGGGCGGTGGCCATCACGGTGGGAAGGGTGGCAAGGGTGGCAAGAGCGGCATGGAAGGCAGTTCCCAGGGTGGAGGCGGTTCCCGCGGTCTGACCCTCATCGTTCAGCTTCAGGACCGCCGGGGCGGCCATACGGTCTGGCAGGGCGAGCGCATCCTGGATGGCCGGGAGCAGGCCGCCGATGGCCGCCCCCTCAGCCTTGAAGCAGCCCTCCACGAACTTCTGCAGCCCTTGCCCGAGGCGGGCGGACGGCCCTGACAAACAGGAATCCGACCAAGAAATCGGGGGCCCAAAGGCCCCCGATTTCTTTTGCAGACAACTTCTGGTGACTACTTCTTCTGCTGCGCCTCGACGACGGTGAGGGCCGTGAGGTGGATGATGTCGTTCAGGTCACTGTGCCGCTGCAGGACGTGGACGGGAGCCGCCATGCCGCAGGTGATGGGGCCGATGACCTCGGCGTTCGCCAACCGCTGCACCAGCTTGTAGCCGATGTTGCCGCTGGTGAGGTCGGGGAAGATCAGCACATTCGGGCCGCCGGGCAGGTCCACCCAGGGGTAGTTCTCGGCCAGGATGCCTTCGCCCAGGGCGGTGTCGGCCTGCATTTCGCCGTCGCACTTGAGCTCGGGACGGGCCGCCTTGACCAGCTGGGTGGCCTTCTGGACCTTGCGGACCAGGGGATGCTCGACACTGCCGAAGGTGGAGAAGGAGAGCATCGCCACCTTGGGTTCCATGCCGAAGGTGTTCTTCACCAGGTCCGCGGTGAGGAGGGCGATTTCCGCCAGTTCCTCACTATTGGGCTCGATGTTCATGGTGGTGTCGGCGAAGAACAGGACGCGGTTCTTCAAGACCATGGTGTAGACACCGCAGACGCGCTTGACACCCTTCCTGGTGCCGATCACTTCCAGGCAGGGCCGGATGGTGTCGGGGTAGTACATCGTCAGGCCGGCGATGAGGCCATCGGCCTTGCCCATGCTGCACATCAGGGCGCCGAAGTAGATGCGCTCCTGGACCTTGCGGCTGGCCTCGAAGCGGGTGACGCCGCGGCGGTTGCGCAGCTTCCAGAAGGCGTCCTCAGCCTCCTTGCGCCACGAGACCGTGCTGGGATCCAAGATCTCGATGCCCGTAAGATCGATGCCGTGCTCAGAGGCGATGCCGCTGATCTCACCGGCATGGCCCAGGAGGATGGGCTTGCAGATGCCTTCGTCAGCCATGTGGGCGGCGGCCTGGAGGATCAGAGGATGGTCGCCTTCGGGGAAGACCACGCGCTTGGGGTCATCCTTGGCGCGGTTGACCACGCTGCGGATCACGTCCTTGCTGCGGCCCTGTAGGCCTTCCAGGTGCTCGACGTAGGCCTGCATGTTGGCGATGGGCTTCTTGGCCACACCGGAATCCATGGCGGCCTGGGCCACAGCCGGAGCCACCCACAGGAGCACGCGGGGATCGAAGGGCTTGGGGATGATGTACTCGGCGCCGAAGGTGAACATCTGGCCCTGGTAGGCCTTCACGACGGAATCGGGCACTTCCTCCTTGGCCAGGGCCGCCAGGGCCTTGGCGGCCGCCAGCTTCATGGGCTCATTGATCTCGGAGGCGCGGACATCCAGCGCGCCGCGGAAGATGAACGGGAAGCCCAGAACGTTGTTCACCTGGTTGGGATAGTCACTGCGCCCGGTGGCCATGATGATGTCATCGCGGGTGGCCTTGGCGGTGGGGTAGTCGATCTCGGGATCGGGGTTGGCCATGGCGAAGACAATGGGGTTCTTGGCCATGGACAGGATCATATCAGGCGTCAGGACGCCCTTGCTGGAGCAGCCCACGAACACATCGGCCCCGGCAATGATGTCGCCCAGGCTGCGGCAGGCAGACGGCTTGAGGAACTTCTCCTTGTAGACGTTCATGCCCTCGGTGCGGCCCTCGTAGACCAGGCCCTTGGTGTCGCAGAGCCACATGTTCTCGAGCTTGACGCCCGCCACGATCATCATGTTCGCGCAGGCGATGGCCGCGGCGCCAGCGCCGCTGAACACCACCTTCATGCTCTCCAGGGGCTTGCCGATCAGCTCGGAGGCGTTCATGAGCGCCGCAGTGCTGATGATGGCCGTGCCGTGCTGGTCATCGTGGAAGACAGGAATGTTCATTTCCTTCTTGAGGCGGGTCTCGATCTCGAAGCACTCGGGGGCCTTGATGTCCTCAAGGTTGATGCCGCCAAAGGTGGGCTCCAGGGCCTTGACCACCTGACAGAACCGATCGATGTCCAGCTCATTCACTTCGATGTCGAACACGTCGATGTCGGCGAAGCGCTTGAAGAGCACGCCCTTGCCTTCCATGACGGGCTTGCCTGCCAGGGCACCGATGTTGCCCAGACCCAGCACGGCGGTGCCATTGGAGATCACAGCCACCAGGTTGCCCTTGGCGGTGTATTCGTAGGCCAGCTCAGGATCCTTCTCGATGGCCAGACAGGGCTCAGCCACTCCAGGAGTGTAGGCATTGGAGAGATCTCGAGCCGTGGAGCACGGCTTCGAGGGCACAACTTCAATCTTTCCTTTTCGCCCCTGCGAATGGTAATCGAGGGCTTCCTGCTTACGTTTCATGGCCACACTCCTCGGTTTGAGTGCCCTGATTTTGGGCTGAATGACCTCAGCTTACACCTCGTCATTTGATTTCTTGCCTGGAAGGTCATCAAAGCCCACCTTTGTTGCAGCCGTCACACCGTTCCCTTTCCGAAGTGGCAAGCGGAGAGTAGGCTCCATCCAACGAACCTGGAGGTTTCATGCGCCTGTTGCCGCTCCTGCTGCCCTGCCTGCTGGTCCTTCCACTGACCGCCCAAAAGGCCAAGACCCCCCCCAAGGCTGCCGCGCCCACCAAGGAGACCAAGGTGGACTGGGACGGGGAGTGGAGCCTCCATGCTGCCCAGAGCGATAAGATCGACGAGCAGATCGACGCCCACCTCAAGGACATGAACTTCGCCCTGAAGCTGTTCTGGAAGAAGAAGCTGCAGGCCGCCTGCAAGAGTTTCAGCAAACTGGACATCCTGGCCGGGGACAGCTTCTCCGTGACCATGGGCAGGGAGCGCCCCGTGGACACCCCGACGGATGGCACAGAAGCCGACTGGAAGCGCAGCGACGATGTGATGTTCAAGGCCACCCTCACCAAGGAGGGCCCGACCATGATCCAGACCCTGAGCGGCGACGGCTACACGCTGAAGCACCTGTTCTCCATGCGCAAGGACGGCAACTCCCTGGCCCTCCAGGTCACTTACAGCCATCCCAAGCTGGACAATCCGTTCAGTTATAAGCTTGTTTTCAAACGGAATGACTAGCAGGCTCGGAATCCGCTGCGCGGATTCCGAGATAGGAAAAGAAGCAGGTGGGTGGGCAGACTGGAGGGATGCTTCAACTGGCCCAACCCCCTCTGCCCTGCCGCCCGCCCTGGTGGGCCCGGGGCGGACATCTGCAGACCATCCTGGGCAACTACCTGCCCGGGGAGGAGCCTGCCTTTCCTTCGGAACCGTTCAGGATCTCCCTGCCGGATGGGGATCAGCTCGCGGGGCACCACTACCCGGGCGAAACCAAGGTGCTGGTGCTGGTCTTCCATGGCCTGGGGGGCGATGACCAGGCCCACTATGTGCGCCGCACGGTGAGCCTGGCGCGGGCACAGGGCCACCATGTCTGGACCCTGAACCACCGGGGTTGCGGCACAGGCCGGGGTCTGGCCACGAAGCCCTACCACAGTGGCTCTGGGGACGATCTGGGGACCGCCTTCGCCGCGGCCCGGGAGCAACACCCGGACCTGCGCCAACTGGCCGTGGGCTATTCCCTCTCAGCCAATGCCCTCCTGCTCAACCTGGGCCAAGGCCTGCCGTCGCCCACAGCCCAGCCCGATGCGGCCATCGCCGTGAACCCGCCCGCAGACCTGGGCGCTTGCTCCGCGGCCATCCACCACGGGATCAACCGCCTCTATGAGCTGCGCTTCATCCGCCGCTGCCGGGCCGCCATTCGGCAGCGGGTGGAGGACGGCCTCATCGAGGATGTATTCCCCACCTGGCCGACCATGAGCCTGCGCCAGTTCGACGAGGCCTACACCGCCAGGGCCGGGGGCTTCAGGGATGCGGACGACTACTACGCCCGCTGCTCCGCCCGCCACCACCTGGCAAAGATCACCGTCCCCACGGTGCTGCTCATGGCCCAGGACGACCCCTTCATCCCCTGGCATCATGCGGTAGAGGCCAAGCCTTCTGCTGCGGTCCACCTGCACCTGGAGCCCTGCGGCGGCCACATGGGCTATCTCAGCCGTGACCTGCCCGGCCACCGTTGGCTTCCTTACGCGGTGGCCCACTACGCGCAGGAACTATTGAAGTAGGCGTCAAATCACCGGGTCTCGACCAACACCAAGGCACGGTCCCGGCCCACTCCCTGGGTCCAGAGGGCCGAGGCCCCATTGGGGCAAAGTTTGAGGAGCGGCGCGGAGCAGACCCGAGCCGAGGGGGGTACCAGCCGCTCCGAGGGCGACCAGCCCTGGCGGCGGAGGCGGGCCGACACCCAGTCCCCTTCGGCACTCCGATGCACAGTCAGCAACCCCGCCTGGCCGTCTGCACCGAGGTCCAGGGCGAACTCCCGCACCGGCTCGTGGCCCAGGTCCAGGCACTCGACCCCTGGCGCCCAGTGGCCGCCCTCGAAGCCCTTGCTGAGCAACCGGGTGGCCCCGCGCTCCTCCGCCTGGCACCAGGCCGCCAGGGCCTGGCCCGAGCCTGACATCACAAGGCGCGTCTGGGTGATGGCGTGGGCCGTGCAAAGGATTTCCGGCTCGGTCCATTCGCAGCGGCCCCCATCGTAATGGCTGGCCTGAACGGAACTGCGCTGACCATAGGGGGAGTGGACCCAGATCGCCAGGGCATTCCCCGCGTCATCCATGGCCACGCGGTGGGCATGGGTCGACTGGTTCACCACGGGCACCGGTCGATCCGACCAGATGCCTTCCGAAGGCCAGTAGTGGCAGGCCACGAGCCCTGCTTCGGCGTCGCTGTCCGTCTCCCAGAGCACCATGGCGTGCTCCCGGTGGTTCACGGCGATGCGCGGTTCCACCGTGGGCGTCGAAGGCAGGCCCACGCGCGTGGGCTTCCCACCCCAGGCCGCAGTCCGGGTGTCGTAATTGAGCGCCATCACTTCCAGCAACCCCTCCTTTGCCTGCAGCCAGACCACCAGGGCATTCCCCCGCCGGTCGACGGCCGCCTGGAGGTATTGGATGCTTCCCTCCGTGCTGAACAACAGATGCGCTGGGCCCCGGCCCGCCCCCACCACCTGCCCGTACAGACACAGGGCCCCCGGTGCCCCGGTCCGCCATAGGGCCAGGCCATGCCCCTCGGCGTTCATGAGGATTTGAGGTGTGCTGCCCTCTCCCAGAGGCAGTCGGACCGAGGCCCTGGCGAAGTGTGGACCGACAGACTTGGTCCAAAGGCTCCCGCCATTTTCCCAGAGGGCGGTCCCGTGGCCACGGCCATCCAACGCGACGCAGGCTTCGCCCAGGGGGCCCCGATCCAGCATCACGGGATCGCGCCAAAGCGGCTCAGAGTCTCGCGAATGCGGCAGGAGTCGCTCGGCGAAGCGCCGGAGGTTGTCCATAGCCATGAGACCCCCCACCTCCCAGGGTCGCAAAGAATGAGAGCCCCCGGGTTGCATTTGAAAATGAAACCAGCCGAGCCGCCAGATCACCGCATCGGAAGCAAGCAGAATAATAGGTAATAATCGTTATTGAAACACTATTTATTTATTTTTTCGAAGAGCTGGAACCAACGCCGAAACCGCCTCCACCACCCGATTGATCTGCGCGCCCGTGGTCCCCAGCCCCAGACTGAAGCGCACGGTGCCCTGGGCGTAGGCGGGGGCAGCGCCCATGGCGCGCAGCACGTGGCTGGGCTCACGCATGCCGGTGCTGCAGGCGCTGCCCGTGGAGACGCAGATGCCAAGGTCGGCCAGCTTGAGCTGCAGAGCCTCGCCTTCGAGGCCCGCAAAGCCCACGAGGGCGGTATTGGGCAGGCGCTCCGCGCCGCCGCCGTGAATGTGGAGGTCCGGCACCTGGGCCTGGAGGCGGGCTTCAAAGACATCGCGCAAGTCGCGCACACGCGCCATCTCGGGCAGCCGGGCCAGGGCCAGCTCCGCGGCCTTGCCCAGGCCCACCAGGCCCGGCACGTTCTCCGTGCCGCCCCGCCGTCCCCGCTCCTGGGAGCCGCCCAGCATCAGCGGCTTGAGGCGCACGCCGCGCCGGATCATGAGCAGACCCGTGCCCTTGGGGCCGTGGAATTTGTGTCCGCTGAGGCAAAGCAGGTCAGCGCCCCAGGCAGCAGCATCGACAGGAACCTTGCCCATGGCCTGGGTGGCGTCCACCAGGAAGAGGGCGCCTTTAGCCTTGGCGATTTTGGCGGCCTCAGCCACAGGGAAGAGAACGCCCGTCTCGTTGTTGGCGGCCATGACGCAGACCAGGGCTGTGTCGGCGCGGACTGCCGCCTCCAGAGCCTGGAGATCCAGGCGCCCTTCGGCGTCCACACCCACATCCGTGACCTCACCACCCTGGGCCCGCCACCAGAGCAGCAGGGCCCGTACGGCTGGATGCTCCACGGTTGTCGTGACCAGATGGCGCTTTGTGGGGAAGGCTTCCCAGACACCCCGGAAAGCGTGGTTGAGGCTCTCCGTGCCGCCGGAGCTGAAGACGATCTCGGTCGAGGTGCAGCCCACCAGGGCCGCCACCTGCTCCCGCGCCACCACCACGGCGCCATCGGACAGATGCCCCAGCGCATAGGCCGAGCTGGCATTGCCGAAGCGCTCCGCGAACCAGGGCAGCATGGCCTCCAGAGCCTCCGGAGCCAGGGGGGTCGTGGCGTTGTGGTCGAGGTAGATGAGGTCCATGCCCTATCTTGGCCGAGCTGCGGTGGTTCAGATGGGGGATTTCGAGGGACGGGAGCTCAGCGCTTTGGGGGATGGCGCAGGATCAGGGGCTTGGAGGTTAGGAACTTGTAGGTGGGCTGATCCGCCCAGGTTGCGCCTAGGCCTTCTTCGGCCTGGCCTTGGACTTGGAACTCAGCTCGGACACCACCGTTTTGGGATCGATCTCCGGCAGCTCGGCCCCCAGCTTCAAGATGGTCTTCTCCGTCTTCTTCCGCTTTTCGGCTTCGCGCTTCTGCTTGTCGACTTGTGCCCTGGTCTTGACCACTGGATTCCTTTCGATGATGAGTTGCCTAGCCAGCAGCCTGGTCCTGCTTGAGCCCAGGGGCGGGTGGTCCGAGCCGGTCCAGCATGGCCTCGGCTGACTCGACGGTGAAGGGGCCGTTGATGTCCGGGTCGGACATCTCGAAGACCATGTCGAACAGATCCTCCCGAAGCCAGATGAAGGATTCCGACACCTGCAACGTGTCAGAGACGTAAGCCAGCTCCTTGGCATCCAGGTCTCCTTCGATGAAGGCCATGCAGAGGCAGCGGACTTCGTTGGGACCGATGGCATAGGTCTCCCCGAATACCTCCTCGACCCTGCCCGCGACCGGCGTCCCTCCCCTGCCCCCAGCCTGGCCAGAATTCTGGACCTCCACGGCGATCTCCCGCTTCAGCTTGCGGAGGTCGTAGGTCCCCTGCAGGTAGGCCGCGAGATGCTCCAGGTTCATGACTGGACCCCCTGGATCCGGGCCACGGCTTCGCCCCTGGCCTTCAGGTTCGAAGCCTTGCCCTGGAAGCTCTTTCCGGAGCCGCCGCCCTTGGCGTCGAGGATGGCGGCCACGGCCTTGCCGAGGGTGGGCACGTCCAGGCTGCTGACGTCGCCGGCGCTGAGGAGAAAGAGGGCCTGACCGTTGGCTTCGGTGGTGAGGAACACAGCTTTGGCGGGCGCTGCTGCGAGGATGCCCCGGGCCAGCTTCTGCAGGAAGCCCACCTCTTTGGCCTCCAGGTGCAGCTCCACAAGGGCGCCGGGCTGGGCGGCCAGGCCCAGGGCCATGTGTTCGGCCAGTTCCTCGTCCAGCTTGCGCACACGGCGGTCCTGGGCCGCCAGTTGGTCCAGCTTGATCGTCAGCGCCGAGACCAGGTCCTCGTCCGGCGCGCCCAGCAGGGAGCGCATGGCCGCGTTGCGCTGCTCGTGGGCGCCCAGGCGGCGGCGCAGGCGACCCCCGGCCACGTAGCTGAGGCGGATGCCGCCCCGAATGGCCTCGGTGCCCAGGAGCTTCAGGGCCTCCAGCTCGCCGGTGTGGCGCAGGTGGGTGCCGCCACAGGTGTTCAGGTCCAGGCCCTCGATCTGCACCAGGCGGATCTCGCCCTGGTGCCCCTCGGGCAGGCCCCGGGAGCGCACGGCCTCCTGGCCGTAATCCTCCGCAGTCACCCAGCGGGCCGAGACTTCGCGGCGGGCGCGGATCTCTGAGGCCACGGCCTCTTCCAGGTCCAACATCTGGGCGAGGCTGATGCCCGGGGTCTTCAGCTCGATGTCGCAAACAGTCGGCCCCAAGTGGAAGGCCGTGGTCTCCCACTGGAAGCGGTCCTGGGCCAGGGCCGTGAGCAGGTGCTGGCCCGTGTGCTGCTGCATGTGATCGAAGCGGCGGGCCCAGTCCAGTTCCAGGGTCGCGGTGCCCTCAGTCAGGGGCGAGGCCAGGTAGTGCCGGATCTCCCCCTCCCGCTTCTGGACGTCCACCACAGCCACGCCGTTGAGGGTGCCCAGGTCGCAGGGCTGACCGCCCCCTTCCGGGTAGAAGATCGTGTCCACCAGCACCGCGAAGGGCCGACCCCGCTCTTCACCACAGTGGAGGATCAGGCTCTCCAGGGTGGCGGCAAAGGGGTCGCGTTCGTAGGCGGGCAGACTGGTCATTCGGGGAGCCTAGCACAGGCGCTGATAGGCTAGGAGGGTGTCCCAGATCCCGCTTCCCGAACGCCTGCGCCCCAAGTCCCTGGACGAGGTGGTGGGTCAGGCCCACCTGCTGGGCCCCAAGGGCGCCCTGAGACGGCTCACGGCCGGGGGCCGCCTGCCCTCCATGGTCATGTGGGGCCCCCCCGGCACCGGCAAGACCACCCTGGCCCGCATCCTGGCCGAAGCCACGGGCCATGGCTTCATGGAGTTCTCGGGGGTCAGCGGCAGCGCCGCAGAGCTGAAGAAGTTCCTGGCGGACAGCCGGGAGATGCCCCTGTTCCGCGCCGTGCCGCCCGTGGTGTTCCTGGACGAGATCCACCGCTTCAACCGGGCCCAGCAGGACATCCTCCTGCCCTACCTGGAGCGGGGTGAGGCCATTCTTGTGGGCGCCACCACGGAGAACCCCGCCTTCTACCTGAACCCGGCGCTGCGCAGCCGCTGCCAACTCATCGCCCTCAAGGCCCTGGAGCCCGCCCACATCCTGACGGTCCTGAAGCGGGCCTGGGCGGCGGAGCGCGGGGCGGAGGCCGAACCCGCAGACGTCTTCGACTGGCTCTCCCATTGGGCCGGTGGCGACCTGCGCTCGGCCCTCTCGGGCCTGGAGACCTGGCTGGAGATGCCGGACCCGGACCTGGAGTCACTGCAGGGGGCCTTGGGCGGGCGCATGATGTTCGACCGCGCGGACGGCCACTACGACCTGGCCAGCGCCTTCCAGAAGAGCCTCCGGGGCTCGGATGCCAACGCCGCCCTCTACTACCTGAGCCGCATGATCCGGGGCGGCGAGGATCCCCGCTTCATCGCCCGGCGCCTCCTGGTCTGCGCCGCCGAGGATGTGGGCAACGCCGATCCCCAGGCCTTCATCCTGTGCGAGGCCGCCAGCCGCGCCGCGGAGCAGATCGGCTGGCCCGAGGCCCGCATCCCCCTGGCCCAGGCCATCATCTACGTGGCCAACGCCCCCAAGAGCAATGCCACCGTGCTGGCCGTGGACGCGGCCATGGCCGCCGACGACGCGCCCATTCCCGAGGCCATCCGCGACGCCCACACCAGCACCGCCCGCAAGATCGGCCGGGGAGAGGGCTACCACTACTCCCACGCGGACTACGACCGGCCCCAGACCTTCCTGCCAGACAAGCTGCGGGGGGAGACCTTCTACGAGGCCCAGCGCCCCCAGGAGCGCGGCTGGCGCGACCAGCAGGAGCCAAATACCGCCGCCCTGGCCCCGCTTTGGGAAGCCTGGGTGGAGGCCCACCCCGAAGGCGGCGACTTGCCCCTGGAGGCCTGGAGCACGGAACTGGCCTGCAGCCGCGAGGGCCTGGGCCGGGCCCTCACCAAGCTGGCCAGTGGCCGCTTCCGGCTGAAGCGCAAACTTGAGGCTGAGCTGTTGTAGGTCGTTTGCAATTTGATCGCCGGTAGCCAGGAGCGCCTTAATCCTGGGCAATCCATCCGCCAGTCCGAATTGATCCAATCGGGCTTCCTGGCGCTCCTGGCCTGGGCCTCATGCCCAAATGGGCCTAGTTTCCCGTCCCGGCCCCCGCCTCGCCGGTGGCCTTCGAAACCCAGGGCTGCGCGGGCACCCCCTACGGTGGCTGCACACCTCGCCAGCTTGTAGTTGGCTGAGCTCCGGTCGCCTCCGGCTCCCTCAGCCCAGCCCAGCGACACCACCCCAATCAATTTATATTCCACACCACTAGTGTCCGGTTAACTTCATGCCAACCACTTGGAAATCAAAGAAGAGAATGGCGTTAGAGATGATTTTGGTTGGTGTCGATTTGAACAGCCGTTTGCGCCCTCCCCGAAAATCGGGTAAAGAGG
>Ga0209697_10001561_pt1 | contig 34950 bp, 43 predicted proteins | sample AliMusrvi5mmetaG_FD_184115 | JGI IMG/M metagenome (GOLD analysis project Ga0209697, IMG submission 184115) | Freshwater lake bacterial and archeal communities from Alinen Mustajarvi, Finland, to study Microbial Dark Matter (Phase II) - Alinen... | ecosystem: Environmental > Aquatic > Freshwater... | reverse complement strand
TCCAGTCGCGCCAACCGTGGCGTTCTTGTACGCCCAAAGCGTGAGGGGCACGCAATAAATGTCGTACGTGCCATTCGCCAGCGTGCCAGTGGTCGCGCTCGCAGTGCAAGTAGGTACCGCACCACGCCCGAGCGCACCACTCTGCATGCCGCCGATGAACTGCCACTCTTCCTGCTGCTGGAGAGCATAAATGCCGAGGCTCGTCGCAGTCGCTCGGACATCCTCGAAGTTCTCAGCCGCATAGCGAGCTTCCCAGGTCACGGGATTCTCAAGGCCGAGCCCAGCGTAGGCAGCGGACATGGGCAGGACGGTCGTGCTGATCACGCCGCCGCGATTGCCCTCACCCACGGACGGATGCACGGACTTGTCGAGAGCGACGATCGCCTTCCAGCGATGCGAGGTATCGCCCTTGCCAGGGCGGCGGGGGATCTTCAGGCGCAGAGGCGTGATGAGGGGGATGGCCTTCTCAGAGGGGGCCTGGAGGTCATAGAAGACAAGGCCGGTGCTCTGAGTGATGCCACCTGCCTTCGCGAGCTCGGCACTCACGCCGGGGTTGGACTTCAGCCAGTCGCGGAACTCGGCGACAGATTCAGCGGTAAGGGACATATGCGTATTCCTTTCAGGATGTGGGGTGATTAGTGATGCGCAGGCTCAATGGGAGGGATGCCACCGCCAGGTGCGGGCGGCTCCTCCATCGTCATAGCCTCGGGCTGATCAACAGGAACGATGGGCTCTTCGGGGGTGGGCTTGGTATCAGGCATGTTCTCTCCTCAGTAGGGGCGACCGTTGCGAAGGGCGGCCTTGGCAAGCTCTTCAATGGATGCGGTCTTGGGGTCGATGGGCTTCTCTTCATCCTCCTTCTTATTCAGGGGGTGGACACCCTTCTCAGTCAGGATCGCCAGTTCAAGCGGCGAAGCTGCGGGCGTGTTCTTCAATCGCTTCATCAGATCTTCGACGACGCTCGACAGATCCTCGACGGTCTTCGACAGCTTCTCGAACTTCTCGGACTTGTCGCTGTCCTCTTCGTCATCATCCTTCGCGCTGTCCTTGATGGAGCCGAGCACAGCCTTCTTCATTTTGGCGCACTCATCCATATGAGCATCAGCGGCGTCCTTCATGCCCTTGTGAGCAGCGGCCAGATCCTTGAACGCTTTTGCCACGTCCTCCTTGCTGGCGTCTTCCTTCAGACCGTGGACGGCTGCGGCGGCGTCCTTGTGTGCCTTGTGCGCTTCCTCAAGGTCCTTGTATGCCTTGAGAGCATCGGCGGCGTCCTTGTGCGCCTTGTTGAGTTCGTCGGTCATGTCTGCTTTCTCCTTTGTAGTGCCCGCACTCGGCGGGCCGTCCTTGTCGATGACTTTCTTCCACGCTGCGATGATCTTCGCCTTGATCTTCTTCACATCTTCGGGTGAGTAATTGGTCGCGTTCTTCTCCTTGTTGATGTAGTTCCAAGCCGCGCGAATATGCGCCTCTGTGTCGATAGGATACTTCTTGTTCTTGTCATCAGCGAAGGCGACATTCCCGTACTTCTTCTTGCCTTCCTTGGGGTTTGTATCCTCACGCTGCGCGACCTTCTCCGCCTTCTCATCCCCACCCTTCAGAGGCATGCCACCGGGGCCCGCGACATCGGCGAGAAGTTCCTGAATCTCTTCCTCGGCCAACGACTCGAAGATCTCACAGCCGAGTGACAGCCATTCACGGAGCTTCTGTGGAATCGTGGACTCGTCGCCCTCGACTTCGGACTCTCTCTGCAAGCCGTCGATCATCCAGCCAATGGACTGAAGCATCGCGGCCATGCTCCCAACGTCGTATAGGGACTTCACGAGCGGCGCGGCAGATGTGGCAGTCACACCAGTCGGGGCAGTAGGTGCTTCCGATTCGTCCATGCTACCTCCATCGAATTTGGCAATTTCAAAACGGCAATCAGGATTCGCGGGCCGATCGACAAGGCTGATCTCCGAGAGCTTAATACCCGTGATGACGCGCCGGTTCGTGGGGTCGTATTCGAGCTTTTTACCACCGACAGAGAAGCCCTTGAGTACGCCGGCCTTGACCTTCTTGATCGAGCCATCATCGACAACGTGCGCTTCAAACTCCGTCTGCCCGTCATCGTTCACACGAATGGAGAGCGCCGAACCGGCAGCAATGTTCGAGTGCATCTCGCGAACCGCGCCCCACTTCATGTAGTCAGGGATCGCCTTCTTGATCGCATCGGCGCGGATGATCTCACCATCGCTGTCCATCGACTCAGACGAAGCGATGCCGGAAACGATGAGCGTGCCGTCGTCCTGCTCCTCAGCTTTTGTGAACTCGCCGAAGAGGGAAAAGTCGTGTCGCTTTTCGCCAGCGGCCTTCAGGAGTTGATAGGTTCGGCTATCGGTCATGATGCACCTTCGTATCATCTTCGAGGATCACGCGTAACGCCGCGATGTTATCTTCTGTCGGATTGACCACGACCAGAGCAGCGGCATCACACAATCGCTGGTAGTAGTCTGCGAGCGTACGGCAGACCGTATGCCCTTCCGTCTCGCACTCCTGGTAAGCGCAAGTAGCATTGTGGGAGGTGATCACGGGCAGAGGCATTAAACGGCTCCGAGAGCTTGTTTCCCGTACACCTTCGCACCCGTGCCCGCGATGGCCGACACGTAAAGGCGAACGAACTTCCACGGAATCCAGGGGCTCACGCTCTTGTCGCAGTCACCATCGCAGACGACACCAGAGCCAGCACCCGTACCGCTGAGGCTAATCGTGCTGCCCTTGCCCGCGATCGTCTTGCCATCATCGGAGAACTGGAATTGGCAGGTAGCTGTCTGCGCCCCGCTCGTGCCTTCGATCTGGGCGAAAAACACATTAGGAACATTCCACACAGGAACCCAGGGCGTGTATCCCGTAGCGGTCAGAGCATCACCGATCGCCTTCGGGAACTTAGTGCTCAGATCAACAGGCGGGGAAACAAACCGCGTCGTTAGGAAACTCATTTAATCCTCCTCGCCCTGATCGGGCAGAATCGCGATGCGATCACATCGGCAGTTAGGGTGCGCGGGCTCATCGGCAGGCGTGCCATCCTTGAACTCACCATCGACGGGCGCATCCTCGCCGTTCAGTTCTTCGCAGTCATCGCAGGCACCATCAGACGCGAGCCACTGCACACGCTCAACGCCTGCGGCCTTGGAAAGCTCGATGTTGCCCTTCAGATCAGCGAACGCTGTTTCCGTTCGCGCGATCATCTCGGCACGCTCGGGGGAGAACGCCCACGAATCCTCCAGCTTGTTCGCGAGGTCGTCATTGCTCCAGCCGTTCTCCATAGCCTCGGTCACGAGATCACGAATATCAGAACGCGTCGTCTGCTCGATGTCTGTGATCTTCTCGGCGGCGTTCTTCTGCGCCCACTCGATCGCCTTCTCATTCGCGAGCTTCAACATCTCAGCCGTAGCATCGAGTGCTTCGCCCGCAGCGGCAACGCCGCCCTCATACACGTCCTGGCTGTGCTCTTTGATGTACTTCTTCAGACCATCGAAGTCACCGGACGCGAGAATGTTTTGTAATTCTGTTGCATCAGTCTTCGACATCTTCTCAGACGAGCGAAGACGCGCGACGACGGACTTGCGAATCTTCGTAATCTCTTTCATCACTCCGAGCGTGTACTTGTGCTCCATGCGAAGCAGATCTTCACGGTCACGCTTCGGGAGAACCTTCGTATGCTTGTGCGCTTTGATGACTTTTTCAGAGTCGGCCCCCGCCGAAGGCTTCGGTGTCTCTGTACCGTTCGCAGTGCTGGGAGCCGCAGCGAGAGCGCTAGTCGCAGCGGCGGGGGCTTCCTTCTTGGGGTCGAGTCCGATCGTGTCGCGTACTTCGTTCACGTCAAGGACGCCTGTCGTTAAATAGATCTGATGCACCTGCGCGCGTACGAGCGGATCAATCGCCTCTTCAGTCACCCATGCAAACTCGGAATCAGCACGCCTCATGCGGCGGAGCATGTCGTCGACGAGTTCCTTGATCCAATCCTTGATGGGCTCCAGGCCCTCAGTGAGCGCGGCTTCCTGCGCCGTCTCCGCTGTCGCGCGGTTCATCTGACGCACGAACGGAGTCGGGGGGAGGCTGAAGCAATAGCACACGACACGCGCAAGCCATTCGTCGAACTCGTCTTTGAGCGGGTCCTTCTTGGTGTTCTCAAACTTGCATTCATTCCCGCCGGGAAGGATGAGCGGAAGGCCGCGCCGCTCTTTCGAGTTGCCCCGGAACTTCGCCATCCAGTGTGCGGCCAGCTTGCCGACTTCCTTATCTCCCCATGAGTCAGGCACGCCGACGATCAGATCGGGGGTCGAGCCATCGGAGTACCAAGCGAGTTGGTGCATCTGACGACGCAGTGCCGTGTTCACAGTAACGATGATCTGCTCGACGGGTGAGAGCCCATAGCCCTTCTGATTGCGCGGGCGGCGCGGCGCATAGATTAGTTGCTCACGCGAGTATGCAACGGACGGCAGGCCTTTAATGAATTGCGTGTAGGCTTCACCTTCAAGCGGCACGCGACCCCACGGATCGAGGCGAAGCACGATCGTCGTGCCGTCAATGGGCTCGAACCCCCACACGCTGCCATCGAGTGCGAGGCGTTGATAAATCGTCGCACAATCACCAACGAACATGTCTTCCAGGATTCGACAGAGCCATTGCTGCCAGCGTTCGCGCTTGTCAGGCGACTTGAAGAACTCGATGAGGTCCTGCTGCTCATCGCCGAACTTTTTCCCGCTTGGTGACTTACGGAGTCGGATCGTCCACTTCTGGCGACTGATCTGATCTTTGCGTGTCTCAATGCAGAGCCGCGTAAGATCGTGCGTATCTGCGAGCATGTAGAGTTCCTGGTACGGCGTGAACTCCTCAGCACGTGGACGCCACTGGAGGTTCGCCGTCATCGGATAATCACGCAGACGGCCCGCGACCTCTTCAGGCGCAACGGGTGTAAGCGGAACACCAGGGCCGAAGTACTGCTCGGCGGGGCTCGTGCCATTCCACACCCAGCGGGCGAGTGCTTTCGCGCGAGCCATCATGCCAGCCGATCGGAGCGAAGCTGCGGGGTCGGCTGTCGGAACGTCCACTTGACGTGCCCCCATTCCAAGTTGGCGTTCCAGTAGCGAAACCATTAGCTCATCCCCCTACCGTCTGAATGCTCACGCGACCATGCCTCGACGAGTTTACCTAGCTGCTGCATGATCACGGACAATCGCGCATCAATACGTTCCTCGAACTTCTCAAACTGATTATCCAATATCTCACGGTCTACGCATTTTCCCTGGCACTTCGCCTGCTCAAACTTCATCGAGTTCAATGCGTCCCATATACGAGCATGCTTGTTTTCGTGTTCGTTCATCTCCTTTACTCGGTCTGCGTAATGCTCCTTATCGCGCTTCTGAATCCATCCAATCAACACACCGGCCTGCGTGACGAGCCCTAGCCCAAGTCCGAGAAGCTCAAGTGCGTTCAGCATTACTTCTCTCCGAGTGACTTGGAGAGGTTCTGAATATGACTGTTCGCGTCACTCGACCCGCCAAAATAATAGCCCATCACGTTCTGCGTGAAGGCCGCACCCAAAGCACCGATAAGCATAAGAATCACATCATGGCTCACGGCATCTGAAGGGATACCCCACCTCAGCACGAAGATGAGCACAGCGAAGAAACCGATCGTCACGCCATACGCCAAGATACGCGGGGTCCAATCGCGTACATCTTCCTCGCGCTTGCGTGCGCTGTCGCGATCACCCGCAACGATGCGCTCCATCTCCTCGGCGCTGTTAATGTCAAGTTCCTTCATCCTTACGGCGAAGTCATCCTCGGCCTGCTTGAGTGCGATAATCTGTTCACCTGTGAGCGTGCCATCCTTGATGGCTGCGGCAATGCTCGCGGGGCTCGCGTCCTTCGTGCCGAGAATGTTACCGATGATCCCGCCGGCAAGAGCGCCGAAGGGACCACCGACAGCCGCGCCAAGCATGGGGGCATACTTCGCAATGAAAGGCTTCACGTCGTCCCATTTCACGGGGTCACCTCTAGGTCTAGATCTAAGCTGTTCTTGACAATGAGCCTATCGAGACGCTGTGCGACGATGCAGCCCTCGGACTCCTGCCCGTACTTCGCGAGATCCTTTGACGGACCATGGAGGAAGAAGCCGGAACGCCCGAACATGTTATTCGACGAATCAGGGATCAACTCAGCGATGAGTGTGCCGAGCTTGCGCATGTGTGCCTGATCCGTCATGTTCGCCGTGTTCTCGTCAATCCATCGCAGCTTGTATTTACCCTGCGGGAGAGGACCAACGCAATGCACATTCTCCATCTCGGGGTTGTTCTTACCGAGATGGTTCCCCGCCCAGCCACGACAGACGAATTTATCGTCCCTAGTCCACTGCCCTGTGCTCTGCGAGTACTTATTCATGCTTCACCTAGCTATGAGGGAAGCACGGAATCGCAACGACGCTGCCCGTCGAAAGCGTGATCGTGGCGTAACCTAACGTCCCCGAATATCCAGACGGCACGCTATTGATCGGAATTGCGACGGTCCCTGTTCCGACGGTGACAGGCGTAAGCTGGAGGTCTGTAATCTTCTTCGCGCCGTCCTTCAGCGTCTTACCGATGATGTCATTGAAGAGCGCGATATGGTCGACAGTCGAACTGGCGGGGCCAGTCACAGAGCCGACACCCGAACCGATGATGTTCCAATTTGCACCAACCGCAGCCTGCGTACCTGCGGCAGAGTCTGCGAGACAGTGAAGCTCATCACCCGCGACGACGGCAATACCACTCACACCACCGATGGTGCCAGCCACGCTCACGACGTAACACTCACCCTGCGCGGCGGCAGGGTAGTTCGGACTTGCAGAGCAGTCAATCGAGCCCGTATAGTTCACATCACTCGCAATCTGCCAGCCCGCGCCGAGCATCGAAGCGACAGCCACGGACGGCACGGCGATCGTGCCATTATCGGCGATGTAAGCACTCGTGCCGTCGTTGAAGTATCCCTTCGTCACGCCAGAAGGCGGAATCATTTTCGTTGTGCTCATACTCTCTCCTTTTCGCGGGCATCACGCTCGCTATCAAGCCATTTCAGGAAACCAGATCCAGGCATCGGCGCCATGAGATCCGTGATCGCCCATACGAGCGCGTCCATTCGATCGGGTGACTTCACGTCTTGCACGAGGGGGTCAAACTCGCAAAGCTGATCTTCGAGCCGTGGGAACGTGCCGACATGATGCACGCGACCTTGCTCATACAGAGCGGCCACGGGCTCTGCACGGATCGCCTTGCCGCGTGATGCGTGAACGGACGAATAGGATATATTGCGGTCCTTCGTTCGGATCAGAGCCTCAACGAGATCACCGCCATTATTCACCTCGGCGACGACACGATCAGCCATGTGATCGGCATACGCCTTCGCAACACATGCACCCCATGCGTCAGGTGTCGCAAGCATGCTGAGATCGTCGAGCACATAGAAGTGCTCGGGGTCGCGATCATCCACACCCGCGACGACGATGCCCGTCTCGTCGCTGTCTTCATTGCTCGTCACGGCAGGGTCAACGGCGACGACGATGCGCGTAAGTTCGAGCGGGCGATGCAGCACGCGGGCTCTGTCGATATCGTCGCGCTTCCATAGCGCGTTCGGGTTGTCATCGAGCACATCGGCATGAATCTCTTGACGCCCTAACCGCGTGCCCTCATATCGCTTGATGATCTGATCGAGGAACGCCGCAGCTAGATTAGGCCGATTCTCGTACGTCGTGCCATGCGTAACGATCGTGTTCGGATTGCTCATGATCTCCTTGACCAGAGCCGTTGGGCGTGGTGTCGTCGTCGCGACACACTGAGGACACGCCCCAAGCCGCAGACCCATCATCATCTGATCCCACGACTCACGGTAACGCCATGCGGCGACCTCATCAGCCCAGACCTTCGAGTGCTGCTTGCCGCGCAGACGATCAGGCTCATCGGCTGTGAAGATTAGCGACTTGCACCCATTCGGCCAATCTAGACGCCGCTTGCTCGCGACGTACGCAGGCCGCTCATGCGGCGGGCAGATCGCGAGGATACCTGACTCGCCCTCGATCATGATGTCCCGGGCGTCATCTGCAGTCGCGCCGATCAGATTGACGAAGGGGAAATTCCGATGCCATATGCGGACTGTCTCGCCACCCACGCGCGTCTTGCCCCAGCCTCGGCCTGCCTTCGCAAGCCACGTTACCCAATCACCGGTCGGGATGATCTGACTTTCACGAGCCCAGAAGTTCCAATCGTATGCGAGTGCATTCTTCTCTTCGAGTGTCAGCGCCTCAAACCGCACATGCTGTTCACGGAGCGGAAGAGCGCGGAACGTCTCGACATTATTTTTCATCTTTGAGCACCGGGAGAACTTCGACACCATTGCGGAAGAGCTTCGCGCGTACTTCCTCAGTTTTGTCCACGAACTCCAACGGCTCACCGCCTGGGCCGGACATTTCCGTTCGGGTCGGTGCATCCAGACCGATCAATTTGGCGCGTCGTTCCAGAATCCTGATCACTCGATCCACTGCACCCTGATTGCCACGTTTCATTTGCACCATCATCTGAAGTAGGGCATCGTCGAGACGTGCGAGATCCAGATCGCGCAGTTCGGTGAGACTCTGGGTATTGAGTGCGTCGAGTTCAGCGAGACTCTTGCTAATCAGTTTGTGTACACGCTGCCGACTCACCCCAAGTTGTTGTCCCACCGCTTCAAGGCTCAACCCCATTTTTCGCAATTCGAAAGCTTTCGCACGGATTTCACGGCTCTTTATTGACCCTTTGCCTGTTTTGACACGACCTCGATCATGATTTGCCTTGTCAACCACCTTTGGGTTACTCATTTCAAATCCAAACAAGATGAATCCAATTCATCAGGGAAGAGGTAATGATGGACCACTTCGCGTGGTGAATGCGGGATTGGGGAGGAATAATTGCTTTCCCAGCCCTTGATGAGACAGGCGACGGAGTGATTGACTCCGGCGGGGGTGTTGGGTTCCATCCCGAGACAAACCCGGGCGAGATGTTCCAACGCGCACTTGAAGCATGATCCGCAGCGGTAGGGCATGAGTGGGCCGAACTTCCGTTCGTTGGCCCTGCGAGTGGGGTGCTTGTAGCGGGATGGCATAAAGCAGGACGCGAGAAGGGGGTAAAGATCTGGCCTGAGCCGAGCGATGACCTTGTAGGCATCGGTGTCGGAAAGGAGTGGGACGTGTAGGGTGAATCCAGGCAGGTAAGCCTCGAAGATCGGCTGGGAAGCCTGATAGGTTTCGATGCAGTCGGTCCCGTTGTAGCGATAGGTCAGGTCCGCAAGGTGGTCTTTGGTGTGGTTGCCTTGGGCATAGTGGACGATCCCGAGTGGTGCGCCATATTCAATCGCCATCGCCAGAATCAACTGGTTCTTGACTGGAACCTCGACCATGATCCTCGTCCCGGCCTGCTTGACCGCTTCGACGTGCAGGGGCCAGGACATCTTTTCACAAATGGCCTTGGCTTGAGTGAGTTCGCCGGGGTAGGACCGGTTCAGGTTCCGGACAAAGAACGCGTGAGGTTTGAGCCCCTGTGACTCAAGCTGGAGACATGCCGCGACGGAATCCTTCCCACCTGTGAACGAAACCAGCACTTCTTTTTCCCTGGCTGCGCCAACAGGTAGGGGCTGCATGGTCATGTTCCGCCCGATCTGGAATGGCTTCCCCTGCATGACGTGTTCGATAAGCGGTTCCGCGCAGGTTGGAAAGCTGCTCCAGAAAGACGGTTGGCTTGGGGCCATCTCGTAGAACCGTTTGAACAGGCTGACAAGCGGTCCCGGAGGCGTTCCAAACTGGATGGACACCCCTTGGTTGACTTTTGGCTTTCGTGTTGGAGAGAGGATACTCATCGGGGGCTCTTTCGAAGGATAAGGAAATCCTCGTTTCCTTCCGTGTCTACTTCCCCACCGTCCGCTTCAAGGGCGGCCCTGCCAATGACGTATTTGCCTTCATCCCTGGTTATGGCCCACTTTTCATCCTGGGCGATTCCTTTGGCGATGTCTGAAAGGGGAAACTGCCGGTTGCCGACATTCAGCACGAAATAGGCACCCGGTTTGAGTGCCGCCATGGTCTTCAGCAGGAATGGCCGGTAAAACCCTTCAACCCATGATTCGAATGTGGTGTAGCGGTTGTGGGACTGTGTTGCGTCCCCTGGGGCGTATTGCTCGGTGTCGTAGTAGGGGGGGGATGTGAGAGCGAAGTCAAACGATTCGGGCTCAAGGATGGAATCCTCGAATGGCATGCAGAAGTTTTCTGCCGTGGATGTCGTGGCGGATTGTTTCAGGAACTCTACCATTTTTTTCCAACCCTCGGCTGTTTGTGTTGCTGGGTCGAAGCCGACATAGTGCCCGCCAAGGTTCGCTGCCAACCACCCGATCACACGACCACCCCACCCATGACAAGGATCAAGGGCCCTGCCGCCTGCGGGGCAATACTGGAGGTAAATATCCCTGGCGATGTTGGGCTGGAACTCAAACACCATTCCTTGGCCGCCCCAACCTGGCCCCGCGTATTTAATAAACTGGCTGGGGTGAACATCGCCTTCGTATTTCTCCGCCATCCATCTTGAACCCACCTGGCGGAACTTCGCCTTTTCGTTGCAGGATTTGACAAATTGGGATTTTTACTGGTTTCACAGGTAATCCGGTGAGGGTTGAAGAGGGTGGAAATCCAGTACCCCGTTTTCCCCCACGCGACAGTTTGTTGAACTGACCCATCGCCATGGCCGGGGTCATTAATCCCGCCGCAACCTCTTCCCCGTTCTGGGGCATGGGCCATGCAAGCTCGATTTGCTCCGCGATCTGTATTGCGTTGAACAGCATGGGGCGATCAGACAGGTCGGCGGGTATCTCGGCGATACCGTTGTCGGTGGTGGTGTCCCGCAGCTGGTCGAGAAGCGACTGTAACGCGGGGTCTTCGGTATGGACCTCCGCGAGCAGGGCTTCGAGCATGAGCGAATCACTGATCGCCATTTCTGTGATGGGGTCAAGCAGGGCGAGGGCCAACCGTTCCTCATCCTCGGTCAGTTCCACCACGGTCACCGGGATGGTGGGAAGCCCCTGCCTCATAGCCTCTTCCACTCTCGCATGTCCGTCAATAACGTGACCGGTCGTTTTGTTCACCAGAATGGTTTTGATCCAGCCGAGTTCCTTCATGCTGCCGCGCAGGGCTTCCATCTGGTTCCCTGGGTGGCGGCGGAAGTTGAGGGGGTTCGCCAGAAGTTCCTCTGGTTTTACGTCCCCGTGTCCAACAATGCGGTTTTGGATCAATTCGACGGCATTTGCTGTGTTTTGTGTCATATATCGCCTTCCGTAGAATTATACCTTCTCTGTCTATTTTCGCTACTTCACGGTTTTTGTTTATTAGACAAGTTTGAATAATCTTCTAACATTTTTTATTATTTTTCAAAAAAATCATTGAAATGTTATCAAAAGGGCTTATACTTTTAATAGAAGGCCGTGCCCTTCCCGAGGAGGACTAAATGAAGAAACTGAAAACAATAACCCTGCCAGGGTTGGTCAAGGAACTAGGCCCCGATGTGATTGCCAAGGCGTTGGATCTGAACGCCTGCACCCCTTATCTCTGGGCGCATGGAGCACGCCCGTCCTGGAAGAACGTCGAGAAGTTGATGGCCCTGGCGAACGAACATGGGTTTCGGCTGGAGGTGATTCGATGAACACTGTGACCGAAATCACAGCATCAGAATCTGAACGACGTGCGGCATGGCTGGCTGATCGTCGAACCTGCATCACTGCGACGGACGTGGCCGCGATCCTGGGCCTGTCTCGGTGGAGCTCACCCATCCAGATTTACATGGACAAGAAGGGCTTACTGGAAGGCGGGGAGAATGAAAGCATGAGGTGGGGCCGCAGGTTGGAGCGTCCCATCCTGGAAGCCTACTCTGATGTGAAGCAGGTCCCGATTGCCTTTGCTGATCCCTACCAGTTACTGCGCTGCCCGACGCTTCCCCTGTTGGGCGCCACTCTGGACGCTAGATGGCTGGAAGGGGATACCCGCCCGGTGGATGCCAAGAACGTGCGACAGTTCGATGGGGCACTCTGGGGCGAGGCTGGGTCGGACGAGTTCCCGATCTACTACCAGCTCCAACTCATGGTTCAGATGATGGTCACGGGTGCGCCCTTTGCCGACTTGGCTGTTCTGTTCTCCGGCTCCACCTTCGTGCCCTACACCATCGCCTTCGATCCCGAAACCGCTGAAATCATCACAGAGAAGGTGTCCGTGTGGTGGGAACAGCACATCGTCCAGGACAACCCGCCAGATCCGGATGGGTCGGTTGCCTGTTCGGAATATCTGAAGAAGCGGTTCGCACGAGCCGGGGAGATCACCAAGGAACCCACCCCGGAATTGATGGAATGGATCTCAGAACGTGAGCAAGCCAGACTCAAACTTGAGGCGGCAGAGGCAACGAAGGCCCGCTTCGAAAACTTGATCAAGACCTATCTGGGCGAGGCGAATGCCGTTCCCGGTGTGCTGACATGGAAGAACAACAAGGGGTCCAAGGTCACCGACTACGAGCACGCCTATCTGGAACTGATTTCCCAGATTGAACAGAACAACCCTCTCCGTATTCGCGATCTGGCACAGAACATCCTCGACAAGTTCACCATCACCAAACCGGGGGCACGTGTCCTCCGCATTTCCAAACAGGAGCCCCTCAATGGCTGAAGAACTCAAGACCTACACCCCCCTGCAGGTTGCCCAGACCCCTGCTGAAACTGCCACTGGTGCTCTGGCTGCCCAAGCAAAGGCCCTGGTTGAATCCCGCTATCTGGTCGCCTTCCAGCGTCCACGGGATCTTGATGTGGTGCGCCAGTCCTTACTGAAGGAATGCCGTCGCCCTGGTTTTGCGGATTCGGCGATCTATCACAAACCGATCGGGAATGGTGTGGAGGGTCCGTCCATTCGGTTCGCCGAGGCTGCCATTCGGGTGTTGACCAACATCCTGCCGGAAACCATGACTGTGTTCGATGATGCCGAAAAGCGGATTGTGCGGGTCAGTGTAACCGATCTGGAGGCGAACGTCTGCTATTCCCAGGACGTGACGGTGGCAAAGACCGTGGAGCGTCGTTTTCTGAAGAAGGGGGAAACCCCCCTGAAAAGCCGCCTAAACTCCAAAGGTGAACAAATTTTCATCATGGAGGCCACGGATGATGACATCCTGAATAAGCAAAATGCCATGATTTCCAAGGCGCTCCGAACTTTGGGGCTTCGATTGCTACCTGGGGACATTCTGGATGAGTGCATGGCGCTATGTCGAAAGGTTCGCCAGGACGAAGCTAGCAAAGATCCGGACGCAGCAAAACGGGCCATCTTTGATGCCTTCGCCACTCTTGGCGTCAGCGCGGATGACGTAAAAGCCTACCTGGGCCACAAGGCTGAAGCACTCAATCCGAAGGAGATGGCAGACTTGCGCGGGCTGTTCGCAGCTCTACGAGATGGGGAAACCTCATGGAGAGAGATCATTGACGCCCGAAAGGTGGAGGAGAAGGGCGAGGAAACAACCCCGGCCAAGAAGGGGGGAGCTGGTCTGAAGGCTGCGCTCAAGGCCGAACCCATCAAGAACCAGGATGAGAAATTGCACGGCGCACCGTCACCTTACGATGATCTCACTGGGGGCATGGCTGGTCTGTCGGATGTAACCTAGATAATGGTCTTCTCTGCAACCTTCATCCGTGACGCCTACTCTGTGCCCTATTTGGTGGCACGGGTGAAGGAAGCCCAGGTTCAGAGGGCCGTTCTTCAGATCCTTGCCGCCAAGCATATCCCAGCCGTGTCCGTTGACGTGGGCGGGAAAGACATCAGGGGCAGGGCATTTGGTGCGCTGAAACGTGCTGGTCGCCCTGATCTCACCCACCTCATCGCTGGTAAGACCGGGGCGGGGATCGCCGGGGTGGTGGATATCATAGGGGTGATTCCAGGAAAATTCCTGGGACCGCGCTGGGGCGTTCCCCTGTTTTTAGAGATGAAGGCCCCTGCTTGGTACTCCGTGAGTGACAAAACTGGAAAGCTGATTCAGATTCGTGCAGCCGGGAAGCTGACCCCACAACAAGAACAGTTTTTAACAACCATGGGTGAGGCTGGTGCTGTGGTTGGGGTGTGCTGGTCAGCAGCCGACCTGAAAAAGATATTCTCTGAAATAGGGCTTGAAATATAACGAAAAGATTACATTATTGTATCTCTCAGCGGTAGGAATCCCGCACCCCAGAATCTACCCCATCACCCCCTCGGTCAGGATAGCGACGACAAATTGGCGTTCGTGGCTGCGATTCCTGCTGGTTCCTACCGGGGGGGTGAGCCTTATTGGAGGGACCGTTATGGCCCGTTGGATCAAACAAACACTTTCTCTGGATGGGGGGAATATAGACGTCCTCCTGGAACACGATTTTGTCTGCATAGGAACCCCGAGTGAAATATGGGGAGAGCCCCCCGAAGAAGCCTTGACCTTCCGCCCTACATCACGAGACCAAGCAAACCAGATGGCAATCGCGCTTAGACTTGCGGCCAAACGGTTGGAGGATATGGGAAAGGGGATGCGGTAATGGAAGAAAAACCGCCATGGTTCAAGATGAATCCCTCTCAATTTCTTCAGGATTCTTTGATTGATTCTCTTTCAACATTGGAACTTGGGATCGTGTTCCGCCTACTTTGTCGGCAATGGATTGATGGATCAATCCCAGCAGACACCGACATGCTGTCAAGAATGTGCAGGGTGCCTAAAGAAACCATTGAGATGAGTTGGTCAATAATTTCACAAATCTTTCCCGAGATTGAAACAGGTAAACGGGCGAACCGGTTCATGTGGCATGAACGTGAACTGGTAATGGTGGCCCACCAAAAGCGATCTGACGCTGGTAGGGATGCTATACGAAGACGATGGGATGTTATACGGGAGGAAAAGGTATCGAATAGGTCACCTATAGCAGACCTATTACAAGGACCTATAGCAGACCTTATACAAGACACAGACACAGACAAAGACAAAGATATAAAGATCGTGGCAAGCCACGACCCCCCCCTGAATGGTCAACTTTTCCTCCCTGAACAGGAATTGGTTTTATCCCCCCCAGAGAAAAAACCAAAAAAGCCAACCAATGGGAAACTACCTGATTCGCTGGAGGCCATTTTAGGGGGGAGAGACAGTCCCCTCTGGTCAGAATTTTGGGAGCTGAGTCCAATATGGCCCGAGGGTTCCAATATCAAAAAAAAGGAATCCGCCCGGGCGTATGCGGAAGCCCGCAAGGTGGCAAGTGCTGAATGTATTTACCGATGGGCAGAGTGGACGCTCAAGGATACCGACCGGAAGATAACCACCCTGTCGGCTTGGCTGTCAAATCAGGATTGGGTCGGGAGGCAGGAGACACATGAAAACCGATCAAAACGGCAAGAGGTGGCAACATGACCGCCGATCTCTTTCAGAACCTTTGTCGGCCAGCAGATGAGGAGGAACTGGTACGGTCCACCGTAGACGGTCTGCTCTCTGGGAATGCCGAGGCCCACCAAGCCCTGCTGGCGGTGCCGCTGGAGGCGTTCACGAGTCACCGGGCACGTGATGTCTGGTCTGCTGTCGGAACCCTTTACAGGAAGGGCCAGCCCCCGAACATCCCATCCATTGAACGAGAGCTCTGGGGGGCAAACAGAAACGGTGCCGCCGCCGACTTAGAGCAATGGATCAACGACTCGGTGAACGGTGATCCCACCGTTTTAGCCAAACAGGTTCTCACCCTGTTTCAGCGACGGGAGCTGTTCCGAGCGTTCACCCGTGCCAGTCAGGACTGCTTGAACTTGCTTCTGGATCATCAAGAGACCACCCAGGCCCTCGCCGCCCATTCGCTGGGGCTGATCTCTGGCGACATCGCCGACACGGTGAATGCCTGGGATGCCATGGAAGAAAAACTCGAACAGCACCTTAAATTCCGAGAGTGCCAGGAACACCAATCTAAACTAGCTTGGTTTGGCCTTGAAGTTCTGGATGGTGATCCCGAGGATGGTGGGGTTCCCTGTGCGCCCGGGCATCTCGTGATCGTCGCCGCCCGGCCAGGACTTGGTAAAACGGCACTCGCAACACAGATCGTCGGCGCGACAGCCCATCATGGGGAGAAGGTTTTCATGGTCAGCCTAGAGTTAGGGCGTGACGAGATGTTGCAGCGGTTGGCCGGATGGTTCTCATCCACTCGCCGAGGCGCTTTCACCCATGGCACCTACACCTATTTCCATTCTGCGCGGTTGCGGGCGGCCAAGGACGACATTCGCCGAGTGAGCATCTGGGACCCAGCAGGGCCGTCCTGGTCTCGGATCGAGGCGAAAATCCGAGGAGCGGCGCTGAATGGATTCCGTGTCGTGGTGATAGACCACTTCTCAGAAATAGATCTGCGCACCTTGATCCCCAAGTCTGGGCAACGCCGGGAAGGGGCGATGGAATGCGCTCGCCGATTGAAAATCACAGCCAAGGAACTTGGTATCTGCATCATCCTTCTGTCCCAATTAAACCGAGAGGTTCCCCCTGGGGAAATCCCAGGCACCGAACATCTTAGGGAAACAGGTGAGCTGGAACAGGTCGCCTATTCAATCATCATGCTTTACCACCAAGGGACCGATGCTGCCGGGGGTGGCCGAAAGGCGCGCGGTCCAGACGCAGATCCCCCGATCGCCAAACCAACACTTCGGTTTGCCCTAGTCAAGAACAGGGATGGAAAAGCTGGCTATTCAAGGGCCCTGGATTTCGATGGTGGTTCCTGCCGGATGGTGGCCCATGACTGATCCCTTTTTTGAACGTGAAGTGAAATCGAGCATGGTCACCATTTCCCTGATGGCGATCAACCACCCCCAGGACAGGGAGGCCATGTTCTGCCGGTTGATCCACGACTTCGCATCCCTGGAATGGTTCTTTGTTGAAGGGCCTATCTCCAGCCACCTAGAGGGGCTCATGAATGCGTGTTGCCTCGCCTGTGGCTCAGACATCCCACGGGTGGAACCGACCTACACTTTCCATACCCCCCTGTGGGACGAATGGGCGCTCAAGGTGAACCTGGAGGCATGTCGGCGGGTGGGGGTGAGATACGGTGCCATCAACAATGCTCACCTGATCGAGTGGCTGAACTATTTTCAAAAGATTTGAAAAATATTCAAAAATAAGATTGCAATCGGCTCAAAAGGCCTTATAATTAAGTATAGGGAAAAGCCCTAAGGAGCCTCTCTAGCGGAATGCGACGTGCAGATCCCGCGCAACATCTCCTAACCAACCCCATACAGCGAGGAACCCGCTATGGCACACAACCTTTACGAAAACAGCATGGCCTTCACTGGCGCAAAGCCTTGGCACAGCCTGGGAACGTCCTTTGACGGTGCCTTCACGGCTGAGCAGGCCATTGATGCCGCTCATCTCGGATTTGTGGTCACCAAGGAGCCTGTTTACCGCATGATCTGCGGGGAGCCTGCCCAGGTGCCCCATCAGTTCGTCACCGTGAACAACGACAATCAGGAAATTCTGGGGATGGTCGGGGATCAATACGAGGTTTTGCAAAATCGGGAGGCTTTCGGATTTTTCGATGAACTTCTTTCAGAAACCGGTGCTACTTATCAGACTGCAGGGGCTCTCGGAAAGGGCGAACGGATCTGGCTTATGGCAAAACTGCCGGAATCCTTTGACATTCTCATGGGCGACCAAGTGGATCAGTTCTGCCTTTTGTCGGCTGGCCACGATGGCAATTCTTCGGTAGACGTCCGGTTTACCCCCATCCGAGTAGTTTGCCAAAACACCCTGACCGCAGCTCTGGATGGCTCCAGAGAAACCGTGTCCATCCGGCATACGGAATCCTGCAAATCCCGGCTCTCTCAGGCTGCGATCATCCTAAAGGAAATGCGGGCCCACTTTGCCGCCCTCGGGGAAGTATTTCAGGAACTCGCTAGTGTTCGCATTGACGATGCCTGGATCGCCGCATACGAAGAGAAGCTGTTCGGCCCCATGCCTCAACAGGACGCCCACGGAATCACAAAGAACCTCTGGCAGAAGAAAATGACCGCCTACGAGGCCAAACTGGATCACGGAATGGGTGTCTGGATTCCCGGTGTGAAGGAAACCGCCTGGGGTGCATACAATGCTGCCATCGAGTTCGCGGACTATGAGTTTCCGGTTCGGGATGAAGAAAAGCGCACCGAGTCAATACTTTGGGGTCGGGCGAATGATTTCAAGCAAACCGCCTTTGATGCAGCTCTTGTGCTGGCCCGGAGGTAATATGTCCCTCGAAGAAATAATGAATCTGCTGGCGAAGTATGGTGATCCGTCTCTGCGAGTGATGAGTCGCGGCTGGTATTGTGCGGTTCAGGTGTTTGATCCTAGCGATGGCATTCGGTTTGATGTCCGCTCTGATTTCGATCACGCAACTTCGATGGATGCCGCCAATCTCTGCATGGAGCGGCTGAATACTTCACTAGCTCGTCTTGCCACACGCGGGGCATGAAATGAATCCCCGAAACGTCTCCAAGGCCCCTACACACTTGACCCGAGCCCAGGCCGCCCGTCTTCTAAAGATTCCTATGGTTTCGATCTACTGGCACTGTAGGAAAGGGGGGCCGTTCGAGGTGGAAACGTGGTGGGAAACGCCTATGATACCCATGGAACAGATCATGGCCTTCCGAACCAAGCAAGGCCGGATGAGATGAAACACCAGATCCGCCCCCGTCGGTTGGAGTCATTGGAATGGTTGGCCCTTGTTCGAGCGCTACCGTGCCTCTGTTGCACCAAAGATGATCTGACCCAGATAACACCAACCGAAGCCCACCACATCCGCAGAGACGCAGCCAGGGGCCTTTATGGATATTCTCAAAAAGCCAGCGATTTTGAGACAATCCCTCTTTGTGCCATTCATCACTGGAACGGGGTTCATTCGATTCTGTCTCATCGAGAATTTGAACGTCGATATGGCAACGAACGAGATCTGCTGGAAGAGATACTGATCAAGCTAAAGGGGATGGAATGACCACTTACTCCTACTCTGTGATTTCCCCCGCCTATCCCCGCGTCCAGCTCCGGCTGGTAGCCTACGCGCCAGCAGCGATGGCCGGGCTGTGGAAGATCGTCCTGCAGGTCATCGAGCACGGTCACCCGCTGGCCGAGCATCCAGTGTCCGAGAACGTGCTGGCCGATGAGCAGGCGGTCTTGGACCGGATCGCGTGGCAGGAGGGGGAGGGTTGGGATTTCGTGCCGGACGGATACAAGGCGCGACAGAAAAAATCCCCCATGCCGATCGCGATCTCCGCGCGACAATTTCCAGCTGATCTGCGGAGCGTCTCTATGGGCGTTGACCGGCTGAAATCAAAAAATGGCCCGTGCATTGCGGTGCGCGGATTGTCTGGGGGAATACGGTGAGAGCGGGCAAAACGCGCTCTTCGAGGCATTGAAGGAACTAGCAAACAAGAGGAGGACCAAGGCATGATAAAAAGATCTCTCATCAGTTTTGACGCTGCAAACTTCGGAGAGCACAAATGGAAGCTCGTCGTGCTCTGCCAATTCGGCCCGATCAAATGGACGCGCGTGTACTATGCCTGTGGCGGCTTCAGAGTCTACGGTGACACAGCTGTTTCGGCGATTGACTGGCGCGATAAGAGCGGCGTGCTCATGATGAGTCGAACGCTTACGCACGATCTCGATACGCTGCTCAAGAGAGCAATGGCCTATGCGCGATGAAATGGCTGTACACAATCCTCGACTCGGGTATCGGATGTCTCCTGTTCTTGCTCCTCGGAATCGTCGGCATCGCGCTCGTTCTTCTGTATGGTCCGCGTTGATTCACTTAACGGAGATCATTCGAAACTTGAGTGAGACTGCGTTCTGGCTTCTGCTCGGATACATCGGTCTGCGCGTGCTGAAGATCTTCTTAAACGCCTGATTGCGACTGGTTCCGCTTGAGCGCCCTACAACACTAGAGCGGCCTAACGGCAAAGATAACCGGCGCTGCCGGGGAAGGAGACAAAGCAATGGACCGAGAGATAGACGAGGAAGGCAATCTGGTAAGGCCATGGAGAACCAAGGCAACGTCCGGGTTGAACGATGGGTTAGGCGGCTGGCAACCATTTGAACTCGCCGACGAAAGTGAACAGAAACACGGTTGGACAATCTCAACAAAGACGCTCGAAGCCATCAGAAAAAAGATCAAGGAATCTGGATTTGATGCGCCTAGCTGGGAAGGGATTGAGAACGTGCTGATCACCATGACTGGGTTGAAAAGGAATCCAAAGGCTGAACCGGAAGTGGATGACGCCTAACGATCCCGACATAACCGGCCCCGCCGTGGGCCAGGAGGAACGACATGAAAAATCACACTGAAGGCGGGGTCCGAGTTGATGGAGTGGTTAGGCGGCCCCTTTGGACATTTGAGAACTACCTGGAAGCCAAGGGATTTCAGGCCGATGCCTGCATTGCCACCACGCACCCGGACTTTTACCGGCTGGCGCGGAACCTTTGGGACGGGCTGAACGTGATTGCAGATTGCCGAACACATGACACACCAGCGGAATTTGCAGAGGATGCGCTGAAGGACGCCTAACGATTGCCTTAACCGGCCCAAGGGCCAGCGAGGAGATGGATGATGGAGAACAACACGCAGGCCCTTGGGTCCGAGTTGAAGCCCCGGTTACTTATTTCCCATCAGTTTAGAAACAAGTTCTTTCAATTCGGCCACTTCTGTTTCGATGGCCGAGATTCTAGCATTATGAGTTACAAAATCTTGTTCTTGGAGTTGATGAATAATTAAGGTTGTTAACCTATCATAGGCTACACCTTGGGGCGTTTTAACGGCCCCAGATTTAACTTGGTGGTTGGGGGCGCCCCCTTCATTCAGCACGGTTTCATAATCATCCGCACTATAGCCGATCTGCACAAGCCGGGGATCACATTCATAAACCTCCTCCGCCGCTAACCCCCACCAAGACCATTGTGGGTTATCGGCTGGGCATAAAGACCTATACCAAATGGGACGCAACTTGTAAATATTAGCACTATAATCTGCGTTCATTGTTTCGACATCAGTTTTATATTGCAATGACGATGTAGAGCGCAAGATATTATTACTCGCCCCGGAATCCAAAAAGGCATTCGCCGAGCTTGCCGTGGTTGTGATGCTCGGGAAAGAAACGGCACCTCTTAGGCCCCTCAGTGTAATACCCCAAGTTATCGTTCCACCTGCCGTTCCTGTTCCGGTCGATTCCAACCACTGGCACTGAGATGTTGATGCCGTTGCCTGACATTGTGAAAGTGCAGCATAAAACGTACTTGCATTATTGAATTTCCAACCACCGCTTGCATAATAGGCATTGCACACCAAATTGGATGCACCGCTGGCCCCCGTCTGTAATGCTAAAGAGGCATCGCCATTACTTACCGTCTTGAACGTGGTATCAAAATTGGTATTAGCTGTTCCCAAGAAAAGCTGGCTCCCAGAAAAAATAGCCTTGGTCGCCGAAATCCCACCCGCGCACTGAAGCGCCCCTGTAGTAGAAGAGGAAGTGTCGGTTGTGTCACCGAAAGTAACTAGGCCGGTGCTCGTCGCAATGGCCTTATTGGTCGTGCCACCTCCCGAGATTGCACCGATATTGAGCCCGATGTTTGTCGTGCAAGTCAGTCCTGAAGCGTTCTGAGCCCCGAGATTGATGCCATAGACCGTCGTTGCCGTTCCGGCGGTGAGCGTGTTCGTGGTCGCAAGACCCAGGGTGTAAGTGCCCACATTGGCTGAGGCGTTGTTGAGCGTTGACGCGAGGGAGGCGGCGCCCGCATTCGTCCAAGTCGAGGCCCCCGTGATGCTGGAGGTCCCGCGAAGGATATACGTCGATGTGCCCCCGCCAGAGTTGGATATTGAGAGCACAGACTGGGTTGCATACATGGCTGAGATTGTCCCGGCCCCATTGTGTGTCGCGCCCGAATAGACACCGGCCAGCCCGCTCATGTTGTTCCCGCTGGCGGTCGTGGCATCGGAGCGCATCCCGATTACTGTCGAAGTGCCCGACGACGCAGGGGATGCGGTGATCTGTGAATACTGACCGTAGATCGAGCCGGAGATGTCCGCAGAGGTCGCAGAGATGCCGATCCCCCCCGTCACCGTCACGGATGCAGCAGTAGGGCTCGTGCATTCCGTGGCGTTCGTGGATGCGAGCACGCCCGAGAAGGTGTTCGTTCCCGACCACGTTTGCGCGACTTCCAGAAGCCCCATCGTGTAGGTCGCAGAAGACTCGGCGGGGATGTTCACCACCACGTTATTTGCCGTGGCCGCACCCTGTAGCTTATAGGTTCCACCACCAGAGGCAGCGTTCATGGCGTAGCCAGATCCAGACCACATCCACTTGGCGGCGCTGATTCCACCCGCACTTTGCAATGCCCCGGAGGCCGACGAGGTCGCGTCAGTGGTGTTTGTGAACTGCGTCACGGCGGCAAGCTGCGTGGAAAGATAGCTGGCGTCAATCTCTGCGAGCACATCAAGCGTCGCTCCAACTCCGATGGTGAACTTCCCAAGCGTGTAGCGGTTCGCGCCGTTGGCTACCTGCACCGTCACCGTAACGGCTGCTGTGTCCTCGTTATAGATACGGATGCCGTCAACAAGGCGCTGATCGGCTGCGGGGGCAGCGACAAGCGTCTGTTCGGACGCGCCATTGAGAGAGCCCTTGCCTCCCCCAAACGTGTCAGCCGTGGTATCGACATAGCTCGTGTTGTAGGTCGGGTTTGTGGTCGCAGCCGCGCCGGACATCTTGGCGATGATGGTGTCGGATGTTCCAAGCGAAATGTATTTCATGCCCTTCCCCTTCGCGAGACCATTCGTGCGTGAGCCCTGGTCGCATATGCCGATGCACTGATGGGATTGCCGCTGGTTCCGTCTCCCGTGAGGGGAGATGTGACTGAGATACCACCACCCGTTACCACGCTCCATGCAGCATTCTTCCGTCCATAGGTGTTGCCATCGCTCGGCGCGTCCGTGAGGTAGGCCCCGGAGATCTGGAAGTAAGCCGCCGCATGACCTTGAAGTAAGGCCGAGTTTACGGCCTGAGAGGACGCGCCGAGGAACGGACCATCGCTCATGTCGCTTGATGCAAGCTGGACTTCCTTCTCGCCCCTTCCAGCGGTGTTACGGGCGAGAACCTTCTGTGCGGTCATCAGGCCACCGTAATTTCACGCCCGGGAGTGAAGTCAGCCGTTACCGTCGTCCCGACATCGGCAATGTCTCCCAGGTATTGCTCAAGCGCACCTGCGGCACTCGGGCGAGTCGTGGTAACTCCGCCGCTCGTGGAGAGGTAGAGCGCCTTGCCCACGTCTGCTGCGGCGAATGCCCCGACTGGGATGACTGTGTTCCGTGCGCCGGTAAGGTAGACCGTCACGGCCTGACCGACCGTGTAGCCAGAGATCACGAACCCATGCGCGGGTTTCGTATTGTCCGTCGCATCAGCGGGGCGAACGGTCTTCGTGCCGCCGTTGTTGTAGATGTTCACGAACATACCAGCGGTGAGCGCCGTCGCGCCGCACACGCCCGAGCTATCCGTATCCGGCCCGATGCCCGTAGGCATCTGCGCCAGCGCGAGGAGCCCGGTCGTAGGGTCGAGGCCGGGTATTCCGCCAGGGGTAGCAGTCTGGACGGGCACATACTCGATCTCTCCTCGTCCGCTGGTATTGCGCGTGAGCACTCGTTGCATTGTTGTCATGATGATTCCTTGTTAGGCGAGCTTGATGGGGTTGGCAGGATCGAAAATAAGTGACAGGGACGTGTTGCGCCGAGCTACCGGGACCCACCACGCATCACCCGCGCCTATCGTCGGGATTGTCGCGGTGAGCTTGCCATCTTGGCCAAGATACAGATCTGATCCGTCCGAGCCGGGAAGGGCGAGCGGTGTCGTGTAGGCATTGTTGAGGATCATAGCGGCAGGAACCACTTCAGGTGCCGAGCCGGATTCGAGGATCACCCCGTCAACCTGCGGCAAGCTCACATCGGTTGAGTAGACTGGGAGTGCTACTCCGCCCACGAGTTTGAATGCCTGATTCGTGGCGAATGTCGCACCGAGCGTGACCGAGATGATGGGGCTCCATCCACTGCCGCCTGCTTGATTGATGAACGTACCCGAAGTCGCGTCATACACGAGTCCATCGCCCGTCTGCGGGTTGTTGATCGTCGCCGCGACGGGGCTCGGAGTGGTGACGTTCGGGGATACCTGCGTTCCGATCTGGATCGTGTATCCAATGGCCGTCGCGGAGCCGACGATGAACTCCTCAGCCGTGATCGACAGGACGTTGGATTCGTCCTCCTCGATCTCCGTGATACGGACCTTCGTGGCGGACAGGCCGAGAACGGAATCAGTCAGCGATACAATGTCCATCGGCTCAAGTCGAGCGTGCTGCCATCCGAGTTTGAAATGGAACGTGCGACGGATGAGCGAGACACGCTGGAGGATCGTCTGGGCGACATGGCTCGCAATGCTGCTTTCACAGATCGCATGGATAGCGATGTCGTCCATCGCACGCTCTCCGAATGCCTCGATGCTGGCACTGTCGCGTACCGTTAAGGGGGTCGGAGCATAGTTGTTCGAGCGGTCCAGGAACTCCAGCGTGACCTTGTTGTATGCGTCAGATGGAGCAACGATGTCGATCGTGATCGGATCGGTTCCGGGGCTGTCGGTGATGAAGTCGTCATCGGTGAGGTCATAGACGGCAGACGTGTCTGGCGTATAGGTGTAGGTCGTGGCTCCATACGTCGCGCTGATCTCCGTGTCGCCGTAGGGGATGATCTTCAGGAGCCCATCGGACCAGACGAGCTCCGAGTTGCACGCCTGCACCAGCGGTCCCAGGTGCTCACGCGCGGCCTGCACAGTGACAAGCGCGGGGCTCAAGAAGATCCCCGCCGCTGCGCAGTAATACTCGAAGCTCGCTGCACTTCCGAAAATGTTGGGGTCGAGGTATGCAGCGGGGATGCCTGCGCCGTATCCTGCGTTGGAAAGGATCGCCTCGATGGAATAGGGTGGGAATGCGTCAAGCTGGCCGAGCCGCTGGAGCTTCCCAATCACTTCAAAATTCAAGTTCCCTGGAGTGGGCTTCGCCCCGAAGCGTGTCGCACCTTTGATGCTCGCATAGGCGATCGCGTTGTAAGGGTAGGCGTCTGTCGGGAAGGTCGATAGAATGACCGAGTCTACAGCCTGCCCAATCGAGCCCGCGTGGACGGCCCACCCTCCGGGGATCGCGGCTGAGTTCGCGGCGTCCTGCCAATACTCCCCCACGCTGTCAATCTCGCCCTCGCAGAAGCCGACAAGCATCATGTATTCGCCGAGGTAGTTCGCCAGCCACCCCCCCGGCTGATTCGCGTAAATCATCGTGCAGGGGATGCGCGTCTGACCATGAACGATGGGGATCGCAGCGCCCTGCGCTGCGCTCGTGTAGCGCATCCCCAGGACGGAGTTATCCCGCCCTGAGATCGGCTTGTCGGGCCCGCCGCTAGGATCAGTCGGAAGTTTCCTCATGAGAGCAGACCCGGATCAGGCATGGCGGGGCATCCGCGAAAGTGGAGAGCATTGTTGAATTTATTCGTGCAAGTCGTATTGCTCTTGTCGCATCCGGGGATGAGCTTGAACGTATCGCCAACCGTGGGCGCATTCGGCAGTGGCGTGATGGGCACCAGTGAGCCACTGGCCGATGACCGGATCACGCGACGCACGCCGGTATTCGGCCCGCTCGTGAACACGATGCGGCCTAGCTGCCAGTAGTTCGTTGCCTCCGTGAGTGACGCATTGTTGATGAGCAGCGTTGTTGAACCAGCCTCGACAGCCTTCGTGACTTCGTATGCGGCCTTGCTCAATGTGCAGAACGTGTCGAACAACTCGTTTGGACACGCGGCCTGGAAGTGATTGTGCGGCATCGGCGTGTCAAGCAGCTCCATCCATGACTTGACAGTGATGTTCGCACTGTAACGCGACACGCTCACATCAGCGACGCGGCCCGAGAAGAGATAGAGCACGCCTGCGAACACATCACCCCATCGCTGCATGTAAGCCCTATCCAGATTGATCGTCGCGCCGTCCAGGAGCCCATTCGCGACGGCCTCAATGAACGGGATGCCACCTATGAGCACGTCGGGTGTCGTGTAGAGCGTGAGGTCGAGCGTCTGCACTTCCAGGCCAACCTTCGTCGTGAGCGCACCGCGCGAGAACATGACTTGATTGCAATAGTAGATGTTGCTGTTTGCATGGATGTCCGTGTCGCCGTCGGTGTAGCAGTAGGTCGAACCATCCAGTGTCGTGATGGTGAGCAGATGCGCCATAAGAGTCTGCGGGAGTTGCAGGAGCGCGATCAGAGCATCAGAGGCAGCTTTCATGGTGTCACGTCTTGATGATGTGATTAACAGAGAGGAATGGGTGCATCGTATTGTGGGCAGTGTCACCGCCTGCCGAGCCGAGCGTGGGTGTCTCTGTTCCGATTGTCCCGCCTGAGGCATTGAGGCTGTAGGGTCCCGTTGTCTTCGCTACGTCATCGGGGAATGAGTGCGTATGGCTGGGCATCTCGCCAGTGATGAGCAGGTGCGTCTCTTCTCCGCCCTTGTCTCCGAGTGCTCGGTTCGTTAGGTCCGTTCCGTGTCCGACACCAAGCGGTGAGCGACCACGGAAATCGGGCACGTTGAACGTCGTCGTATTGTCCCCTAATCCGTAGGTCGTGCCAATGACGCCGAACAGATCCGAGTAGGTCGAGCGCGAGACGGCTGCGCCATCGCAGGGCAGGAACCCATCAGGGATCGAGGAGCCAGCGTAAAGGAGGATTGAACCCGTCGCGACGTTGAGAGAACTTGAACCCGACACAGGCACCCCCTTGATGCTTCGGAGTCGGAGCGTCTGAAGCTCCCAGAGCCGATACATGAAATTGTTGAAGTCAACTTGGTCCTGATCGAACCGCGCGAGCCACCAGACCGGAACATCGCCGAGCGTGAGCAGCGCATGATCGGTCGGTGCATACGAATTCCCGAACGTGACGCGGATCGAGTATTGATCGGGATAGCTCACTGTGTAGTGGCCCGGTGGGACAAGTACGCCTGCCTCATACACAGCGGGCGGCGCGTAGGTCCATGAGTTCTCAGGATGGAAAAGCTGCTGAGGCGCAAGCGGGGCACAGATAGTGAAGATCTTCGTGCTTCCATCGCCTACTCCAAGCGCAAGCGTGTTGATCGTGACTTCGCTGGGGTCGGAGAAATAGAAGCAATCATACGAGCCGAGCCGCGCGGTAAAGAAGTCCTGTAGCGTGCGCAGCTCATTGTAACCCGTGCGCTGATCCAAGAACTCATACGTCATTTGCCACTGGAAGAGCGGATGCGAGTAGAACGACGCGCGGATCTCATGCCCGCTCGGGCTGGTCTGGATCTGCGTCGAGAAGATGGGTGAGCGTTGGATGTCCCATGTCAGGCCAGGGAGGACGGGGAAAAGTTCGGTGCTCATCGTGCCCCCTGCATCGCATAGTTCCGGCCTGCGATCTTCGTTGCCTGTGGGAGCACTCGCGCGATCTGCTTTGCTACGGCATGGGGATCAAGTGCGCCGTGAATGTGGATCGTCGTGCCTGCGTTCATGCCTTGCTTGGATCGGATATTCTCCGTCTTCGTCATGATACGCTCGCCCTCGTGAACGTAGACCGGCCCATCCTTCGGCACGTTCGGCATACCATAGCGAGCCATGGGGAGATGACCCATGACGTTCGCATATGCCGCAGCCGCGACACCGGGCGCAAGCTCGGGGCCGATGATGGGGATTGCCGCTGTGCTGGCGAAAGCGTTCGCATACGCGGCGTTCGCCTCAGACTCGATGTCTGCTTGGTTCGTCGCGTGAGTCATCACCTGTTGCGTGATCAATTGTTCGACCCACTTCTCGCCGATCTGCTGGAAGACATCCAGGATGCCCGCGCCCAGATTGCGGAACAGGTCACTCATCGTGTCCGTGAAGCTCTTGCCGGCCTTCAGATCGTCCACGAAGCCACGTTCGATTGTCATAAAGAGGCCCATCCAGAGCTTCGTTTCCTCGGCCACTTCCTTCTTCAGCCGTGCGAAGTTCTCCATCTCGAACTTAGACTTGATCTTCGCAAGCTCAAGCTGTCGCTTCTGTTCGGCTTCCACGTCCTTCTTCGTGTCGCCCGTGTCAGCCTGATAGACCGTATCCTCATAGCCATACATGACGCCCTTCTCGGTTTCCTTGTAAGTCGGGAGGAGCAGCTTTTTCTCGGACTTCTCTTTCTCCTCCTTGTCCGTCGTAGGCGGCTTCTTGATCTTCTCCCTGTTCGCGAAGTGCTCTGCAAACTTCGAGTATTCAGCGAACGCAGCGTTCGCGCGTTCCGTCTCGTCCGCAATCTCTGCGATTGTCTCGGCTGCATCCTTACTGCCAGCGATAACCTTCATTTCGTTCCACCATGCACGCATGGGGGAGATGCCTGCCCGGAGCTGGGCGAGATAGTCGCGCTGCATATCGACAAGCCCGCCTAGCTTCTCAGTGATAAACGGGAGCACCTGAACACCGATCTGTGCCTTCGCCAGATCCCACATGTAGCTCAGTTCGCCCGTCTCTTTCGTGTAGAGCTTGACCTTTTCAATCCCATCGGTGGTCATATGATCGCCGATCATGTTGACGCTCTTGGTCGCGTCGTTCATGTTCTCGGCCAGCTTCTCAAGCTCTGCACCTGCGCCCGTTGCGCCACGACCAAGCGCGAGCGTTAGGAACCCATCACGCGCAACGCCCTCTTGATAGTCATGCGACTTCTCTGTGACCTTCGCGAGATATGAGCCGAAGTCATCGGACGCAAGCCCAGCGGCATTAGAGACTCCGATCAGATCAGACACCTGATCGTTATGCTGTTTGAGGCTGCGCGTCGCACCAACAACGAGTCGGTTTAAGAAGTCTAGCGACGTGCCGGACATGCGCGTTGCCATGTCCCATTTGTTCAACTCCAGAACGGAAATGCCCGTCATGGATGCGGTCTTCTCATATTGCTCAGCGGCTTCTCGTGCGGATTCAATCGAGGCTATAATAGCCTCGCGCACACCCTCAAATGCCAGCGCAACGCCGCCGATGATAAGTGCAGATGCGCCGAACTCCTTAACGACATCGGACAGCGACGAGAGATCACCCTTCATGCCCTCCGTCGCGTCCTTAATCGCATTGCGTGCCGATGATGCGCCATCAACTACGCCGCCGATCTCGGCCCCAAATTTTACATTGATGCCTTCATCAGCCACGGAGCACCCCGCCCTTGAACAATGAGAGGAATGGCGCGTTAAACGCCGGATCGTCTGTCTTCACGTTGTGCTGCGCCGTTCGCTTCTTCGATGAGCGATGCCCCAGGCCATACAGATAGCTCGCAGCCATCTCGTGGATCGGCGGGTGCTCTGTCCAGTAGTCAAGCAGCATGATCATCTCGGGAAGTGTGACTTGCGTGTAAATGTGCTGGAGCGTCCAGCCTGTCACCGTAACGACACGGGCGAAGAGCCAATCCCAATCTAGCTCTTCGCCCCCTCCGCTTCCCCCTCGGATGGCTCCTTCGATTGCAGGCCGCTTACCCGGATGACGTGCTTAAAGAGCGTGCAGACCTCATACAGACTGCATCCATTCAGCACGTCATCCTTCGTGATCGAACCGTCTACACGCGACAGAGAATCGACGACGTGCAGGAGCATGTCGTCGAATGCCTCTTGGATCGTGCGCGTGCCATCGGCGACAGCATCAGCCAGGGGCAGAAGCTGATAGCGCACGATGCCCGAAGGAAGGGCCGACAGCGTGAACGGGCGGCCCCCGATGGTAACGGTGTCGATGACGGGATTGAACGGAGTGAGCGGCATGGTGCGTCCTTAGTTGGTCAGGCTGAGATAGCCGAGGATGTTGGCATCATTGGCGAAGAACTCACCAGACGCATCAGGGATCGTCCAGTCGTCGAGCTTGGTCGGCAGATTCCAGGCGTCCATCGTGCTCTTGAGCATATGAAGCTGAGCTGTGTTGCCCTCGAAGATCGTGTTGAACACGACCTCGAAGTAAGGCGTATCGCCCATGAGATTGTTCGCGATGGTGATCTCGCTTCCCGTCGTGGCCGTGTAGGTGTAGGACACAAGCAGGAGGTGTGCATCCTCGCTCGCCTTGAAGTCGTATTCACCCGTGTAGGACCCCGTGGCGGTCTTTAGGGAATACTCGCCATCGCTGCTCGGCGTGGTGTCATCAGCAACACGGGTATACGTGAGCCCGGTCGTGGCATTGCGAACGCCGAGATCCTGTACGAACGTCGCAGCCTCGGCCACCGTGACCTTACCAGACGCAACGGTTAGAGCTTCATCAATCGCGGTGAGCTCCTGCTTCGCGGCGGTGAGCGTGCCGTTGAGGAACAGATCGTTGATCGCGCGGGCCTGAAGCTGGGCGCTCTTGGCCTTCCAGGTAGCCTTGCCCTTTCCGCGTGCGATCTTCAGCGCGAACTGCCGATTGCCATAAAGCTGCTTCACGTCGAACTTGAAGTCGAGCGTGACATCCTGAAGGATGCCGAACTGAATCGGCGTAGGGTTGGTGACAGCGACACCGGACAGAGCGCCGGGGATCGCATAGAGAGAGCCCGCGCCGAAGGCGGCTTGGACGGAGCTAAGTGAGGTCATGATGTGTCCTTTCTCGCCTCGTGCGGCGACTGTTAAGCGGGTTCAATGTAAAACGCGTTGGAGTGCTTCGTGTCCGTGCCGTCTGTGGCTGTGAGCACTCCGGGGAAGTCAGGGTAGAGCCATGCCACGGGACCACCTCCTTCGTTGCCTGCTTGGTCGATGACGAAGTCATCCGGCGCGTTATCCATGACGGGTGTATCGAGCCCTTCATATTGCGCGTCATTGATATAGAGCCCGACAGACTGCCCCGCGCGACTGTTCGGACTGTTGATGTAAACGCCCCAGTTATCGTAGCCCTGGCCTGTTACCGGGAACGAGATGGAGATTGGCGCGACATGCCCATTGTATCGGTTGATATGCACACTCCACGGCTGGGGCATGTCATAGATGTAACCGTCGGGCGCAATCGCAGGAGCCATGACGGGCATCACCGAGATGAGGAAGTAGGGGGGCTCAGGCGGATACGGAGACACGGGGGCATCGCCTGCGGTCATGTATCCGAGGACGTTCGCATCGTTCGCGATGAACTCGCCGCTTGCATCGGGGATCGTAAAGTCATCCAGCTTTGTTGCAAAATTCCACGAATCCATGATCGACTTGAGCATGCGAATTCTGAAGTGCTTCCCCTCGAAAAAAGTATCGAAGATCATCTCGAAATAGACGGTGCTCCCCATGAGCTTGTTCGACAGCGTGACCTTCGAGCCCATGCTCACGCTGTAGCTGTATGAGACGAGCATCGAAGCGCCTTCATCGTCAGCGTTGAACGAATAGACGCCCGCACTCACCGCGTATTCGCCCTTGCTCGGCGTGACATCGTTACGGATAAGCTGGACGCCCGTATCCGTATATTTCACGCCGAGATCTTCCAGGAACGTCGCAGCGTTCGAGATGGTGGCGGTCTGACTGATCACGGTCTGCGCTTCGTCAATCGCGGTAAGTTCTTGCGTGTTCGCCGTGATTGTGTCGCCGAAGAAGATCGAGTTAAGAGCGCGTGCGTCAAGCTGGGCGCTCTTCGCTTTCCACGTCGCCTTCGCCTTGCCTCGCGCTTGCTTGATCGCGAACTGGCGGCGCGAGAAAAGCGGCTTCATATCGTATTTCAGGTCCAGCGTCACATCCTGCAAGATGCCGAACCGCACAGGCGTCTTGTCGCCCTCCAGTGGGACGGCAAACAAGTACCCCGACCCGAAGGCGGCGAAGACATCACTACCCATTGAGCACGCCCTCGGACACGACGACCTCAAGAGGCACGATTGCGAAGGACTGATCGCCTAGCACACCCTCGTCCGTCTCGATGGGTCCGCTCACGACGGCCCATTGCACGAGCCCGCCGAGCGTCTGCTTCGCGCCGTTCACGGTAGAGAAGAGCGACGTAATCGCATCAATAAGAGGGTTCATCGCCGTCGCCGGGGCTTCGCCGCTGGCGAGCGTGGCGTTCGCATACATGACGACCGTGAACGATAGCTTGTGCATGGCCGGGCCACCCGCCCGACGGAGCGACTGCGGCTCATCGTTCCCAGCTGACAGGAAGAGCGCGGGCTGATCTTCGGGGGCCACCTCGCTCCAGTGGATCATCCGGCGCCCCGTCGTTTTGAACCCTGTCGCCCCTTGAAGCAGGTTGAAGAGCGCGACGTGAACCGCTTCCCGGCTCATTTGGACGCCTCACTCATCGCTTTACGAAGCGCAAGAAGGATCTCGGGTTTCATCGCGTTCAGCGCAGCGCGAAGAAAAGAACGTTCGGGGATCTTCGACCCTGGGTGGTGCACGACCTTGGCAAACCGTAGATCCCCCGAAGCAAGGAATGCCGAGGTTGCCTCACGGGCAGACTTGGACTTCAAGTAACGCCCCATCTTGCTGGTCACCGTCTGCTGTGCCCAAGAGGAACCAAACATGAGTGCCCGAGCCCTTACAGGCCGGATGTCATGGGGACTGGTCTGGCCTCCAAACTCATGGATGCGTGCATACTTCACATTCGTTCCGATGATCGCCTGATACGTCGTCGCGCTGATGTTGAGCTTGTAAGTGATCGAGCGGCGCAAGCGGCCCGTGCGAACGTGCAGGACTTGATCGCTGAGGAAGCCACTCTTCACGAAGTCACGTAGCTTCACTGCGAGACGTTCAACGGTCTGCGCCATGTTCTTCTGCGCCCTATCAGGGAACCGCTCGAACATGCCGAGCGTTTTCTCGACGCCTAGAACTTCTGCGGTGATCATCCGATCGACCTCCGACGATAACGGTCGAGCGTAACTTGAACATCAGACGGAATGGAATCATTGTAACTCGCCGTCTGCTTTCCGCCGATGCTTTCGTTCCCCTTACCCGTGCGCGTGCGTTCGCGGAAGCGATGCACGACTAGCTTCGTGACAGCAAAACGAAGATCTCCGGGCAGATCGTCGATCGTTGCATACCCTGCGGTGTAGAAGATCTCGACATTATTCTGCCCATGACAGAATGTGTAGCCTGACAGCCGCACGCACTGGTCTTTCGAGTTGAACGAGAAGCCGTCGCGGCTGGGAAGAGAACGCGCGGGGATGTTCTGATTGTTCACCATGACTGATGTGACGGAGGAAACGGGACCATAGGGCAGGGGCATCATGCGGCCGCCCCAACCGCTTTCGATGAAGTCATACGAATTCTGGAGGAATGGATCGTCACAATACCGCTTTACGAATCCCGATTCTGCCGTGATGAGCAGCGCAAGAGCTGCATCAGCATTAGAGCTTGTTTCGGACATGTAGTTTTTCACATCGTCCAAAGTCGTCAGGTCACCCGCGTCGGACACGCTTCCCCCTACCTTGTTGAGACTGATTCTCCGCGCTAGAGCCCTTCGGAGGCTCTTGGTCTTGTCCTGATACGTCTGGAGTCATTCCGACGACCTGGGGTAAGCCAGCCTTCGGCGTCCTGGCCCCCCGAACATCCAGGAACCCAAGACGCCGAAGGTGAACGGCTGCGCCCTCCGGCACCTCGACGCAGTTCTCATCGTCGGCGTGATACCAGATACCGCCTGAATGACAGGTCGAGGAAGCGTGAGGAGAGCGCAGCCGAGCCATTTTACTTGACCCCCTGGATAGCGCCGAAGGCGAAGGGAACATGAAGCTCCAGGTTCGCATCGACGTAAATGCCCATTTCGTGCTTGCGATGAATCATCGGCCATTCCAATCCGTAGAACGGCTGGCGTTCACGGCAGACCCAGGGACCGGCTTCGAGGTTCTGGATCTGGTACGGAAGTTTGTCGCTCGTGAAGAGGATCGTGCCGTCGGGAATGTCGGGGTGGACATTCACGGGGATCTCGCGCGTCACGGTCGGGAACGGATTAAGCAGCGTGGGAATATCGAAGCCGCCCATGATGCGCGAGCCGTCGCCGTTCGTGTTGATACGGACGATGGGCTTGCCGCTTCCGCCGCCGTTGCCGATCACGAGGCTGCGGATCTGCATGGCCTGCGTGGGAGAGCACCAGATGTCGGTGGGGCCGAGCTTGTAGTTCGTAAAGAACGCTTCGAGCGCGGTCGTGATCATATCGACCCCGCCCTGTCCGTCGCTCGCCAGAGAAGCGCAGCCGGCGTCCACGAAATACATGTTATTTGTGGCGTACTTCGTCAGGTAGGACAGAAGGCCGTCGTACTCCAGCACGGTCGAACCGTGGGTCGTCTCGTCGTTGTAGCTATAGTCAGCATCGGTAAGAGCACTAAAGTTCTGATTGCCGGAAGCGGGGAGAGCAGTCAGCGTGCAAGCGGGGATCGTAGTAATTTTTGCGATCTTCGCAGCCTGCCCGCTTTCCTTGCCGATATACCACGCATAGGCGACAGCGCCAGGAGTGACATCAGCGATGCAGTCAATAGCGTCGGGCGTGCTGTTGAGCGTGCAGTTCCCGATAGCGGAAGGACGACCGATGCCGCCGTTCACCTTGTCAGTCGTGCCGTCTGCGTTCTGACGATCGAACTGCTGTACGAGTCCAGTCGCGCCAACCGTGGCGTTCTTGTACGCCCAAAGCGTGAGGGGCACGCAATAAATGTCGTACGTGCCATTCGCCAGCGTGCCAGTGGTCGCGCTCGCAGTGCAAGTAGGTACCGCACCACGCCCGAGCGCACCACTCTGCATGCCGCCGATGAACTGCCACTCTTCCTGCTGCTGGAGAGCATAAATGCCGAGGCTCGTCGCAGTCGCTCGGACATCCTCGAAGTTCTCAGCCGCATAGCGAGCTTCCCAGGTCACGGGATTCTCAAGGCCGAGCCCAGCGTAGGCAGCGGACATGGGCAGGACGGTCGTG
>Ga0209697_10001560_pt1 | contig 34955 bp, 24 predicted proteins | sample AliMusrvi5mmetaG_FD_184115 | JGI IMG/M metagenome (GOLD analysis project Ga0209697, IMG submission 184115) | Freshwater lake bacterial and archeal communities from Alinen Mustajarvi, Finland, to study Microbial Dark Matter (Phase II) - Alinen... | ecosystem: Environmental > Aquatic > Freshwater... | reverse complement strand
CATCACGAATCACAACGCATCCCCGAAGCCCTTCATCTGGACCGCTTCCGCAAACGATATCCTCGCAAAGGTCACCCGTGCGCGGCAGGCTCTGGATGTTACTCGTATTTCTGGCGACCTACACTAGGAACTCAGCGATCAACGGTGGCCATGACCTTCGCGTTGTAGCGCGGTCCGGCCACCTTGCCCGGAGCCAGGGCCGCGTCAAGCCGAGCCACCTGGGTGGCGTCCAGCCGAAGGTCCGCCGCGGCCAGGTTTTCTTCCATATACGTGCGGCGTTTGGTGCCGGGGATGGGCACCAGGTCCTCGCCCTTCTGCAGCAGCCAGGCCAGGGCCACCTGACCCGGCTTGGCCTGCAGGGCCTCGGCGATCTCGTGGACGCTGCGTGCCGCCGCCACATTGGCATCGTAGTTCGCCCCTTGGTAGCGAGGGTCACCGCGCCGGAAGTCACCTTCGGGATAATCTTCAGCCCGCACCACAGCCCCGGTGAGGAAGCCCCGGCCCAGTGGCGAGAATGGCACCAGGCCAATGCCCAGCTCCCGCAGGACAGGAAGCACATCCGCCTCCAGATTCCGCTCCCAGAGGGAGTACTCGCTCTGGACGGCCGAAACCGGATGTACGGCGTGGGCCCGGCGGATGTTGGCGACTCCCACCTCGGAGAGCCCGAAAAAGCGCACCTTGCCCGCCCGCACCAGGTCACCCACCATGCCGGCAACCTCTTCCATGGGAACGGCGGGATCCACGCGGTGCTGATAGAGCAGGTCGATGTGGTCTGTGCCCAGGCGGCGAAGGGAGCCCTCCACCGCGGCGCGGATGGTCTCAGGGCGGCTGTCCCGATCCGTGCCCGCCTGCTTGCCGTTCTCAAAGCGGAAGCCGAATTTCGTGGCCAGCACCACCTGGTCACGGCGCCCCCTGAGGGCGCGCCCCAGCAGCGCCTCGTTGAGGAAGGGCCCATAGACCTCCGCTGTATCCAGGAAGGTGCAGCCCAGCTCGATGGCGCGATGAATGGTGGCGATGGACTCGACCTCGTCGGCGGGACCGTAGGACTGGCTCATGCCCATGCAGCCCAGGCCCAGGGCGGAGACAGCGAGACCCTGCTGCCCCAGCTTGCGCGTATCCAAAGTCATGGCGACTCCCCGGCCGGAATTCCGGCCTCTCCATCCTATCGCTCATCCCCAGGTGGCGGTCCGTCGCTGCCTCAGGAGGCCGCCGAAGTCCAGGTCCGGCCGGATCACAACGGCAGGCACCAGGTCTTCCCGCCGGACCTTCTTGTGCAGGACGTAGTGCTGGAAGGCCCGCTCGCCCTCGATGCCCGGCAGGGTGACCAGGTTCATGGTGGTCTCCACGTCCCCCAGAGCGCGATGCGCGGTGCCCCGCGGGGAGCCGAAGAAATGGCTGAGGCCCTGCAGCGACGTGGTGCGGAGACCGGAGTAGAGCCGCTGCCAGGGAATGCCGCGGCAGGTGCAACCCCAGGCCAGGTCCGGTGCTTCAGGCACTACCTGGGCCACGAAGCCCTTGTCGAAGCCGCTGTTGTGGGCCAGGCAGAGCTCCGCCGCGCCCAGAAGGGCCGAGCAGGCCGCAGCATCGATGCGCCGTCCCCGCACCATGGCGTCCGTGATGCCGTGAACGGCCAGGGCCCCGGCGGGCATGGGGCAGCCGGGATCCTGCAGGGCCTCGTACTGGTCCAGGAGACGCAGGATGCGCCCCGTGTCCCAGTCCACCTCCGCCAGCACAATGGCGATCTCGATGATCCGATCCGTGCGGGAAGAGAGTCCCGTGGTCTCGGTATCGACGTAGGCGACGCGCAGGCTGGGCATGAGGTTCTCCAGGCCCAGTATGGCTGGGTTGGACTAGGGCCTGTTTTCAACGTGGGGTGTGGCCGCGCAACCACTTTGAAAACAGGCCCTAGTTCGGTTCCGCCAGCAGCAGCCGGTTCTTGGGCGTGATCTCCGACGGGATCGTTTGCGTGAACACCCGGTAGCCCCGCTGGCGCAGCCAGCCCACGCGGGCGGCGTCCATGGCCAGGGGGCCGTCCAGCCAGCCTTCCAGCCCGCCCAGGTCCCCCGCCTTGAGGTCGTGGCAGCAGGGGAGCACTGCCACCCGTGCCCCTGCCGTCACAGCCAGTTCCAGAACCCGATCCGTGAGGCCGCCGCAGGCGTGGGCGGAAACCACGAGGTCATTCGAATCCAGGGCTACACTGCCCAGGTCCGCCTCCAGGAACTGTACCCGCCCGCACAGGCGGGGCCAGGCCACACCAAGGCTGGCCTCCAGGGCAGTGGCGCTTTTCGGCAGGCGCAGGTCCACGGCCAGGGCTGAGGGGGAGCTGTCATCCAGCAGCAGCATGAGCTGAGCCAGGAGGCCGTGCCCGCAGGCCAGGTCTACCACGCGCCCTCCGCAGAAGCGGCGCCGCACCCGGCGGGCCACCTCCCAGGCCTCATAGAGTTCCTTGCGCGGCAGACAGCCGGCATGACAGACAGCCCGCGCCACGCGATCGAAAAGGGTCTCCCCTCCGAACTGCGGGAGGAGTCTTTCCGTCATTCGATTGCGGGAGCCGTGGTCCATGGACTCCAGTCTACTGAGACAGTTCTGCACTGCTCAGATAGCCACTGAGGCCCTGACCCCCTACAGCTAACACGGTGCCATCAGACAGGACCGTAACTGTTGACTGCATGCGCCCGACCAGCAGGCTCCCCGCGGGGCTGAAAGTCTCCGTGACCGGATCGAAGAGCTCAGTGCTGAGCAGGTAGCCGCCCGCCACGAGGGAATTGAAGCCACCGATGAGCAGAACCTTGCCACTGGTCAGAAGTGCCGCGGAGGGATACTGCCGGGCAGTGATGAGGCTGCCGGTGGGGGCGAACAGCCCCGTGGTCGGATCATACAATTCAGTGCTGGCGGCGAGTCCCCCCGCAGTGAGGCCACCGGCCAGGAGTACCTTGCCATTGCCCAGCAGCGTGGCCGTCCCTCCGACCCGCGCACTGCTCATGGGGCCATTGGTGGCGGTGAAGGTATCGGCAACAGGGTCGTACACCTCGGCCGTGACCAGCGGGGTGCCATTGTTGTCCCCCCCCGTGATCAGTACTTTGCCACTGGTCAGCAGGGTGGCCAGATGGTTCTTCCGCGGCGAGGTCATGTTCAAAGCGGTGGCGGTGAAGGTGCCTCCGGCGGGCTTGTAGATTTCGGCTGTCGCAAGGGTGCTTCCAGAGCTGCCGCCTGCCAGGAGGACCCAGCCATTCTGCAAGAGCGTGGCGCTGTGGTTGGCGCGGTCGGATCCAGCCTGCACCGTGTCCGTGAAGGCATGGGTGTCGCTGTGATACAACTCGGCGTGGCTGCCCCCGCCGCCGCTGATGAGTACGGTCCCATTAATGAGCAGGGTGGCGGCGGGCAGCGTCCGCACGTGCGCGGGGGGGCCGATGTCCGTGGAAGTCCCCAGGACAGGGTTGAACTCTTCGGCATTGGCGACAGCGAGGGGATCCTTCCCGTCCATGATCAGGATCTGGCCGGTGGGCAGCATGGTGGCGGTCTGGCTTGACCGGGGGTGCACCAGAGCTCCCTTGCTGGTCCAGGTGCTCACGGTCAGGGTGGCATCCGAGCTGGTGTTCTGGCTGGCATAGGTATCGGTGACGATGACCCGGAACGTGGCCCCATCACTGCTGCCGCCAAGGGCAGGCGTGGTGTAGCTGTTGGCGGTGGCGCCGGCGATGTTAGTGCCGTTCTTCTGCCACTGGTAGGTGAGTGCTGATGCGCCCGAGGCCGTGACGCTGAAGGCCGCAGTTCCCCCGGAGGCGACCGTGATGCTGGCAGGCTGGGCGCTGAAGGTGGGCCCCGGGGGCAGCACCTTGAAGTCCAGGCCCACGGTGGTGCTGCCGCTGTTGGTGGCGGTCACGGTGTAGGTGGCCAGGGGGGTGTAGGTCGTAGGAGTACCGGTGATGATCCCCGTGCTGGTACTCAAGGTCAGCCCCGTGGGCAGGGCTGGTGCCACCGCATAGGAGACCACCGGCCCCCCACCGCTGCTGGGAGTATCCGTGGAAGCTGCGATGTTCGTGGTGAAGGTGGTGGCGGTGTACGTGTAGGTGAGGCCGCTGGGGGCGACATCGTTAACCGTGATGCCCGCCTGGGTGCCTGTGATGCTGCTGGTGGCCATGTCCGTGGCGGTGATGGACTGGCTGCCCAGGGTCTTCAGGGTGAAGCTGAGGGCCTGCAGCCCGGCATCAAGGGCCGTGAACGTGTAGTCGGCGGGCAGGACCGCCTGCGGGTCCGTGGAGGTGAAGTGCACCGTGCCCCGGTAGCCAGTGGCCGTGTTGCCCGCGGCATCCAGGGCCCGCATGGTGAGGTTGTGGGGCCCGTTGGTGGTGGTGGGGTTCTGGAACCCGCTGAGGGCGAGGCTCGCGGCTCCTGCCGCCTGGACCGTGATGCCCGCCTGGGCACCGGTGATGGAGCCACTGACTGTATCTGTGGCGGTGATGGACTGGGTCCCGGCGGTGCGCAGGGTGGCGGAAAGCGCGTGAACGCCATTGTCCGAGGCCTGGAACGTGTAGTCCGCGGGCGCCACAACCAGGGGGTCTGAGCTGGTGATGTGCACGGTGCCCAGGTAGCCGTTGGCGGTGTTGTTGTCCTGATCCAGGGCCATGATCGTGACCTGGTGGGCCACCGCGGAGGTCGTCGGATTGGTGAAGCCCGTGACCGTGACGTGCGTGGCGGGGCCAGCGGTAATTGAGACACTGAGCGTGGCGGTGTTGCCGAGAGAATCCAGAACCCGCACCAGGTCGGCCACATGACCGGTGGTGCCAGCGGTGTAGAGCCCAGTGCTGGCGTCGATGGTGCCGCCGGAATTGTTGGTGGCCATGGACCAGGTGTAGCCAGTGCCGCTGCCTCCCGAAGCCGTGAGGCTCTGGGTGGCCCGGGGGGCCAGGCTGAGGGTGGCCGGGGCGATGGCGACTCCCGCGCTGACCGCGATGGTGGCCGTGGTGGTATTGCTGAGGGAATCCATGAGCTGCACCGTGTCGGTGACCCCACCCGTGCTGCCTGCGGTGTAGACCCCCGTTCCCGGAACGATGGAGCCGCCAGAGTTGTTGGTGAAGAGCGACCATGTATAACCTGCGCCGCTGCCGCCGCTGGGCGTGAGGGTCCGGGTGCCTCGCGGGAAGGTGCTGGCGGTCCCGGCGATGCCGAGGACGATGCTACTGGTGCCACTGGCGCTGTAGACGTCACCGGCGGCATTGGTCAGGTTGCAATTGAGCTGTACCGAACCACTGGCGCCAGCCGTGAAGGTGACACTGGTTCCGGTGCTGCCAGAGGTGAAACTGCCCCCCGTGATGCTCCAGACATAGGCCGCCGCAGTGAGAGGTGTCACCGAGGCGACGCAGCCCGTCTGCCCCGCCGTGACCGTGGGTGGCGTTGTCACGACTGGACTGAGTGCAGGGACAATGGTGCAGGTGGCTGTCCCTGGTGTGGCCGCAGTGCTGGCAGCATTGGTGACGGTGCAGCTGAGTTGGACCGAGCCGGAGTTTCCGGCGGTGAAGGTCACACTTGTGCCGATGGTGGCGGAGGTGATGGCACCTCCCGTGATCACCCAGGCGTAGGTGCAACCCGCTTGGAGGGGGACCGAGGCGATGAGGCCGGCGTGGCTGGCGGTGACCACGGCAGGGTAGGTAAGGGTGGGCTGTGTGGGAACTGCCACGATGGTGCAGGTGGCCGTGCCCGCCGGGGCGGAGGTGCTGCCTGCATCCGTGACCGTGCAGGAGAGCTGGACCTGGCCCGAGCCTCCCGGCGTGAAGGTCACGCTGGTCCCGGTGGTGGTGGAAGTCAGGGCGCCTCCAGCGATGGTCCAGGCGTAGGTGCAGCCAGCTTGGGCCATGATTGAGGCGGTGTAGCCGGCCTGCCCAGCCGTCACGTTTCCGGGCGCTGTGACCGTGGGTTGAGTCGCGGGGGGCACCACGGCGCAGGAGGTCGAGCCGGGGCTGGAAGGGGTGCCGGCCGCGTTGGTGACCGTACAGGAGAGCAGGACCGAGCCCGTCGGCCCGGCGGTGAAGGTGACACTGGTACCGGTCGTGGGGGAGCTCATGGCGCCCCCGGTGATGCTCCAGGCATAGGTGCAGCCAGCTTGGGCCGTGATTGAGGCCGTGTAGCCCGCCTGGTTGGCGGTCACGTTCGCTGGAGCAGCGATGGTCGGCGAGACCGGTGCAACGACCACGGTACTGGACGACGTACCTGGTGTGGAGGGCGTACCCGCCGAGTTCGTCACCATGCAGGTGAGCTGAACAGTACCCGAGGGGCCCGCCGTGAAGGTCACGCTGGTTCCAGAGGGGGACGTTGTAAAGACGCCTCCAGCAATGGTCCAGGCATAGGTGCACCCCAACTGGGCGGACACAGAGGCGGCGTAGCCCGGTTGATTGGCGGTCACATTGGAGGGCGCCGTGATCGTTGGCTGGGTAGCGGCCGCAACGACGGTACTGATGGCCGTGCCTGGCGTGGAGGGCGCACCGGCTGGATTGAGAACTGTGCAGGAAAGCTGGACAGTGCCAGAGGGGCCGGCCGTGAAGGTCACGCTGATCCCCGTCGTGGCGGAGGTCAGGGTGCCCCCGCTGATGGCCCAGGCATAGGTGCAGGTGCCCTGGAGCGGGACGGAGGCGGCATAGCCCGCCTGGTTGGCGGTGACACTGGTGGGGGCAGTTACGGTGGGCATGACCGGAACCGGGACCACGGTGCTGACGAACTGCCCTGCCGGAGAGGGGGAACCCGCGCCATTGGTGGCGATGCAGGAGATTTGGACCAGACCCGAGGCTCCCGCTGTGAAGGTCACGCTGGTGCCGGTAGTGGCCGAGGTGATGGCTCCACCGCTGATGGTCCAGGCGAAACTGCAACCCAGCTGGGTTGGCACCGAAGCGCTGTAGCCCGCCTGACTGGCGGTCACATTGAGCGGAGCCGTGACCACAGGCTGGGCCGGGGCGACCAGAATCGTACTCGTGGCCGTGCCCGGAAGAGAGGGGGTGCCGGCCAGATTGGTGGCCATGCAGGAGAGCTGGACTGAGCCAGAGAGACCGGCGGTGAAGGTCACGCTTGTCCCGACCGTGCCGTTGGTGAGGATGCCCCCCGTGATGCTCCAGGCAAAAGTGCAGCCCACTTGGGCTGGGACCGAGGCGGTGTAGCCCGTCTGATTTGCGGTCACGATGGCCGGAGCCGTGAGAACGGGCTGGGCCGGGGCCACCACCACGTTGCTGATGGCGGTCCCTGGCGTCGAGGGGGTGCCGGCCGCATTCGAGGCGATGCAGGAGAGTTGGACCGACCCGGAAGATCCAGCCGTGAAGATCACGCTGGTTCCAGTGGTAGCGGAAGTCAGGGTGCCGCCGCTGATCGTCCAGGCATAGGTGCAGCCGGACTGCGCCGGGACTGAGGCACCATAGCCCAGTTGGTCCGCCGTCACATTGGCCGGGGCCGTGATGGTGGGTTGGGAGGCGGCGACCAGCACCGTGCTGACCGCCGTGCCAGAGGTGGAGGGGCTGCCTGCGGCATTGGTGACAATGCAGGAGAGTTGAACCGTGCCTGAGAGCCCCGCAGTGAACGTCACACTGGTCCCATTGAGGGCGGAAGTGAGGGTGCCCCCGGTGATGAACCAGGCGTACGTGCAGCCGCTCTGGGCTGGGATGGAGGCGGCATAACCCGCCTGGCTCGCCGTCACGTTGGCCGGGGCCGTGATGGTGGGCTGGACGGCGGCCGCCAGGACCGTGCTGGTGGCCGTGCCAGGGGTGGACAGGGTGCCCGCCGCGTTGGCGACGGTACAGGAGAGCTGGACCGTGCCCGAGGGCCCCGCTGTGAAGGTCACGCTGGTCCCGGTGGTGGCGGAGGTCAGGGTGCCTCCAGTGATGGTCCAGGCATAGCTGCAGTTCGTCTGGGCAAGGACGGAGGCGGCGTAACCCGCCTGGCTTGCGGTCACGCTTGCCGGTGCTGAGACCGTGGGCTGGGCGGGAGCAGCCACGATGGTGCTGGTGGCTGTGCCGGGCGTGGAAACGGTGCCGGCGGCATTCGTGGCCGTGCAGCCAAGCTGCACCGACCCCGAGGTTCCGGCCGTGAAGGTCACACTGGTGCCCGTGGTGGCAGAGGTCAGGGCGCCCCCGGAGATGGTCCAAGCGAAGCTACAGCCGATCTGGGCGGGCACGGAGGCGGCATAGCCTGCCTGGCTGGCGGTGACGTTGGCTGGGGCTGTGACCGTGGCCACAGGAGCGGCGACCAGGGCGATGCTGGCGCCACCGGTGTTGGCCGTGCCGGCGGGGTTGGTGACCGTGACACCCAGGACTACCGCGGCACCGGAACCGGCCGTGAAGATGATCTGTGCGGTGCCCTGACCGCTGGTGATGGAGCCCCCCGTGGCGGTCCAGAGGTAGGTGTCACCGGGCTGGGAAGGGACCGAGGCCGCGAGCCCGGGCGTGCCGACCGTGGCCAGCGTCACAGAAGGCGTAATGGTGGCCACGGGCATTGGATTTACGGTGATGCTGGTCGACTGGGTGATGGTGCCGCCGGCCCCGGTCACGGTGAGGGTGTAGGTGGTGGTGGCCGTGGGGGTCACCGCAACAGTGGCCCCACTGCTGATGGTGCCCACCCCCTGGTCGATGGTGCCCGTTCCGTTGCTGAAGACTGCCAGCAAGGTCGTGCCCGCACCCATGGTGACCGTGGCCTGGGCGGCCGTGAAGACGCTGATCGTCGGGGCCGGGCTCACCACGGTGGTGGTCTGACCGTTGGCCCCGCCATAGTTGCAGGCGCTGGCAACCAGGAGGGCGAGCCCGGCAACCATAACATTAATTCTTGCAATTAAACGGCATGACAACATTCTGGCCCCAACAATCGAGATCAATGTGCTTCCCAATTTCATGTTTATTGCCCATTGCAACGGGGCCCTTGCAGGCATCCCGTGCCTTCCCATCGGACCCTTACCAAGAGCCCTAAAGCGTTGGGACGATTTTGGTCTGCAGGATCCATGCCCCGGGCACGCCAAGGCCAGGGGGATCCCCCTCCGGGGGTCAGAGGGGCTGCGACAAGTCAGTGGGATGGTGCCGCTTCAGTCCAGTTCGATCACCTTCGTGAACACCCGGGAGCCATTCACGGGGGTCTCCAGGCGGACCGCGCCAGCGAGATAGCCGGGGCGGTTGTTGATGGCATCAGGCAGCGCGAGCACGAAGACGGACCTGCCCTTGTCCGCAGCCAGGAACCGGGCCTGATCGGCGGCCGCACTCGAGTCGCCGGCACTCACCACTTCAACGGTGTAGGTGAAGGCAGGGGTGGTGGTATCCCACGGATTGAGGGTGGTGCTGCCGAGGGCCCTGAGCTTGACCTCCAGCTGCGCGGAGAGCCGTTCCACAGGAACGCCGAGTTCCCTCTGTTTATCGCACTCTCCTGTGAGGTCGGCGATGGCCGAGGTCATGGTGGCGATGGAGGCCTTGTCGCGGGCCCTCCCGCGCTGGCCCAGCAGCGCCGGAATGGCGATGGCGGAAACGAGGCCGATGAAGAACAACAGGACGGGGAGGACCAGGCCGATGATGGCGGTGGTCCTGCCCACACTGCTGACTGGCTGATAGCTGCCAGGGCTGAGCGAATAGGCAGTCTTGGCCTTGCTGTGCTGCACAAGGGCGACAATGGCCAACACGATGCCCACGGGAAGGCAGAGGAAGGCGAAGATCAGGGAGAGAATGCCGGTGGTCTTGGCCGTGGTCGCCCCTGGTGCCAGTGGCAGCAGGCCCTGAGTAGGACGCTGGATCGACGCCGGAAAGGGCGTGGGTGCTGGCGATGGGGGCGGGAGTGGCGGAGGACCTCCCTGGGCCTTCAGGCATTCCGCGAGCGGGGTCCAGCCCGGCAGGTGGGCCGACCAGACCTGGGTGCTCGGTTGGATGCGCCCCATGCGCAACTCGGTCAGCAGTTCTTCCCAGCTGACGGGCCCTGCCTGCTGCCCGTTCATCGCGTAATACCACTGCTGCTCGCTCATGGGGTCTCCTGGTTGGGGCCACTATCTGTTGGAAGCATGCGTTGGATATTTGAAGGTCGTCAAACTAAGACGAGCGCTCTGGCGCCATGGACCTTGAATCGGGAAAGCCGTCATGGTTGCGATCAGAGCCAGCCACTGGACTTAGTCACCACCACCCAGGGGAATGTGGCAAGCCTGATTGTGTCGAGGGTGGCCATCGCAGGCTCGCACCGGTACTCCTGCCTGGAAGCGGGCCTTGGGATGCCTTGAATTGATCTGATTCAGCAGCTCCATGCCGAGCATGAGGATGTGCTGAATAAAATCGACGGCACTCACGCGTTGAGCGACACATTGGCAAGGGTCACGGTGGCCTTCGAGACCAGGATCTCCTTCTCACCGGTCACGGCATAGACCTCGGCCTCAGCGACCGTGACCTGGCGGCCGCCCTTCAGTACCTTGGCCCGACAGCTCAGGACATCCCCCTTGGCGGGGCGCAGCAGGTTGATCTTGAACTCGATGGAGAGGACGATCTTGCCCTCGACGAGCAGGGTGGCAGCCGCTCCGCCTGCGGTGTGATCGGCCAGGGAAGCCTGGACGCCAGCGTGCACGAAGCCGTCCTGCTGCAGGTGCCGGGGCAGAATCTTCAACGAGGTTTCGCACTCACCCACGGCCAGGCGCTCCAGGACGAGGCCCAGGTCAGCGGCGAAGGGAGCGGCGTAGAACACCCTCCTGGCTTCCTCGTAGGCAGCGTCGGAAAGTCCCCCTCGGTCCTGGTCGGTGTTCATGGCCGATCCCCTCCAATGTAAATCCTGTCCCCGGGATGAAACCAAGCACCACCCACCCTAGAAGCCCCAGAGTGACAGCCCCAAAACAGCGTGACGAGCGCGGTCTCCCAGGGGGCCGTCTAACCTTGGACCCGCGCCAGGAAGCGCCCGACGGCCTGAAGGAACGCGGGATCCCAGGTGTGGCCCCCAGCGTAGCGAACCACCTCAGCCTCGAAGCCCCGGGCACCCAGGGTGGCGAGGTCCTGCTTGAGCTGGGGAGCGGAATAGAAGGGATCCTGGTCCCCGCGCCCCAGGAGCAGAGGGGGCAGGATCAGCTCCGGAGCCTCGGCCACATCCTGGGGCAGATCCCCACCCAGTACCACCAGGCCATCACAGGGCCCACAGCGGGCCGCGGCGCGCCAGGCCATGGCGGCCCCCTGGGAGAAGCCCGCGAAGACCAACCTGCCCTGCCCTTTCGTCCTGCGCAACTCCGCCACCACGCATGCCACGTAGGCGAGGTTGTCATCGATGGCCTGGTCCCGGTCCAGGCTGGTCATCCAGGAGCCCACCACCTCGCGGGTCTTGGCGCTGTAGAAGCGATGCAGGGCCTGGATGGCCACCAGCGTCCAGGCCTGGGCTCCGGGAATGCGCCGCAGCTCGTCCAGGAGCTCCTCCGCCCGCTGCCCATAGCCGTGAAAGCCCACCAGCAGCGGAGCCCCGACCTCCGGCCCGGGTTTGACCAGGTAGCGGCCCGTGGTGAGGGTGCTGATGAGGTGGGTTTCAGTCATAGCGGCCTAAGGTGCTGGGTGATGATTTTGTACGCCTTGCTGGTGGTGAAATGGCTTTCCAGGTACTTTCGTCCTGAGGCCCCCATCCGGGTTCGCAAAAGGGGATCCGAGGCCAGCAGATGCAGGTTGCGATTGAAGGTGGCCAGATCCCCAGTATGGCTCCAGAACCCGGCTTCGGCCTCCCCAAGCATCCCGCCGAAGTCGGTGGCTCGATCCAGGGCAGCGAGCACAGGCATGCGGATTTCGAAGTAGGAAAGCACTCTGGACGGGAAGTTTGGGATGGTGAAGCGCGGATCGAGACAGATCAGCCCAATGTCGCATTCTCGCGCCAGGGCTTCGTATTCTAGCCGCGGGAGGTGGGAGATCTGCGTCACGTGGGTGAGCCCCCGAGTGGCAATGGCTTTCGCCAGCCGCTTCCGTTCCGTGCCTCGGCCCACCAGCAGGAAGTGCAGGTCGGAGCGATCACGGTTGGCTTCGAAAACCTCCAGCAGGAAATCGAGGCCCTGCGGCACACCCATGTTGCCGCCGTAAATGGCCACGACAGCATCCTCTGGGATACCGTGGCGTCTTCGGAGGGGGCCGGCCTGCGAAAGGCCTTCGTCAGGGCCCGGAGTGCGGGTGTTTGGCAACACCTCCACCCGGGAGGGCGATAGCTCGGGATGGTGTTCGCGGAGGAACGCGACATTGGCTGGCGACATGCAGCCGATGACGTCCGACACGGCATACAAGCGCCGCTCCTGCCGCTGGAAGTAGGCGAACACCAGCGGGTTCCGGATGATCCCGAGATCCCGTGCGTTCTGGGGGAAAATGTCCTTCAGCATGAGGTAGGTCTTCGCCCTGGGGTGGATGCGCCTCAGCCACCGGATGACGCGGGCGAAGGTGACGGGCGGCGCCGCGTAGACCACCAGGTCGTAGTGGCGATCCGGAAGGTGCTTGACCATGGCCCGGCAGAGGAGCCATGGCAGGGCAATGAGGCTGAGCCCCTTCTCGTAGGGACTGACATCGAAGATATTGCCAGTCCGGACCCTCAACACCTGGAAGGGCCCCTCCTGAGTGAGGCGGGTCTGCCGGAGGTGCCTGCGCTCGTCGATGGTGACGACATCCACCTGGTGTCCGCGGTTCGAGAACTCCGCCATGAGCTGCATGATGTCGGAGGGTGTGCTGGGCCGGGTGGGCAGGGGGAAGCTCAGGGTGAGGTAGAGCACGTTCATGGCAGGCCTGCCGCATGAAGGAAGACTGGCGCACCGAGGCCGGAGGGATGGGGGGTCAGCGGGATCCGGCTCATTCGGAGGGCCGATATCGGTTGACGACCACGCTGAACTTGCCCGAGGAGAGCTGCGGGATCTGGTCAACATGCACCACGTTCACCGCGGCATCGGATCCCAGGAAGCTCTTGGCAAGATCGATGAACTCCAGATCGCGATAATGCCCCTCGGCCCCATTCAAGACGATCTGGTACTGGCCCCTGGCTTCCTGGATGATCTGGAACTGTTTCAAGTGAGTGTAGGGCCAGAACTGATTGCAGACGAGGCAGGGCGAAAGCAGGTGCTCCTGGGTGTCGTAGATGAAATCCAGCTTGCGCCCTTCAACTTCCTTCAGCGTCTCCGTCTTCCAGCCACAGGAGGCGGTGGTCTGGCGTACCACTACATCTCCCGTGTCGTACCGGATCATCGGCATGGCTCGATTGTAGAGATCGGTGACCACTATCCGGGCTCGCGCACCGGGCGCCGCCGGGGTGTCCTGGTCCAGTGCCAGGTACTCGAAGCCGTAGCTCGCGGTGTTCAGGTGGAATTCCTCCTGATCCGTGCACTGCTGAGCAAGGACGCCATTCTCCTGGTTCGAGTACCGGGAGACGACCTTGCAGCCGAACCGTGACTGGAGACGCTCCCTGAGGACTTGAGGGAGGTGTTCGGAGATGCAGATGATGGAGCGGAGCTGGAAGTCCTCAGGACCATCGCCACATGCCTCAAGGTGCCGGACCAGCGGACCGAGCGTGGAGGGGTACCCGAGCAGGCAGCGGATCCGGGTGTCCCTGCGCAAGAGGTTCCGAAGCGACTCGAGACAATCCTCGCCCAAGGAGGAGATGTCGAACATGACCACATTCTCCCGAAGGGCCACATGCCAGGGCTTCCGGTTGTGCTGGGTCCAGGCGCGGGTGAAGACAAACCGGTCGCCCACGTCGTAGCCAGCCCGTCGCCCGAAGCAGATCATCTCGGCGAGCACGCGGCGGCGTTTGTCCGGATCCTGAAGGATGGCGAAGGGGGTTCCAGTCGAGCCACTCGTTCGCATGACATGAAGCTTGGCCCCCTGGAACGCGTCCGAAGTGAAGGCATCGGGCTGCGCCTTGATGGTGGCCTTGGTGATGACCGGGAAATCCTGGAGGGACCGGAATCCCCGGTAGGAGCCGTAGAATCGGGTGTGGTCCACAGCGAAGCGCAGCAGCGACTCCAAGCTTTCGTCCTGTGAGGTGCCTGCAGCCAGCCTGGCCTCGATGTCCTCACAGTGCTTCCGGATGGGCGAGCCTTGCATGAGATCACTCGCCAGGAAGCCCCAATTCCGTAACCGTGCCGTGAGCATCAAGTTCTTCCTTTTGGAGCTGCCGAATCTCTTGCCGAGCGCACTCCGGGATCCCGTTCGCCAATCGTAAAGTCCATCCTTCTCGTTTGATCACGCCAACGGTGGCATGAAATCGAGGGAAGCGCATGCAGCTATGGGTTCGAATCAACCTGAATGTGGAGGGGCCCTGAAAATCATCTCCAGAGCCCCTGCCCCTCAGTCCGAGGGTGATCCATGATCGGGGCTAGGGGGACTGACACCCAGGTTTCAGGCTTCAGTCACCCCTGACTCCGCAGAACCGCTACTTCCGGTCGTATACAGCCTTGGTCTTCTCATCCTCTTTGCCGGGAGTCCAGGAGACCGCAGAGAGCGTTTTACCGTCGGCAGAGACCTCCAGGTTGCCCACCCCGGTGACCTTGTCGTTCAGTCGGCTCTCATAGCTGAAAGTCCTGGGGTTGACGACCTTGAATGAGAAGAAGAAATTCTTGGAGACCGTGGGGCCGACAGGCTTGATGGGGCTTCCATCCGTGGGGCCTGAAACTTTGATTTTGTATTCCGGCACCTCGTAGCTGATCTTCCCCGGCGAAGGCACTGAAAGAATGATCGTGTCGCTGGTGGCCTCCACCTTGATGTTCTTCCACTTGCCCAGCAGGCCAGGACCACCGGAAACGCGCTCGTAGACATCGGACGAGGTTGCCTTGGTGCCATCGGGCCGGAAATCAGTCCAGCTGCTGATCAACTGCTTCTCATCCGCTGAGAGGGCACTGTGCCCCTTACCAGTCGCTTTCCCCTCGAATGAGGATGACCTGTCCCAGGCGTTGTTCCCGGCCGGGGTCCAGGTGGTGAGGCTTCCTCCCGGAGTTTTGTAGGGCTTCCCGTCGAGGGCGAAATCAAACTCCCACGCGCCGCCATCGGAGAAGTGGAGCTTGCCGTCTGGCCCGGCCGAGTAGGTGAAGGTATCGCCAGTGAGCTGACTCTTCGCCGGATTGAACTTCCAGGTGCCGTTGAAGGGACTTCCCGCAGTGAGGGCACTGCACAAACTGACGGAGATAAGCGCAGCTGTGAGAGCGAAGTGTTTCAAGAGAACCTCCCGAGATCTTGAGTCGCCTTGACTCGTGGTGAGTAGGGTTTAGGTGGGATGCAGACCTACATCTCACGCCATTCATTCAACCCTTGTCAAGGCTTCAATCATTGTTTTTTGCAAAGCCTTTCAGGACTGCTATAGCTTTACAGCCTTACCTCTCAGTGCTTATTTGGCTAAGCCTGACAGTTCCCCCTGGCTTAGCTAGGTGCTTCAGTGAAGCCTGGGTAGATTGGGGTACCTTTGAGCACCGGTTGCGCACTGGTACCCGTTACAACGGCAAGCAACCCCTCACCTAGTAGGGGTCTACCGCTGAAGCGTGCCCTTCCTACAACTGGACGAGGAGCACGCCGGTGTGCCTGGGGTCATCGTCAGCAGCAAGGAAAACGAAAAGCCCCCGATCGTCGGGGGCTCATCGTGCGGGTTTCTGCCCGCTTCGGGCTGTCACGCACCAAGTATCGGGTTGGGGTCAAACCCGTCAAGAGGTCCGACCTGAATTGGTGCGGTATACCCCTACCAGACCTTGATGCGATCCTCAGGAGCCAAGTAGAGGGCTTGTCCAGGCTTTACCGAGAAGGCGGTGTACCAGGCATCGAGGTTACGGACGACATTGGGGCGGAGAAATCCAGGTGTGTGCTCGTTAGTGGTCAGCTGCTGCAGTAACGATGCATCCCTGAATTTTTGACGCCATACCTGGGCAAATCCGAGGAAGAAGCGTTGGTCGCCAGTGAAGCCCTCAAGAACCTTGGCAGGCTTCCCCTGGAGGGACTTGTGATAGGCGTCGAAGGAGACATATAGACCAGCAAGATCGGCCATATTCTCGCCCAGGGTCAGCTCTCCGTTCACGTGGCTACCCGGCAGGGGCTCATAGGCTGCGTATTGCCTGACCACCTTGTCAGTGAGGACCTTGAAGCGCTTGACGTCCTCGGGCGTCCACCAGTCGGCGAGCTTGCCATGCTTGTCGAACTTGCGACCCTGGTCATCGAAGTGGTGGCTGATCTCATGTCCGATGACAAGGCCAATACCGCCGTAGTTGACGGCGGGATCGGCGTTTGGATCAAAGAAGGGGGGTTGGAGGATCGCCGCTGGGAAGACGATCTCATTCCAAAGCGGGTTGGCGTAGGCATTGACAGTCATAGGCGTCATGCCCCACTCGGTTCTGTCGATGGGCTTGCCGATCTTGGCGAGCTCGCGTTGGAATTCGAACTCGTGAGCACGCAAGACATTGCCCAGGGCATCTCCTCGACGCACATCCAGCTTCGTGTAATCCCGCCACTTGGAGGGGTAACCGATTTTCGGAGTGAACCCGGCCAGTTTGGCGCGGGCCTCGGCCTTAGTCTTCGGGTCCATCCAGGTGAGGTTGGAGAGCCGGACGTCCATTGCCGCAATGATGTTCTTTACGAGCAAATCGGCCTCTTTCTTGGCCTGTGGTGGGAAGTACCTAGCCACGTAGAGCTTACCCACGGCCTCACCCAGAGCCATTGTCGTCAGGTCCGCACCCCGCTTCCAGCGAGGCTTGATTTCAGGCTGGCCAGTGAGGACCTTGCCATCGAAAGCGAAATCCTCGTTCACGAACACCTTCGACAGGTAAGGGGCTGCCATCTTCAGCATGCGAAAGGCTAGATAGTCCTTCCAGGTTTCGAGTGGTTCGGTCGCAATGAGTTTGGCAATCCCAGTGATGGCACTGGGCTGTGCGATGATCAGTTCCTTCTGGCCTTGGATGCCTCCCGCCACCAGGAAGGGAGTCCAAGCAACACCCGGGTAGGCAGCCTGCAGGTTACCGATCTTCACTGGATTGTAGAGCTTCTCAATCTGGCGATTCTCGACCTGACTCCAATGAGACTCTGCAATCCGGGTCTCCAGACTGTAGATACCCTTCGCCTTTGCCTCGGCGTTTTCGAAGCCAGCAAGCTTCAGCATGGTCGCGATGTGAACCTGGTATTTGTCCCTGATCTCACCGAACTTCGGGTTTTTAGTGTCCAGGTAGTAGTCACGGTCCGGTAGCCCGAGCCCCCCCTGAGTGATGTAGACCGAATAGACATCAGGCTTTTTTAAATCCTGGCTGATATACACCTGCACGGGAACATTGACGCCTAGCTGCGAAACCTGCCCCATGGAACCAAAGAGCTCGCTGCGATTCCCGATGGCGGCGATGGCTGCAAGGTGAGTCTTCAATGGAGCCAGCCCCTTAGCCTCGATACCGGCCTCATCCAGGAAGCTGCCGTAGAAGTCGCCAACCTTCTGGGCCTCTGAACCGCGCTTAGTGCCCTTGATGGAGGCTGCTGTTTCAATGATCGTTCGGGTCCGCTCCTGGCTGAGGTCTCGCAGCTTGGTGAACATGCCGTAGTTCGATTGATCGGAAGGGATGACAAAATTCGCCAGGTAGGTTCCGCTGGCATACCCGCTGAAGTCATGGCCAGGAGCGACGCTGCGATCCATGCCTGCCACGTCGAACCCAAAAGTGCCATACATCGGCTTGGTGGACTTGGTGCTGTCCGCACTCTTGGAGGTAGCCTTCGAAGCCGTCTGGGCCCATGCAGGCCAAGTGCAGGCCATCAGCCCCGCCATCAGCAGTCCGAGTCGTCTCTTATTGAGCATGAGTTCTCCCGATTAACATTACGTAATTACGATGACTTCGTCCGTCCAGGTTAGTAGAAGAGAGCGGTCCGAATCGGTACGCCAGCGGATTGTGATTTCAGTCCTAGATCAGCCCGCGAAAGTGAATGACTTTTTCATGGTCAGACAATCGGGCCGCTTCACCATCACCAACCGGGCAACCCCTACCACCAGTGACTTTGGTGACTCTGGTGAGTCAGTTCCATTGCGGCTTATAATTTTTGAGAGAGCTTTACCACCCCTTCACGTATGGGCGTGGCTGAAACAGACTCACCAAAACCACCAGACTCATCCCTGCGACGGTCAGTTCGCTCAGGGCGTGATGACTGTATGATGACGAAGAAAAGAACCGTGACTCTGCATATCGAAATCATGCTGACAAAAACAACAGCCACCTATAAGGTGGCTGCCTGGTGTTTGGACCTTTTACTGACATAGGCCCCTTGATTCACAAGGCCCTCAGTAGTGCTTGAACCAGAAAACCCAGGATCGCGTCCAGGTACGCATCCTTGGTTTTTCGCACGAGAAGGCTCCAAGCCTGTCTGCCGGCGGTCGTGAACCAGTGCGGACGGGCTCTACTCAAGCAGGTCTCTGAAGAATGGCGGTCCGGCCTTTCAAGTCGGAGATGACGATCCCCCGAGTGCAGAAACTCCTTCGGCCCCAAAGATGGGGCGTGGCTGTTATCCGTTTTTTTCGCGCTTCGATCAGGCTGCTTGGTAGGTTTCTCGGTGGTTCAAGGCCCAGCCCTTCGGCTTCTTCCAGTCGGGAGAGCGCAGGCCCGGATTGGCCACCAGATCATTTCGCAACATTGTGATGAGGTCGTGCTGGCTCAGGCGCATGGCCGGTCGTCGCTTCCGCCAGGCGGGCAACTCCGGGAATTCGTCGGTGCGCCCACCGGAGAAGGCTTCCAGCGCGGCCAAGCTCAACATTGAGTAGGCAGCCACCTGGGCCCCATGGATCTTCTCATTCGCCTCATGGCTGGAGGCCTGGACCTGACCCACGCCGAGACCATTCTTCAGATCTCGGTGGAGAACCTCAATCTGCCAGCGGTCCAGGTAGGCCTGGATCAGATCATCGGCAGGAGAGGTGAGATCGGTAGTCAGCAGGTAGCCTGGGGCGTTGTAGCCACGCTTCCGGCGGCCTGGGACCTGGTAGGGGATGGGCAGCACGATCAGAAGCCGCATGAGCCGCCCCTTGGTGCCGTCCTTCCAGTAGACACTGGGAACCTCCTTGAACCGGATCTCACGGAGCCGACCGCCGTAGTGCAGGCTGGCCATCTGCTCCGGCACGGACGGATCAACCCGATAAGCCTCTGGGGTCGGCAGGGCCAGCCCGTAGATGCGTTTGCCCTCCTTTTGGGCCAGCGGGGCATAGAGCCGGGCGTTCTTGCGGGTCCGGCCGATCAGATCGGTGTGGTGGGGAAGCCCCTTCACCACAGGACCATTGGTGAAGCTGCCGTCCACGACCATGAGAAGCCGACGGGACCCCTGCCCATCCCCGTCCAGAATCCTCCGGCTCTCCCGGATGAGGTCTACGGCCCGGGTTGTCAGGGATGCCTCGCGCTTCCGGCCTTCCAAGGCGGCGAGTTCAGCCTCAGTGAGCAACTCCGGGTTCTTCACCTTAGGCATAGCTGGAACCGGCTCGAAGGCAGTGCTAACCGCCAGTGGACGGTGGTTCTGGTAGTCCGGCACGATGAGGGCCACATGGATCATGCGGATGCCCCACCGGATCTGCTTGTCGAGGAACTTGGGTGCCAGTGGGTCATGGCACCACCGGGCCTGGGGGATTCGGAGGCCGGTCTTGGGCAAGCTGGTGTCGTCCATGGCCAGAACTACGGGGGCCGCCGGAGGGAGGGCCCTGGTCCCTCGGGTAAGCACGGGCCGAAACAAGTCCCGCAGCCTCCATTCGGCCCGGTTGAAGGATTTGTAGTCCGCCGACCAGTCCTTCTGCTCCAGGCCCTGGAAGGTGATGGCGTTGGTGACCGTGCTTCGGCCATGGCTCGCCAAGAGCCCCAGGAGGGTCCGCGTGACGCGCTCAAAAGTGCGCAACTGCTTGAAAGCAGGACGCCAAAGCTCGATGTTGGCCTTGAAACACTCCAGCAACCCCATAAAACCTCCGGGAACTTCAGGACGAGTCACCGCACGGAATCTTCGTTTTCCGGGCGGAACCAGTGACTCGTTCTGAAGCAAGCATCCCCGGAGGTTACTTGCGCAAAACTTCGCCGAAGGATCTGAGAGACAATGACATGGTCAGGTAGGCTTTTGATCCAGGGGAGCGTCACACCGCCATGAAACAGAAACCTCGCACGGCATCAAAGCCGACACAGCGAAAGGCTCCGGTAAAACTCGCCGTTATGCCCCCCCTCCCGAATGCAGACAATGAGTCCGGGGCCCCGGAGATTCTCCTGGCGGCAAACAAGGAGTGGCGGGCCCGCCCATGGCCGTCTCCATACAACGAGACCGGCCATCGGCTGGTTCTTGGGGATGCCCGCGACTTATCTACTGTCCCTGACGGGTCTGTCCAGTTGGTAGTAACTTCGCCGCCCTACTTCAACATCAAGCCTTATGCCAGCGAGGCCAAGGGTAAGCAGCTTGGCCGCATTGATGACTATGAACAATTCCTTGAGCAATTGGACCGTGTTTGGCGAGAGTGCGTTCGCGTGCTTGTGCCAGGAGGCCGTGTTTGCTGTGTCATCGGGGACATTCTGATCCCCCGCAAGGCAGATGGTCGCCACAGGGTCTTACCCCTTCCCTCCGACATCCAAGTTCGAAGCCGGAGAGTCGGGCTGGATAACCTAACTCCGATCCTTTGGTTCAAGATTAGCAATCGAACTAATGAGGCCGGAGGCGGATCAAGTGGCTACTACGGCAAGCCATATCAGCCTGGAGCCATTATCAAAAATGATCACGAGCATATTCTGATGCTACGGAAGCCGGGCGGGTACCGCCAAACGCCAATGATTCAAAAAGCCTTGTCTATGCTCCAAAAGGATGAGGTGGACGGGTGGATGCGCCCTGTCTGGTCCGACATCAAGGGCGCCAGTCTTCGCAATGGCCACCCAGCCCCTTTCCCAATAGCGTTGGCTGAACGCCTCATTCGTATGTTCAGCTTCGCAGGGGATACCGTCCTTGACCCCTTTGGTGGTTCTGGGTCTACCGCGATTGCGGCGATTAGGTCTGGTCGCAATTCCGTTTCCTACGAAATCGAGGCAGAATACATGAAAGCTGCCATCGAACGAGTTCGTGCGGAGGCTTTGCTGATCCGTAGTTGCGAAGCCACCATCGCCAACGTGAGCGTGCAAGGGGCCAAGAATGAATACAAGACTGTTGACCGCGTTTCAGGCACTATTTGACGGCAAAAGGTATCTGCATCGCAATTCAACCCACGGTGACAAATTAGCGCTTGAGTTTTACGAAGACATATATTCGATGGGCCTTTCTCTGAAATTTATTCAACATGTTGATTCTATCCGACGTGGAATTAGTACGAAGAATACCCGGGCAGGCGTGCCTGCGAGGCGTGGAGACGGCACTTTTGGAGAGTTTATCCCAGGTCAGAGCCTCATCACTGTGCCAGGTTATTCCATCAAACGCGGCCCAGTTGCAACGCTAGACATCGGCGTCGAGGTGAAAATTATCAATAAAGCAATGGGCAAACAGGTTGACGAGAGAATATCGAGTTTACAGAAACAATCGGATTACTTCGTCTCAGGGCGTGACAGACAAGCGCGTGACAATCCTATTCGGATTGCAATAATTGGGTTGAATCATGCTGAATACACGATTGGTTATGAGGGAACACGGGAGTACCGTACCGACGGAAAGGCGTTCCTGCATCCGAGCCAGGAAGTAGAATCTGCAACAAAACGAATAAAGGAAGAACTAGCGCCCCATTTTGATGAAACAATTATACTTAGATATAAAACAACAAATGAAGATCCTTATCCGTTTCAATGGGTAAACAGAAAAGCTACAGAATTAGATTACGGCGCAAGCCTAGTTCGCATTGCAAAGGAATACGAACAAAGATTCTAGCTTGTGAACACCAAGGGTTGTGATTCTAGTGGTTCTTGACCAGCCCCTATGAGCACGCTGAAGAATGATGTTAGACACTCCGAGACCCAGATATTCGTGGCCGCAGAGTGTCTAAATGTCCAAACTCCAGACAGCCACCTATAAGGTGGCTGCCTGGAGTTTGGACCTTTGATTAACTGAAGGCTCCGTCCCCACGGGGCCTTCTTTGCTGTACTCCCAGCAAAAGCTGGGTCCCCTAAGAGGGGAGCGACTTGGGTTTTTCGGCGACGCCTGCCGAGAGCCCGTCTTTTGTGCCCTTGGTGGGTTTGTAATGGCCCCAGGTTGGGCCGGTCGAGCTTTCCGCCCGAGTTTGAAATCTCAGTGCCCCGCATTTCCGGGTACGCGCAGACGCTCCCGCAGGCCCTTCTCGGGCCCAGGCGGGAGTGCTTTGTTCGGTCGGAGACCCTACGCTGCCGTGTAGGTCTCCCGGTGCTTCAGGATCCAGCCCTTTGGTTTCCAGGAGCCCGGGTCAACGAAGAACCCGGATTTGGCGAGGTCGTTTCGGAACATGGTAAGCAGGGTCAAGGAACTGATTCGCATCGTGTCCTTGTTGCGCCACTTGGGCCGGAGCGGCATCCGCCAATGATCATGCTCCCCGCCGTAGACCTCTTGTGCGGCGAGGTTGAGCATGGAGAAGGCCGCTGCTTGGGCACCGTGGACCTTGTCATTGGCTGGACCACTGAATGCCTGCACCTGGCCGACCCCGGCCACGGTCTTCAACTCCCGGTGGAGGACTTCAATCTGCCAGCGGTTCAGGTAGGCCTGGATGAGGTCCAGGGCCGAGGTGCGGTGATCCGTGGTCAGCAGGAAGGCTGGAGCGTTGTAGCCCTTCCGCCGCTTCCCTGGGACGTTGTAGGGGATCGGCATGACGATCAGCAGGCGCATCAGGCGGCCTTTGGTCCCGTTCTTCCATAGGACCTTGCCGCCCTCCTTGAAGCTGATCTGGCGGTCAGACCCACCGTAGTGGAAGGTCTCCGTCTGCTCCGGGATGCCCGGGTCCTGGCGCATCTGGTCTGGGGTCGGGAGGCGGTTCCCGTAGATCCGCTTCCCATCCTTGGCCTGGAGAGGGGCGTAGAGGATCGAGTCCTTCCGAAAGCGGCCGACCAAGTCGGTGTGGTGAGGTAGGCCCTTCACCACGGCCCCGTTGGTGAAGCTCCCGTCCACGACCAGGAGCATCTGCCGAGACTTCATGCCAGCGCCGTCCAGGGTGCGCCGCATGGCCCTGATGAGGTCCACGGAGCGGGTGGTGAGCTTCGATGCCTGCTTCCGGGCCTCGAAGGCGGCTTCCTCGGTTGGGGACATGATCCCTTTGGGCTTCCGTTCGGCCGGGACCGGCTCGAAGGCAGTGCTCACAGCCAGGGGCCTTGCATTGCAGTCCGTGATTAGGAGGGCGGCATGGAGCATCCGCAGGCCCCACCGGATCTGCATGTCCAGGAACTTGGGGGCCAGAGGGTCGTGGCAGTAGCGGGCCTGGGGGATCCGGATCCCGGTCTTTGGCAGGCTGGTGTCATCCATGGCGATGACCACGGGTTCGTCCGGGTCCAGGAACCTGACCCCCTCTAATAGGACGGAGGCGAACAGGTCCCGCACTGACCACTCAGAGCGGTTGAAGAGCTTGTAGTCGGCACTCCAGTCCTCCTGCTCGTGGCCCTGGGCCATGATCGAGTTGGTGATGGTCCGGCGGCCGGTCGAGGCCAGCAGGCCGGTCAAGACTCGGACCAGGCGTCTGTGGGTGCGGGTCTGCTTGAAGGTAGAGGTCCAGGAGTCGAGGTTGGAGAGGAAGCGGTCTAGTAATTTCATAAAATTCCTCCTTTTGGCTTCAACCTTTCCCTTCCTCACTGGGTCCAACGCCCGTTCGCGGGCTGAGAGGACGGGGGTTGGAAAGCTGGATCCGTCAGCAACCAGACTCGTTACCTGGACCGGCGGCACGGTCCAGGCAAACCCCTCAGGGGATAACCAGTGACCAGGCAGGACTGGCCATGCGAGGGTCTATTTGCTGGCAGCAGTAGCGGCTGGCGGGATATGATCTTTGTAGGCACACACTGAACCTTGGAGACGGGCTTCGTTTCTCCGTTGGCGCGAGGTCGTTGCGTAGTGCCAACTGTGGGAACGCCAAGCTCCTCTCCGGCCAAAAGTCTCAACAGGACTTCCGCCAAGGAATAACCCATGTCATTTCAGTCAGTCCTCAAGAAATACCGGGATCTGTCCTTCTCCGAGAAGGACAAGGGGACCCGTTTTGAGCGCCTGATGCAGGCCTATTTGAAAACAGAACCTCTCTACAAGGATCAGTTACAGCACGTCTGGCTCTGGAGCGAATTCCCCTACCGCACTGAGTTTGGCGGGAAGGACACAGGCATTGATCTAGTTGCGATGACCCATGAAGGGGATTACTGGGCCATTCAATGCAAGTGCTTCCAGGAAAGTGCTTATATCGACAAGCCTGCCGTGGACAGCTTTCTTGCCACCTCCAGCAAGACCTTTCGAGATGATCAGGCCCAGAAGCGGAAGTTCTCCAATCGGCTTTGGATCTCAACCACCAACAAGTGGAATACCACCGCCGAAGAGACCATCCAGCACCAGGACCCGCCCGTTCACCGCATCTCCCTACTCGCGCTGGAAGACGCGCCAGTTGATTGGGAAGCCCTGGAGAAGGGTGTTCATGGAGCGAAGGCCCGTCAGAAGCAGAAGACCCTCCTTCCCCACCAAAAGACCGCCCTGGACGCTTGCTTCGACCACTTCAAGGAGTGGAACAGAGGGCGCCTCATCATGGCCTGTGGGACGGGCAAGACGTTCACCAGCCTGAAGATCGCGGAGAAGGAAACGAATGGGAAGGGTCTCATTCTGTTCCTGGTGCCATCCATCGCCCTGCTTGGACAGACGCTTCGGGAATGGAGCGCCCAGGCCAGTGAACCGCTGAACGCCATTTGCGTCTGTTCGGATGTCGAAGTCGGCAAGAAGAAGACCAAGAGCGAGGAATCCGACAGTTTCAGCGTCGAGGACCTTGCGCTCCCAGCGACGACAAATGCCGAGGCTATTGCAAAGCAGATCCGCTACTTCAGAAACGGATCTGGGCATCCAGGCATGACCGTAGTGTTCTCTACCTATCAGTCCATCGAGGCCCTTGCCCGTGCTCAAGCCTTGGTTGCGAAGAAGGGTGAAGCTCCCTGCGAATTTGACCTGGTGATTTGCGATGAGGCCCACCGCACCACTGGTGTGACCCTCAAGGGCGAGGACGAGTCCGCCTTCGTAAAGGTTCACGACAACGTCTTCCTCCCGGCCAAGAAGCGACTCTATATGACGGCCACTCCCCGCCTCTACAGCGAGGACAACCAGAAGAAGGCGAAGGAAGCGGATGCCCTCCTTTGCTCCATGGACGATGAGGCAATTTACGGCAAGGAAGTCCATCGCCTTGGTTTTGGCGAGGCCGTTGAAAAGAACCTGTTGGCCGATTACAAGGTCCTGGTCCTGACCTTCTCTGAGGATCAGATCCCCGAAGCGGTTCAGAAGGCCATCGTCGATTCCGAGCAGGAGATCAATACCGACGACGCCAGCAAGCTCATCGGCTGCATCAATGCCCTATCGAAACGGATGCTCGTGGATGCGGGGCTTCTCATCGAATCCGATCCGTCCCCCATGCGCCGGGCCGTAGCGTTCTGCCAGAGCATCAAAATCTCGAAGAAGATCACGGGGATCTTCAACACCCAGAAGGATGTGTACTACAACAGCCTGACCCCGGAAGATCGTGCTGGGTTGGTTACAGTCGAGGCCCAACACGTTGATGGGACCATGGGGGCCAGCATCCGGGACGACAAGTTGTCCTGGCTCAAGGCCGCCCCTCAGGATGGCAACGAGTGTCGGATCCTGACCAATGTCCGCTGCCTCTCGGAAGGCGTGGATGTGCCTTCGCTGGATGCGGTTCTATTCCTTTCGGCCCGGAACTCCCAGATCGACGTGGTCCAATCGGTCGGTCGGGTCATGCGAACTGCCAAGGAAACGGGCAAGAAGTACGGCTACATCATCATTCCGGTGGTCATCCCGTCCCATCTCACTCCGGAGGAGGTGCTGGATGACAACGAACGCTTCAAGGTTGTCTGGACGGTTCTGAACGCCCTCCGGGCCCACGATGACCGCTTCAACGCCATGGTCAACAAGCTCGAACTGAACACCAATAAGCCGAGCGCCATCATAGTTGGTTGTGCCCCTGACCCCAGCGGATCCCATGGCGGAACCCGGGACGGGGGAACTATCCAGAGCGAAGTCCAAAAGGCCTTTGCATTCCAGTACGAGCAACTCCAGGGGGCGATCTACGCCCGCATGGTCAAGAAGGTTGGGGACAAACGCTACTGGGAGCAGTGGGCGGCAAGTGTTGGCGACATTGCCAAGCGCCATGTCGAACGCATCAACCGCCTGATTGCCAAGCCCGGTGAACACAAGGCTGCATTCAACAGTTTCCTCGCCGACCTCCGAAAGAACATCAATCCAGCCGTCAGTGATAGCGAAGCTGTGGAGATGTTGGCGCAGCACATCATCACCAAGCCCGTCTTTGAAGCTCTGTTTGAGAACTACTCATTCGTGCAGAACAATCCGATCTCGCTGGCCATGCAGGACATGGTGAATCTGCTGGAAGAGCAGGCCATCGAGAAGGACCAGGAAGTGCTCAACAAGTTCTACGAGTCTGTGCGGATGCGTGCCAGTGGCATCGACAACGCGGAAGGGCGTCAGCGCATCATCATCGAACTCTACGACAAGTTCTTCCGAACTGCATTTCCGTTGGTTGTGGAGAAGTTAGGTATTGTCTACACCCCAGTGGAGGTCGTGGACTTTATCGTCCGCTCGGTCGCATCTGTTTTGAAACAGGAATTCGATAGAGACATCTCCGATGAGAATGTCCACGTTCTGGATCCGTTCTCTGGAACCGGGACGTTCATTACCCGCCTGCTGCAATGTGGTCTGATCCGCCCTGACGCACTGGGGAGGAAATACCTTCAGGAGCTTCACGCTAATGAGATCGTTCTCCTGGCTTATTACATCGCCAGCATCAACATCGAGAACGTCTACCATGAACTCAGGCCACAGGGAGATTCCTATGAGTCATTCCCGGGCATCTGTCTGACGGATACCTTCCAACTTCGAGAGAATGACGACAGCCTGTTGACCCAGATGTTCCCTGAGAACTCAAAGCGGATCCGGGCCCAGCGGAAAGCTCCGCTGCGGGTCATCCTTGGGAACCCTCCGTATTCTGTCGGCCAGAAGAGCGCCAATGACAACGCCCAGAACCAGTCATATCCGGTGCTGGAAGGTCGTATTGAGGCCACCTATGCAAAGGAAAGCTCCGCGAATCTCCTGAATTCCCTATACAACAGCTACATGAAGGCCTTCCGGTGGGCAAGCGATAGCCTCGACCCCAAAAACGGTGGCATCGTAGCGTTCGTGACCGATGGTGGTTGGATTGATAACAACGCCATGGATGGGTTCAGAAAATGTCTTGAGCGTGAATTTAGCTCGATATATGTATTCAATCTGCGCGGGAATCAGCGCACCAGTGGCGAGCTTTCTCGCAGGGAAGGTGGGAAAATTTTCGGGAGTGGTTCCCGCACTCCCATTGCTATCACCATCCTTGTCAAGAAGCCCGGAAGCACAGGCAAGGCCCTTATCCGCTACCACGATATTGGTGACTACCTCACCCGCGAGGAGAAACTAGCCAAGGTTGCTGGGTTTCAGGCCGTCAACAACCTGGAGATGGCTTGGACCACTCTTGAGCCCAACGACCACGGTGATTGGCTTAATCATCGTGATGATCAGTTCGGCAGCTACATTGCTTTGGGCGACAAGGACGATAAGTCTGCAAAGACATTCTTCTATCCATTCTTCTCAAATGGACTTAAAACCAATCGTGATAGCTGGTGCTACAACGCTTCAAAAACAGCGGTGGAAAACAATCTGACCCAATCAATCGCTTTCTACAACGATCAGGTGGACCAGTATTCCAAGGCAATCAAAGCGGGCAGCGTGGTGGATGTTGATTCGTTCATTGAACGCGACTCGACAAAATTCACCTGGGATGCAGCGCAGAAGGACGACATCCAAAAGGCCAAGAAATACACATTCGAGAAATCGTCAATTGTGACTTGCCTTTACCGTCCTTTTTTCAAGCAACATGCGTATTTCAACCGTCAAATGAACAACAGGGTCTACCAGCTTCCAAAGCATTTCCCAACTCCACATCACCCTAATCGTGTCATTTGCGTATCGGGTGTTGGCGTCACCAAGGAATTCTCTGCAATTATTACTGATACACTTCCCGACCTTGAAGTGATTGGAAAGTCCCAGTGCTTCCCCCTCTTCTTATACGAGAAGAGTGAGGTGCAGGAACCAGGCCTCTTCGACGAGGATGCGTCGGGCGGTTACATTCGCCGTGATGGACTGAGCGATTTTATCCTCGGCCTAACTCGTGAGCGATACGGGCACAAAGTCACTAAGGAAGACATTTTCTATTACGTGTACGGGTTCCTTCATTCACCTGAATACAGGGACAGGTATTCTTCTGACCTAAAGAAAATGATCCCTCGCCTGCCGCTGGTTGAAAAACCTGCCGACTTCTGGGCCTTCAGCAAGGCGGGCCGTGAACTGGCGGAATTGCACATCAACTATGAGTCTGTTGAGCCCTATCCCTTAAATGAAGAGGGAAAGGTCGCCAACCTCAAGGTTGAAAAAATGCGTTATCCCTCGAAGAAGGACAAGACGACCATCATCTACAACAGCAGCCTGGCACTGACGGGAATTCCAACTCGTGCCCACGAGTATGTGGTGAATGGCCGTAGTGCCTTGGATTGGCTCATGGATCGCTATGAAGTGAAGGTCCATACGGACAGCAAGATCAAGAACGACCCCAACGACTGGTCTGCCGAGCAGAAGAATCCTCGTTACATCGTGGATCTCATCAAGCGCATCGTTACGGTCAGTCTGAAGACTATGGACATTATTGACAGTCTCCCCGCCTGGTCACCTGATCCTAAGTAACCCGTCTGGCACATCAAAACGATAACTTCTACCCAACTCCAGAAAGTCCACCTTGAGGTTGTAGTAATGGACTTTGGTCGGTACGGCAAGGCAGGTTCGGAGGCCCTCTTCACCAAGGGCCAGTTGCAAGCTGTAATGGATCAGCGAATGGCCAATTTGAAAACCGAAGTTGAAACCATCCCCCAAGATAGGTTTCTAAACACTTCCTCAGATGACCTGGCGAAGTACCTCGCAGATAAATACAGCCTAGAACCTATCGTTCTGCATGAGGTCCAGGGAACAATTGAACAGAGGGAAACTAAAATTGACGTTTCCGGAGACCCTAGTCGAAGATTCTTCCACGACCAACATCGTGGGCCCATCGTTGTAAACGGGACAAGATTGGATCTTCACATCCCGTTTTCTGGTGATGGGGCACTCTTCTCGTATCAGCCAGACCACTGGCTGTCTGGAGGAGCATCAGGGTCAGTCAAGGACAATGCCTTAATCCTTTTTCAGGATGTTGAGATCCCAGATCCAGATGCAGTGAATCGGTGTTTTGAACAATCGCTTCAGTTCATCAGGACGATGCTTGGCTATAGCTCGAACATGATTTCGGGGTTTAATGGCCAGTTGTCTGGGAAGGCTTTGAATCTTGTGAATGCCCGGCGTGAACGCCTCCTCAAAGCAAACAACATGGTTGCTGGCCTCAACTTCCCGGTTCGGAAACGAACCGGGGAATCCGATACCTACGTTGTCCCAACAGTGAGGAAAAGGGTTGTCCCAGTCTTGCCGTCCGCCCCTGGTGGGGCTTTCACGCCCGACCCAACCATTGAAATGTCGGTTTACGAAGACATCCTTAGGTCGCTTCAGAGCATGAGCCTTGTAATGGAAAGGAGCCCGACCCCATTCAAGGAAATGAATGAGGAAGGCATCCGAACCCATTTCCTTCTGTCTCTGAATGCTGCCTATGAGGGCGAGGCTACAGGGGAGACCTTCAACGGTAAGGGCAAGACGGACATCCTGGTCCGACACCAGGATCAGAATGTGTTCATCGGCGAATGCAAAATCTGGAAGGGTGCCAAGCACTTTGGTGAGGCCGTTGACCAGTTGATGGGTTACGTCACCTGGAGAGACACAAAGGCCGCAATTCTTGTGTTCAATCGTGGTCGGGACACCTCGAAGGTCCTTGCCGCCATCCAGGAGCTTCTCCCGGAACATCCTCGATTCAAGCGAATGGGCACGCCTACGACTCACGGCAACCTGCGGGTCATTCTGGGGCAGGAACGTGATCCCAATCGGGAAGTGATCGTTGAAATTCTGCTGTTCGATGTCCCAGCTTGATTGGCGTTGAACCTTCATTGCCCTTTGCGCGATTGGAGTCCAAATGGTCCGTAAGCGTGGAACTGGCATCCCAGGCCTCTCCTTCTCCTGGAGGAGGGCCTTGGGGGTCTCCCAGGCCCAGGCAAGGTTATCCAGGCAGATTGGTATCCCTCTCTCCCGGAGCGGGCGCCAGCGCAAAGCCGGAAAGATGGCTGGGTGTTGCATCCCCATCCTGATCGGGGCCGGGGTGTTCAGGATCCTTCTCTGGATTGTCTGACGATTCGTAACGGTCGGGAGTTCGCATGACGATAGGCATCGGTCTCGGGATTCGAGACGGCGTGATTCTGATGGCCGACGGACGATTGACAGACCTTGTGTCAAATTCCGTCACCTCAGATGACACGAACAAGGTCATTCAGGTGCTCCCCACAGTGTTCGCCATTCCCGCTGGGATCACCATCGCCACGGACCAAAGCCTAGCTCGGTTAGGCGCAACCCTCTCCATCGAGGATGAGGTCGGTGTGATCCTCCAGAAAGCAGCCAATTCCACTACTGAGTGGTCGTCGATCCTTCCGGGGCTCACGAGGCTTCTACCCCCTGGTAATGCGAACAAAGCCGCCATGCTAATCGGTGGCCTGGATGTCAATGGAGATAGATTTCTGATCGGTCTTCAGCAGAATGTAGGGCAAGCAACCCAGCAGACCTTGAGCAGAGACCCAGCCGCGCTATGTATGGTCGGCGAGGTTGACCTTTCCCAATTCACGGCTTCGTTTCTTCCTGAATTGCCCTTTCACCCGTGGGGTCCTGAAAAGCCGCTGAACTCGAATATCGAATACTGCTTGGGGAAAATGGCTGGGCATATCGAATCGGTTTCACGACAGGCCCCTTCTGTCGGCGGGACTGTGAGATTTGTCGTGCTTCGGGCTGGGCTGGATCCGCTCATTGGCAGGTGGCCATTGAATCACCCTGAATTAAGCTAAGGTCAGGTCTGGTCGCCATCCACCTCCCAAAACCATCATTACGAGTCCCCTCAGAGGTTGAACATAATTAGGTCCAGTTGGGCCGGTCAGACTATGGACTAAAGCATTGGACGGAAAAGACTCGCTCTTGGGCGGCTTATTTCATGTATGCTTTTCATAGGCACAAACGGATCCAAGGGAGGCGAATCCCCTCTCTCGGATGTTGGTGATTTTAACCCGCCAAACCAACCAACCCGGACACACCGGGTTTGCGAGTGCCTACTCGCGTCCTGTCTGAAAGAGAGACGCCATGACCAAATCCATCCTGCTCGCCTTCGCCTTTGCCTGTGCGTTTGTGCAAGCCCAAGAACTCCCGCCGGATCTCGCCTCTCAGATCCGTTTCGACTTCTCCAGCTACAAACCAGCCTTCCCCAAGAACACCATCCGTGGCGGCTGCAAGGTCAAGCTCTTCAACGTCACCTTTATTTCAGACCGAGGGGAATACCAGGCCGGAGACTTCCGGAAATACTACTTCCGCGAGATCAAGGACGCGCAGGCGAAGTTCCAACCCCAACTGCGCCAACCACTGAAGAAGTGGCTCGAACAGAAGGGCTTTGAGGTGGTGGACTTTGAAGACACCACCTGCACGACCATGGTGGCGCTGGAAATTAACTTTGGAACCAATGGTGGTTACAAGTGGAGCAAGAGCGCAACGGGGCTCTGTTTGCCCCAGAACTTAGTCCTCAGCCGTGGTATCTGCTACGGGAATGTGGAAGAAATTCGGGCTGAACCTCAGGCACGGCTCACGTTCTACACCATGGACGGCCTGGTCTCCTCGGTCCCCACGCCGATCAAGGAAACACTTCTTCTTGAAGTGGCCAACATTGTGGCCAAGTGTGATGTCAATCCCCCGTTGAAGGGTGCCGGGATCTTCTCCGGGAAGACCTACTCGGGAATCGAGCTTGTCAGCCACAAGCCCTTCATTGAGGCACTGAACAAGGTTGTCGAGGTCTCCATCATCAAGTGCCTTGACAAGTTTGGCGTGGGTGCCCCGCTGAGTGGAGAGCCCCTCGATGACCTGGTTCGGAAGATCAAGCAGTAAGCTGAGAGGTTGGGAATGCTTTCCACTACAGACAAGAAGCCCATCGTCAGGACCCTCAACGCCCTCCTGTACCTCGTCGAGGGCGCGGGCTGGATCTTCGTGGTTCTTGGTTGCCTCGCGGTTCTGGTGCTGGCCTTCTTCTCTGGCATGATCCCACTGATCGGTGTCGGCATCGCCTTCCTGATTGCTGGTGTTGGGGCCCTCGCGTTCTGTGTGCTGCCTCGGTTTGGTCGAAGCCTCCTCCGCAGTGGCCGGGCCCGCCTCGCCGCCTGGGGACAGGAAGACCTGCTGACGAGGTTGGCCGAGCAGAAGGGAGAAGCAAACTACCAGGTGACGATGGCTGAATACGAGATGCACCAAGCCATTGGTGGCTACCCGACGGCTGATGCCCTTCCTGACTGGGCCCGTCCCCGTTACGAGGAAGCCAAGGCTCGCCGAGATCACTTCACCGTGGTTCACGCTACTGCTCAGAAAGAGTGGATTACGGAATTTCGCAAGCGTCGGCCGGAAGCAAATCGGAGGTAACACATGGCGTTGTTCGGTGAAGAGAGATAGCGCCAAGGTGCTCTCTCAGGTGATAGCAACCGGAGTCACCCTCGGTGATTCCCTGGAGTGGTTGCCGAAGTTCGCTCATCGCAATGGCAATCTAGTAGGTAATACTTCAATAAACACCCAAGGAGTCGGTTGATGACCACTTACCAATGTCGGATTTGTCGGAACGACTATGGCTCCGAGCTTTTCTCAAACGGGAAGGCCATCTGCAATAAGTGCTGGTGGGATCCGAGCAACCGCGAGGTGGTCAAGGCCTCTCGCCTTGAACCCAACGAAATCACGTTGGAGGGTGCGGCCTCGGAGGCGATGAGGAAGGTTTGCACCAAATGTGGACACATCGGCTCGCCCACGCTCGCAGAGATTGAGAAAAAGAACCCCGTCTATGGGATGTTCGGCGTTTCAGTTGTGTGCCTATTACTGGGAGGCATGATCGGAGGCATCGGATTGGTCGGCGGTAACTACGGGTTGGCCGGGATTGGGGCCATGGCCGCGCTAATCTTCTTGCCCATGACCCTCTGGTTTGGCGTGGGCGCCCTGGGGATCGCTGGCAGCAATGCGAATAGTAAGAGGGTCGATGCCTGCCCTAAGTGCGGTGCGGTGGACTCGCTGATACCCATGGACTCACCGACTGCACTGGCTCTAACGGCAACGTCCATCGCCTCTTCTATCGCTCAACCGGATTCGCTTCCTGAGGCTGTTGCAGATGGGAAGCCAACAAAGGATTGCCCCTTCTGTGCGGAAACAATCAAGAGGGCTGCGATTGTCTGTCGGTACTGCGGGAAGGATCTCCCCGCTAACCAGGAGGTCCTTCCTCAAAGTTAGAAGGTGATCGACATTCAGTCGTTGCCGGAATTGAATGGCTAGTTCTCGTTCACTGACGCAGTGTGATTTCGACTCCAATTTGTAACTGTGAGTCTCGGCCTAATAACCACTGTAAACTGACGTTCTTGGAGTTATCTTTGGACCATGACCGGTGCAAGCGGTTTTAAAGTCCCCTTTGGTCTCGCCCCAGACGATTCGGTCACCCAGGTGGCTAAGGCCATTCGTGGAACCACCTACCGATGCCCCCAATGCCTGGCCCCGCTGACCCTGCGAGCAGGTGAGGTCAAGGCTAAGCATTTTTCCCACCGTGGTGGCGGTAGCTGCTCCTACGAGAGTGTTCTTCACCATGCAGCCAAGTACCGGCTTCATCAAGTGGTGGAGGGGTGGCTGGCTGATTGGGGGAAGGGGCCAGTCATCGTCCTCCCCTGCGAAGGCAATACCATTGGCTTCTGCACCTCTGAAATCCACAGACCGCTGCTACGAGAGCGGGTTGACGGGGTTCGCCTGGAGGCGGCCGTGGGGGACTTCAGGCCCGATGTCGTCCTGTTTCATGGTGACAAGGCGGTTCTTGGCCTGGAGATACTGGTCTCGCATGAGGTAGATGAGGCGAAGGCGAGTGGTTCTTCTCATAAATGGATCGAGTTGGATGCCATCAGAGTCCTTGAGTCGCCCTACACTTGGCGGCCGATCAACCACAACATCGGAAAGGCGGGCAGGTGCGAGTTCTGCATGGAGGCAAACTTCCACGCCATCAATCAGGCGATCAGTCGCCTAGAGAGAGAAGCGAAATCCTGGGCAGAGAAGGCAAAAAACCCCGAAGCCGCCGAGATGTACTTATGCGATCCCGACAGTTGGCTGGGTAAGAAGATCCATGCGGTGGTCAGGAAGGAACAGATCCTTGCTGAGAAGCGTTGGGAAAAGACTCATAGCCAACCCGCTCCGATCCAGGAGTGGGATGACTAGGATGGGGGGAGGGAAGCGACGATGCCAAAGAAACCCGGGCCACTGCCGAAACCCATCAAGCTCAAAGGGGAAGGGCCGTCTGCGTCAGAACAGTTGATCCAGGATCGTGACGCTGGCCTTACCCAGAGAGGCGGCCATGAAGGACTACCAGGAAGGGCGGACTCTGACCTCGGAAGGCCTTTGGAAGAAGGTCGAGGCGGGCCCAAGGACCGACGAATGGACGCCCATCAAACTTCCGTCCTGAAGGCCCTCGCTGCCCAGTATTCTCTGGAACTGTCTGGGCGGCAGGAATAACCTCCTGCGCGAAGACAGAGAACCAGGCATTCTTTGTGGCCTGGAGTGGTCATGCGGTGGGTGGGGAGTGCGATGCCTGACTTGGTGGCCGAAATGATACTGGAGGGCTGGAAG